>OGLD01000005.1_pt1 | contig 180244 bp, 173 predicted proteins | sample 1572561 | NCBI WGS metagenome assembly OGLD01 (sample SAMEA2582151, study PRJEB24529) | metagenome | biome: Human gut stool | place: China | collected 2011 | reverse complement strand
ATCAGATTCATTAAGAAATGTCTCTTGAAGTGTCTTAAATTACGATACCATTATACTGTTCGTTCAGTAGCAAAGCTCAAAAGTATTACACATCCGGCTTTAATCAAAAGAAGAAACAAAATTCTTGAAAAGCTGAAAAAATTTATCGAAGAACTTTAAAACTTCGGTAACCAATATAGTGGGATGAGCAGACAGAAGCAGAAAATATGCAGAGAAAACAGTCGCCGGCATTTTGTCTGAGCGGATATCTGGACAACCGGGCAGAAGGATTTCCAGATATCCGTCAGACGTGGCATGGAAGCGGAGGAAGTATTTATTTTCTGATCAGTGAGAAAGGCTTTGCAAAGATTCCGACAGAGAAAAAGACGCTTTACATGGAACTGAATGTAGAAAACAAAAAAGAGGCAGAGGTTCGGAAAGAAATTCAAAATATTTTGGAGGAAGAAAACAAAAGGCGGGGAAACGTGTCCGCAGCAGGAGTAGAGGATCAGAGTGGAGAAGCGGGAATCTTCTGTATCAGCAAGTCGGAATTACTGGAAAATGCCAAAGATTATATCCAGGGAAATCGGATTATTTTTGGAAGTATCAGTATTGTGCTGCTGATGGCAGGAGTGACGAATTACTTAAATATCGTGGTTACAGGAATCTTTTCCAGAAAAAAGGAGCTGGAGATCATGGAAAGTGTGGGGATGACGAAACGACAGAAGCGTATGCTTTTCATGATGGAAGGCGGATACTATTTTTGTGCGGTGACAGTTCTGCTTGTGACAATTGGAAGTGTCATGTTACAATGGATCAAAACGTATATGGAAACAAAACTTTCGTATTTTGTATTTCAATATCCGTTGATCTGGCTGGTTGTCGGCCTGTGTTGTCTGGCAGGAATCAGTTTTGCGGTTCCCGCAGGACTGTATATGCTTGAAAAAAGTCACTGTGAACAATAACAAAAAAGGAAGGAGAATTTACATGTTTGAGAGAATTGATTACAGAGTGATCAGAATAGACGGAGAGTATGCGTATCTGCAAAAACTGGAAGATGAAAATGCAGAAGAAAAGTGTGTGGCAATGGCACTGCTCCCTCCGGAGATTCAGGAGGGCTGCCATATTGCATATGAGATGATGGAATATCGGATGATAAAATGATAAATCTTGCAAGATTACTTTGACAGAATCTCTGTCTGGTATTATGATAAACATCAGAAAGACCAGAAAGGAGTGCACAGGACCAGTCTGGGGCGGCTGTGCAAAGAATGTGATGAAAGTAATAAAAAATAAGACAATCTATACGGGGAATGGAGTCATTGAGGATGGATTTGTAAGATATGAAAAGACGATCGCCGAGGTAGGCTCCATGCAGAATTTTGTGTCAAGAGAAGAGGATGAGATTGTAGAAGTGGAAGGAATGTATCTGATTCCGGGATTCATTGATGTACACAGCCATGGAGGATATGGTCTGGACAGCATGGATGCATCGGCAGATGAGATTGACTGGATGGTCAGACAGATGGCTGCAAAAGAAGGAATTACTTCTTATTTCTGCACGACGATGACGCAGACTTCAGAGAATATTGAAAGTGCCATGAAGAATATCAAAGCAGCGGCAGAGAAGAACCCGATCATTCAGGGAATCCATCTGGAAGGACCGTTTATTTCCGTGAATTACAAGGGTGCACAGGATGCATCTTATATCCAGAAGCCGGATGCAGCAGTCTTAAAACACTGGAATGAACTGAGCGGAAACCGGATTAAAATCGTGACTTATGCTCCGGAAGAAGCGGATACAGAATTTGAGGAGTGGTGTCTTGCCAATGGAATCGTGCCAAGTGCGGGGCATTCTAACGCGACTTATGATCAGCTTTGTGGCTGTCGTGCATGTCATGTGACACATCTTTATAATGCGCAGAGAGGGCTCAACCACAGAGAACCGGGTGTGACAGGATATGGACTTTTGACAGATGGTGTGAAAGCTGAGATGATCTGTGACGGAATCCATATTAAACCAAAGATGGTATACATGGCATACAAAGTAAAAGGCAGTGACGGAATCGAATTGATTACAGATTCTATGCGTGCAAAAGGAATGCCGGAAGGAAAGAGTGAGTTGGGCGGTCAGACCGTTTATGTCAAAGACGGCACAGCGAGACTGGAAGACGGCACGATTGCAGGAAGTGTTCTTACGTATATTGATGCGTTCCGAAATATCATGAAATTTACGGATGCTTCTTTAAAAGAGGCAGTGCAGATGAGTTCCGGAAACCAGGCAAAAGAATTCGGACTGACACAAAAAGGTGAGATCACAGTCGGAAAAGATGCAGATTTCGTGATTTTAGAAAATTCTCAGGATGGAAATTATGAGTTGAAGAAAACCATCAGTATGGGAGAGATTATAGAAGCATAAAAAAGAGGAGGAACCGTTTGAGACGGTCCTCCATTTTTATAACTGGAAGATTCTTGTCGCAATATTGAAATAGATCAAAATGGAACAGGTATCGACCAGTGTTGTGATCAGCGGGGATGCCATAATGGCCGGATCCATATGCAGTTTTTTTGCAAACAATGGAAGCAGACAGCCGATCAGTTTCGAGATGATGACAGTAGCTACAAGAGAAAGTCCAATTACCAGCGCAAGTCCGGCATTTCGATACATGATCAGAATACGAAGTCCATTGGCGAGTGCAAGTACTACACCTACGATCAGGGAAACACGGAATTCTTTAAACATGACCCGGAACAGATCAGAAAAACGAATCTCGCCGAGTGCAATTCCGCGGATGATCAATGTAGAACTCTGAGAACCGCAGTTTCCGCCGGTATCCATCAACATGGGAATAAAGGATACAAGGAGCGGGATTGCGGCAAATGCATTTTTATATTTGGTAATGATACTTCCGGTGATGGTAGAGGAAAACATCAGGATCAAAAGCCAGGCGATCCGATGTTTGGCATGCGCAGCAACAGAAGTATCAAAATAAGTCGTTTCACTCGGGCTCATGGCAGCCATTTTGGTAATGTCTTCAGTCGCTTCATCTACCATAACATCCATGGCATCATCGAATGTGACGATACCAACCATTCGTTCATCCTGATCCAGAACAGGAATGGCAAGAAAATCGTATTTAGTGAACAGTTGTGCGACTTCTTCTTTATCAGTGTGCGTTGTGACGGAGATGATCTCTGTCTGCATCAGATCCCGGATCAGAATGTCATCAGCTGTCGTCATCAGGTCTTTTGCACTGACGATTCCAAGCAGTCTGCGCTGATCGGTGACATAGCAGGTATAGATCGTCTCCTTGTGGATTCCGGTCTCTTTGATATGTGCCATGGTCTGGGCAACGGTCATTGTCTCCCGGATATCGACGTATTCAGTCGTCATAATACTTCCTGCACTGTCATCCGGATAATTGAGAAGCTGATTGATCAGATTCCGGTCAGATTGATTGACAGTGTCCAGAATACGATTGACAAGATTAGCTGGAAGTTCCTCCAGCAGATCCACTGTATCATCCATGTAAAGGTCATCGAGCAGTTCTTTTAACTCCTTTTCGGAAAACATCTCTACCAGATAAGTCTGCATGGAATTATTCATATTGGCAAATACTTCTGCGGCTTTATCCTTTGGAATGAGACGAAAAGCAAGTGCAAGTTCTTTGTCTTCCAGATCGGAAAGAAGTGAGGCTATATCCACTTCGTTCATCACATCCAGAATGCTTCTGACAGCTTTGAACTGGCGCTGCGCAAGGAGTTTTACAAAAATTTCTTTGTTCATAGTTCATTACTCTCCTTTTTCTATTTAATTTTCTGAAAAATCCCGAAGGATGACTGGCTCCAGCGTCCATAACCTCACCACCTTTTGTCGTGTATTAAAAATATCTGCAAAAGAAAAAGCGTCATTGTTGTAGCAATGACGGTGTGTGCAGCAAATTTTCGCTTTTATTCTATCTCAAAAAAAGACAGGATGTCAAGAATATTGTTACTGTGAACAGGAACAGAACATTTGCGAACAGTAACGGAAACAGGGGTTATTGATTTACAGTTTCACCTTGTTATGCTAAAATGAAACAACAGGAATCAGCAAAGGAGCAGAAAAATGGATGCATATACAAGTTTTGCGGCAGTGTATGATACCTTTATGGATAATATTCCATATGAAGAATGGAAAAGCTATCTGGAGGAATTGTTAAAAGAGTATGGCGTGCAGGACGGTCTGGTGCTTGATCTGGGATGTGGAACAGGAACCATGACGGAACTTCTTGCAGCAGATGGCTACGATATGATCGGAGTGGACAATTCCGAGGAAATGCTGGAGATCGCCAGAGAAAAGCAGATCAAGTCAGGACATGAGATTTTATATCTTCTTCAGGATATGCGGGAGTTTGAACTGTATGGTACTGTGGGTGCGGTATTTAGTATCTGTGATTCTCTGAATTACATTACAGAGCCGGAAGAATTGAAGCAGGTATTTCGCTGGGTGAATAATTATCTGGATCCGGGCGGAATTTTTATTTTTGATTTTAATACAGAATACAAGTACCGGGAGGTTCTGGGGGATCAGACCATTGCAGAATCCAGAGAGGACTGCAGTTTTATCTGGGATAATTATTATTATGAGGAAGAGCGGATCAATGAATACGAACTGAATCTGTTCATCAGAGAAGATGCGGAAAGTGAGACAGAGGGTGATCTCTATCGCAGATTCCGGGAGACACATTTCCAGAGAGCATATACGTTAGAAGAGATCACAAGGATTGTGGAAGAATCCGGACTGCAGTTTGTGACTGCATACGAAGCGTTTACAAAAGAACCGCCTTCTAAGAACAGTGAACGAATCTACGTGATCGCCAGAGAGCAGGGAAAGGTACCTGTGAAAAAAGCAGAATAGAATCATTATAATAGAAGAAACAGGAGAGATAAGATGAAAGATTATATTGTAAGAGCAACAGCAGCGAATGCGCAGATCCGTGCGTTTGCGGCATCAACAACAGAGCTTGTGGAAGAGGCAAGAACAAGGCATAATACAAGTCCGGTTGCGACAGCAGCACTTGGACGACTTCTTACAGCAGGTGCGATGATGGGAAGTATGATGAAGAATCCGACGGATGTTTTGACGCTGCAGGTGCAGTGCGGAGGTCCGATCGGAGGGATGACAGTGACAGCAGACAGTAAGGGGGAAGTGAAAGGATATGTACACAACCCGGATGTGATGCTTCCGCCGAAGAACGGAAAACTGGATGTAGGCGGTGCGCTTGGACCAGGATTTTTAAATGTGATCAAGGATATGGGACTCAAAGAACCATATTCCGGACAGACGATTTTGCAGACAGGAGAGATCGCAGAAGATCTGACCTATTATTTTGCAACCTCTGAGCAGGTGCCGTCTTCTGTGGGTCTGGGTGTGCTGATGGAAAAGGACAATACCGTGCGATGCGCAGGTGGATTTATCGTACAGGTGATGCCGTTTATTGAGGAGGAAGTGCTCAGCAAGCTGGAAGAAAACATCAAGAATATTCAGTCTGTGACAGCAATGCTCGACAATGGCCATACACCGGAAGAAATGCTGAACCACGTTCTGGAGGGATTGGATGTAGAGATCACAGATACACTTCCTGCAAAATTTGACTGCAACTGTTCTAAAGAACGGATTGAAAAAGCAATCATCAGTGTCGGGAAAAAAGAGATTCAGGAGATGATCGACGATGGAAAGGATATCGAAGTAAAATGTCATTTCTGTAATACCGCCTATACATTTTCTGTAGACGAGCTGAAGGAACTTTTGAAAAAAAGCAGATAGAAGTGATGTGTCCAAATAGGGAAAGTGAGGCAGTAGAATGAAACAGGGATTTATCAAAGTGGCAGCTGCCACACCGGATATCCGGGTGGCGGACGTGCCGTTTAATACAAAACAGATATGCAGTGCCATTGAAGAAGCACAGAACAATCAGGCAAAGATCGTGGTATTTCCAGAATTGTGTGTCACAGGATATACATGCGGGGATCTGTTTACACAGGATGTACTTTTGCAGGCAGCAAAACAGGCACTGCTTGAAATCACAGAGTTTACAAGAGAGAAGGACATGCTTGTGTTTGTGGGCGTGCCGCTTGTGGTGGATGCAAAGCTCTACAATGTGGCAGCAGCTCTTTGCAGGGGAGAAATTCTGGGACTGACGACAAAGACATTTCTTCCGAACTATGGTGAGTTCTATGAGATGCGTCAGTTTACGGCAGGACCGGATGTGCCGGGAGAAATCCTGTTTAACGGTAAAAAAGTGCCGTTTGGTCCGGGGCTTTTGTTTCAGGCATCCTCTATGGAAGAGCTGATCGTATCGGCGGAAATCTGTGAGGATGTGTGGTCGCCGATTCCGCCGAGCATCCGTGCGGCAATGGAAGGTGCAACCGTGATCGTTAACTGTTCGGCAAGTGATGAGACGATCGGGAAAGACAGCTACAGACGGGATCTTATCAAAGGACAGTCAGCGAGACTGATCGCGGGATATATTTATGCAAATGCAGGCGAAGGGGAATCCACGACGGATCTTGTATTTGGAGGACACAATCTGATCGCAGAAAACGGCAGTATCCTGGCAGAGTCAAAGCGATTTGAAAATCAGATCATTTATACAGAACTGGATATCAAAAGGATTGTCGGTGAGCGTCGGAAAAACACGACATTTACGATGGAAAAAGAGAAAGTGCTGCCAAGAATCTCATTTCCTCTGGATGTGTGCGAGACAAAACTGACAAGAGAGTTTCCGAAAAAGCCGTTCGTGCCGCAGGATGAAAAAGAACGTGCTCTGCGATGCGAAGAGATTTTGACAATCCAGGCAATGGGGCTCAAAAAACGTCTGCTCCATACCCACGCAAACACGGCGGTAGTTGGTATTTCGGGGGGATTGGATTCCACATTGGCATTGATTGTGACAGCAAAAGCGTTTGACATGATCGGAAAAGATAAAAAAGAGATTCTTGCGATCACCATGCCTTGCTTTGGAACAACGGACAGAACGTATCGGAATGCCTGCAAAATGGCAGAACAGCTCGGAGCGACGCTGCGGGAAGTGAAAATTGCAGATTCCGTAAGTCTTCATTTTCAGGATATCGGACATGATCCGAAAGACCACAGTGTAACGTATGAGAATGCGCAGGCGAGAGAGCGTACGCAGGTATTGATGGATATTGCAAATGCGACAAACGGAATGGTCATCGGAACCGGAGATATGTCAGAACTGGCGCTTGGATGGGCAACCTACAATGGAGATCATATGTCGATGTACGGAGTGAATGCTTCTGTACCGAAGACGCTGGTGCGTCATCTTGTCAAATATGCGGCAGACGTGACTGCGGATCCAAAATTGCAGGAAGTCCTTTATGATGTACTGGATACGCCGGTCAGCCCTGAACTGCTTCCTCCAAAAGACGGGGATATCGCACAAAAGACTGAGGATCTGGTGGGACCATATGAGCTGCATGATTTTTATCTGTATTTCATGCTGCGGTTCGGATATGAGCCGGGTAAGATCTATCGGCTTGCAGTGCAGACATTTGAAGGGGTATATGAGAAAGAAACAATTTTAAAATGGCTGACAACATTCTGCAGACGATTTTTCAACCAACAGTTTAAGCGCTCCTGTCTGCCGGACGGACCGAAGATCGGGACAGTGGCACTCTCACCAAGAGGAGACTGGAGAATGCCAAGCGATGCGTGTGCCCAAGTGTGGATGCGTGATCTGGAGAAAATTTCCTTATAAGCATTGAAAAGAGAGGTGTTTAGAAGTATGAAACTGATCAAGACCGAGGATGCAGTGGGCTGTATGCTTTGCCATGATATTACGCAGATCATCCCGGGGGTAGTAAAAGATGCGGTTTTTAGAAAAGGACATGTAGTGACAAGGGAGGATATTCCGGTTCTCCTTTCCGTTGGAAAAGAGCATCTGTATGTGTGGGAAAAACAAGAAGGGATGCTTCATGAAGATGAGGCGGCAGAGATCCTGCGCAGCGTGTGCCAGAATGCACAGATGGATGCGTCAAAGCCAAAAGAAGGAAAAATCGAGCTGACGGCACAGTGTGACGGGGTTCTGAAAGTGGACAAGGAGAAACTGTGTAGGATCAATGCCATGGGACAGATGTGTATTTCTTCCCGACACGGAAATTTTCCGGTGAAAAATGGCGATAAGATCGCAGGAATGCGTGTGATCCCTCTGGTGATCGAAGAAGAAAAAATGAAACAGGTAAAGGAGATAGCAGGAGAGACTCCTGTTTTTGCGCTCCTTCCGTTTCAGAAGAAAAAAGCAGCGATCGTGACAACCGGAAGTGAAGTATATCACGGAAGGATTCAGGATAAATTTACTCCGGTGGTCCGGCAGAAGCTGGAAGAATATGGAGTAGAAGTGCTTGGAAATACAATCTGCAATGATGAACCGGATATGGTGACAGAGGCAGTCAATGACTGGATCAAAAAAGGTGCGCAGATGGTTGTGTGTACCGGAGGAATGAGTGTCGATCCGGATGATAAGACACCGCTGGCAATCCGCAATGCTTCCGATGAAGTGATCACATATGGCGCCCCGGTTTTGCCTGGTGCGATGTTTATGCTGGCCTATAAAGGTGAGATTCCGATCATGGGCCTGCCGGGCTGCGTGATGTATGCAAGGCGTACAATCTTCGATCTGGTACTGCCAAGACTGGTGGCAGGAGAACGGCTGCAGGATCAGGATTTTTACAGACTCGGAGAAGGAGGACTGTGTCTGTCCTGCGAGGTGTGTACGTTTCCAAATTGCGGGTTCGGGAAAGGGTAATGAAAAAGGAGCGTGAAAGGATGAGTGAATTTTATAATTCTCTCGCAGAAAAAATGCAGAGTGGTTCCTGTGTTGTTATGACAGTATTAGAGGGAGAATCGGCAGGAAAGAAATTACTTGTGACAGAGCCGGTGGAGCAATATGAGGGACATGCAGTGTTTTGTGAGCGTGCAGGTTCTCAGCCCAGGCTGGTGATCTGCGGAGGCGGTCATGTGTCCATACCCATGATCTGTATGGGGAAAATGCTGGGATTTCAGGTGACAGTTCTTGAGGACCGTCCCAAATTTGCGGACAATGCAAGAGTGGCAGGCGCGGATGTGGTGATCTGCGATTCTTTTGAGCATGGACTTGAACGCATATCAGGAGGAGACGATACATATTTTATTATTGTGACAAGAGGACACCGGTATGATGAAGTGTGTCTGGGGGCAATCGTAGAGAAGCCAAATGCTTATATTGGAATGATGGGCAGCCGCCGCAGAGTGGCGATCGTCAAAGAAGAGCTTTTTGAGCAGGGACATAAACGTGAGAAGCTGGATGAGGTGTACACACCGATTGGTCTGAAGATCAGCGCTGAGACACCGGAAGAAATTGCGGTGTCTGTTATGGCAGAAATCATTCAGGTGAAACATGAAAAAGCAGAAGGATGCGGATATTCCAAAGAATTGTTGGAGGCGCTGTGTGATGAGGACTGTAAAAAGCAGAAAAAAGTACTTGCAACGATCATTTCCAGAAAAGGATCTGCACCGAGAGGCGTGGGAACAAAAATGCTGATCCTGGAGGATGGAACACTGATCGACACGATCGGAGGCGGATGCGCGGAAAGTGATGTGATCACAAAAGCACTGCTGATGATGCGGGAAGAAAAAGTGCGGTTTCAGATTTGTATGGTGGATATGACAAGGGAAGCTGCAGAAGAGGAAGGGATGGTCTGCGGTGGACGGATTGAAGTAATGCTGGAACGAGTTTAGTATCCGTTACTGTTCACAGTAACTTCGTATACCGGATTCATTTTTCATGGAAGAGCTGTTGACATTTAAAATAGGGAATGTTAATATAAATTTAACATAGTGAAAGCAATAATTGTGCAAATTGCATAAAATGGTGCTTATATAGGTTCATAATTGGTTGGACGTATCTACCAGCTGCCGCAAACAGCTGACTATAAGCAGAGTGGGATGGGAAAGTCCCGGTCTGTAGTCGGGCGGAAAGAGTAGGAGGTCAGTCAATGAATGAACCTGTTTTTATATTAAAAGGGAATGTTGTATACAGCAAAAATAAAGATGAACTAAGGATCTTAAAGGATCACTATCTGATCAGCGAAAGCGGTCTGGTCAAGGGGGTTTTTGAGAAAGTGCCTCCAGAATATGCACAGGTATCGGTATCTGATTATGGGGAGTGTCTGATTATTCCGGGACTGACAGATCTGCATGTGCATGCTCCGCAGTATACATTCCGGGCAATGGGAATGGATATGGAGCTTTTGGAATGGCTGGAGACGAATACGTTTCCGGAGGAGGCAAAATATCAGGATCTGGAGTATGCCCGGCGTGCATATCGTATCTTTACTGACAATCTAAAGAGAAGTGTAACGACAAGAGCATGTATTTTTGGAACGATCCACAGAGACGCCACACTGCTTTTAATGGATCAGCTGGAACAAAGCGGACTGGTGACGTATGTGGGAAAAGTGAATATGGATCGCAACTGTCCGGATTATCTCAGAGAGGAATCGGCAGAAGAATCAGGGATTCAGACAGTGGAATGGATCAAGGATGTATTGCATAAAAAATATCAGAATACCATGCCGATTCTGACGCCAAGGTTTACACCGAGCTGCAGTGATGAACTGATGGAGAATTTAAAGAAAATTCAGATGTATTACCAGATTCCGGTACAGTCACACTTATCAGAAAATCCGGGAGAGATTGCCTGGGTGAAGGAGCTTTGCCCGTGGTCGGAGTTTTACGGGGATGCTTATGACAGATTTGGATTGTTTGGGGCAGACTGCAAAACCGTAATGGCGCACTGTGTGTATTCCGGAAAAGAAGAGCGGCAGCGAATGAAAGAAAACGGAGTATTTATCGCCCATTGTCCGGAATCCAATATGAACTTGTCATCGGGGGTGGCGCCGGTTCGGACATTCCTGGAGGAAGGAATGCATGTGGGAATTGGAAGTGATGTGGCAGGGGGCTCCACAGAAAATCTGTTCAAAGCAATGGCGCTTGCAATTCAGGCTTCCAAGCTGCGCTGGAGGATGCAGGATGACAGTTTAAAACCACTGACATTGGAGGAAGTATTTTACATTGCCACAAAAGGCGGCGGTGAATTCTTTGGAAATGTGGGAAGCTTTGAACCGGGATTTGAACTGGATGCAGTTGTCCTGGATGACACAAGAATTGTGCATTCGCAAAATCTGGATGTGAGAGCACGTCTGGAGAGAATGATTTATCTGGCAGATGAGAGAGAAGTACGTGCGAAATACGTGCGAGGCAGAGAAATCTGTCTGCAATAAAAATTGGGAATGTCAAAATAAATTGCGGAGGTGACGTATCATGGAGGAAAGAGAACATGTGGTCGGCAAGAGTGTAACGAGAGTGGATGCTTTGGAAAAAGTGACCGGACGGGCAAAATATACGGAGGATCTGTGTGATAAAAGCGCTTATATTGCGCGGGTACTGCATGCGGATATCGCTCATGGAATCGTAAGATCAGTGGATACCAGTGAGGCGCAAAAACTTCCCGGGGTTGTAAAGATCGTGACTTGCTTTGATGTGCCGAAATATTATTTCCCGACCGCGGGACATCCGTGGTCTACGGATCCTGCACATCAGGATGTCAAAGACCGCCTGCTTTTAACGGAGCATGTGCGGTTTTACGGGGATGATGTGGCAGCAGTTGTTGCGGAGAATGAAGTGGCAGCAGCTCAGGCGCTGCGGCTGATCAAGGTGGAGTATGATCCCCTTCCGTTTGTGCTGGATGTACAAAAGGCAATGGAAGAGGACGCTCCGCAGCTTCATGAAAACTATCCGGGAAATGTATTGAAACACACTTCGATCCACAAAGGGGATTTTGAAAAAGCAAAAGAAGAGCCGGGGCTGATCAAAGTGGAGGGCTGGTATCAGACACCGACCGTGCAGCATTGTCATATCGAGAATTTTATCTGTTATGCGTATATGGAACAGGGCAGGTACGTGATCGTCTCTTCTACGCAGATTCCTCATATCTGCAGGCGGGTTGTCGGGCAGGCGCTTGGAATCCCATGGGGAAATGTGCGAGTGATCAAGCCATACATAGGAGGCGGTTTTGGAAACAAGCAGGACATTCTATATGAACCATTGTGTGCATATCTGTCACAGACAGTCGGCGGGCGGCTTGTAAAGCTGGATGTGTCACGGGAAGAAACGTTTGTATGTAACCGGGTACGCCATGCTATCAGGACACATCTGATCTCTTATGTGCGTCCAAATGGTGAGATCGCTGCAAGAAAAGCGGAGTGCTTTTCCGATCAGGGGGCGTATGCATCTCATGGACACAGCATTGGAGCAAAGGCTCTTGGATCTTTCCCGCAGCTGTATCCGTGTGAGAACTTTGAGGGAGATGTGTACACGGTATTTACCAACAAACCGGTATCCGGAGCTATGCGCGGCTATGGAATTCCGCAGGCGATGTTTGCGATGGAAAGCCATACGGATGACATTGCGGTGAAACTTGGGATTCCACCGTATGAATATCGCTGGAAATATCTGATGCCAAAAGGATATACGGATGGATTTTCAAAAAATGTCAATTATTATGATACCTTCAGGGAATGCATGGAAAAAGGCAGTGTCAGTGTAGATTATGAGCGAAAACGTAGAGAATATGCACAACAAACCGGGGATATCCGCAAAGGAATCGGAATGGCGGCATTCTGGTACAATACCGGTGTCTGGCCGATTTCTCTGGAGACATCCTCCTGCCGTATGGTCATGAATCAGGACGGTTCGATTCAGGTGCAGGTAGGGGAGACGGAGATTGGACAGGGCGCAGATACTGCATTTGCGCAGATGGCGGCAGAGACACTGGGGATTCCGTTTGATATGGTTCATGTGATGACCATGCAGGATACGGATATCACACCGTTTGGTCTTGGAGCCTATGCGTCCAGGCAGACCTATATGGCTGGATTTTCCATTCGGCAGACAGCAGAGCTGTTAAAAAGTCATGTTTTGGATACGGCAGTGGAGATGACGCGGCAGATGAAAGAAAATCTGGATATTATAGATGGAAACATTGTGCGTGCGACAGACGGCAGTGTTCTGATGTCATTGGGTGAGCTGGCAACAGAAAAACTCTACAGCCTGACTAACTGCGGACATCTCACGGCAGAGAGTACCTATCAGATCAAAAATAATGCCTACTCTTTCGGCTGTACCTTTGCGGAAGTAGAGGTAGATATTCCGGGATGCCGGGCCACACTGACGAATATCGTCAATGTACATGACTGCGGAAGGCTGATCAATCCGGCGCTGGCGGAAGCGCAGGTGCATGGAGGCATGAGTATGGGAATTGGATTCGGACTTTCCGAAGAGCTGAAATTTGATGAGAAAACGGGAAAACCTTTGAACAATAATCTTCTGGACTATAAGATGGCGACATTTGAAGATCATCCCGATCTGCACGGGGAGTTTGTGGAAAATTATGAGCCCACCAGTGCTTACGGAACGAAAGCTCTCGGAGAACCGCCGGTATGTTCGGTTGCGCCGGCAATCCGCAATGCGATTTTAAATGCAACCGGATCCGGGCTCAATGAGCTTCCGCTGAATCCGCACAGGCTGTTTGCAAAATTCCGGGAAGACGGATTGATTTAATGGGGAAAGGTCGTGAACGAATATGTATGATATCAAAGCGCTCTATGAAGCAGAAAATGTACAGGATGCCATCCGCCTTCTGACAGAGCATCCGCAGGCACAGATTATTGCAGGGGGAAGTGATGTGCTGGTCCAGATCCGTGAGGGGAAGCGGGCAGGAGCAGAACTTGTCAGTATTTATGGGCTGGATGAATTAAGAGGAGTGAGTCTGGAAGAAGATGAGACGCTCAGAATCGGATCACTCACCAGTTTTTCCCATATCACAAAAAATGAACTCATCCAGAAATATATTCCCGTCCTTGGGGAAGCGGTGGATATGGTGGGAGGTCCTCAGATCCGCAATATCGGGACTATCGGAGGAAACACATGTAATGGTGTGACTTCCGCAGATTCGGCATCTACGCTGTTTGCGTTGGATGCGATCATAGAACTGACAGGCCCGGAAGGCATTAGAAGACTTCCCATCCGAGAGTTTTATATCAAAGCCGGAAAAGTGGATATAAGACAGGGAGAGCTTCAGACCGGGATTTTGATTCCAAAACAATCATATCAGGGATACCGGGGACATTATATTAAATATGCCATGAGAAACGCCATGGATATCGCAACCCTCGGATGTTCTGCCAATGTAAAGCTTTCAGAAGATAAGACGGTGATAGAGGATGTCAGGATTGCGTATGGTGTGGCGGGACCGATCCCGATGCGTGCAGTCCATGCAGAAGAGGCAGGACGAGGAAAAGAAGTATCTGCACGGATACTGGAGGAGATTGCAGAGCAGGTGCTTTTTGATATCCATCCAAGAGACAGTTGGAGAGCCAGCAAGGCATTTCGGGAGCATATCGCAAGAGTTTTATGTCAGCGCGCTTTAAAAGAGGCGATTGTCAGGACAGGAGGTGTCATCCATGAGTGAGAAGCAGTATAAATTGGTAAAATGCACCATCAACGGAGAATACAGGGAGACCATGGTGGATGTCCGCGCATCACTGACGGATATGCTGAGAAATGATTATCGGCTGACCAGTGTAAAAAAAGGCTGTGAAGTCGGAGAATGCGGAGCCTGTAATGTGATCATTGACGGCGAGTGTTTTAACTCCTGTATTTATCTGGCAGTATGGGCAGACGGGAAAAATATCCGGACACTGGAGAGCCTTCTGGGACCGAATGGAGAGTTGTCAGATATCCAGCAGGCGTTTATTGATGAGACTGCGGTACAATGCGGATTCTGCACACCGGGAGTGATCATGAGTGCAGTGGAGATTTTAGAGTCAGGCAAAGAATATACAAGAGAAGAATTACGGAAACTTTTATCCGGACACCTGTGCCGCTGTACCGGATATGAAAACATTTTGAATGCGGTACAAAAGACCATGTACAAACGACTGGGAAAAACTGAAAATTAGGATTTAGGTGCTGTCGCATAAGTTCTTTTTGGAAATCTGGACACAATATCTGTAAAAAGAAAGGACAGATTATGAAAAAGAATATGGCTGGATTGATTCTGGTACTATTTGCGATAGCACTTTTTATGACCGGATGTGAGAAAAAAGCGCAGGAAAAAGAAGAAGCGCAGGAGGCGTCTGCCAGACAGCTGGTGATCCAGAAACAGACGCAGACAGAAATCGCAGAAAAAAAGATCGAAGAAAAAAGACGAGAGCTGCCCAAGCAGGCACAGATCGAAATGGAAGTGATCCTGCAGAAGCCGGAACTACCGACCGGGTGTGAAAGTGTTGCGCTGACCATGGTTTTGAAACAGAAAGGATATCCAATCGAAAAAACCACGATTGCAGAAGAATATCTGATCTACAATCGGGACAACTATGCATCCGGGTATGTGGGAGATCCCTCTACGTATGGAGGAGTGGGCATCTATCCGCCAGGACTTGTAAATACGGCAAACCGCTTTTTGAAACAGCGATATCAGCAGCATACAGCGTATGATGTCAGCAAGCTGAGTCTGGAGGAGCTGTTTCCGTATGTGGCAGCTGGAAATCCGGTGCTTTTGTGGCTGACATCAGATCTGGAAGATCCCTATTTTTCGAGCCAGAGTGTAGAGTATGGAGGGGATTCATATCGATGGTACTGGAATGAACACTGTGTGGTGCTTGGTGGATACAATCTGGAAAAGCAAAGCGTGACGTTGTTTGATCCCCTGAAGGGGAAAGTAGAGGAATCTCTTGAGCGGGTAGAGGAAATTTATGATCAGACAGGGAAATATGCAATGACGGTATACTAAAAAACATCTGTGGAGAACAAAAAATAAAGTTCTTCACAGATGTTTTTTTATGGTCTGCTGTGTGATTCAATATGATTTTTGATCGCTTCAAAACTTTCTTTGCTGATGATGTGTTCCATGCGGCAGGCATCTTCTGCGGCAATAGCTTCATCTACCCCAAGTTGTGTCAGCCATGCAGTCAGAAGCTTGTGACGCTCATAAATCATATCGGCAATGGCTTTTCCTGATTCGGTAAGATAGATAAATCCTTCCTTCGTAACCGTGATATGTTCTTTCTCACGAAGATTCTTCATGGCAACACTGACGCTGGATTTTTTGAATCCCAGTTCTTCAGCGATATCAACAGAGCGTACAACCGGACGTTTCTGACTTAAGATCAGAATCGTTTCCAGATAATTTTCTGCAGATTCGTTTGTCTTCAATGTATGCACCTCGTTTCTCGTTAAATTGTCTTTAGTATATCATATTTTAGAAGAGACGGCAAACACTATAATGTTATTGACAACTTATGAATGTTAGAATATACTAACTAATGAGAAAAAATAGTCAGTAACAGATTCAAAAGGAAAGGGGAGCGGACTGTGAATGATGTGAAAATGCAAAGAGAGATGATTTTGCAGAGATTGAAAGAGCAGGGATGCAGGATTACAAAGCAAAGATTGGCGCTCATTGACATCATTTTAGAAAATGAGTGCTCCAGCTGTAAAGAAATTTATTATAAAGCTGTCAGAATGGATGAGAAGATTGGGATTGCCACGGTATACAGAATAATAAATATGCTGGAAGAAATCGGAGCGATCAGCAGAAGAAACATGTATAAAGTAGAATGTCCCGGAGCTTGTCCGAAAGAAGATGCCTGCGTTGTTGTGTTGGATGATGAAAGCGTGTGCCGGATTTCTCCCCAGAAATGGAAAGCTATCGTAGAAGAGGGGCTGCAGGCATGCGGATATCTTCATGACCGGAAAGTGGTATCTATTTCTTTTAATCCGGAACAGTGCATGAAGGGCATGATCTGAGAGAAAACATAAAAAAGAGATTGACAAATGAAAGGGATAAGAGTAAACTGAATATTGTTAGAAATGCCTAACGTATAATAGTTTTAAAATATAAAAGTTAGTAGTGATTGGAAAGGAGAGATTATGATGCCTTTGACGATGGCAGCAGCAAACGAAATCAATTATATTAAGAAAGTCGGAGGAAACAGTGAAGTGAAACGTCACCTGGAAACTCTTGGATTTGTAGCCGGAGGAGAAGTGCGGGTGATTTCTCAGTTAAATGGAAATCTGATCGTAAGCATCAAAGATTCCAGAGTCGCGATCAGCAAAGAGATGGCAAACAAGATCATGGTCTAAAGGAGGAAGAGGGAAAATGAAGACATTGCGAAATATTGCCGTGGGTGAGACTGCAAAAGTGAAACGACTTCATGGCGAGGGGGCCTTAAAACGCCGTATCATGGATATGGGAATTACAAAAGGCAGCCAGGTTTATGTACGCAAGGTGGCTCCACTTGGTGATCCGGTCGAGATCACGATCCGCGGATATGAATTGTCTTTGCGAAAAGACGATGCGGACTGTATTGAGATGGAGTAAAGAAAGGAAAGGGAGAGAGTGATGGCGATTAAAATTGCTTTGGCAGGAAATCCAAACTGCGGAAAAACGACGATGTTCAATGCTCTGACAGGTGCCAATCAGTATGTTGGAAACTGGCCGGGAGTTACGGTGGAAAAGAAAGAAGGAAAATGTAAGGAAAATAAGGATGTAATTGTAACAGACCTTCCGGGAATTTACTCTTTGTCTCCATATACACTGGAGGAAGTGGTAAGCCGTGACTATTTATTAAAAGAAAAGCCGGAAGCGATCATCAATCTGGTGGATGCCACAAACATTGAACGAAATCTGTATCTGACAACACAGCTTTTAGAGCTTGGAATTCCGGTTGTAATTGCGCTGAATATGGCGGATCTGCTGGAAAAGAATAAAATCAGCATCGATACAAAAGCGTTGGAAAAAGAACTGGGATGTAAAGTAGTCAAAACTTCAGCCTTAAAGGGAACCGGAATTCGCGAAGTAGTGAAAGAGGCTGTCACAGCAGCGAAAAAAGAAAGCATTGTTTCAGGAGAAATAAAGTTTTCAAAGGATACCGAAGCGGCTGTTTCCGAGATGGAAGGACAGTTGCCGTCATCCGTTTTAGAAGAACAGAAAAGATGGTATGCGATCAAGCTGCTGGAGCGCGATGCGAAAGTACTGGAGCAGTTAAAACTGACTGCATCTGTACAGAATCAAGTAGAAAAAATCGCTGCCAAACTGGAAGAAAGGCTGGATGATGACACAGAATCTATTATTACAAATGAGCGTTATGAGGCAATCACATATGTAGTAGAAAAATGTGTAAAGAAGCCAAAAGAAAAACTCTCGACTTCAGATAAAATCGACCAGATTGTGACAAACAGGATACTGGGACTTCCAATCTTTCTTGGCGTGATGTATGTTGTATATGCGATTGCAGTAATGACCATTGGAACTTATGTGACGGACTGGACCAATGATGTACTGGTAGTAGCGATTCAGGACGCGGCGGCATCCGGACTGCAGGCGATCGGTACAGCAGCATTTCTGGAAGATCTGATCGTAAACGGAATTATCGGTGGACTGGGTGCAGTACTTGGATTCCTTCCGCAGATGGCGATTTTGTTTGTATTGCTCTCTATTCTGGAAGACTGTGGATATATGGTCAGAGTTGCCTTTGTCATGGACCGTATTTTCCGTAAATTCGGACTTTCAGGAAAGAGTTTTATTCCACTTTTGATTTCATCCGGATGTGGAATTCCTGGAATTATGGCATCCAAGACGATTGAGAATGACAATGACAGACGACTGACGATCATGACATCTACATTTGTACCTTGTGGTGCAAAGCTTCCGGTTATCGCTTTGATGGCTGGTGTGATCGGTTCAGAGGCGACAGGATTTCCGGCAGGATCCCTGACATTTATCATGTACGTGATTGGTGTTGCGACAGTGCTGGTTTCCGCAATTATTCTGAAAAAGACAAAACCGTTCCACGGAGATGCGGCACCGTTTGTAATGGAGCTTCCGGCATACCACCTTCCACAGGCGAAGACAGTACTGCTCCATACATGGGAAAGACTCAAAGGATTTATCAGAAAAGCCGGAACGATCCTGCTGCTAGCTTGTATCGTAATGTGGTTCCTTGGAGGATATGGATTTATAGATGGAAGCTTTGGGGCAGTAGAGGATTCTGCAGACAGTATTCTGGCATCCATCGGAAGTGTGATCGCAGTGATCTTTACACCGCTTGGATTTGGAAGATGGCAGCCGGTGGCAGCTTCTCTTTCCGGATTCTCAGCAAAAGAAGCAATCGTAACGACAATGGGAGTTCTGGCAAATGTAGCCGGAGATACAGAAGACCCGGCAGTTGTAGCACACGGTGTCGCAACATGGTTCCCGTCAGCGGCAGCCGGATTCAGTTTCCTACTCTTTAACCTTTTGGATTCACCGTGTCTGGCAGCGATCGCTACCATGGCAAAGGAACTCAATGACAGAAAATGGTTCTGGTTTGCAATCCTGTTCCAGAATGTATTTGCATACGTAGTAACATTTATGGTATATCAGATCAGTGGTGTTGCGACAGGTGCGCTTACATTTGGAGCATCTACAGTAGTTGCAATCCTGCTGCTGGCAGTTGTCTTATATCTGTTATTCAGAAAAGATCCATATAAAGGAAAAGCAGTGAGTGTAAAACGTTCTGTGGCAGAAGCCTAAAGGAGAAAAAATGGGCGGAATAAAATCGGTAGTATCTATGGGATACGCGGTATTGTTTGTAATACTTCTTTATTTAGTTGGCATTGGAATCTCGAGTCTGATACAATATATAAAAAAGAAATTTAGAAGGTGATAATCGTGAATGCAGCAACATGTATTATTTTGATCATTTTAATTGTAATTGTTTCGTTTTCAATCCGTGCGACGATTCGTGATCGGAAAAAAGGCGGATGTGCAGGGTGCTCCGGATGCGGCGGAAGCTGCAGCGGATGTCATAGTGAAGTGGAACAGACAAAGAAATCCGAGTAAATAAGAGCAGAATGAAAAGTGTGGTATCAGCAGAGTGTAAAATCTTGAAAAAATGCACTGTGGTACCACACTTTTTTGATAGAAAAATTGATAAAATTTATCGATAATCGGATTTTTGATTGACGAATGAAAATCAGGGTTCTAGAATGAGTGTAATGTAACCAGAAAGTACAAGTGATCGATGGATTGTAGAAAGAAGGGAAACAGATGAAACAACACCGATTTTGGGCGTGGGCAACAGTATGCTGCGCAGTAATGGTATTTTATACCGGTTACAAACATAAGTAAGATAGAAAAAGAGAATCAGTTTACAGGAGGAAGAAAAGATGTTAGATGTATTTAAAATGAAAAAATTAGGGATTTTTGCAGGTGGTGTTTTATTCGGAACAGCAGGAGTGAAGCTGTTGTCAAGCAAAGATGCAAAAAAAGTGTATACAAATTGTACAGCTGCAGTGCTTCGTGCAAAAGATTCTGTTATGAAGACAGCATCCACTGTACAGGAAAATGCAGAAGATATTCTGGCGGAAGCAAAACAGATCAATGAAGAGAGAGCAGCAAAAGAAGCAGCTCTGGAGCAGGAAGCAGAAGAAGTAACAGAAGAGACAGTGGCAGACAACACAGATTTTGCAGAAGAGGCATAAGATAAAAAGAGGGATTTGATTGAAGTTTATAATTAAGCATGAAATACTGGGAAGAATACGGGTGCATATGGTGCAGCCGAAAATGACGTTTGAAGAGGCGGATATTCTGCTGTATTATCTCGTAAACCTGGAAAATGTGACAAAAGCAAAAGTATATGAAAGAACACAGGATGCGGTGATCTATTATGAAAAGGACCGGCGGGAAATCATCAAGGCACTGCAGAAGTTTGGGTATGATCGGGTGACAGTGCCGGAGGGGCTGACTGAGCATTCCGGAAGGCAGATGAACGCAGAATATCAGGAAAAACTGCTCATGAAAGTCGTGATGCGTTTTGGTGGGAAGCTTCTGATACCGGCACCGGTACGGGCGGTCTGGACAGGTGTCCGTTCTCTGAAATATCTGCAGCAGGGGATCGCGAGTCTGAAAAAAGGCAGACTGGAAGTGGCGGCTCTGGATGCCACTGCGATCGGTGTTTCCATCCTGCGCAGAGATATGAATACCGCAAGTTCGATCATGTTCCTGCTCGGCATCGGAGAATTGCTGGAGGAATGGACACATAAAAAATCTGTCGGAGATCTGGCACGCGACATGTCCCTGAATGTGGGGAAAGTCTGGCTTTTAAGAGAGGAACAGGAGATTCTTGTTCCCACAAAACAGATTGAACCGGAAGATCTTGTAGTAGTCCGCATGGGAAATGTGATTCCATTTGATGGAGTCGTATCCCGTGGTGAGGCAATGGTCAATCAGGCCTCTATGACAGGAGAAGCAGTTCCGGTGAAAAAGACAGCGGAAAGCTATGTATATGCAGGAACTGTTGTAGAAGAAGGAGAACTGATCATCTGCGTGAAAGCGGTGAGCAAAGCAACCCGTTTTGAAAAAATCGTGACCATGATCGAAGAGTCTGAAAAATTGAAATCAAATCTGGAAAGTCATGCAGAACATCTGGCAGATCAACTGGTTCCGTATACACTGGCAGGAACGATTCTGACCTGGCTGCTGACAAGAGATGTGACCAAGGCACTGGCAGTACTGATGGTAGATTTTTCGTGTGCACTCAAGCTGGCGATTCCAATTTCGGTACTGTCTGCGATCCGGGAGGCGGGCGCACATAATATTACCGTAAAAGGCGGAAAATATATGGAAGCTGCTGCAAATGCCACAACGATCGTGTTCGATAAGACGGGGACACTCACAGAGGCGCGACCGACGGTACGAAAGGTGGTTTCTTTCTGTGAGCAGAGTGAGGATGAGCTGCTGAGAATGGCGGCCTGTCTGGAGGAACATTTTCCACATTCCATGGCAAAGGCTGTTGTGGAAGCCGCCAGAAAAAGAGGGCTGGAGCATGAAGAGATGCACAGCAAGGTCAATTATATTGTTGCACATGGAATTTCCTCCACGATCGAAGGAAAACGCGTGGTGATCGGAAGTCATCATTTTGTATTCGAAGATGAAAAATGCTCGGTCAGAGAACCGTGGATCCGACAGTTTGAAACACTTCCGGAAGAATGTTCTCTGCTCTATCTTGCCATTGAGCATGAGCTTGCTGCAGTTGTATGTATTGAAGATCCGCTGCGCAAAGAAGCGGCAGATGTAGTGCGTGCTTTGAAGGCAACAGGGCTTGAGAAAGTCGTGATGATGACAGGAGACAGTGAAAAAACAGCTGCTTCTGTGGCGAGAAGAGTTGGTGTGGATGCATATTATTCAGAAGTGCTGCCTGAGGATAAGGCAAAATTTGTGGAACAGGAGCGCGCATCCGGCCGTACGGTGATTATGATCGGCGACGGGATCAACGATTCTCCGGCATTGTCGGCAGCAAATGTGGGAATTGCAATTCGTGACGGTGCGCAGATCGCACAGGAAATTGCGGATATCACAATCTCGGCAGAAAACTTGTGGGAAATCGTAATGTTGAGAAGATTAAGCGAGGCGCTGATGCGGCGTATCCAGAAAAATTACAGAAGCATTGTCGGGATCAATGCTACTTTGATACTGCTTGGAGTCACAGGAATCCTGCAGCCTACGACGTCTGCACTGCTTCATAATATGTCTACGCTGACGATCAGCCTGACCAATATGAAAAACTTACTGGATGAAAACTAGTTATTGAGAAAAAATCGATAATAACCCTCTTGATTTTTTGAAATAGTTCCTATAGAATAAAACTAAGGTTAGTTACAACTAACAAACGGGAACACACAGGAAAATTCAGGAGGTGCGTATGAGTATTGTTATTATCGGAGGACATGACCGAATGGTCTGTCAGTATAAAAAAGTATGTCAGAAATATCAGTGTAAAGCAAAAGTGTTCACACAGATGTCAGGAAATCTGTCCAAAAAGATAGGAACTCCGGATCTGGTCGTTTTATTCACAAACACTGTTTCGCACAAAATGGTGCGGTGTGCAGTGGAAGAAGCAGGCCGCTGCAATGCAGAGATCATCCGCTGCCATACAAGCAGCAAAAACGCACTGGAAGATATCCTGGAAACTGCCTGTGCAGCAGTGTAAAAACGATCAGCTTCAAAAGAGCAAGATAGAAGAGAAATATAGAAAAATGTACAAAAAAGAGAGTATACGATACGAAATATGTATGGTATACTCTCTTTTGATATGAAAAAATGAGGGATGAGGGACATGAACATCAGAAAAAACTATAATCATACATTGAATGCCTGTTACCTTGGCTATATTACCCAGGCAATCGTGAACAATTTTGCACCGCTTCTGTTTCTGACATTTCAGAGTACATATGAGATTTCGCTGGATAAGATCGCACTTTTGGTATCCTTTAATTTTGGGGTGCAGTTGATCGTGGATCTGCTGGCCGCAAAATATGTGGACAAGATCGGATACCGCAACAGTGTGGTGGCAGCACATATTTTCGGAGCAGTTGGCCTGGTGGGACTGGCAGTGTTTCCGTCCGTTTTTCCGGATGCGTATGCAGGACTGCTTCTGGCAGTATTTTGTTATGCAATTGGAGGCGGATTGATCGAGGTGCTGATCAGTCCGATTGTAGAATCTTGTCCGACAGAGCGAAAGGCTGCTGCGATGAGTCTTCTGCATTCTTTTTACTGTTGGGGGCATGTAGGCGTGATTCTGATCTCGACTGCATTTTTTGCCATTGCGGGGATTGAGAACTGGAGGATACTGGCTGTGATCTGGGCAATCCTTCCGGCGTTGAATGCAGTATATTTTGGAATGGTACCGATTCAGGCAGAAGAGGAAGACGTTGAGGGAATTCCTGTGCGAGAATTATTTAAAATGAAAATTTTCTGGGTGTTGGTACTGCTGATGATCTGTGCAGGGGCATCTGAACAGGGAATGTCCCAGTGGGCGTCAGCATTTGCAGAATCAGGGCTGCATGTAGAAAAGGCAGTCGGGGACCTGGCGGGACCATGTCTTTTTGCACTGTTGATGGGAAGTTCAAGACTGCTCTATGCGAAGATGAGTGAGCGGATCTCATTGCCAAAAATGATGCTCTCAAGCGGGATTTTGTGCATTGTGAGTTATCTGCTTGCCGCATTGTCTCCAAATCCGGTGCTGGCGCTGCTGGGATGTGGGCTTTGTGGATTTTCTGTGGGCGTATTCTGGCCGGGAACCTTTAGTATGGCTGCAGCATCCTGTCCGAAAGGAGGGACTGCATTGTTTGCACTTCTGGCACTTGCGGGAGATCTTGGGTGTTCTTCCGGTCCGGGAGTGGTAGGCGTTGTATCAGGAGCATTTTCAGAGAATCTGAAGGCAGGACTTTTGGCAGCAATCGTATTTCCGGTTCTGCTGATCATTGGACTGCAATTGTTGAAAGAAGAAGTCGAGAGAGAGGGGAAGTAAGATGAAAAAAGAGATGACAAATGATATGACTGTCGGAAGTCCGGCAAAGCTGATCATTCAGTTTATGATTCCGATGTGTCTGGGAAATGTGTTCCAGCAGTTTTACAATATTGCGGATTCCATCATTGCAGGGCAGTTTTTGGGTGTCAATGCTCTGGCAGCAATCGGAAGTACCGGTTCATTGATGTTTTTTGTGACAGGATGGCTGCAGGGACTGACCAGTGGATTTGCAATTCTGGTATCGCAGTGGTTTGGAGCAAAAGATATGAAACGGATGCGCCATTATGTGGCAATGTCCATTTACCTGACGATTGCGTTTGCTGTGGTGATGACGATCGGATTTGAATTTGCCAATGAGCCGATTTTAAGGCTGATGAATTCTCCGGAAAATCTGATGGCAGATATCAAAGGATATATGGCAGTCATCTATGGCGGGCTGATCGTAACTGCGGCATACAATGCACTTGCGGCAGTGCTGCGGGCTTTGGGCGATTCCAAATCACCATTATACTTTCTGATCATTTCCGCGATTATCAATGTGGTTCTGGATATTGTATTTATCGTGAATTTTGGAATGGGCGTGGAAGGCTGCGGATATGCGACCGTGATCGCACAGGCTGTTTCTGCATTGTTGTGTCTGATTTATATTGTAAAAAAATTTCCGATCCTGCGGCTTTCGGAAGAAGATTTTCGGATTTCCTTTCAGAGCATGGGACGGCTTCTGGCATTGGGAATTCCCATGGGACTGCAGTTTTCTATTACGGCGATCGGAACGATCATTGTGCAGGGAGCGGTCAATATTTACGGAGCGGTATATATGGCAGGATTTTCAGCTGCAGGAAAACTGCAGAATATTATTGTGACAGTATTTACTGCGTTTGGCGCCACAGTTGCCACATATGTGGGTCAGAACCGCGGAGCCGGGAAAATGGATCGTGTACATAAGGGAGTACGATACACGCAGATCATGGTATTTGTCTGGAGTGCGGTCACAATGGTTTTGGTGTACTTCTTTGGAGAAGAGATGACATTGTTGTTTGTGAGCAAAACGGAGACAGAGGTACTTCATGCAGCGGAAGTTTATTTCCGGACGGTGTTCTGGGCATACCCATTTTTAGGAAGTATTTTTATCTATCGAAATGCGCTGCAGGGAATGGGCTACGGTCTTGTTCCGATGCTTGGTGGTGTGTTTGAACTGGCGGCAAGAGCGCTGATCGTACTTTTGGTGGCAGGAAAGACGAGCTTTTTCGGTGTTTGCCTTGCAGATCCGGCGGCATGGATTTCGGCATTGATTCCATTGATTCCGTATTACATTTATGTGATGAAAAAATATGAAAAGCAGAAACAGCTGGAGGGATAGTGCATAAGAGAGGAGACAACAGGTGGAGAACATTCATCTGTTGTCTCTTTTTTGTCAGTTGTGTTGTGAAATGTGCAAGTTGTGCAAAAAAACTCAAAAAGAGAAGGACATGTGGTAGAGTGTGAACATAGAAAGCCGGCCGGCACTATAGAGAATATGAGAATACGGGAGGAAGAAAAATGTTAGCGATTAACATGGCGGATGTGGTAAATGTATTGAATACATGTAAACCTTATCTGATTGGATTTGGTATTGTGCTTGCAATTGCACTGATTGTTCTGATTGCGGCATTTAAACTGAAAAAGACAAAAAGAAAACTGGTACGTTCACAGGCTGGAATTGCAATTCTGTTAGCATTGGTGATCGTAGTAAATATGATTTGCTGGGGACCGATGTCAAGCATGATCTCTCTTGCAACCGGAAACGGAACAATTTCAGAAGAGACATCAAATGAGGCAACCAAACTGGTAGAGAAGATTGCGGAAGAAGGAATTGTGCTTTTAAAGAATGAAGACAATATGCTTCCGATGGAAAATAATAAAAAGTTAAATGTATTTGGATGGGCATCGACAAATCCATGTTATGGTGGAACAGGTTCCGGTTCTTTATCTGATGCATATGAGACAGTATCTTTACTTCAGGGACTGGAAAATGCAGGATTTGAACTGAACTCAGAGCTTTCTGATTTCTACAAAGACTACCGTGCAGAGCGTCCGGAAGTCGGAATGTGGGAGCAGGACTGGACACTTCCAGAACCTACAGTAGATTCTTACAGTGAAGATTTGATCAAGAATGCACAGGATTTTTCTGATACAGCACTGGTTGTGATTACACGTGTAGGTGGAGAAGGTGCAGATCTTCCGACAGATGTAAGCAAAGTGACTTATACAGATAACTCAAAAGACTACAAAGACTTTGAGCCGGGAGAGCATTATCTGCAGCTGAGCCAGACAGAGAAAAATATGCTGGATATGGTATGCTCTGATTTTGACAATGTTGTAGTTGTATACAATGGTGCAAATGCAATGGAGCTTGAATTCTTAAATGATTATGAGCAAATCAAAGGTGCAGTATGGTGTCCGGGAACAGGACAGGCAGGATTCAATGGTCTTGGCGTGATTTTAAGCGGAGAAGTGAATCCGTCGGCAAAAACAAGTGATACATTTGTAAGAGATCTGACTGCAACACCGACAGCACAGAACTTTGGAAACTTTACATATGACAATATGGATGAGTATAAAGTAACACAGACAGGCTTTACAGGAAAAGAAGAGACAACAACTCCTTCTTTCATAAATTATGTAGAAGGAATTTATGTCGGATATCGTTTCTACGAGACAGCTGCCAGTGAAGGGCTCATCGATTATGATAAAACAGTACTGTATCCGTTTGGATATGGATTATCTTACACAACATTTACACAGGAAATGGGCAAGATTACAGAAAATGACGGAACAATTTCCTTTGATGTTACAGTTACAAACACAGGCGACACAGCAGGAAAAGATGTTGTAGAAGTATACTATAACCCGCCGTACACAAACGGAGGAATTGAAAAAGCATCTGCGAATCTGATCGCTTATGACAAAACAAAAAGCTTAGAGCCGGGTGAATCCCAGACACTGACAATTTCCTTTAAAGCAGAAGATATGGCATCATATGACTATCAGAAAGAAAAAGGATACGTTCTGGAAGCCGGTGATTATGAGATCAGCATCAACACGGATTCACATCACATCATTGAATCTGAAACTTATACAGTGGATGAAACAGTGAAGTATACAGGAGACAATAAACGTTCGACTGACCAGACAACTGTGGAAAATCAGTTTGACTATGCGGCAGGAGATGTTACATACTTATCCCGTGCAAACGGATTTGCAAATTATAAAGAAGCAACAGCAGCACCAGAGAGTCTTTCCATGTCAAAAGAGGCAAAGAAAGAATTTATCAACAACAGCAACTATAATCCGGAAGATTATAACAATGAAGAAGATAAAATGCCGGAAACAGGTGCAAAAAATGATATTGAACTGGCAGATTTAAGAGGTGTCGACTATGATGACGCAAAATGGGATGAACTGCTTGACAATATGACAATCAGTGATATGGATACTGTAATCGCTCTGGGCGGATATCAGACAGCAGCAGCTTCCAGCGTAGGAAAAATACAGACGATTGACTGTGACGGACCGGCATCTATCAATAACAACTTTACAGGAACAGGTTCCATCGGATTCCCGTCAGCGGTTATGATCGCATGTACATGGAATGATGAGATTGCAATGGAATTCGGAGAAAGCATCGGTAAAATGGCAGATGAAATGGGGGTATCCGGATGGTATGCTCCGGCAATGAATATTCACCGTTCTGCATTTGCAGGCCGTAACTTTGAATACTATTCAGAAGATGGACTGTTATCCGGAAAAATTGCTGCAAATGCAGTAGTAGGTGCAGAAAAATACGGCGTGTATGCATATTTGAAACACTTTGCCCTGAACGATCAGGAGACAAACCGTACAAGTATGCTCTGTACATGGTCAAATGAGCAGGCAATCCGTGAGATTTATCTGAAACCATTTGAAATCTGCGTGAAAGAAGGAAAAGCAAAAGCAGTGATGTCTTCTTTCAACTATATCGGTACAAGATGGGCAGGAGGCTCAGAAGAACTGTGCAATACCGTACTCCGTGACGAATGGGGATTCCAGGGATTTGTTCTGACAGATTACTTTGGTGTATATGGATACATGAACTCTGACCAGGGTATCAGAAATGGTACAGATGCAATGCTTGTTGCATATGATACAGAAACAAACCATGTAAAAGATCAGAAGAGCGCAACTGGTGTTGAAGCAATGCGTCAGGCTTGTAAAAATATTATGTACACTGTAGTAAACAGTCGTGCATATGATGCGGAAAATCTGGAAACAGGTCTGATGACATGGCAGATTGCAGCAATTGCAGCAGATGTTGTACTGGGTGTGGGAATTCTTGCACTTGAAATCGTGGCAATCAAACGCTTCCGCAAACGCCTTGCAGAAGAGAAGGCAGCTGTAGCAGTTGAGAACTAAGCAATAGCGAGGAGATAGAAATGGAAAACACGGCAAAGAAAGGCTTCTGGGGGACTTTTAAAGAAAAACACCCGGCAGTTGCACAGTTTATCGTATTCTTTATTATCAGCAATGGAGTGACAGTACTTCAGATGATCATGATGCCGGCAATTAAATATGCGTTTGGTTTTACATCCCTTGTCAATACGAATTTTCAGATTCTGCCAATCGGACATAATCTGGACGGCAGCGTCTACTATGTATTTGATTATGCTTCCGGAGCAATCAGCTCCGGAGGCGGCGGAGGACTTGCATATTTCCTTGCAGTGGAGATCACACTTTTTCTGGCGCAGGTTATCAATTTTTTCCTGCAGCGGAACGTGACTTTCAAATCCAATGCAAGTGTAGTCAAAGCGGCAGTATGGTATTTCATTGCCTGGGTATTGATCTCTGTAGGCGCAGCGGCACTGCAGGGACTGTATAAAACACCAATCTATGATTTCTTTATGGGAATGATGGGAGAAGGTGCGGGAATGACAGTAGCTGATATTATCACAATGCTGATCAACTGTGTGATTTCGTTCTGGGTATTCTTCCCGATTATGAAGATCATATTTAAAGAGAAAGAAGCATAAAAACAGAGAGTTATTGCAATCGGGCAATAACTCTTTTTTTAGAAAAAATTTTTATTTTATTTATAGATTCACCAGAAATTCTATGTTAGACTATAGCTATATCGGATGCCAAACACGCTGATATCACAGCAGTCGAAAAATCTTTCAGGCGTATTGCCTTATCTTAAGCATCCAGATTCAAATCAGTATTCTGATTCAGGAGCAGTTTCAAAAAAATCAATCAATCAACAAAAGGAGAAGTATGTGTATGTCAGAAACATTAAAACAATTATTTCCGAATATTCGGACCGAAGAAGCAATTATAGGAGAGATCAAGAGTGATGAGAATCTGCTCGCAGAATATGAGAGCTGGACAGAACTACAGCAGAGAGATTTTCTGAAGTTCTGTTCAGGGATGCGGGGAGTCAAGGTGTTGTATGACGGGTTTGGAAAGGAGATATTAAGCCCGATCTATCATCCGGAGCGACTGGAGGAGCTGTTGTCCTGTATCCTGGAGACAGAAGTGAAGATCCGTCAGGTTATACCAAGTGACGGAACGAGAATTGCAGATGAGCAGAGTCTTGTTATTATGGATATTGTGGTAGAGCTCATGGATGGAAGTCTGGCGAATGTAGAGATTCAGCGTATCGGATATCTTTTTCCGGGAGAGCGGTGTGCGTGCTATTCCGCCGATCTGCTTCTTCGGCAGTATAAGAGTGTCAAGAGCAGAAAAAAGAGAAATTTTACATATCGTGATGTGAAAAATGTATATACAATCGTATTTATCGAAAAAAGTACAAAAGAATTTCAGGAATTTCCGAATACCTATATCCATCGGGCAAAGCAGCAGTTTGATACCGGACTTTCTGTGAATCTGCTGCAGGAATACGTTTTGGTGCCGCTTGACATTTTCCGGAAAACCACGCACAATAAAATTATCGAAAACAAGCTTGATGCATGGCTTACCTTTTTAAGTAATGATACTTCGGAAAAAGTAAAAGAGCTGGTCGAAAAGTATCCCGAATTTAGAGACATGTATCAGGAAATTTATGACATTTGTGAGAATGTAGAAGAGGTGGTACGTATGTTTTCAAAAGAATTGCAGGAACTGGACCGTAATACGGTGAAGTTTATGATTGAAGAGCAGGAGAGAGAAATTAAGGCGCAGAAGGAGCAGCTAAGGCAGAGTGAAGAAGAGTTGCAGAAGAATCAGGAGCAGCTGAAGAAGAATGAAGAAGAGTTGCAGAGGAGTCAGGAGCAGCTGAAGCACAGTGAAGAAGAGTTGCAGAGGAGTCAGGAGCAGCTGAAACACAGTGAAGAAGAGTTACAGAAGAATCAGGAGCAGTTAGCACAAAAGGATGCACAGATTGCCAGACTTCTGGCTCAGATTGAAGAGAAAGATACGTAGTTGTTGGTCCATTTATGATGATAGAACAACCAGTTGTGCAGAAATCTCCCCGTTTCTACGGATTTGTGATAGAGTAGTCTTCAGAAAAATGAAGAGATAAAGAAGTGAAAGGTGAGAGATATGAAACACGCAGAAATCATTGCGAAAATGACAGTTGAAGAGAAAGCAGCGATATTGAGTGGAGCGTCCGAGTGGGAGTCAAGAGAGATCAAACGACTTGGAATTCCGGCGGCGTTTTTTTCAGATGGTCCTCATGGAGTGAGGAAACAGGAAGGAGAAGGAGACCATCTCGGATTGAATGCATCTGTTCCGGCTACCTGTTTTCCGACGGCAGCTACGATTGCGAACAGTTGGGACGAATCGTTGGGTGAAGAGATTGGAAAGGCTCTTGGAGAAGAAGCATCAGCATTAGGCGTAGATGTACTTTTGGGACCGGGACTGAACATTAAGCGCAGCCCTCTGTGTGGAAGGAATTTTGAATATTTTTCTGAAGATCCTTATCTGGCGGGAAAGATGGCTGCATCTTATGTAAGAGGAATCCAGAGTCAGGGAATCTATGCATGTCCGAAGCATTTTGCGGTTAACAGCCAGGAGCTTCGCAGGATGGCAATGAATTCGGTATTGGATGAACGGACACTGAGGGAGATTTATCTGACTGGGTTTGAAATTGCGATTAAAGAAGGAAAAGCAAAATCCATCATGACCAGTTATAACGAGGTCAATGGAGTCTATGCAAATGAAAATGAGCATTTGTTAAAAGAAATTTTAAGAGAAGAGTGGGGATTTGACGGACTTGTAGTCACTGACTGGGGGGCTTCGAACGACCATGTAAAAGGAGTTGCCTGTCGATCTAATCTTGAGATGCCGGCGCCGGGACTGGATGCGGCACGAGAAGTTCTGGCAGCGTTAGAAGAGGGAAGCCTTTCCATGGAAGAACTGGATCAGTGTACGGACGATCTTCTGGATGCAGTACTGACACTGGCAAAGAACAGAGAAAAGCGTGTGCGTGAATTTGACAGAGAAGCTCACCATACGCTTGCGAAAAAAGCTGCAAGAGAGAGTATTGTGATGCTCAAGAATGAAGAAAAACCGTTCCAGCTGCTTCCTCTCAAAGAAAATACAAGAGTGGCACTGATCGGAGACTTTGCATCTGTTCCTCGTTACCAGGGGGCAGGTTCTTCTCTGGTGAATCCAACGAAAGTAGAAACAATGGAGCAGATGATCAGCAGCTATCCGATTCAGTGTATCGGTACAGCGAAAGGATATCAGAGAACAGGAGAAGCAGATGAAGTACTGAAAAAGGAAGCAGTGAATCTTGCAAAGATGGCAGATGTGGTTATTTACTGCTTCGGTCTGGATGAATTGAGCGAATCAGAAGGTCTGGATCGTACGCATATGCGGATTCCGCAGAATCAGGTGGAGCTTCTGGAAGCAATGGCAAAAGTAAACTCCAATATTGTAGGTGTATTAAGTGCGGGATCTGCAGTTGAGATGCCGTGGCATTCCTGCTGTAAGGCATTGCTGCACGGATACCTTGGCGGACAGGCTTCTGCAGGAGCCATGCTGGATGTGCTGACCGGAAAAGCCAATCCGTCCGGAAGACTCAGTGAGACATATCCGGTTCGCTATGAAGATACTCCGGCATTTAAATATTTTCCAAGTACAGAGCGTAATTCGGAATATCGGGAGAGTCTGTTTGTTGGATATCGTTACTATGATACAAGTAAAGTGAGAGTGCAGTATCCGTTTGGATATGGTCTGTCGTATACATCGTTTGAATACTCAGACTTGAGAGTAACGGCGGATGGAGTTGAATTTGTACTGACCAATACCGGAAAGATGGATGGTGCGGAAGTAGCTCAGATGTACGTATGTGCACCGAAAGGAAAGATCTTCCGTCCGGATAAAGAATTAAAAGGATTCGCAAAAGTATTCCTGAAAGCAGGAGAAAGCAGAAAAGTACAGATTTTGTTTGATGATAAGACATTCCGTTACTGGAATGTAGAGACAGACAGCTGGGAAAAGGAAGCAGGAAGATATGAAATCTGTATTGGCGCATGTGCATTGGATATCCGATTGAGAGAGACACTGGAAATAGAAGGAACAACTGACACAATGCCATATGACGCTGAAAAGATGCCGTCATATTTTTCGGGAATTATCAGAGATGTACCGGATGCAGAATTTGAAGCACTTCTGAAGCAACCGATCCCGGATGGAAAGTGGAGCGGTGAACTGGGAATGAATGACGCGATCTGCCAGATGTATTATGCAAAGAGCAGACTGGCAAGAATGATCTACAAGATTCTCACAAACCTGAAAAAGAAAAGTGAGGATAAGGGAAAACCGGATCTGAATATCCTGTTTATTTATAATATGCCGTTCCGAGGGATTGCAAAGATGACGCATGGGGCGGTCAGCATGAAAATGGCAGAGGGTATGGCGGAAGTGGTCAACGGACATTTCATGAAAGGTATGAAAAAAGTACTCGGCGGTTTCTTTGAGAACCGAAAAGCAAATAAAGAATATGAGAAAAAGCTGGGAACTGGAAAATAAGGAACCTGCGAATAAGCAAAAGGAGAAAGCCAAATCAGGACTTTCTCCTTTTGTGTTTAAGATTCTACAGGAATCAGCACCTGCAGGGTAAACCAGTTGTCTTCTGCGTGAAGTGTCATAGAGCCGCCATATTTGCGGGCTGCCTGCTGAATGCTTTTCAGTCCGTATCCGTGATAGCCTGCGTTTTGCTTTGTTGTAGTCGGAAGTTGATCCGGTTTTAAAGAAAGCGAAGTTTCCGTATAGTTTTCACATTGAATCATCAATAATTGATTTTTCTGATACATAGACAGTGTGATCAGACGCTTTTCAGGGTCATCAAACTGGGAAACACATTCAATTGCATTGTCCAGTGCATTTCCAAAGATAGAGCAAATATCTTTGACATGCATAAAAGAAATCAGTTTTCCGTCAGCCATGCAGGTGAATGTAATATGCTTCTGCATACAGTAAGTGCTTTTGGTAGTCAGAACGACGTCCAGTACGCTGTTTCCTGTATTTGTGAGCGCTTCCTGTGTGTGGATCGCCTCCTCCATTTCCAGAAGATACTGTTCTTTTTTCTTGGGATCCTGTTCAGAACGGATCGCGATCATATAATGTTTCAGATCATGAAATTCTCTTCGTAAAAGTTCAATATTATCGATGGAAAGCCGATACTGGTCATACTGGCGCTGGAGAACAATATTCATGGCCTGATTTTCACTTCTCATACGAAGTTCTTCCCGTTTTTCCTGCATGGAAAAAAGCATGACAAGTCCCCCGAAATCTACCAGTGTCCGCACATACAAGATGGAACTTGTGGCACTGGAAAACGGCGTATTTGGCATGACGAAGCTGATGTTGCTGATGGCAAATGCTCCAAGTGCAATGAGAATTGCGCTTAGGAGTTCTTTTCCATTGACCAGCAGGCGCTCGTCAGTCGGAAAATGTCCTCTTTCCAGAAAGTAATATCCGATATAAATGCCTGTGTATAAGAGCAGCATGGTCAAAGTCGAGAATAACCGACTGTTTTTGGCGTAATTCAACGCCCACCAGACATAAAGCTGCCAGTGAAAGGACGCGGTAAATTCTGCCAGAACCAGTGCCTGTGCGCAGCAGAATCCGGCATCCAGCCAGGTAGTATCGCAGAGCAGATGCAGAAGGAGGCACATCAGAAATGCGGCTCCGATCATGCAGGGAATCCAAAAATAAATAGGAAGAGTTCCTGCAAATTCCTGATAAGCGATAAATACGAGCAAGCTTCCGGCAAGGGAAACCGGCAGTTTCCACCCGGTTACCTTTCGCCGTAAGAGAAGGACGTACAGGATGCAGGCACCCCATTCAGCAAGGGCGGTATAAATCCGGGGAGTGTCCATCAGTGCGTCTAAATTCATCGGTGTACACCTCCTATATAATCAGTCAAAGCTTCCAGAAACACTTTCTTTTTTGCACGGCTGACAGGAAGTGTCGTGGAATCAGATAACAGGACATTGTTTTGTACAATACCGGTCACATGCATCAGGTGGATAAGATATGCGTTATGGCATTTGGAAAATCCTTTGTCTTTTAAAAGCGCTTCCACCTTTTTCATTGGACCGGCAGTGAGAAAATCCCCTTTTTCGGTATGGAACAGAATGTTGTGGCGCTGGCTTTCGATGTAATAAATCTGACTGATATCCAGGCGCATCTGTCCGCCTTCCACTTCGATCGTCATATAATCTTTTTGCTGTTTTTGCTTCACCTTTTTGACAGCTTTTCCGAGAATCTGAGAAAATGCAAGATAGGCGACCGGTTTTACAACATATCCCAGGGCGTCTACCAGATATCCCTGAACTGCGAACTGGATCGTAGAGGTAATAAAGATAAAAGATACATCTTCATCCAGTTCCCGGATTTTTTCAGCAGTCTTCATGCCGTCCAGATGTTTCATCTGGATATCGAGAAGAATGATATCGTAGTCTGCTTTATATTCACTTACAATGTCCAGACCATCGTGAAAGACGGAAATCTGGAAGGAAAGGGAATGTTCGGTTTCATATTGTTTCAGATACCCGGTGAGTACCTGTACATAAGAATCTTCATCTTCAACAATTGCAATTCGGATCATAGTCTCTCCTTTTTGTTTTTTATCATTTATTGGAACCAGTACTATTTTATCGGAATCCGGCAAAAAAAGCAATTCTTGTTACGATTGCGCATGGATAGGCGGGGATTGGTGTGAACAGGAAAGAAAGCAGGTTGAAATTCCTAAAAAAGCCAAGTATAATAAAAATACTGAAAAACAAAGAAGAGAGGTTTTTGAGTGAAGGAGGTAAGTATGGCCGAACAATATCATGGTATGGCAATTGGAATATTTGAACTGGACAGTGAGTGCGCATGTTTTGTGGCACTGGATGCGGCGGCAAAGGCAGCAGCAGTACAGATTCAGGGAGTGGAGAGAAACCGTCTGGGAGCAGGTGCCTGTGTAAAGATGCGGGGAAGTATTTCGGATGTGAAAGCTGCGATGGAAGTGGCGATCCGGACGGCAGAGCCAATCGCAAAGGTTGTTTCACACACGGTGATCGCATCCCCGTCAGAGGAGACAGAAACGGCGATTGCAATGACGATTACAAAATAAGGAGAGATTAATATGACATACGGAGCATTTGGACTGGTAGAAGTCCTTGGGGAGGCAAATGCGGTTCTGGTACTGGATCGGATGTTAAAGACTGCAGAAGTTTTTTATGAAACACAGGATACAAAGTGCGGCGGACATGCCCTGATTTTTGTAAGCGGAAGCGTATCAGCTGTTACAGCGGCAGTGGAGAGTGTAAAGTTGGCACCACCGTGTAAAGTATTTCAGACGGCGGTGATCTCCAATCCATCCCAGGAGATGGTTCAGATTGTAGAAGGTTTCAAAGCCAGAAATAAAAAGTAAAAGAGCGTATGAAAAAGGACAGCAGCCGTATGGGAAGCTGTCCTTTTTCGATTTTATGCTGCTTTGGTAAGGTCGGACAACGGACGGAAGGTATATCCCATTTCCTCCCATTTTGAGAGGAGCTCCTCCATAATTTCTCCGTTGGTCTTTGATGTATTGTGAAGCAGTACAACCGCTCCGGGATGAACGCGGGAAAGCAGTTTGTCAAAGGCTTCTTCATGAGTAGGCTGATCATCCTGCTGCCAGTCTACATAGGCAAGGCTCCAGAAAAATGTCTGGTATCCCAGCTGTTGTGCCATTTTCAGATTTTCAGTACTGTAGATACCTTGTGGGGGACGGTAATATTTGATCATGTCAGTGCCGGTGATTTCTTTATAGAGAGATTCTACGCCGGAAAGTTCTTTTTGAAAATTTTCGACAGAGGAAATCTTAGACATATCCGGATGACTGAGCGTATGATTGGCCACTGTATGCCCTTCTTCTGTCATGCGGCGGATCAAATCCGGATTATCCCGGACAAAGTTTCCCACAACAAAGAAAGCAGCAGGAGCCTGATGTTTTTTCAGCGCATCTAAAATAGCTGGCGTAGCGCCGTTTTCATACCCGCAGTCAAAGGTCAAATATAAAATTTTTTCATCCGTATCCTGCGCGTAGTAAGCATCATATTGCTTCAGCTCTTCAATCGAAGCGTTGGCAGTGGGGAGTGTTCCTTCCTCTGGAAAACTAAGGCCCCAGTTTTCAGAGGATGAGAGGACCGGGCCGGATACCGGATGAATGCCAAGGGAAAGTTCGGCTTTTCCGGCGAGAGAACCGAGTAAAAAGGCAAGTGTAAGAAATAAAAGACGACGAAAACAGACAAACAGGATTTTTTTGTCATGCGTGCTAATGTTCATAGAAAAGCTCCGGAACGTTGTTTTTGCTACTATATTCGAGAAAACAGGGAAATATGCTTACAGTAGACTTTTGGAGAAAAGAGTGATACAGTTAATGCAGAAAATGAATGGAAAATCAGAGGTGACATATGAAAAAAGCGGCATTATTTTTTGATATTGACGGAACGATATTAAGTGAAAAAACAAAAGAGATTCCAAAGAGCGCGATCGAGGCACTTTTGGCGGCGCAGAAAAAAGGACATCTTTTATTTATCAATACAGGGAGAACTATGTGCTCGATTCCGGCACAGTTAAAGCAGTTCATGTTTGACGGATATTTGTGCGGATGCGGAACATATCTGACGTATCATGATGAGGTATTGTTCACAAGAAATATTGACAAAAAACGGGGAAGAGAAATTTTAAATAAAATGGCGGAATGCAATTTGGACGGGATTGCAGAAGGAACGGAAGATATTTATATTCCAGAGAGGATTACCAGGTTTGAACGTCTGGAGACATCCAGAAGATATTTTCAGTCCAATGGTCTTGGATTGGAATGTTATCTCGAAAAAGATGATTTCATTTATGACAAGGTGTTCATTTATGCAGATGAGAAAAGCAATCTTCAGGAATTTTTTACGTTTATCGAGGAAGATATGGAAGCAATTGACCGCGGAGGCAATACCTATGAAATTGTGCAGAAAGGCTACAGTAAAGGGACTGCCTGCGATGTAATCCTGAAAAAATTCGGGATGGAACTGGATCGGGCATATGTATTTGGAGACAGTATGAATGATCTTTCCATGTTTCAGTATGCGAAGCATACGATTGCCATGGGAAATCATGCAAAAGGACTGGATCCTTTTACAGAGTATGTAACAGCAGAAGTAGAGAAAGATGGGATTGCTCAGGCAATCCGTCATTACGGTTTAGATTAAAAAGGAGCGGCTTATGAAATTATTTGTATACAGTTACAGGACATTTGATGAGGATGTGTATTTCCGGGAATTTTCAAAGGAATATGGGGTAGAACTGGGAATCTGTCATCAGGGACCATCTATGGAAAATGCACATCTGGCAGAAGGATATGACTATATCAGTATTCTTACCAGCAAAATTAACGCAGCACTGGTAAGACGATTCCGGGAACTGGGAGTCAAAATGATCTCTACCCGGACGATCGGTTATGACCATATCGATCTGGATGCAGCGAGAGCGTGTGGGATGAAGGTCAGCAATGTGACATACTCACCGGAATGTGTGGCAGATTATACGATGCTTTTAATCCTGATGTCCATTCGAAAAATGAAACGGATTCTGCAGCGGGCAGAGCTCAACGACTTTTCACTGCCGGGAATCCAGGGAGGAGAACTGCATAATTTTACAGTGGGCGTCATCGGAACCGGCAAAATCGGGCAGGCTGTCATCCGGGATCTGAGTGGATTTGGCTGTAAGATCTATGCGTATGATGTCTATCGTTCAGAGAGTGTAAAAGAATATGCAGACTATGTGGAAAACGTGCAGGAAATTTATCAGAAGTGTGATCTGATCACACTGCATATGCCATTATTTGAGTCCAATTTCCATATGATCGATGAAAAGGCAATGGCGCAGATGAAAGATGGTGTAGTTCTGATCAACACGGCAAGAGGCGGTCTGATCGATACCAAAGCGCTGATCAAAGGTCTGGAAACAGGAAAAGTCGGTGCAGCAGGTCTGGATGTGATCGAGGATGAATTTGGATTGTATTATAAGGATCTGAAATCGAAGTGCTTAAGTAAGCATGATCTGTGTATCCTGAGAAGTTTTCCTAATGTAGTTGTGACACCACATATGGCATTTTATACCGACCAGGCAGTCAGTGATATGGTGAAAAATTCGATTTTGAGCTGTTGTCTGAATGAGCGGGGAGAGGAAAATCCCTGGGAAGTAAAATAATAAAAACGGACCGTGCATGAAAAAAGGTTCGTGTACGGTCCATTTGAGTTTAAGAAAAATAGAGCTCTTTAATCTTCTCCACAGGCATCTCCTGCCCGGTCCACAGCTTGAATGCCTCCGCCCCCTGGTACAGCAGCATATAGAGTCCGTTGAAAGTCGGACATCCGGCTTCTCTGGCAAGGCGCAGCAGTTTTGTCTCTTTCGGATTGTAGATCACATCGGAAACGATCAGGTCTTTATGGAAAAAGGACGGATCGTTGATGATGGAAGCGTCTGTATTCGGAGCCATGCCCACAGAAGTTCCGTTGGTCAGGATATAGCTGTCTGCAATCTCTCTTCGAAGGATGGAATCATCTTCAAAATCAAACAGTTGTACCTTACAATTTGTTCGCTCATTTAATGTCTGAACAATCTGCTCGGCGCGCACATAAAACTGGTCATGGATACTGAATATGGAAATCTCTGACAATCCGTCCAGTGCTGCCTGAACCAGAATGGAGGTGGCAGCTCCGCCTGCGCCGAGAAGTGTCATCTTTTTTCCAATCAGATCGTATCCGGCATCCTTTGCTGCGAGCAGGTATCCGGTACCATCCGTTGTATGTCCAGTCAGAATTCCGTTGTCATTCACGACGGTATTGACAGCCTGAGAGATTTCCGCAGCCGGAGAGAGTCGGTCACAGAGCTCACACATTTTATTTTTATCCGGCATGGTTAGGTTGAAGCCACGTACGTTCATGGCGCGAAGTCCATCCACGGCAGCGGCCAGTTTGTCGGTTCCGACATCGAATGCAAGGTAGACATAATCAAGTCCCAGATGTTCAAAAGAAGCGTTGTGCATCATGGGAGAGATGCTGTGTGCAACAGGGCTTCCGAACAGTCCTGTCAGTCCGGTGTGTCCGGTAATCTGTTTCATAAGTGGGTTCCTCCTGTTTTAAATTTCGTCTGCCTGGTCAAAGAATGTAAGATCGGCAGGGTATACATAACTGTCACCGATCTGGTGAAGGAGCACCAGATTTAAGTGATTGTTCAGATTTTTCTTATCCAGTGAGATGGCGTCCATAAGATCACTCATCGGCAGATGGCAGGTATCCGGAAGACCGTAGGCATTCAAAATCAGCCGGATCTTTTGGGCAGTACCTGGCTGGCACAAGTTTTTTTCTTCGGCGAGCTTACTGATCTGATACATACCGATGCCGACGGCTTCCCCATGGCTTTCCCGCTCATAGTGGAAATACTGTTCGATCGTGTGTGCAAGCGTGTGACCGAAATTTAAAAGCATCCGCTCCCCGGTATCGAACTGATCGTTTTCCACAACCTGACGTTTGATGTCCACACAGCGGAAAATGATTTCAGGAAGAATGTCCTGCAGGTTTTCAAAAGAACCACGTTCTTTTAATGTCTCAAACAGGGCAGCGTCTCTGATACAGCCGTATTTGATGACCTCGCCCATTCCATCCATAATAAAGTGTTCAGGAAGAGTGCGAAGAACCTGAGGATCGATCAGTACCAGTTTTGGGTGATAAAAAGCTCCTACCAGGTTTTTTCCCTGCGGGAGATCTACCGCAACCTTTCCGCCAACGGAAGAATCCACCTGTGCAAGCAGGGAAGTCGGAATCTGCACGAAACGGATCCCTCTTAAATAACTGGATGCGGCAAAACCCGCGAGATCTCCGATCACACCTCCGCCCAGAGCAATCACCAGATCACTGCGGGAAAACTTCTGCTTTAGCAGTGCATTGTAAAGCGCGGGGAGTGTCTCAAAGGCTTTGGTAGGTTCTCCGTGTGGAAGGACCAGCTCGTGTACCTCATAGTCACCGAGGGAAGTTTTCAACTTCTCTCCGTAAAGTGGGAATACATTGTCATCAGAGATGATCATAATCTTTTTTCCGGAAAAGCAGGAGGAAATATAAGAACTTGCCTTGTCCAGAATGTTGTTTTCAATATAAATCGGATAGCTGTTTTTTCCTAAATTTACTGTCAGTTTCAAAAATATCCCTCCCGTATATCAAGTTAAACCTGTTTTCCGACAACCTGGGCGATCTGTCCGATCTGTGCCAGAAGAGCCGCATATTTTTCCGGTTTCAGAGACTGGGCGCCGTCACAGAGTGCGCACTCCGGATCGTTGTGGACTTCGATCATCAGTCCGTCAGCGCCTGCTGCTACAGATGCTTTTGCCATTGGTTCTACCAGCCACCATTTTCCGCCGGCATGGCTTGGGTCGATGATGACCGGAAGGTGTGTTTTCTTCTTCAGAACAGGGATGCTCTGCAGATCCAGTGTGTTTCTGGTATAAGTTTCAAAAGTACGGATTCCGCGTTCGCAGAGGATGACATTCTCGTTTCCGGCTGCCATGATGTACTCTGCGGACATGATCCACTCTTCATAGGTCGCGTTCAGGCCTCGTTTTAAAAGAATTGGACGATCCAGCTGTCCAAGCTGTTTGAGCAGGTCAAAGTTCTGCATATTGCGGGCTCCGATCTGGATCAGGTCGACTTTTTCGTTGAAGACATCCAGGTGATCCGGAGACATCAGTTCTGTTACGATCGGAAGTCCGGTCTCCTCTTTGACTGCACAGAGAATGTCAAGTCCTTCCAGTCCGAGTCCCTGGAAAGAATACGGGCTTGTTCTCGGTTTGAAAGCGCCGCCGCGCAGCATATTGGCTCCGGCAGCTTTGACAGATTTTGCGATTCCAAGAACCTGCTCGTAGGATTCTACAGAACACGGACCTGCAATCAGTGCCAGATTGTCTCCGCCGACTTTGACACCGGATACATCAATAATAGAATCCTCCGGATGAAAGGCGCGGTTGGAAAGCTTATAAGGTTCCTGTACATGCATGACTTTGTCAACGGAAGCGTCTACTTCAAAAAGACGTGCATCCAGGCGGGTCGTATCTCCGATACACCCGATGATAGTCATCTCCTGTCCACGGACAATGTGAGTATCCAGACCGTTTCGTTTGATCTGATGTTCAACTCTGGCAATATCTTTGTCAGAGGTATTTGGCTTTAATACGATAATCATAAATCGATCCTCCAGTTATTTGAATTAATACTGTAAAATTTTAGTTGTTTAAAGTGTGAAACTAAAAATATCATAAAACAATCAGGGTGGATTGTCAATGTTTTCCGGGGAATTTTCGATTTTATTTTGGGAATGGCAGAAAACGTGGTAGAATAAAAACGTGAATGAGAAAAAAAAGAATGAGAGAAGGGACGTTATGAAAACGAATGATGTGTGGAAACGCGCACGTAGAATACCTGTTATGCTGATCACAGAAGGGCTCTGCGTCGGTCTTGTCGGCGGATTTGTCGTGCTGCTTTACCGAGTGGCGCTGACTTTTGCGGGAGACTGGCTTGTAAAGATTCTTTCTTATATGAAAGGAAATCCATTTCGATGTGTGGTGTGGTTTTTGATTTTGGCAGCGCTTGCATGGATTGTGGGAAAACTGGTGAAGTGGGAACCGATGATCTCAGGAAGCGGGATCCCTCAGGTGGAAGGGGAGATAGCAGGGAGGCTTTCCCAAAACTGGAAACGCGTGCTACCGGCAAAATTTGCAGGAGGCTTTTTGTGTATGCTGGGTGGTCTTTCTCTTGGAAGAGAAGGTCCGTCGATCCAACTTGGAGCCATGGCAGGACAGGGGATATCCAGAGCTTTGGGACGGGGAAAAAGAGAAGAGAAGTTTTTGATGACTTGTGGGGCGAGTGCGGGACTTTCTGCTGCTTTCCATGCACCGCTGGCAGGTATGATGTTTGCGGTAGAAGAGATCCATAAAACATTTTCAATCCCGATTCTTCTTCCGGTCATGACAGCTTCGGTGACGGCTGATTATATTGCTTCCCACATTCTTGGCCTAGATCCGGTATTTCGATTTCAGATCACGAAATATCTGCCGCAAAACTATTACTGGCTTTTGATCCTTTTGGGAATTTTGGTAGGTGTATCCGGTGTGTTTTATAATTGGGGGATGTTAAAGGCCCAGGAATTGTATCGCAAAATTCCGTTTATGAAAGAAACAGGCCGTCTGTTGATCGCCTTTCTGACTGCGGGAGTATTGGGGATTGTGATGCCGTGGGTATTGGGAAGTGGTTCGGGCTTGATTGTCAGCCTGACACAGGGTGAAATGGTATTGGGGATGGTTGTGCTGACGCTGGTTATGAAGTTTTTATTTTCCGCAGTCAGCTTTGGCTCCGGAGCGCCGGGAGGAATTTTCTTTCCGCTTTTGATATTAGGCGCTTTGATCGGAGCAGTATTTGCCATGGCGGGGGTCGAATTTTTTGGCTTGGCTCCGGTGTATGTCAACAATTTTGTACTGCTTGGGATGACCGGATTCTTTACAGCGATTGTAAGAGCACCGCTGACGGGGATTATCCTGTTATTTGAAATGTCCGGAAGTATCAGTCAGATGCTTTCCCTGTCGATCGTGTCGGTAACGGCATATATTGTGGCAACGCTGATGCGCTCAGAGCCGATTTATGACAGTCTTTTGAAGAGAATTCTCAAAGCGGATACTATAGTGCATGACAAATGAAACAACTTATGGTATACTTCATTTTAGAATATGCGTATGTGGCAGAGATGCCGGATACCAAAGAGATTTGAAGGAGCCAGACAGATGAAAAGAGTATTGTTAAAACTGAGCGGCGAAGCACTTGCCGGAGATAAAAAGACAGGATTTGATGAGGCAACCTGCATAGGAGTTGCAAATCAGGTGAAGCAGCTTGTAGATCAGGGAATTCAGGTTGCGATCGTGACAGGCGGCGGAAATTTCTGGAGAGGCCGTACCAGTGAGACGATCGACCGTACAAAAGCAGATCAGATCGGAATGCTTGCAACGGTGATGAACTGTATTTACGTGTCTGACATTTTCCGCCATGTGGGGATGAAGACAGAAGTGTTTACTCCATTTGTATGTGGAGCGTTTACATCGTTGTTTTCCAAGGATGCAGCAGTGGAAGCGCTGGAAGAAGGAAAAGTGATCTTTTTTGCAGGAGGAACCGGACACCCATATTTTTCAACGGATACAGGAGCTGTTCTGCGTGCGATCGAAATCGAGGCAGATGCGATGCTTCTTGCAAAAGCAATTGACGGAATTTATGACAGCGATCCGAAAGTAAATCCGGAGGCGAAAAAATATGATGAGATCTCCATTCAGGAAGTGATCAATCAGAAGCTGGCAGCAGTGGATCTGACAGCATCCATTCTCTGCCTTGAGAATAAGATGCCGATGCTGGTATTTGGACTGAATGAAGAAAACAGTATTGTAGAGACCATGAGCGGTACATTTACCGGAACAAAAGTGACAGTATAAGGAGGACAAAAACATGGATGAAAAATTAAAAGTATATGATGACAAGATGACAAAAACAATCAACAATCTGGGAAGTGAGCTTGCAGCCATCCGCGCAGGACGTGCCAATCCACATGTATTGGATAAGCTGACAGTGGATTACTATGGAGTGCCGACTCCGATCCAGCAGGCAGCGAACATATCCGTACCGGAAGCACGCATGATCCAGATACAGCCATGGGAAAAGAGCATGTTAAAAGAAATCGAAAAAGCAATCCTGATGTCTGATATCGGAATCAATCCTACAAACGATGGAACGGTGGTACGCCTGATGTTCCCGGAACTGACAGAAGAGCGAAGAAAAGAACTGGTAAAAGATGTGAAGAAAAAAGGAGAGGCAGCAAAAGTTGCAATCCGCAATATCCGTCGTGACGGAAACGATGCATTCAAAAAACTGAAAGGAACAGAGATTTCAGAAGACGGGATCAAAGACTTGGAAGATTCACTTCAGAAACTGACAGACAAATACATTGCAGAAGTCGATAAAGCGGTGGAAGCAAAATCCAAAGAAGTACTGACAGTTTAGGATACAGCCTGTGTGACAGGCCAATATTACGAAACAGCAGGAGGGGCAGATGTGAAGAAGCCTCTCTTTTCCATCTTCTGGATGGAAAGACCTGCAAGAAGGAGGAAATACAATGAACGTACCGCAGCATATTGCCATCATCCTGGACGGAAACGGGAGATGGGCAAAAGCCAAGGGAATGCCGAGAAATTACGGGCATGCACAGGGCAGTAAGAATGTAGAGCGGATCTGCGAAGAAGCCTGGAGAATGGGGATTAAATATCTGACCGTGTATGCGTTTTCCACAGAGAATTGGAACCGGCCGGAAAGTGAAGTCAGCGCGCTGATGAAACTGCTGCGCAATTATATGAAGACCTGTCTGAAGACCGCGGCGAAAAATGATATGAAAGTGCGTGTGCTGGGAGACATTGAGGCGCTGGATGAGGATATCCGGACCAGAATTTTGGAACTGGAAGAAGCCACAAAGGATAACGGTGGCTTAAACTTTCAGATCGCGCTGAATTATGGAAGCCGGGATGAGATGATCCGCGCTGTGCGCCGCCTTGCAAGAGACTGCGCAGATGGAAAGGTTGTGCCGGAAACGATCGATGAGACAGTGTTTGAGTCTTATCTGGATACCCATGGGATACCGGATCCCGATCTTTTGATCCGTACCAGTGGGGAACTGCGGCTTTCCAATTATTTATTGTGGCAGCTGGCATATACGGAATTTTATTTTACAGAGATTCCATGGCCGGATTTTACAAAAGAGGAATTAGAAAAGGCAATTGCGCAGTATAATAAAAGAGACAGAAGATACGGCGGTGTGAAGGAGGAAGAAGATGTTTAAGACACGTCTTTTAAGTGGGATTCTCCTGGTGGTGATCGCTCTGATCACAGTGATCACAGGAGGAAATGTACTGTTTGCAACTTTGTTTTTGATCAGTATGATCGGAGTCTATGAGTTGTACAGAGTGTTTGAGATTGAAAATAAAGCAGTTGGGATCTGCGGATTTTTGTTTGCAGCAGGATACTATGGTCTGTTGTATGCCAAACCGCTGCTTCCAGATACAACGGATTGGTTCATGCTGTTATTTATGGCATTTGTGATCTGTCTGATGGCAGTGTTGGTATTTTCTTATCCAAAATATCGGACAGAGCAGATGTTGGCAGCGTTTTTCGGAGTATTTTATGTGGCAGTGATGTTGTCTTATATTTATCAGACAAGAATTCTGCCGGGCGGTGTCTTTCAGGTATGGCTGGTATTTATCTGTGCCTGGGGATGTGATACCTGCGCATATTGTGTGGGGATGCTGATCGGCAAGCATAAAATGGCACCGAAGCTGAGTCCGAAGAAGTCTGTGGAAGGCGGAATCGGCGGAATCGCGGGAGCAGCGCTGATCGCAGTTCTCTATGCACTTGCGATCAACCACTGGGGCAATGCAGGAGTCAGTGTGGCCAGCTTTGCAATAATCGGTGCAGCAGGCGGTGCGATTTCCCAGATCGGAGATCTGGCGGCATCCGCGATCAAGAGAAATCATGACATCAAAGATTACGGAAAGTTGATACCGGGACACGGTGGGATTCTGGACAGATTTGACAGTATTATTTTCACGGCACCGATCATTTTTTATCTTTCCGTGCTTCTCTAAGAAAGAAGGAAAACAGATATGAAAAAAATAGCAATACTTGGTTCGACCGGCTCTATCGGAACCCAGACACTGGAAGTCGTAAGAGAAAATCGGGATATCGAGGTCACGGCGCTGGCGGCCGGAAGTAATATCGGGCTTCTGGAAGCGCAGATCCGTAAGTTTCATCCGGTGCTGGCAGCGGTGTGGGACGAGGCAAAAGCCAAAGAACTCAGAGAGAATGTCAAAGATCTGGATGTGAAGGTAGTATCCGGAATGGACGGACTCATAGAAGTGGCAGTACAGCAGGATGCAGAAATCCTGGTGACAGCGATCGTAGGAATGATCGGAATCCTGCCGACGATCGAGGGAATCAAGGCAGGAAAGGATATCGCACTGGCGAATAAAGAGACATTGGTGACAGCAGGACACATCATTATGCCGCTGGCAAAGGAGTACGGAGTTTCCATTCTTCCGGTAGACAGTGAGCACAGTGCCATTTTCCAGTCTTTGCAGGGAGGGCAGCACAAGGCGCTGCATAAGATCCTGCTCACAGCGTCCGGTGGACCGTTCCGCGGGAAAAAGCGGGAAGAGCTTCTTAATATTCAGGTGGAAGATGCGCTGAAGCATCCAAACTGGGAGATGGGGCGCAAGATCACGATCGATTCCTCCACCATGGTCAATAAAGGACTGGAAGTGATCGAGGCAAAATGGCTGTTTGATGTGTCTGTGGATCAGATCCAGGTTGTCGTGCAGCCACAGAGTATCATTCATTCCATGGTTGAATATGTGGACGGCGCGGTGATCGCACAGCTTGGAACACCGGATATGAAACTTCCGATTCAGTATGCTTTGTATTATCCCAAGAGACGGTATCTTCCGGGAGACAGGCTGGATTTTGAGACACTTTCCCAGATTACGTTTGAGCGCCCGGATATGGAGACGTTCTATGGATTGAAGCTGGCATATGAAGCCGGAAAAACAGGCGGCTCTCTTCCAACGGTATTCAATGCAGCCAACGAGCGTGCGGTTGCTATGTTTTTGAATCGGGAGATTGGCTATCTGCAGATTCCGGAGATCATTGCCGGCTGTATGGAGATGCACAAAGTGATTGCAGATCCAACCGTAGAAGAGATTCTTCAGACAGAGCAGGAAACTTATGAATATATCAAAAACAGGTGGTAGTATATGGGTATTATTTTAGCAATTCTTCTGTTCAGTTTGATCATCATCATCCATGAACTGGGACATTTTACACTGGCAAAATTAAACGGGATCCGTGTAGATGAATTTTCATTGGGAATGGGGCCGACTCTGTTTGGCAAGGAGTTTAAAGGAACCAAATTCAGCTTAAAACTTCTCCCTCTGGGCGGTGCCTGCATGATGGGAGAAGATGATGCAGACGATACTTCCGAGGGGAGCTTTAACAGCAAGTCCGTGTGGGCGAGAATTTCAGTGATCGCGGCAGGACCTTTGTTTAACTTTATCCTGGCGCTTCTGATGTCAGCGATTCTGGTGGGAGCAGCCGGCTATGCGGTTCCTGTGATACAGGAAGTCGAATCCGGTTCCTCAGGAAGTGAGCAGGGATTGAAAAAAGGGGATGTGATCACAGAGATCAATGGAAAGAAAATTCATATTTATGAAGAGTTCCAGCTGTACAATCTGACATACAGTACATCTGACACGGCAGAGCTGACCTTTGAGCGCGATGGAAAAGAACATACGATCCAGATGGAAAAACGACAGTTTGGGGATGAGACCACAAAGAGAATGGGATTTACCTATTCTGCAGAGGTGGAGAAACCGGGATTTTTCAAAAGTATCCAGTATGGGGCATACACGGCAAAATACTGGGTAGAGTACACGCTGGAGTGCCTGAAGATGCTCCTGACGGGTGAAGTAGGTGTGAATCAGTTGTCCGGTCCGGTAGGAATTGTTGAGGTAGTCAATGATACCTATGATGCGGCAGCACCGTCCGGCTGGTCGGCAGTCATCTTAAGTATGATGAACCTGGGAATTCTGATCTCAGCCAACTTAGGTGTCATGAACCTGCTTCCAATCCCAGCACTGGATGGAGGGCGTCTGGTATTTCTTCTGATCGAGGCGGTGAGAAGAAAACGGATCGCTCCGGAGAAAGAAGGTATGGTGCATTTTATTGGATTTGCAGCATTGATGGCACTGATGGTGTTTGTGATGTATAACGATATTATGCGGTTGTTTTGATCAAAAAGAATACAGTATAAAAAAACGTTTCTGCGAAAGCAGGAGCGTTTTTTTTCGATCATCCAGTGTCCGTTATTTTTTATGAATACTTTGCATATAGTTAGAAGAAACTGTGAAAAAGGAAAATGGATATGGATTACAGTAGAAATCAAAGGAGGAACTCACAGGCCATCCGAATGCAGCAGGAGCACATAGACAAGGGAAAACTCCAGATCCAGATTACATCACAAGTGACGGCTTTTCCCATCCAGAATGCGCAGGTTTCCATTTCTTATACCGGAGTTCCGGAAAATACTCTGGAAAAGCTGCAGACAGATTCATCCGGGCAGACAGAAGAAATCGAACTGGCGGCACCGCCCATCGAGTACAGCCTGAACCCGGAATCGGATCAGCAGCCCTATTCCGAATATACACTGAATGTGGAGGCGGAAGGATTTGAACCGGTGAGTATCTCAGGGGCGGAGATTCTGGCAGATGTGACGGCAATTCAAAATATTTCTATGCGTCCTCAGGTTACACAGGAAGAGTCGGGAGAAGTGTTCGTGATTCCTGCACATACGCTCTACGGGGAATATCCGGCGAAAATTGCGGAGGATGAGATCAAGCCGGTCACAGAGTCCGGAGAGATCGTGCTCAGCCGGGTAGTGATTCCGGAATTTGTGGTTGTCCACGATGGTTCTCCGAGGGACTCCACGGCAAAAAATTACTATGTGAGATATCGGGATTACATCAAAAATGTGGCGTCCAGTGAGATTTATGCAACCTGGCCGGACAGTACGATCCGCGCAAATGTGCTGGCGATTATGTCATTTACATTGAACAGGGTATACACAGAATGGTATCGGAATAAAGGGTATGATTTTACGATCACATCGTCTACAGCATTTGATCACAAGTGGATTCCGGAACGAAATGTGTACGATACGATTTCGGCGGTAGTGGATGAGATTTTTGCAAACTATCTGTCCCGTCCGAATGTACGGCAGCCGATTCTGACGCAGTATTGTGATGGTACCAGGGTGAGCTGTCCCGACTGGATGACACAATGGGGGTCAAAGGAGCTGGGAGATCAGGGATATACTCCGATTGAGATTCTGCGTTATTTTTACGGAAGTGATATGTATATCAATACAGCGGAAGAAATTTCCGGAATCCCGTCTTCCTGGCCGGGATATACACTGGAAAATGGATCCAGCGGAGCAAAGGTACGTCAGCTTCAGGAACAGCTCAATGTGATCGCGGGGGCGTATCCGGCGCTGCCAAAGATTCAGACAGACGGAGTGTATGGACCGGCAACTGCGGAGGCGGTCAGAAAGTTTCAGGAAATTTTTGGTCTGCCGCAGACAGGAACCGTGGATTACCGGACCTGGTATAAGATTTCACAAATTTATGTGGGAGTTTCCAGAATTGCAGAATTGAATTAAAGTGGATACAATGTGAAAAATTCTTGACAGAGGAAAAAGTCTTTTTTATAATCAACTGGTACTACCAGTTGGTTATAAGGGAGAATGAGAAAATGAAAATATTGAGACAATTTGTAATCATCCTGCTGATTTCTTTTTTAGGAGAACTGTTAAAAGCTGCGCTGCCATTGCCTGTTCCGGCAAGCGTGTGGGGGCTTATCCTTATGCTGGCGGCATTGAAAACAGGGGTGCTCAAGCTGAGTCAGGTTTCTGATGCGGCAGTCTTTTTGATTGAGATCATGCCGGTCATGTTTATTCCTGCAGGAGTCGGTCTTTTGAATGCATGGGGAGTGCTGAAGCCCGTGTGGATCCCGATCAGTGTGATCACGGTCGTGACTACGGTTCTGGTAATGGCAGTGACTGCAAAAGTGACACAGACTGTCATACACAATAGTAAAAAGAAGAAAGAGAAAGCAGAACAGGAGACAGTAAGATGAAAGAGTTTTTAGTACATTCCGTATTTTTCGGTGCAGCAGTCAGTCTGATCGGTTACGAGGCAGGGCTGCTTTTAAAACGAAAGTTCAAGATGGCAATTTTTAATCCGCTTTTGATCGCCATTTTGTGTGTTATGGCGATTCTGACAGTAGGGGATATTTCCTATGATGATTACAATCAGGGTGCACAGTATTTGAGTTACCTGCTCACGCCGGCAACCGTTTGTCTGGCAGTTCCGTTATATCAGCAGTTAAATCTGCTGAAAAAGAATTTAAAAGCAGTAGCGGCGGGAATCTTATCCGGAGTTTTGACAAGTATACTCAGTGTTCTTGGCCTGTCTTATTTATTCGGACTTTCTCATGATATGTATGTGACACTGCTTCCGAAATCAATTACAACAGCAATCGGAATGGGAGTGTCGGAAGAACTAGGGGGAATTGTTACGATTACCGTTGCAGTGATCATCATTACCGGAGTACTGGGAAATATGATCGCAGACGTGGTGTACCGGGTATTTCGGATCAAAGAACCAGTAGCGAAGGGGCTGGCCCTGGGAACAGCATCCCATGCGATCGGAACAGCAAAAGCAATGGAGATGGGACCGGTAGAAGGCGCCATGAGCAGTCTGGCGATTGCGGTAGCCGGACTTTTGACCGTAATTTTCGCATCTGTTTTTGCAGGATGTTTATAAGGGAGGAAGAACAAATGAAGCGTATGATCATTACAATTGGAAGACAGTCCGGAAGCAGCGGAAGAAAAGTCGGGGAATTACTGGCAGAGAGACTTTCTCTTCCTCTTTATGGAAAGGCAGAACTTCAAAAGATTGCAGAAGGTACGGATGATTATGAAGAGGTGCAGGCATTTTATGAGGAAGAGCCGGTAAACAGTTTATTATATGCCATTGCTATGAGCCAGTTTGAACAGGAGGTCGGACGGATTCCGTTTCAAAGAATCCGGGAGCTGGCGTCGAAAGAGTCCTGCATTATAATAGGAAGATGCGCAGGCCATATTTTCAGAGAAGATCCGGAAGCAGTCCGTGTCTTTATCCATGCAGATCCCAAGATCCGTGTGCAGAGAATCATGGAGCGGGAAGGACTTTCCGAGACAAAGGCAAAGAAATTTCTGGAGGATACAGACAGCAGACGAGCTTCTTTCCATAAATATTATACAAAGCAGGAGTGGGGACTGGCACAGGATTACGAACTGTGTCTGGACAGCGGCGTTTTGGGGATCGAAGGTACAGTTGAGGTATTGACAGAATATTTAAGATTCAGAGGTTTTTTAGGGAATGAATGAGAAAACATATGAGAGAGTGATCGAATATCTGAAACAGCAGATACAAGAAGGAAAACTTTCCTGCGGAAGCAAGATCCCATCTGAGCGGGAGCTGGCGGCAAGTCTGAATCTGGGACGAAATTCTGTCCGGGAGGCTCTTCGCACAATGGAACATACCGGAATGCTGGAGAGCAGACAGGGCAAAGGAAATTTTCTGGTGAATATGCCGCAGAAAAGTCTGGGAAATGTGTTTTCCATGATGCTGCTCACCGGACAGAGCAACTACAGGGAAGTCAGCCGAATCCGGCGAATCCTGGAGCAGGAGGCATTTGTACAGGCAGTGCGGTTGAAAAATCCGGAAGTTTTAAAGAGGCTGAAAGCAGAAATAAAAGAGATGCAGATACCGGAAAAGACGGCAGAGCATGACCGAAGATTCCATCAGGAGCTGATCCGTGCAGGAGAGAATCAATTGCTTGTCGCAGTGATGGAATCTTTGTCCGGTCTTTGTGAAGAAGAAATCGCACATGTACAAAAGGAAGCAAAAAATGAGGACTGGTGTCAGATCCATGAAGAAATCGTAAATGCCCTGGAAGAAGGAAATATGGAAAAAGGGCTGAAATGGATTCGCAGGCATTACGATAAAATTGATGACACTTTAATTTTCTAAAAACAGGTTGAAATATTCCCGGGTATGTAGTATAATCTTTACAATTTGAGAAAATTTACGAAGGGATAAGGTGAACAGATGAAGGCATTTCTGATTTTAGAAGATGGAACCGTGTTTACAGGAACAAGCATTGGTTCGACAAGAGATATGATTAGTGAAATCGTGTTTAATACCTCCATGACAGGATATTTAGAGGTGTTGACAGACCCTTCTTATGCGGGACAGGCAGTCGTAATGACGTATCCGTTGATTGGGAATTATGGAATCACACCGGACATGGAATCAAGAAAAGCATGGCCGGATGGTTATATTGTAAGAGAGCTGTCTCGTATGCCAAGCAATTTCAGATGTGAAGGTACGATTCAGGACTTTTTGAAAGAGCAGGATATTCCTGGAATCGCAGGCGTGGACACACGTGCTCTGACAAAGATTTTACGGGAAAAAGGTACCATGAATGGTATGATTACTACAAATGAAAATTACAATCTGGAAGAGATTCTTCCAAAGCTGAAGGCCTACACAGTAGGTGATGTTGTTTCTAAAGTAACATGCAGCGAGAAATATGTTCTGGAAGGAACAGGAAAGAAAGTAGCACTGCTGGATTTAGGAGCAAAAAATAATATTGCCAAATCTTTAAATCAGCGTGGTTGCGAAGTGACTGTATACCCGGCCCACACAACTGCAGAAGAGATCATTTCATCGAATCCTGACGGAATCATGTTGTCAAACGGCCCTGGAGACCCGGCAGACTGCACCTCTATTATTGAAGAAATCAAAAAATTGTACAATACAGATATTCCGATCTTTGCAATTTGCCTTGGACATCAGCTCATGGCTCTTGCTACAGGTGCGACTACACACAAGTTAAAATACGGACATCGCGGTGGAAATCATCCGGTCAAAGACCTTCAGACAAATCGTGTATATATTTCTTCTCAGAATCACGGTTATGTGGTAGATGCAGAAAATGTAGATCCAAATGTGGCAGTGCCTGCATTTACGAATGTCAACGATGGAACAAACGAGGGACTTGCCTATGTCGGAAAGAACATCTTTACCGTACAGTTCCATCCGGAAGCATGCCCGGGACCACAGGATTCCGGTTACCTGTTTGACAGATTCATTGAGATGATGGGAGGAGCGAAATAATGCCAAGAGACAGTCGTATTAAAAAAGTATTAGTAATTGGGTCCGGTCCTATCATTATCGGACAGGCAGCGGAGTTTGACTATGCAGGAACACAGGCATGCCGTTCTTTGAAGGAAGAAGGAATCGAAGTTGTTCTGTTGAACTCCAACCCGGCGACGATCATGACAGATAAAGATATCGCAGATAAAGTATATATTGAGCCATTGACAGTAGAAGTTGTGGAACAGCTGATTTTAAAAGAGCAGCCGGACAGCGTACTTCCGACACTGGGAGGACAGGCTGGTCTGAACCTGGCAATGGAACTGGAAGAGGCAGGATTTTTAAGAGAACACAATGTCCGCCTGATCGGTACAACTTCTGAGACAATCAAAAAGGCAGAGGATCGTCTGGAATTTAAAGCAACGATGGAAAAGATCGGAGAACCGGTCGCAGCTTCTCTGGTCGTAGAAAACGTAGAAGACGGTCTTGCATTTGCAAATAAGATCGGATATCCGGTTGTACTTCGTCCGGCATACACACTGGGAGGAAGCGGCGGCGGTATCGCACATGATTCTGAACAGCTGGTGGAGATCCTGGAGAACGGACTTCGTCTTTCCCGTGTAGGACAGGTTCTGGTAGAGCGCTGTATTGCAGGATGGAAAGAGATTGAGTACGAAGTAATGCGTGACGGAAACGGAAACTGCATTACGGTATGTAATATGGAAAATATTGACCCGGTTGGTGTGCATACAGGAGACAGTATCGTTGTGGCACCGTCACAGACGCTGGGGGACAAAGAATACCAGATGCTGCGTACTTCCGCTTTAAATATTATCAGTGAGCTGAATATCACGGGTGGATGTAACGTACAGTATGCTCTGCATCCGGAGACATTTGAATACTGTGTAATCGAGGTAAACCCGCGTGTCAGCCGTTCTTCTGCGCTGGCTTCCAAAGCGACAGGATATCCGATCGCGAAGGTTGCAGCAAAGATCGCTCTTGGTTATACACTGGATGAGATCAAAAATGCGATCACACAGAAGACATATGCAAGCTTTGAACCAATGCTGGACTACTGTGTCGTAAAACTTCCGAGACTTCCGTTTGATAAGTTTATCAGTGCAAAGAGAACACTGACTACACAGATGAAGGCAACCGGAGAGGTGATGAGTATCTGCGACAACTTTGAAGGTGCGCTGATGAAAGCCATCCGCTCTCTGGAGCAGCATGTAGACAGCCTCATGTCTTATGATTTCACAGATCTGTCTGTGGAAGAACTGACAGAGCAGCTGGAGATCGTGGATGATATGCGTATGTGGAGAATCGCAGAAGCAATCCGCCGAGGTGTAAGCTACGAAAAAATTCACGAGATCACACAGATCGATGAGTGGTTTATCGATAAATTTGCAATTATCGTAGAGATGGAAAACGCACTGAAGTCCGAAGAGCTGACACCGGAACTGTTAAAAGAAGCAAAACGGATGGAGTTCCCGGATAACGTGATCGCACAGCTGACAGGAAAGACAGAGCGTGAGATCCACGATATGCGTCATGCAAACGGCATTGTTGCAGCATACAAGATCGTAGATACGTGTGCAGCAGAATTTGCGGCAGAGACACCGTACTACTATTCTGTATTTGGAAGTGAGAATGAAGTAGAAGAGACTCGTGACAAGAAAAAAGTTCTGGTACTTGGATCCGGTCCGATCCGTATCGGTCAGGGAATCGAGTTCGATTTCTGTTCCGTACACTGTACATGGGCATTTGCAAAAGAAGGGTACGAGACGATCATCGTGAACAACAACCCGGAAACAGTTAGTACAGACTTTGATATTGCAGACAAGCTGTATTTTGAACCACTGACTCCGGAAGATGTAGAGAGTATTGTAGATATCGAAAAGCCAGACGGTGCAGTTGTACAGTTTGGTGGACAGACAGCGATCAAGCTGACAGAAGCTCTGATGAAAATGGGTGTTCCGATCCTTGGAACTTCTGCAGAGAATGTAGACAAAGCAGAAGACCGTGAATTATTCGATGAGATCCTTGAAGAGTGCGAGATTCCACGTCCAACAGGAGGAACGGTGTTTACTGCAGAAGAAGCCAAAGAAGTTGCAAACAGACTTGGATATCCGGTTCTGGTAAGACCTTCTTACGTATTGGGTGGACAGGGAATGCAGATCGCGATCAATGATAATGATATCGATGAATTTATCGGAATCATCAACCGGATCGCACAGGATCATCCGATTCTGGTGGATAAATATTTACAGGGGAAAGAAATCGAGGTCGATGCAGTTTGTGACGGCGAAGACATTCTGATTCCTGGAATCATGGAACACATTGAGCGTGCAGGAATCCATTCCGGAGACAGTATCTCTGTATATCCGGCACAGAGCCTGACACAGAAAGCAAAAGACAAGATTGCAGAGTATACAAGAAGACTTGCAAAATCTCTCCATGTCATCGGTCTGATCAATATTCAGTTCATCGTATGTGGAGAAGATGATGTGTATGTGATCGAAGTAAACCCACGTTCCAGCCGTACGGTTCCTTATATCAGTAAAGTAACCGGAATTCCGATCGTACCGCTTGCATCCAAAGTGATCATCGGAAACAAGATCAAAGAACTGGGATACACACCGGGACTGCAGCCGGAAGCAGATTACGTGGCAGTGAAGATGCCGGTATTCTCCTTTGAGAAGATCCGTGGTGCAGATATCAGCCTTGGACCTGAGATGAAATCTACAGGAGAATGTCTGGGAATTGCCAAGACATTTGACGAGGCACTTTATAAAGCATTCCTGGGTGCAGGAATCAAGCTGCCGAAGTTCAAAAACATGATCATGACTGTCCGTGATGAGGACAAACCGGAGGCAGTGGAGATCGGACGCAGATTTGAAAAGATCGGATACCGTATCTTTGCTACAAAGAGCACGGCAGAAGCGCTGAACGCAGCAGGCGTGAAAGCAATTCCGGTCCGCAAGATCGAGCAGGAGTCGCCAAACCTTCTGGATCTCATTTTAGGACACGAGATCGATCTGGTCATCGATATTCCGGCACAGGGGGCAGAGCACTCCAGAGACGGATTTGTCATCCGAAGAAACGCTATTGAGACAGGTGTCAATGTACTGACAGCGATCGATACCGCTGAGGCGCTGATCACCAGTCTTGAAAATACAGATATTAAAAAACTGACACTGATCGATATTGCGACAGTGCAGTAAATAAGGAAGCCCGGGAGAATGATCTCCCGGGTTTTTGATGTTATGTCCTGTGATTCTGACGCCAGATTCTTGGCGATTCCCCATATACATTTTTGAAAGCACGCGAAAAATGCAGTGGATTGGCATACCCAACAGCGTTTGAAATCTCACTGATGGAGAGTTGAGTAAGTTTTAAAAGTTCCGTAGCTTTTACCATACGGTAATTCATTAAAAATTCCTGAGGTGAACGCCCCAGAGTCTCTTTGAAAATCTTTCCAAAGTAGCTGCGGTTCAGACCGCATACCTCAGCAATATCTTCTACGGATATATCATTTTGAAAATTCTGTTCAATAAATGCAATTGCCTCATGGATATAGAAATCCCGCAGTCTGCCGGCAGAGTTTGTCTGTTCACGTGTGCAGGAGCGGGTGAGCGCATCCATAAAAAGGTAGAGATGGCCGATCAGATGAAAAGGCGGCTGTTCGGGATTACGTGCAATATAGAGCATTTCTTCTTTCAGAACTTCCCGCATTTCTTTGGAATGTGCATGATAGATTGGTGCAGATTTAGTCAGTCCTGCCAGTTCCAGAATTTCTTTTACGCGAAGTCCGTCAAATTCGATCCACACATATTCCCAGGGAAGCTTCTGGTCGGCGATGTAGGTGGTGATCTGCTGCGGGAAGATCATAAATCCCTGTCCGCTTTTGACAGAATAGGTCTGTGTTATTCCGGAAGTATCATCGGCCATCAGTGTACCGGTTCCGGAGATCACATAATGGAACAGATAATGATTTCTGGCAGCCGGACCGTAGGAGTGGGAAGGCTGACACTGTTCCCAGCCGAACTGGTACAGGCTCATATCAATAAAATTTTCGTTTGGAAAAACAGAAAAGAGTATATTACTCATAAAAGTCTCCTTTCCTGACTTGTTGTAAAAGTGAGGTGTATTTTCATTATATACCAAAATGCTAGATTATTTCAAATATAGAATATAAAACAAGCATTAAGATATAAAAGTGCAAAAATTATGGTATTCATAGTCGCAAAATGGAATGTTATAATACTAATAAAGAAAAACATGTACATGAAAAAAGAAAAAGGAGCGGAAATATTGATGAAAAAAAGAAGAAATATATCAATAAGCGTTTTACTGATTTTTGGAATGTTTGTATGTATGTTGACAGGCTGCAGTGGAAAAAGCGGGAAAGAGGAGAAAGTCACAGAAATTGAAATCCTGCAGTATAAACAAGAGGCTGCGGCTTATTTTGAAAAAGTGGAAGAAAAGTTTAATGCTACGCACAAAAATATCCGCCTGAAGATTGAATCACCGAATGATGCTTCCACGATCATGAGAACTCGTTTTATCCGGGAAGATTATCCGGATATTATCGGGATCGGCGGCGATATCAATTATTCCTACTTTTTGGATGCCGAGATCCTGATGAATATTTCAGATTACAAAGGACTCGATGAGATTAAAGAGTCTTATAAAGAAATTGACAAAAATCTGGAATTTGTGCCGACAGACGGTGTTTATGCAGTACCGTATGCCGGAAATGCCGCAGGAATTCTTTATAATAAAAAGATTTTTGAAGAACACGGATGGAAGATACCACAGACATGGAGTGAACTTATGAACCTGTGTGACGAAATCCAGGCCGCAGGACTGCAGCCCTTCACTATGGGATTTAAGGACACATGGACCTGTCTTGCACCATGGAATGGCCTGGCAGTAGATCTGGCACCGTCGGATGTATGCCGCCAGGTAAACCAGGGCAAGACAACTTTTACGGAGAATTATCGCGAAGTGGCGGAAAAAATGCTGCAGCTGCTTTCATACGGACCGAAGGATCCGTTTGCTTATAACTACAACGATGCCTGTACAGCGTTTGCAAGAGGAGAGGCAGTCATGTATCCGATCGGAAGCTATGCGGTACCTCAGATTCAGTCAGTGAATCCTGACATGGAAATTGACTCCTTTGTATTTCCGGGAAGTGACAAAAAAGAAGAGAATACATTAAATTCGGGAATCGATCTTCAATTCTGTGTGACAAAAGAATGTAAGAATAAAGAAGCAGCATATGAAGTGTTAGATTTTCTTTTGGAAGATGAAAATGTGCAGGACTATCTGAATGAGCAGAACAGTGTACCGTGCAAAGAGGGAGAGTTTGAACTCTCACCGATGCTGGACGGTGTCAGACAATATATCGAAGAAGAAAATATGGCAGATTATCAGGATCACTATTATCCGTCAGAAATGGCAGTCGATGCGCAGATACAGACATTTCTGATCGACAAAGATGTAGATGCATTTCTGAAGAAATTTGACAAAGACTGGCAGAGATATAATCGGGATATCATACAGAAGGTGCAGAAATATGAAGCAGAACAGACACACAGTAAATAGGGAGAGGTGAAATGAGCATGAAAAAGATGAATGAGAGAAAACGGACATTTTTGTTGATGACAATACCGGTCGTGGCACTGTTTTTCTGTTTTAATACATTGCCGTTACTCAAAGGCGTGATGTACAGTTTTACGAATTTCAAAGGATTTGGTTCTTATGACTGGGTGGGAGTTCGGAACTATATGGATCTGTTTCAGGATGTAAGAGTGGGAAATTCTTACTGGTTCACCTTTAAGCTGGCAATCGTAACGACAATTGTAGTCAATGTGATCAGTCTGCTGCTGGCAATGGCTCTGAACAGTAAGATCCGTGCCAAGAGCTTTTTCAGGGGAGCTTATTTCCTGCCGAATATTCTGGGAGCGCTGGTAGTCGGTTATATTTTCAACTATTTCTTTACATACATCCTTCCGGCAGTGGGAGAGATGATCGGATGGGAAACGCTTTCTTCGAGTCTGCTTTCCAGTAAGAACCTGGCATGGATCGCTATTGTGATCGTTTGTGCATGGCAGGCGATCGCGATGAATACAATCATCTATATTTCCGGCCTGCAGACCGTACCGGAGGATGTGTATGAAGCAGGCGCAATAGATGGAGCTACCGGATGGAATAAGTTCAAAAACCTGACATTTCCTCTGATTCTTCCGTTTTTTACGATCAATATGGTGCTTTGTGTGAAAAACTTTCTGATGGTCTTTGATCAGATCATGGCACTGACAAAAGGCGGACCTGCACAGAGCACAGAATCCATTTCCTATCTGATCTATCAGAATGGTATGGCAGGAGGACAGTTCGGATTTCAGAGTGCCAATGCGGTTATTTTCTTCCTTGTGATCGTTGCAATTTCAGTGACGCAGATGACAGTATTAGGGAAAAAGGAGGAGCAGTTATGATAGGGGCAAATACAAAAACAAACAAACCGGCCATGATTTTCTTAGTATTAGGGCTGATCACCATTGCATTTCCGTTGTATCTGACGGTAGTCATTGCATTTAAACAGCCGTCAGAGATGACCAACAGTATTTCCGGAATCTTGTCACTGCCAAGCTCCTGGAGTCTGGAAAATTTCCGGGAAGCTATGCGGGTGACGGATTTCTGGAATTCTCTTGGCAACAGTCTTTTCATCACATTGGTCACAGTTGCTCTCAGTATTGTGATCCATTCCATGATCGGATATGCCATTGGAAGAAATAAAGCGCACAGTAAAGGGTATAATCTGGTGTACTTATACATTGTCAGCGGGATGTTTGTTCCGTTTGCGATTCTTATGATGCCTCTGGTGAAACAGACAGCACAAATGGGACTGAATAACCGTTTTGGAGTCATTCTTCTCTATGTTGTGTTTTATATGCCGATGAATGTACTTTTGTATACCGGATATCTGAAGAATATTCCAATTGCACTGGAGGAGGCTGCCTGCGTGGATGGAGCAAGTACGTGGACAACTTACTGGAAGATCGTATTTCCGATCATGCGTCCGATGCATGCGACAGTAGCAGTTCTGACAGCGCTTGGAACATGGAATGATGTGATGACACCTCTTGTGATCATGTCAGGAGGAGAACAGAATACGCTTCCGTTGGCACAGCTGACATTCCAGACCCAGTTTGGAACAAATTACAATCTGGCATTCGCCTCCTATCTGCTGGCATTACTTCCGATCTTGATCTTTTATCTGATCTGTCAGAAACAGATTTTAAACGGAGTTGTGAATGGAGCAGTAAAATAAAAAGAAAAGGAACGAGTAATATGGCAATTATTTTTGATGAGCAGAACAAGACATTTACAATACATACTGAGCACTCCACTTATCAGATGCAGATCGATCCTTATGGTGTTCTCTTACATTTATACTATGGAAGAAAGACCAAAGGCTGCATGGACTATCTTCTGCAAAAACAGGACAGAGGATTTTCCGGAAACCTGTATGATGCGGGAAATGACAGAACCTATTCTCTGGATGTGCTCCCGCAGGAATTTCCAACATGGGGAACAGGAGATTACAGAAGCACAGCGCTGATCGTAAGGGGTCAGGATGGGACTACTGCCTGTGACCTGCGTTACCGGGGATATCGGATCTTGTCGGGAAAATACGGACTATCGGGACTTCCGGCAGTGTATGGAGCTGAGAAAGAAGCACAGACACTGGAAGTGGTGCTGGAAGATGGGCGGACCGGAATTCAGGTGACACTTCTCTATGGGGTACTGCCAAAATACGATGTGATCACCCGAAGTGCGCAGATCATCAATACAAAAGAGAACATCATTTATCTTGAAAAAGCGGCTTCTGCGTGTCTTGATTTTGTGACAGGAAAATATGATGTGATCAGTTTTTACGGACGTCATGCGATGGAGCGGAATTATCAGAGAATTCCGGTATCTCATGGAAATTATGTGATCGGAAGCAGAAGAGGGACCTCCAGTCATCAATACAGTCCATTTCTGATTCTGACAGAAGAGGGAACAACAGAAGATGCAGGGGCATGTTATGCCATGTCCTTTGTATACAGCGGAGGATTTCAGGCGGAAGTGGAAAAAGACCAGTTCGGGCAGAACAGAATGCTGATGGGGTTGCAGCCGGAGCAGTTTTCGTATCCTCTGAATACCGGAGAAGTCTTTGTCATACCGGAAACCGTGATGACCTACAGCAGAAACGGGCTGGCAGAGCTTTCCCAGAATCTGCACCGGTGTTTTCGGAACAATCTGTGCAGGGGCCCTCATAAAGAAAAGGTTCGTCCGATTCTGATCAACAGCTGGGAGGCATCCTATTTTGACTTTGATGGGGAGAGTATTTTAAAACTGGCAGAAGAGGCAAAAGAGCTGGGAATCGAGATGTTGGTGTTAGATGACGGCTGGTTTGGTAAACGGAGGGATGACAACCGGGCACTGGGAGACTGGCAGGTCAATGAAGAAAAATTAAAATGCAGTCTGGGAGAACTTTCCGCGAAGATACACGCTATGGGATTAAAATTCGGACTCTGGGTGGAACCCGAAATGGTTTCAGAAGACAGTGATCTGTACAGAGCACATCCGGACTGGGCGCTTCAGATTCCGGGGAAAAATCCGGTGCGAAGCAGGAATCAGCTGGTTTTGGACTTTTCCAGAAAAGATGCGGTGGACTTTATTTTTGATTCGATTACAGAAGTGTTGGATTATGCAGAGGTTGAATATCTGAAGTGGGATATGAATCGCAGTCTGTGCGACGTTTATTCCGCAGCAGCTGGATATCAGGGGAAAGTACTGTATGATTACGTACTGGGTGTTTATGATTTCCTTGACCGTCTACTGAAGCGGTATCCGAATCTTTTGATTGAAGGATGCAGCGGAGGGGGCGGAAGGTTTGACGCAGGAATGTTGTATTACACACCTCAGATCTGGTGCAGTGACAACACCGATGCATTGGACCGGCTGCAGATTCAGTACGGGACGTCTTTTGCATTTCCGATCAGTGCAGTCGGATCTCATGTGTCTGCGGTGCCAAACCACCAGACAGGAAGAAAAACACCACTCTCAACGAGAGGCGCAGTGGCAATGGCAGGTACATTTGGATATGAACTGGACTTGGGAAACGTGACCGAAGAAGAAAAAGAAGAGATCAGACAACAGATCAAGGAATATAAGCAGCTGGCACCGTTGATCCAGACCGGATTGTATTACCGGCTGAGCAATCCTGTGACGGATGAAGTTGCAGCATGGGAGTTTGTATCCGAGGATGGAACACAGGCGATGATGCAGGCAGTGATGACACAGATTCATGGAAATATGACAGGAAATGCAGTGAAATGGAAGGGACTTGAGGAAGAAGCCTGTTATCAGGATGCAGAAAGTGGAGAACTGTATTATGGAGCGGCATTGATGGAAACCGGAATTTTACTTCCGATCAAAAGCGGAGCTTATCAGACCTTCCGGATATTGCTTCGAAAAGTAGGATCCTGACCCAACAATTGGATATGTTTTTCCAACATTACAGTCTGGCAGTCTCCCTCGAAATCTTTATAATAAGAAATAGAAACAGGAGAGGAGAACCAGAAATATGAGCATTTGTTATCACGAAGGATCCCGGGAATTTCATCTTTCCAACAGGGATATCAGTTATATTATCACAGTCTTAAAAAACGGACAGTTAGGACAGCTGTATTTTGGGAAAAAACTGCATGACAGGGAGAGTTTTGCCCATCTGCTGGAGCTGCGTCACCGCCCAATGGCTGTATGTACTTACGAAGGAGATTCCACATTCTCGATGGAACATATCAAGCAGGAATATCCGTCCTATGGAGCAGGGGATATGCGGTATCCGGCGGTGGAGATTCTGCAGGAAAACGGAAGCCGGATCACGGATTTTGTGTATCAGACACATCGGATTTATGACGGGAAGCCCGCGCTTGCAGGACTGCCGGCTACCTATACCGAAGATTCCAAAGAGGCACAGACACTGGAAATCGAACTGAAAGATGAGCTGATTCACACCACACTGATCTTGTACTATACGATTTTTGAAGAGCTTCCGGCGATTACAAGAAGTGCAAAGGTGATTTACCACGGAACAGAGAAGATCGTGCTGGAACGTGCAATGAGCTGCAGTGTGGATCTGCCGGATCACGACTATCAAATGATCGAGCTGACGGGAGCCTGGGGAAGAGAGCGTGCGGTGACTGAGCGAAAGCTGCAGTATGGAATTCAGGGAATTTATAGTATGCGCGGATGCAGCAGCAGTAACTTTAATCCGTTTCTGGCACTGCGTCGGGAGAATACCACGGAAGCGTGCGGGGAAGTGTATGGCTTCAGTCTTGTTTACAGCGGGAATTTTCTGGCGCAGGCAGAGGTGGATACATACGATGTCACAAGAGTGACGCTGGGAATTCATCCGGACCGGTTTTCCTGGGAAATGAAAAACGGAGATGAGTTTCAGACACCGGAGGCGGTGATGGTCTATTCCAATCGCGGACTGAACGGGATGAGTCAGGCATTCCACAGTCTGTATCGTGCACGCCTGGCAAGAGGATACTGGAGAGACCGACCGAGACCGATTCTCATCAATAACTGGGAAGCGACTTATTTTGATTTCAATGAGGAAAAGATTCTGGAGATCGTGCGCACGGCAAAACAGCTTGGAATCGAATTGTTTGTACTGGATGACGGATGGTTCGGAAAACGGGAGGATGATCATTCTTCTCTGGGAGACTGGTATCCGAATCTGGAAAAGCTGCCGGATGGCATTGCAGGAATCGCGAAGAAGGTAGCGGCGGAAGGCATGAAATTCGGTCTCTGGTTTGAGCCGGAAATGGTCAACAAGGACAGCAATCTCTATAGAGAGCATCCGGACTGGATTTTGTCTACTCCGGGACGTCATATTTCCCATGGAAGAAATCAGTATATTCTGGATTTTTCCAGAGCCGAAGTGGTGGATGCCATTTATGGACAAATGGAAAAAATCCTGGAGGATGCGCCGATTTCTTATATCAAATGGGATATGAACCGCTGTATGTCAGAAGTATACTCTCATACAGCCAGTGCCGCAGATCAGAGTAAGGTCATGCATCAGTATATTCTAGGTGTTTATCGGTTATATGAGAAGCTGACGGGCAGATTTCCTGAAATTTTATTTGAATCCTGTGCAAGCGGCGGTTCCCGTTTTGATCCGGGATTGCTGTATTATGCGCCGCAGGCATGGACATCGGATGATACGGATGCAGTGGAACGTTGTAAGATCCAGTATGGAACGTCCCTTGTCTATCCAGTGAGCAGTATGGGATCTCACGTATCAGCAGTGCCGAATCATCAGGTGCTTCGCAACACATCTTTGAAAATGCGTGCGGATGTAGCGTATTTCGGAACATTCGGATATGAGCTGAACCCGAACAGTCTGACAGAGGCAGAGCGGGAGGCAATCAAAAAGCAAACGGCATTTATGAAAGAACACAGAAGCCTGATCCAGTATGGAACATTCTATCGACTTCAGAGCCCGTTTGCAGGAAATGAAATGGCATGGATGGTTGTGTCTGAGGACAAAAAAGAAGCGATTGTGGGCTGGTATCGCTTCCTGGAGCCGATCAATATCGGATATCGGAGCGTCAGACTGCAGGGACTGGATCCGAAGCTTCCGTATCAGATTTCGGATATGGAAATGGCATTGTACGGAGATGAGCTGATGCAGGCCGGACTGATCGTATCAGACGTGGCGTCCGGACAAAATCCGGAGCAGTATAATGGAGAGAACGGAGATTTCCAGTCTCGTCTTTATCTGCTGAAAGCAAAGGAAGAATAAAAAATGAAGGGGGGATGCAAAAGAATTGATTTTTTCATCCCCCTCTTTTTTGCTTCCGATACTCAGAAGGACTTAGACCGTTCACTTTACGGAATGCCTTGGAAAAAGAAAAGCTGCTGGAATATCCGCAGGAATAGGCAATATTCTGGATGGACAGGCTGCTTGACTGGAGCAGCTCTTCGGATTTTGTGATCCGGTACCGGGTGAGAAACTGCTGCGGGGAAAGTTGTACGGTTTTTAGAAACAGTTCCGTCAGATAACTCCGGTTCAAAGACAAATAGTCCGCGATTTCCTGTACAGTGAGTGGATTCTGATAATTTTTATGGATGTAGGAGATCGCCTGATTAATATATACGCTGGATGTATTCTGCTGAGGAGAAACCGTACATCCGGCGTCCTCCACCAGAAGGGCGAGAAACTGCATCAGAATTCCCTGGATGTAAATCTCATTTGCGGCACTTAAGGCGTGATGCTTCATCATGTCCAGGATATAGGATTTTGCGGTATCGATCTGGGTACAGGAAAAAATCGGATTTCTGGCAGAAAGACCGGCAAGCCGCAGATATTTTTCTGCATCATGACCGCCGATACCGACCCAGAGATAGCTCCAGGGATTCACTGAATCCGCCTGATAAAAAGTCAGCTTACCGGGATGAATGAGAAATCCCTGTCCCTGTTTGATCGGATAGCGTTCTTCACCGGAGTAAAATACACCTTCTCCCTCCAGACAGAGATGAAGCAGGTAGCAGTTCCGGACTGCCGGCCCGAAGGAATAGGAAGGGGGGCAGTCCTGCATTCCGCAAAAGACAGTGTAAATGTCTGAGAAGATACTGTGATAAATATCGGATTGTGAATAAGAGGACATAGGGGACTCCTTTCGTGTGAATGTCTGTGATATTTTATCATGTTTCGATATCTCTGACAACTTATATACCCATTTGAATCATGAAAAAGCACGAATGATAATAGAGATGAAAGCCAAAGAGCAGAGATTTTTTATTGCGCAGTTTTTGCGGGGAGGGGTATAATATAATAGGAGAAATTGCAGATTACGGTTTGAAATCAAGAAGGAATGAGGGAAAATATGAACACAATCGTAGAAATGGACCATGTGACCAAAACATACCGCAGAAAAATCAAAAGCGGGAAAGGAATCTTCAAAAGCAGTAAATTCGAGACAAAAGAAGCAATCAAAGATATTTCGTTTCAGATCAAAGAAGGAGAGATGGTCGGAATTGTAGGACTAAACGGTGCAGGAAAATCCACATTGATCAAATCCATGCTGGGAATTCTTTCTCCGGACAGCGGGGAAGCGAAAATGTTCGGAAGGGACAGTTTTCAGTTCCGCAAGAAAAATGCAGAATATATCGGGGCAAATTTTGGACAGAAAAGTTCTCTTGTATGGGATCTTCCCTTTATTTACTCTCTGGAGTTAAACAAGAAAATATACCGGGTATCGGACGAACGGTATGAGGAAATTATAGAAGAACTGGAACAGTTTTTGCAGATTGGGGAACTGTTAAACGATCGACATTTACCATGCCGTGATCCGGGTAGCCGTCAGTGCGCTGATTCCGATCGCTCTGGCGAATTATTATCCGACAGTCTGCATGCTGGGAGAGGGCAGCAGCGGGATTTTGCTGTATATAGCAGGTGCCTGTGTCATATTGGGGGTCATTGACGTTCTGGTGTGGAAGAAAGGGATGAAAGCGTATCAGAGTACCGGGGCATAAAGATAAACCAAAACCTTCTTGCGGCGGGAATAAAAATTACATATAATAGAAGTAATTGATAAAAAGAGGCGTTCGATGGCAGAAAAAGAGACATGGAGGAATCAGATATGAGTTTTCAAATTTACAATTGGCTGGAAAAATATGTGCATGAAGTGGTAAGTACATTTGGATACCGCATCTGGTTTATCGGGGTACAGGGCAGTTATGCCAGAGGGGAAGCCACAGAAGAGAGTGATATTGATGTGGTTCTGATTCTGGATACGCTTCTTCCGGCAGATCTGAGGATCTACAGAGGGATGCTCAATCGTCTTCCGTACCGGGAAAAGATCTGCGGATTTATTTCCGGCCGAGAAGAGCTGGAGAACTGGTCTAAAGCAGATCTTTTTCAGTTTTGTCAGGACACGATGCCGCTGAAAGGAAGTCTGGATGAGATCGTGGCAAAGCTGGATATGGCAGACGTGAGACGGGCGGTTCATACGGGAGCCTGCAATCTGTATCATGCCGCCTGTCACAATATGCTCCATGAGCAGAGTCGGGAAGTTCTGATGGAATTATATAAGACATCGGTATTTACAATCCAGGCGGAATATTTTTTAAAGACCGGGAATTATCTGAGAAGAAAAGCCGAGCTGTTTCCGAAGCTGAACGGACTGGATCGGGAGATTTTGTATATTGCGATCGAGATGAAGCAGAAAAGCGGAAAAGTGAAAGGCAGTTTTGATGAGCTTTCTGAAAAGCTGATCGTGTGGTCCAGCGGACTGATCAGACAATATCAGGGAGAAAAATGAATGAATACATATAAATTGCTTCAAAAATAGGCGCGTTCCAATGAAAATATGCGGGAAAATGCAGAAAATTGCAAGAAAGGATTGACGAAACATCAAAAAGTCGATAGAATAACAACCAGTGATAAAAGAATTGGAGGAATCTTGCAATGGCGGCGTATAAGGATTTGACGAAGGAAGAATTATTGGAATTAAAAAGCGGGCTTCAGGCTCAGTTTGAAGAGGTAAAAGCCAGAGGGCTGAAACTGGATATGTCCAGAGGAAAACCGGCAGCAGCACAGCTGAATCTGTCTATGGAGATGATGAACATTTTAAACAGTGGAACAGATCTTGTCTGTGAAGACGGTGTGGACTGCAGAAATTATGGTGGCCTGGATGGAATCGCAGAGGCAAAACAGCTTCTGGCAGATATGATGGAAGTACCAAAAGACAACGTGATCGTATTCGGAAATTCCAGTCTGAATGTGATGTATGATACAGTAGCCCGTGCGATGACACACGGAATCATGGGAAGTACTCCATGGTGCAAGCTGGATAAAGTGAAATTTTTATGTCCGGTTCCGGGATATGACAGACATTTTGCAATCACAGAACATTTTGGAATTGAGATGATCAATGTTCCGATGACAGCAACAGGTCCGGATATGGATCTGGTGGAAAAACTGGTCAGTGAAGATCCGGCGATCAAAGGTATCTGGTGTGTACCGAAGTATTCCAATCCACAGGGAATCACATATTCTGACGAGACAGTGTATCGTTTTGCAAACTTAAAGCCGGCAGCAGAGGATTTCCGTATCTTCTGGGATAATGCATATTGTGTACATCATCTGTACGAAGACAAACAGGATTACCTGCTCGAGATTCTGATGGAATGTAAAAAAGCAGGAAACCAGGATATGGTATACAAGTTTTCTTCTACCTCCAAGATCAGTTTCCCGGGTTCCGGTATCGCAGCAATCGCGGCTTCTGATGCGAACCTTGCAGACATCCGCAATATGATGAAAGTGCAGACGATCGGCCATGACAAAGTAAATCAGCTTCGCCATGTCAGATTCTTCAAAGATATTCATGGAATCGTCGAGCACATGAAAAAACATGCAGATATCATGAGACCAAAATTTGAGACGGTTATCAACACATTAGAGCGTGAACTGGGAGGACTCGAGATTGGTTCGTGGATCGCTCCGCGTGGCGGATACTTTATCTCCTTTGATGCCATGGAAGGATGTGCCAAAGCAATCGTTGCAAAAGCGAAAGAAGCAGGGCTTGTGATGACAGGCGCCGGAGCAACATTCCCATATGGAAAAGATCCAAAAGACAGCAACATTCGTATTGCTCCGTCTTATCCGACACCGGAAGAGCTGGCAGTTGCAGCTGAGATTTTTGTACTCAGTGTAAAACTGGTCAGCATCGATAAATTGCTGAAAAATTTATAAGATTGTTTCATGAAAAAGGACAACTGACTTTGAGTACAGCCCTCAAAATCAGTTGTCCTTTTTTGTGTGGTCATGCGTTATTTCTCTGTTTTTACGGCATGTTTTTTCGGCAGCGTGAATCCATTTCCATGCACTTCATTTACCTTTCCGATGATCATAAATGCAGTAGGGTCGATTTCCATAACGAGCTGATTGAGTTTTGAAAGCTCCCGGTTGGAAATGACGGTCAGGATCATATTTTGTCTGGAATGAAGATATCCGGTTTCTGTATGAAGCAGCGTAGATCCCCGATCAATCTTCCGCGTAATGGCTTCATTGATTTCATCGGATTTCTGGCTGATGATCTTGACCTGCGTCTGAGCCTGGCCGATGACAAGAATTTTATCCAGTACAATGGTGTAGGTCATGACAAGAAGAATTCCGTACAGAATGGCCTCTTTGTCACAGAACAATGCCTGACCGATCAGGATCAAAAAGTCAAATACATAGAGCATTACAGAAACAGGCAGTCCGAATTTTTTGTTCAGGATCAACGGAGGGATATCCATGCCTCCGGTAGAAGCTCCGCACCGTATGACGATTCCCAGTGAAAATCCGATAAAGAGTCCGCCGAAGATGCTGGATAACATCCGGTCATCCGTGATTGTGGAAAGCGAAGGGATATTTTGGAAAAATCCAAGTGCAATCGGATAGTAAAAGGTACTGATCAATGTGGTCAGGGCAAAATCAAATCCCAGTATCAGCGCACCGAGTAAAAACATGATGCAATTGAAGATAAACACAAAGACAGAAATCGGCAGATGCAGATAATGATCTATGATCAGAGAAAGTCCGGTGGTTCCTCCGGTCATCAGCTCGTTGGGAAGAACAAACATGACGATTCCCAGTGCCATGGTGGTGTTGCCAAGGAAAATCATGAAAAGATTTTTTGGCCTAAAAATATTGGTTTTCATGGTTTTGACACTCTCCTTTGAAATAATTATGCGTTAAGTTACTATGGTAAAGCGAAAAAAAACAGGCTGCACATCAGCCTGTCTGTTGATTATATGAAATTGAAAAAGATGTTCTGTCAGATCTTTTCATTTGCGTTCGCTTCCTTTTTTGATTTCCGAAAAACAGTATAGCATAATTTCAGGGAAAAGTACAAGAAGAAAGTGTGAACAATACGGAGAAAAAGACATAATATAAGGAAAAAAGGATGTGCGTAAAATGGCATATGAGACATATGGACAAATAAACGGTGTGATAAGGGAGATTCAAAGAGGGGATTCCTGCTGCAGCCAGATTCTGCGTCTGGATACAGAAAACGGAGAAGTACGCTTTACCGTGATGGCGGATACAATGGTGATCGAAAATGTAAGGCTGCGAAGAGGAATGCGGGTTGCCGCGTTTTATGATACCAGCCTTCCGGTTCCGGCAATTTATCCTCCTCAATACCGGGCAGAGATTGTGACAGTGCTTCGGGGAGAACAGAATGTGATGCTGAATTTCTTTGATGAAAATCTGGTGGCAGAAGATAATTCACTTCGGTTAAATCTCAGTCCTGTGACAAATATCATGACACAGAACGGGCAGAGGTTTACCTGCAGTCCGAGAAACATGGAGCTGTTAGTCTATTATACCAATACGACATTCAGCATACCGCCGATGACAACGCCCCAGAAAGTGATCGTAATGTGCGAGATGTAGAAAGATAAGAATTTGTTATTGGAGAAATCGATCATAAGCTGGTCTCTTTTCCGGGAATGCAGTATAATAAAAACAGAGCAAAAGGGGGGATGATGTGAATATCAATTTAAAACAGTTGGAGCCGTTTTGCGCACTGGTGCGCTCGGTGCGGCAGTGATCGGATGGCAGAAAATGAAAGGGAGGCAGAAGAAAAGATGAGTGACAAAGAAGAGATTGTGTTTTGTAAAGGCGGGGGCTGCACGGCAAAACTGGGCCCGGGAATCCTGGCAAGAGTTCTGGAAAAGATACCAAAGACGAGGGACGAAAACCTGATGATCGGATATGACAGTTCAGACGATGCAGCAGTGTACAAACTGACAGATGATCTGGCAGTGGTGCAGACGCTGGACTTTTTTCCTCCCATGGTGGATGATCCCTACACATTCGGACAGATCGCGGCAGCAAATGCATTAAGTGATATTTATGCCATGGGCGGAGATGTCAAAACCGCATTGAATATTGTCTGCTTTCCGGAAAACTGGGATTTGAACATACTGGGGCAGATTATGCTGGGTGGCGGAGAAAAAGTCAAAGAGGCGGGCGGTGTTCTGGCAGGCGGACATTCGATTGCGGATACAGACGTCAAATACGGACTTTCTGTAATGGGGACCATACACCCAGACAAGGTGTTTGCAAACAATGGATGCCGGGCGGGGGATGTTCTGATCCTGACAAAACCACTTGGAGTTGGAATCGTGTGTACTGCAAACCGGATCCAGGAAGCATCCGAAGAAGCAATGGCGCAGGCAATCCGTTCCATGACCACCCTGAACAAGTATGCCTCAGAAGTAGTGAGAAAGTATCAGGTGCACGGCTGTACCGATGTGACTGGATTTGGTTTTCTGGGACATCTCCTGGAGATGCTGGGAGATGCATATTCTGCCCGCGTCGAAAGCAGTCAGGTTCCATATATTCCGGAGGCGTTTGATTATGCAGGGGAATTTTACCTGACTGCAGCAGCCCAGAGAAACAGAAACCATGTGGGAGAAGACGTGCAGTTTTTTGAGGTTCCGTTTGAAATGGAAGAGATTTTATTTGATCCGCAGACATCCGGCGGGCTGCTTGTCAGCATAGAAAAAAGTGATGCGGAGCAGTGTCTGGAAGAGTTGAAGGCTCTGGGACTGCCCTGTGCGATTGTGGGAGAAGTCACAGAAAAAAGAGAGAAAAAAATAGAAGTGAGATAGAGGTGCAGAGAACATGAAAAAATATATGGTAGATGCAAGAGGAAAACAGTGTCCGATTCCGGTAGTGGAGACGAAAAAAATGCTGGCACAGATGGCAGAATCAGATATCGTAGAGACACTGGTGGACAATGCCATTGCCGTGCAGAATCTGGAGAAAATGGCAAAACAAAAACAGCTGGAATGTTCCTGGGAACAACAGGATGAACATACATATCGGGTTTTTATAAAGGCAGAAGGCGCTGTGGATGAAGCGGGGGAAGAGACTGCAGAATGTATCCCGTGTCAGCCGGTCTCCGAAAAAACAGGAAATACAATCGTTGTGTTATCTTCTGACTGCATGGGAGAGGGGGATGAAGTTCTTGGAAGGGCACTGATGAAAGGCTTTATTTATGCGCTCACGAGTCAGGAAGGGCTTCCGGATACAGTCATCATGTATAATGGAGGCGCCAGACTTCCGGTAGAAGGCTCCGAATCCCTCGAAGATCTGAAGCTTTTGGAATCGCAGGGAGTGGAGATTTTGACTTGTGGAACGTGTCTGAATCACTACGGACTGACGGAGAAGCTTTCTGTGGGAGGTGTTACAAATATGTATGTGATCTGTGAAAAAATGCTGCAGGCAGAAAAGGTTGTGAAGCCATGATTTATCTGGACAGCGCGGCGACCAGCTACTATCGTCCGAGAGAAGTGGCGCAGGCAGTGTATGATGCGATCCTGACCATGGGAAATGCAGGCAGAGGAAGCCATGCATCCAGTCTGAACAGTGCCCGCATGATCTATGAGACAAGGTGTCTGCTGAATGAATTATTTCACGGACCAGGACCGGAGCAGGTAGTGTTTACCAGTAATGCTACGGAAGCTCTTAATATTGCAATTCAGGGGCTGACAGCTCCCGGGGTACGGATGGCGGCGACAGCAATGGATCACAACAGTGTCTTACGCCCCGTGTATCGGGCAAAAGAGAGAGGGTGCAGCCTGCAGATCCTGGATGTGGATGAGAAGGGGTGGCTTTCTCTGGAAAAGCTGGAAGAATTGTTTCAAAATGGTGTGGATATCTTTGCCTGTACCCATGCATCCAATGTGACAGGAAACTTAAATCCACTGACAGAAATCGGAAAACTGTGCAAAAAATACGGCGTGTTGTTTCTAGTGGATGCGTCTCAGACAGCAGGAGTATTTCCAATCGATATGGAACGAGATTTTATTGATATCCTCTGCTTTACCGGACATAAGGGCCTGATGGGACCACAGGGAACAGGGGGGATGATCGTACAAAAATCTGTACACCTGCCTGCGTTTAAAACCGGGGGAAGCGGAGTGCAGAGCTTTCTGAAAACACAGCCCAAGGAGATGCCGACTGTACTGGAAGCGGGGACGTTAAACGGGCATGGGATTGCCGGATTACATGCAGCATTAAACTACATTTTGAATGTCGGAACAGAACAGATCAAAAGGATTGAATGTCAGAGAATGCGGCAGTTTTATGAGGGAATCAAACATCTGGATGCTGTAAAAATCTATGGAGACTTTTCAAATATGGAGCGGGCGCCGATCGTCGCTTTGAATATCGGAAATTATGACTCTTCTGCAGTCAGCGATGAGCTTTCCGAGGTGTACGGGATTCAGACGCGTCCTGGGGCACACTGCGCACCCCTGATGCACAGGGCACTTCATACAGAGGAACAGGGAATCGTACGATTTAGTTTTTCTCATTTTCTCAGTGAAGAACAGGTGGAGGAAGCGGTACAGGCAATCAAAGAAATGACAGCAGGAGAAGAGATATGAGACCAAAAGAATTACGTATCATAGTGACATTTGAAACGACAACAGCTGCGATGGCATTTGAAAGCGAGGCAAAAAAGCGGCAGATCGGGGGAAGACTGATCCCAGTTCCAAGGGAGATCACATCTGGATGCGGACTGAGCTTTTCAGCACCGATAGAAGAGAAAGAACAGATTTACAATCTGATACAGCAGCTGCAGTACCAACAGGTGCTGGAACTGATAATATAAAAGAAGAGAAGCAGTTCAGGTATGATCCTGATCGCTTCTCTTCTTTTTTATTCTTCCGGAGGTGTTACGGTACCGGAATCTCCATTGCTGTTTCCGTTATTATTTCCGTTGTTGTTTCCATTGTTTCCGGAATTGTTGTTGTTATCACCGGACTGATCGGAATTTCCGGAATCCTCATTATCTTCGGAATCCTGGCTGTTCTGAGAATCGGAATCCTCTTTGTTCTTATCGTCATCATCCTCGTCATCCTCTTCTTCCTCATAGTGGCCGGAGCAGCTCTGCGTCGGACCGGTTCCTTTTGCGAAATATTCCGTGTAGGACGGACAACTGCTGACCGCCAGAAGACCAGTGACAGAACATACTGTTTTCTGCTCTACAGATGCAGGCATGGTAAAGTTCTTTACCTGAAGACCGAGTGTAGTGTTGACACGGTCCATGATATTTTTCCACATGACTTCGTGCCAGGTCTGATTATAGATATTCTCCATTGGTTTATTGGAATCATATCCACCCCAGATAGAGCATGTATAGTACGGTGTGTAAGCAGCAAGCCAGAGGTCAGTACTGTATTCGGAAGTACCGGTTTTTCCGGATGCAGGCATTCCATTTGCAAGCTGTGCAGCTGTACCGGTACCACGTTTGATCACATCCTGCATAGCATTCGTCAGAAGTGCTGCTGTGGAATCCTTTACAACCTGATGAGTCTCAGGAGTACTGTTGTCCAGAATGACATTGCCGTCATGATCCAAAACCTTTGTATATAAGATCGGTTTTGTGTACACTCCATTGTTGGCCAGTGCAGCATAGGCAGCAGTCAGTTCAATGTTATAAACACCGTTTGTGATACCGCCGAGTGCAGTGGACTGGTTGTAATCGTTGTGTGCCGGATCATCTTCTTTGCTTACCAGTGTAGTAAATCCAAAGTTCTCAAGATATTTCATACCTGTATCGATACCGATATCAGTCAGAGTACGTACGGCACAAACGTTCATGGAGTGGAGGATCGCATAACGTACAGTAGCCTGTCCAATATATTTGCCATCCCAGTTGTTGACCGGAGTTCCGTCGCTGTATGTGTACGGAGAGTCTTCAATCAGAGAAGCCAGAGTATATTTTCCGGTATCGATCGCCGGAGCATAAACACCCAGCGGTTTGAAACAGGAACCTGGCTGCCGGTGAGAATCGGTCGCACGGTTCAGAGAAAAGCTGGCTGTTTTTTCCCCGCGGCCGCCGACAATGGCTTTGACTTCTCCCGTATACTGATCCATCACAACAACAGAAGTCTGAGGCTGTGGAGGGATTGTAATACTTTCGTCTACAGTATCCCCTTCCTGGATATTAAGTGTTGTCTTATATTCCGCAACTGCCTGATTGGCTTCATCCGGGGAAGAGAAGACAAGTGGATATTCACGTCCCCATGCTGCCTGAATATAATCTCCTACATTGTTCTGGCTGTAGTTTTCAACAGAACCGTCAGCACGTGTAACAGTCAGTGCGTATTGCAGTCCGTATTCGATGGTAGACGGATAGTTGCTCGGATCGGCAACCTCTTCATCGCAGATCTGCTGGATCGTCGGATCCTGTGTCGCATAAATCGTCAGACCGCCGCTGTACAGCAGATTATGTGCCTGTGTTGCAGTGTAAGATTTACGTTCCTGCAAATCGTTTAACACCTGTTCTGCAAGCTCATCGATAAAATATGTGTTCGGTTTTTCCGCATCAGAGCCGACTGCAGTAGGCTGAATCCTGTCATAGACAGGGTCTGCCTTGGCCTCATCAAATTCCTGCTGGGTGATGTAGCCCTGTTCCAGCATGTTGTTCAGTACAATGTCCCGTCGTTTGGCGTTCTCCTCCGGATGAGTCACAGGATCGTATCTTGTCGGGTTCTGGGTGATCCCGGCGATGACTGCACACTCCGAAAGTGTAAGCTCTGAGACATCTTTGTTAAAGTAGCGCTTTGCGGCAGACTGAACACCGAGACAGTTCTGTCCCAGGTTGATGGTGTTCATGTAGGCTTCCAGAATCTCTTCTTTGGTCATCTGCTTTTCAATTTCCAGGGCAAGATACTGCTCTTGCAGTTTTCGCTCCAGACTGTCGAAAAACGTTTTTTCCTCCGTGAAATTCGGGAACACGTTATTTTTGATCAGCTGCTGGGTGAGCGTACTGGCTCCTTCTGAAAAGTCTCCGCTTGTGATACCTACAAGACCGGCGCGCAGGATACCCTGCAGGTCGATTCCGTTGTGCTCGTAGAAACGCTCGTCTTCAATCGCTACAAATGCATTGGCAAGATATTTTGGAATTGTGTCAATGGTCTTGTAGATACGGTTGGATCCGGCTTCCCGGAACTGCCCCAGATTCTGACCGTTAGATGCCGCAACCACCTGGGATTTATATCCGCTTGGTTTGACACTGGCAGGAGTGATCTCTGGCGCATCGTCAATGATCTTCTTGACGAAAAGACCGCCGCCTACGGCACCGATGATGCAGATGAGAAGGAAGCAGATGACAACGGCCTTAAAGACACGGACGCCGACCCGTTTCTTTTTCATATTTTTCTTTGAAGATACATTTTTTTTCTTCTTCGAAAGGCTTTCTTTTCCGTAATTCATGAATAATATCCTCCTTTATTCATTCTACTCATTATATCAAATTTGCTCTTTTAAAGCAAAGGAAAAAGAAAAAGTTCATATTCTTATAAAAAAATTTTAATAATTGCACAGTTTTTCTTGTGTTTGTTCCAAAGGCATAGTATATATAATTGAGGAAGAACAGGCAGAAAATACCTGAAACAAACAAAAGGCATGGAAAAAGCAAGGTGGGAGACAGATGGAATACAGGACAGTATATCAGGGCGGCAAGGGCGAGATCGTGGAAAAAAAGTCCCGGTTTATCGCGGAAGTATTTTTGGTGCACTCGGAGGAGGAAGCCATGCAGTATCTGGAACAGGTACGGAAAAAGTACTGGGATGCAAGGCATCACTGCTGGGCCTATGTAATCGGAGAAGAACGCGTGACAGAGCGCTGCAGTGATGATGGGGAACCGAGCGGTACAGCAGGCAAACCGATTCTGGAGGTCATCAGGGGAGCGGGACTTCACAATATTTTTGTAGTTGTGACACGGTATTTTGGCGGGACACTTCTCGGAACGGGAGGCTTGGTGAGAGCGTATACCGAATCAGCAAGAGAAGGGATTTCCCACAGTCAGATTATTACCAAAATCTATGGATTTAAACTGAATCTTACAACAGATTATACCGGATTGGGGAAAATTCAGTATCTGCTGGGACAAAGAGGGCTGACAATCCTGGACAGTGTGTATACAGAGAAAGTAGATCTGACTGTCCTGATTCCGAAAGAGGAGGAGTCAAAGCTGATCGCTGAGATCACAGAAGCGACAAATGGTCAGACCGGAATAGCCAGAACAGGAGAGTGCTGGTTTGCCAACGTAGATGGTGAGATGGTCGTATTTGAATAAGTGACAATAAAAAAGCTGCCGGTTGAGGCAGCTTTTTTATCTTATGAAAATTCTGGCTCGATCAGTCCGAAGGAACCATCTTTTCTTTTGTAGACAACATTGACTTCGTCTGTCTCTGCGTTGCAGAATACGAAGAAAGCATGTCCAAGAAGATCCATCTGGATGCAGGCATCCTCCGGATACATTGGTTTGATGCCAAAGCGTTTTGTACGGACAATGCGGATCTCATCATCTACAGAAGTGTCATCTTCTGATTCGAAAAATTCTTTTTTAAAGTTATTGCCGGAACCGGAAGCGGTAGGATGTCCCTGGCTTCTGGCAACCAGTTTGTTTTTATATTTGCGAAGCTGTCTTTCAATAACCTCTTCTACAAGATCAACGGATACATACATATCATCGCTGGTCTGCTCAGAGCGGATAATGTTTCCTTTTACAGGAATGGTCACTTCAATCTTCTGACGTTCTTTTTCCACACTGAGTGTTACGATAATTTCTGTTTCAGGAGTGAAATACCTTTCAAGTTTTCCTAATTTCTGTTCAATAGCGTCCTTTAAACCTGGTGTCACATCGATGTTTTTTCCACTAATAATAAAGTTCATACTGGTCAACTCCTTTTGTTTATATTGTACAAAGAACTTGTCCTTATAAAGTGTTCTTTGTACTATGTAAACATTATAGCACGGAATTCCTCTATTGTATAGAACGAATTACTTCAATTCGGGTAATTTTTCCATCGGTGATCTTAACGATGCGCAGACCGAAATCAGAAAAGTAAGTGCAGGCACCGACTCCGATCTCAATTTCATCTTCCTTCATCTTCTTTAACAGCACATCCAGCAGTGTCTCATCATTCTCATAAGGAATGTGGACATGGATCAGACGATTGATATATTTGACTTTCTGAGAGGAACGGAAAATAATCTTTTCAGACTCATCAAAAGTCATAAACAAAAATTTTCTTGTGGCAAATAAAATTGCAATGGCGATCACGCCGATCAGACTGTTGAGCGGTGATCCATGCTCGATGATGATCTGTCTTGCGATGGCAAAGAGCAGAACCTCAAATACTGTGATCGGGGTGTGGAGATACAGCATACGTATCATTTCCACACCGATGATCAGGTTAAAACAGGTAGTCAGCATATCGTCATAATTTGGATACTGATTCAGGTCTGACAAATGCTGAAATGAGAGGATCAGCTGAAAGGTCATGATGATAATTGTAACTGCAAGGATCAAAGCGATGACAACTTCCAGGATTGAAGTGATCCATTTCAAAAAGGCATTGGCATATTTTTTCATGGTTGTCTCCTGATTATTTCAAATTGCTGCGTTTACGCATTCTGGAATCCAGGATTTTTTTGCGGATACGCAGTGTTTCCGGTGTTACCTCCAGAAGCTCATCGGTATCGATAAAGTCCAGTGCTTCTTCCAGGCTCAAAATACGAGGCGGTGTCAGGCGGAGCGCTTCGTCTGCATTGGAGGAACGGGTGTTGGTCAGATGCTTTGTCTTGCAGACGTTTAATTCGATGTCTTCTGCTTTTCCGTTCTGTCCGATGACCATTCCGGCATAGACTTTTTCACCAGGTCCGATAAACAAAGTACCGCGTTCCTGTGCGCTGTAGAGTCCGTAAGTGACAGACTCACCGGTCTCAAATGCAATCAGAGATCCCTGTTTGCGATACTGGATATCTCCTTTATACGGCGCATATCCGTTAAAGCTTGTGTTGAGGATTCCGTTTCCTTTGGTATCGGTCATAAATTCTCCACGGTATCCGATGAGTCCGCGGGCAGGAATCAGAAATTCCAGTCTTGTATAACCGCCGCTGGAAACGCCCATGTTCTGAAGCTCTCCCTTTCTCTGACTCAGTTTGTCGATGACAGTTCCGGTAAATTCTTCCGGTACATCCACGTAGGCAAGCTCCATTGGTTCTAATTTTTTGCCGTTTTCATCTGTGTGATATAAAACTTCTGCTTTGCTTACCGCAAATTCGTATCCTTCACGGCGCATATTTTCGATCAGGACAGAAAGGTGAAGCTCGCCTCGTCCGGATACTTTAAAGCTGTCGGCGTTCTCCGTCTCTTCCACACGCAGGCTGACATCGGTGTTCAGTTCGCGCAGAAGACGGTCGCGCAGGTGACGGGAAGTAACGAATTTTCCTTCTCTTCCTGCAAACGGGCTGTCATTGACGATGAACTGCATGGAGATCGTCGGTTCGGAAATCTTCTGGAATGGAATGGCTTCCGGATTCTCAGGAGAGCAGAGGGTGTCTCCGATGGAAATATCGGAAATACCGGAAATCGCTACAATAGAACCGATCGTGGCTTCTTTTATTTCTACTTTGTTCAGACCGTCAAATTCATACAGTTTGCTGATCTTGACTTTCTGCTGCTTGTCCGGATCATGATGGTTTAAAAGGAGCATATCCTGATTGACACGAATCGTTCCGTTGTCTACTTTTCCGACTCCGATCCGTCCGACGTATTCATTGTAATCAATGGTACTGATCAGCATCTGTGTCGGTGCCTCGGGATCGCCCTCCGGAGCCGGGATGTATTCGAGGATCGTCTCAAACAATGGCTGCATATCTTTTTCTTCGTCAGAAAGGTCAAGGACCGCAATTCCTGATTTTGCGGAAGCATAGACAAACGGGCAGTCCAGCTGCTCGTCAGAAGCATCCAGTTCCATGAAAAGCTCCAGGATCTCATCGATCACTTCATCCGGGCGGGCTTCCGGGCGGTCGATCTTATTGATGCAGACGATAACCGGAAGGTCTAATTCCAGTGCTTTTCTCAGTACGAATTTGGTCTGCGGCATGGCGCCTTCAAAGGCATCGACTACAAGTACGACACCGTTTACCATTTTCAGGACACGTTCAACTTCACCGCCGAAGTCCGCATGTCCGGGCGTATCGATGATGTTGATCTTGGTTCCTTTGTAATAGACTGCAGTATTTTTGGAGAGAATCGTGATTCCACGTTCTCTTTCAATATCGTTGGAGTCCATGACACGTTCCGCAACATCCTGATTTTCGCGGAATACACCGCTTTGTTTTAAGAGCTCATCCACGAGTGTTGTTTTTCCGTGGTCAACATGAGCGATAATGGCAATATTTCTAACATCTTCACGTTTTGTTTTCATAATTTTACACTCTTTCCTACTTATGTTAATGTGTGTTCTCTTGTTACAACTTTTTCATTCTATCATAAATTTCAGATTTTACAAGTACTCTTGTGACAGGCAAATAAAAAAATTGTCGATAGATTTTGTCGAACGGTTTTTCGGACAATCGGGTCTAAACTGCGGTATGATGTCATAGACTTAAGTTGACTCAAAAATATAAAATACCACATACGAGGAAGGGAGTACTACAAATTATGTCAGATAAGATTATTGAAAACAATCAGGTAACCATCATGGGAGTTGTGGCATCCGGGTTTACATACAGCCACGAGGTGTTCGGAGAGGGATTCTATATGGCGGATGTGCTTGTGAAGCGTCTGAGTAATTCAAATGACCGGATTCCTCTCATGATCTCAGAACGTCTGATCGATGTGACGCAGGATTATACGGGAGAGGCGATCAAGGTATCCGGGCAGTTCCGTTCTTATAACCGGCATGAAGAACAGAAAAACCGCCTGGTGCTGTCTGTGTTTGTAAGAGAGGTAGAATTTATTGACGAGGAACTGGATGGAGCGAAAACAAATCACATTCTGCTGGAGGGGTATATCTGTAAAAAGCCGGTGTACAGGAAAACACCGCTTGGACGGGAAATTGCGGACCTGCTTCTGGCGGTGAACCGTCCGTACGGAAAATCGGACTACATTCCGTGTATCTGCTGGGGAAGAAATGCACGGTATGCGTCCGGATTTGAAGTGGGAGAGCATGTACAGATACTGGGAAGAATCCAGAGCAGAGATTATGTGAAGAAAATTTCCGAGACCGAAACACAGACACGAACAGCCTATGAAGTATCTGTGAGCAAGCTGGAGTGCATGGAATAGGACGTTTTTCACATTCCCATCGTTGACATCACTTCTGAATAATGATAAAATTTCATAAACATTACTGAGTAGAGAATCGACAAGGTCAGGAGGATAAATATGTCAATTTTTACAGGAGCAGGAGTTGCGATTATTACACCATTTCATGCAGATGGAAGTGTGAATTATGAAAAGCTGGACGAATTGATTCAGTTCCATTGTGATAACGGTACCGACGGTATTGTGATCTGCGGTACAACAGGGGAATCGTCTACATTGACGGAAGAGGAGCATATGGACTGCATCAAGTTTACGATCAGACAGACGAAAGGACGGATTCCGGTCATTGCAGGAACAGGTTCCAACTGTACACGGACTGCAGTCGAGATGTCAAGAGAAGCAGCCGAGAGCGGTGCGGATGGCGTACTTCTTGTAACCCCATATTATAATAAAGCGACACAGACGGGACTGATTGCGCATTATAAGGCGATCGCGGCCGAGACAAAAGCGCCGATCATCTTGTACAGCGTAGCGAGCAGGACCGGAGTGAATATTGAGCCATCCACTGTAGCGACACTGGCGAAAGAGACTGACAACATTGTGGCAGTCAAGGAAGCATCCGGAAATATCTCACAGGTAGCGAAGATCTTGCAGCTGACAGACGGGAAAGTGGATGTATATTCAGGAAATGACGATCAGATCGTTCCGATCCTGTCACTGGGCGGAAAAGGTGTGATTTCTGTATTGTCCAATGTAGCTCCGAGAGAGACACATGATATCTGTGCAAGCTTCTTTGCGGGAGATATTGCGGGAAGCCGGGCATTACAGCTGAAGGCACTTCCTCTGATCGAGGCACTGTTCTGCGAAGTGAATCCGATCCCGGTGAAAAAAGCAGTGAATCTGATGGGAATGGAAGTCGGCGGATTGAGAATGCCGCTGACAGAGCTGAGTGAAGCACATACCGTGCAGCTGAAAAAAGCAATGCAGGAGTTCGGAATTCAGTTAGCATAAAAAATTGTTAAAAGGATATCATAGATTGAGCAAATAGCCAGAATGTGATATCCTTTTTTGTATACCCATCCGGGTAAAGTCTGTCTTTTGCAGGCGTGTATTGCAAAGTCCGGATCGGTATAGCGTGAAAGAATAACGTTTTCCGGTGTGGAAAATGAAAGATACAGAACGAGGAGGAAATCAGGATGATAAAGATAATCATGCATGGCTGCAATGGAAAAATGGGACAGGTGATCACAAAAATTGCGGAAGCAGACAGTAAAGTGGAGATTGTAGCAGGAGTGGATCAGTTTCAGGGAGTGCAGAATCCGTATCCGGTGTTTTCATCGATGGAAGCGTGTGATGCAGAGGCAGACGTAGTGATCGATTTTTCCAATGCGGCAGCAGTGGACGGACTTTTGGACTATTGTGTGAACAGACAGCTTCCGGTCGTACTTTGTACCACGGGACTTTCTGAAGCCCAGCTTGAAAAAGTAGAAAAAGCAGCAGAGCAGACAGCTGTTTTAAAATCAGCGAATATGTCCATGGGGATCAATCTGCTGATGAAACTCTTGAAAGATGCCGCAAAAGTACTGGCGCCTGCGGGATATGATATTGAGCTGGTAGAGCGTCATCACAACCAGAAAGTGGATGCTCCAAGCGGTACTGCACTGGCGCTTGCGGATTCTGTCAATGAAGCGCTGGATCATGAATATACGTATGTATATGACAGAAGCCAGTACCGCAAAAAAAGAGAAGAGAAAGAAATCGGAATTTCAGCGGTTCGCGGCGGAACAATCGTGGGAGAGCATGAGGTGATCTTTGCAGGAATGGATGAAGTGATCGAATTTAAGCATACAGCATATTCCAGAAGCGTGTTTGGAAAAGGCGCGGTGGAAGCAGCCAAGTTCCTGGCGGGAAAAACAGCCGGCATGTATGATATGAGTGATGTGATTCAGTTTTAATCAGAGTTTGAGTAAAGAGCGGGGAGTGTCATGAAAGAATTAGAGACAAGATATCTGGAGCGGCTGTCGGATCTGTATCCGACGATCGCGGCGGCTTCTACAGAGATCATCAATCTGCAGGCAATCTTGAATCTTCCGAAAGGAACCGAGCATTTTCTGACGGATATTCATGGGGAATGGGAGGCGTTTTCCCATGTGCTGAAGAATGGATCCGGTGCGGTGCGAAGCAAAATCGAGGATGTATTTGGATATACGCTTGGGAAGCGGGAAAAGCAGGAGCTGGCTACTTTGATCTATTATCCAAAAGAGAAGACAGAGCAGGTAAAGCGGACCGAGAAGCATATGGAAGACTGGTATAAAATTCAGCTGTACCGTCTGATCGAGGTGAGCAAACGGGCAGCCAGTAAGTACACCCGTTCTAAAGTACGCAAGGCACTTCCGAAAGATTTTGCTTATGTCATAGAAGAACTGATCACGGAAAAGGCGGAGCTTCATGACAAGGAATCCTACTATAATGAGATCATTCAGACGATCATCCGGATCGGCAGGGCAGAAGAATTTATCTGTGCGATCGCAGATCTGATCCAGAGGCTTGTGATTGATCATTTACATATTGTCGGTGATATTTATGACAGAGGACCGGGCCCGCATATTATCATGGATAAGCTGATGACCTATCATTCAGTGGATATTCAGTGGGGCAATCATGATGTGCTCTGGATGGGGGCGGCAGCAGGGCAAAGAGGCTGCATTGCCAATGTGATCCGGATCTGTGCCCGTTATGGGAATCTGGATATTCTGGAGGATGGATACGGGATCAATCTTCTGCCTCTGGCGAATTTTGCACTTCGCATTTATGGGGACGACCCCTGTACCTGTTTCAGGCGCAAAGGAAGCGAACGCCTGCAAAAGGCGGAGATGGAGATGAATCTTCGGATGCACAAGGCAATTTCCGTGATACAGTTTAAGGTAGAAGGAAAACTGATTCTTCAGCATCCGGAATTTCAGATGGAAGAACGTGCACTGCTGCACAGGATTGATTATAAAAAAGGCACGATCCTGCTGGATGGAAAAGAATATCCGTTAAAAGATGACAGGTTTCCGACCATTGATCCGGCAGCTCCGTATGAACTGACCGAAGAGGAAGAGGAGATTATGGAACGCCTGGAAAAAGCATTTGCAGGATGTGAAAAGCTGCAGAATCATATGCGGTTTTTGCTTGCAAAAGGTGGATTATACAAGGTGTATAACAACAATCTTTTGTATCACGGATGCGTACCGCTTAGAGAGGACGGATCTTTAAAGGAAGTACAGCTCTGTGGAAAAAGCTACCGTGGGAAAAGTCTGTATGATGCGCTGGAAGGCTATGTAAGAAAAGGCTTTTTCGCGCTGGATGAACAGGAAAAAGAGCAAGGAAAGAATATCATGTGGTGCATCTGGCAGCATCCGGATTCTCCGCTGTTCGGAAAAGACAAGATGGCGACCTTTGAGCGGTATTTTATCGAGGCAAAAGAGACGCATCTGGAGAAAAAGAATCCGTATTACGAACTTCTGGAAAAAGAAGCGGTGGTAGACGAGATTCTGGAAGAGTTCGGACTGCACCCGGAGGGAGCCCACATTGTCAACGGGCACGTTCCTGTAAAATGTAAAAACGGAGAAAGTCCGATCAAGTGTAATGGGAAAGTTCTGGTCATCGATGGAGGTTTTTCCAGGGCGTATCAGAAAGAGACGGGAATTGCAGGGTATACCCTTGTCTACAACTCCTATGGTCTTGTTCTGGTTGCCCATGAGCCTTTTGAGTCGAAAGAGGCTGCGGTGGAAAAGGGAAGCGATATTCATTCGGATTACATGGTAGTGAAACGGGTGACAGAACGCCGTCTCGTTGGAAATACAGATATCGGCACCGAATTAAAAGAGCAGGTAGCAGATCTGGAGTCGCTGCTTGCAGCCTACAGAAGCGGTCAGGTGATTGAGAAACTATAAGCAGAGACTTACGTGAAAAGAAAGGCATGAAAATATATGAGTAAAGAGATAGAAAGGGAACTGTTGGAGGAAGAACTGGATCTGGGAGCAGAAACAGAGGATCTGGTGCCGGATTCGGTGGATATGACGGAACCGTTAAAGATTTATTTAAAAGAGATCGGCAGGATCCCGCTGCTTACAGCAGAGGAAGAACTGGAGCTTGGCAGACAGATCGCAGAAGGAGATACAGAAGCACGACGAAAGATGGAGGAAGCAAATCTGCGTCTGGTGGTTGCGGTGGCAAAGCATTATGCCGGAAAAGGAATGCAGTTTATGGATCTGATCCAGGAAGGTAATATCGGTCTGATGCGTGCAGTGGAAAAATTTGACTACACAAAGGGCAGTAAATTTTCCACCTATGCGGTATGGTGGATCAAAGAAGCCATTCTGCGGGCGCTGGATTCTCAGTCCAGAGAGATTCGTGTGCCGGTCCGTGTGGCTCAGAATATGAATAAGATCAGCAAAACAGAGCGGAAGATGGAACAGACACTCGGGCGTGAAGTGGCAGCAGAGGAGATTGCAAAAGAGCTGCATATGACAACAGAAGAAGTAGAGCGCATGCAGAGCTATATCAAGAATCCGGTTTCTCTGGAGACTCCGGTGGGAGATGAAGAGAACAGCAATCTGGAAGACTTTATTGAAGATACACAGGAGCCGACTCCGGAGGAGGCTGTTGCGGCACTGGTACAGAAAGAAGAAGTGCAGGAGATGCTTTCCACGCTGACAGAAAAAGAGCAGAAAATCTTAAGACTCCGCTACGGTCTGGAGGACGGCAATGTACATACGCTCGAAGAAACCGGACAGATACTCGGCGTGACCAGAGAACGGATCCGTCAGCTGGAGTCAAGAGCATTGGAAAAACTGAGAAAATCAGCAGGACCAAGAGCATAAAAAAGAAAAAAATTCCATTCATAAAATATTAAAAAAAGGAAAACTTAACAGTGTAAGACTATATTTTATGAAAGGAAGAAGATTATGAAAAACAGAAAAAAACTGCTTGTATTGCTGATGTGTACCTGTATGCTTCTGGGCACGACTGCATGTGGAAACAGAAGAGATACACAGAGCGATACAACAATGAATGATGCAACTGACAAAACAAAGGACAACAATGACAAGACAGACAGAAATGAAAACCGTACAGATGACAACAGTAACGGAAAAGCAGACAACGTGGTAGATGATGTCACAGACGGTGTGAATGATGTAGTGGATGGTGTGACCAATGGAGTGGATGATCTGACAAGGGGAGCTACGGATGCGGTAGATGATGCTGCGGATGGAATGACCAAAGATCATAACACACAGAACCGGGAGAATAACAAGTAGGTTTTGAATACCGGATAAACAAGTGCTGCAGAAGAAGTTTTTGCAGCACTTTTCTATAAAAGGAGAATTGTGATGAAGTTCAGACCTTGTATTGATATACATAACGGAAAAGTAAAACAGATCGTCGGCGGCAGCTTAAAAGATGAAGGCGATATGGCACAGACCAATTTTACTTCAGAACAGGATGCAGCCTGGTATGCAGAAAAATATAAACAGGATGGACTCAAAGGAGGGCATATCATTCTGCTCAATTCCAGAGATTCCGAATATTTTGAGGCAACGAAAGCGCAGGCGCTTCTGGCGCTTTCGGTATATCCGGGAGGGATGCAGATCGGCGGCGGTATCACGGCGGAAAATGCGGAAGAATATCTGGATGCAGGCGCCAGCCATGTGATCGTAACCTCTTATATATTTCGTGAAGGAGAGGTGGATCGCAGCCGTTTGAGACGACTGAAAGAGATGGTCGGAAAAGAGAGGATAGTGCTGGATCTGAGCTGCCGGAAAAAGGGGGATGAATATTACATCGTGACAAACCGGTGGCAGACGTTTACCAGAGAAAAACTGTCAGAAGAATTGCTTGATGAAATGGCGCAGTACTGTGATGAATTTCTGGTACACGGTGTGGATGTGGAAGGAAAATCTTCCGGAGTGGAAGGAGAACTTGTAGAACTGCTTGGCAGATGGGAAGGGATTCCTGTTACTTATGCGGGCGGGATCGGAAGTATGGAAGAACTGGAAAAATTCAAAAATCTTGGACATGGAAAGCTGGATTTTACGATCGGAAGTGCACTGGATCTGTTTGGAGGGACAATTCCTTATAAAAATCTGCTCTGTTTGTAAATGAAATGTAAACAAAGCGGAACAAAAACATGAATTGGTTGAATTCATGGAAAGTTAGTGATAGAATGGTAGGCAGAGTAAATTTAGACAAGGAGCAGATTGCAGATTATGGGTTTAATGGATAAAATTTTCGGGACTCACAGCCAGCACGAGCTGAAGAGAATCTATCCGATCGTGGATCGCATTGAGGCGCTGGAGCCAGAGATGAAAGCACTTTCGGATGCGGAATTAAAGGATAAGACAAGAGAGTTTAAAGAACGTCTCAAAGAGGGAGAGACACTGGATGATATTCTCCCGGAGGCATATGCAGTTGTAAGAGAAGGTGCATATAGAAGTATGGGGATGCGCCATTACCGGGTACAGCTGATCGGCGGTATCATCCTGCATCAGGGACGTATTGCAGAGATGCGTACAGGTGAAGGTAAGACACTGGTATCCACACTTCCGGCATATCTGAATGCGCTGGAAGAAAAAGGAGTTCACATTGTCACAGTCAATGATTATCTGGCAAAGCGTGATGCCGAGTGGATGGGAAAAGTACACGAATTTCTGGGACTGACAGTCGGTGTGGTTCTCAATGATATGGACAATGATGAGCGCCGTGCGGCATATAATTGTGATATTACATATGTAACGAACAACGAACTGGGATTTGATTATCTGAGAGACAACATGGTGATCTACAAGGAACAGCTTGTACAAAGAGGGCTGAACTTTGCGGTTATCGATGAGGTTGACTCTGTATTGATCGATGAAGCCAGAACTCCGCTGATCATTTCCGGACAGAGTAATAAATCTACAAAATTGTATGAGGCATGCGATATTCTGGCACGCCAGCTGGAAAGAGGAGAAGCAAGCGGTGAGTTTTCCAAGATCAATGCGATCATGGGAGAAGATATTGAAGAGTCCGGAGATTTTATTGTCAACGAGAAAGAAAAGGTTGTCAATCTGACAGAAGACGGTGTGAAGAAGGTAGAAAACTTCTTCCATATCGAGAACCTGGCAGATCCGGAGAATCTGGAGATTCAGCACAACATCATTCTGGCGCTGCGTGCGCATAACCTGATGTTCCGCGATCAGGATTACGTGGTGACTCAGGAGGGAGAGGTTATGATCGTGGATGAGTTCACCGGACGTATCATGCCGGGAAGACGGTATTCGGACGGACTGCATCAGGCGATCGAAGCAAAAGAGCATGTGAAGGTCAGAAGAGAGAGCAAGACACTGGCAACTATTACATTCCAGAACCTGTTCAACAAGTATGAGAAGAAGAGCGGTATGACAGGTACTGCCTTGACTGAGGAAAAAGAGTTCCGTGATATTTACGGAATGGACGTTGTAGAGATCCCGACCAACCGTCCGGTTCAGAGAAAAGATCTCGAAGACGCAGTATATAAGACAAAACAGGAAAAATACCACGCAGTCGTTGAAGCCGTGAAAGAAGCGCATGCAACGGGACAGCCGGTCCTGGTTGGTACAATCACGATCGAGGTTTCAGAGCTGCTCAGCAAAATGCTGAAAAAAGAAGGAATTCAGCATAAGGTATTGAATGCCAAGTATCATGAACTGGAAGCAGAAATCGTGGCAGATGCGGGACAGCACGGAGCAGTCACGATTGCGACCAACATGGCCGGACGTGGTACGGATATCAAGCTGGATGATGCTGCAAGAGAGGCCGGAGGTCTTAAGATCATCGGTACAGAGCGTCATGAATCCAGACGTATTGACAACCAGCTGCGCGGACGTTCCGGACGACAGGGAGATCCGGGAGAATCCCGTTTCTATATTTCTCTGGAGGATGATCTGATGCGTCTGTTTGGTTCTGAACGTCTGATGAGTGTATTCAACACACTTGGTGTAGAGGACGGAGAACAGATCGAGCATAAGATGCTCTCCAGTGCGATTGAGAAAGCACAGAAGAAGATCGAGGGCAATAACTTTGGAATCCGTAAGAATCTGCTGGAATACGATCAGGTTATGAATGAGCAGAGAGAGATCATTTATGAGGAAAGACGTCGTGTTCTGGACGGAGAGAGCATGCGAGATACCATCTACAATATGATGACAGAATATGTAGAAAATATGACAGACCGCTTTGCCGCACCGGATGCAGATTCGGAAGAATGGGATCTGGCAGGACTGGAGCTGACACTTCACGGGGAGATTCCGATGCTGAAGATGCCGGATGCAGAGGAAGTCAAGGACATGAGACAGAAAGAGCTCAAGCATACATTGAAAGAGCGTGCTGTAAAAGCATACGAGGAGAAAGAAGCAGAATTCCCGGAAGCAGAGCAGCTGCGTGAGATGGAGCGAGTGGTACTGTTAAAGGCAATCGATACACGCTGGATGGATCACATCGATGATATGGATCAGCTCCGTCAGGGAATCGGTCTGCAGGCATACGGACAGAGAGATCCACTGGTAGAATATAAGATGATGGGATACGATATGTTCGGCGAGATGACCAATTCCATCGCAGAGACGACGATCCGTACCTTATTCCATATCCGGATCGAGCAGAAGGTAGAAAGAGAGCAGGTGGCACAGGCGACCGGAACAAACAAAGATGACAGCGCATCACACACTCCGAAAAAACGGGAAGAGAAAAAGGTTTATCCAAATGATCCATGCCCGTGCGGAAGTGGCAAGAAGTACAAACAGTGCTGCGGAAGAAAATAGTAACCAGGTAAGTGCCTGAATATTTTGTTGACTGTGTGTATACTGCATCAGACATTGTGCTGCAATATATACACAGTCAATGTTGATTTAAAACAGATTTTTGAAAAAAGAAAGAGGTGATCAAGGTGGTTTTATTAGATGAACTGAAAGTAAGACTGAGTGCATACGAAGAGCCGCTGAAAGATTTGAGGGATTCACTTTGACTTAGCGTCAAAGAAAGAACGAATTGAGGAATTAGAAAGAACGATCGAGGAGCCGGGATTCTGGGATAATTCGGATCAGTCCAGACAGACGATGCAGGTATTGAAAAGTCTTCAGGATTCGGTAAAGCAGATTGAGCAGATGTACGCAGATTATGAGGATCTGGGACTGCTGATTGAGATGAGTCAGGAGGAACAGGACGAAGAGACGGTGCAGGAGATCGAGGAAGAACTGCTCCGTTTTGAAGGAGAGTTTGAAGAGCTGAGGATCCAGACACTTCTGACCGGAGAGTATGACAGAGATCATGCGATCGTTACGCTTCACGCCGGAGCAGGCGGAACAGAATCCTGTGACTGGGCAAACATGCTTTACAGAATGTACACCAGATGGGCAGAGAAAAAGGGATTTTCCGTAGAAGTTCTGGATTATCTGGAAGGAGATGTTGCGGGAATCAAAGGCGTGACATTTGAAGTACGAGGAGAGAATGCTTACGGATATCTGCGCTCTGAAAAAGGGGTGCACAGACTGGTCAGAATTTCTCCGTTTAATGCGGCCGGAAAGCGGCAGACTTCTTTTGCATCCTGTGATGTGATTCCGGATATTGAGGAAGATATTGATATTGAGATCAATGATGACGATATCAGGATCGACACATATCGTTCCAGCGGAGCAGGTGGACAGCATATCAATAAGACTTCTTCGGCAATCCGTATCACGCATTTCCCGACAGGAATTGTTGTTCAGTGTCAGAATGAGCGTTCTCAGCACATGAATAAAGACAAAGCCATGCAAATGCTCAAAGCCAAGCTGTATCTGATGAAGCAGCAGGAGCAAGCAGACAAAGTGTCCGGTATTCGCGGTGAGATCAAGGAGATCGGATTCGGAAGCCAGATCCGTTCCTATGTCATGCAGCCGTATACACTGGTGAAGGATCACCGTACGAATATGGAGATCAGCAATGTGAACGGTGTGCTGGACGGCAACCTGGATCCGTTTATCAACGCATATTTAAGTGCTCCGAAAAACCCGGAAGAGTAGGACAGATGCAGAAAAAAGAACAGGAAGGAAGGCGAATATGGTAAATATAGCAGTTATGGGATATGGCACGGTGGGATCCGGAGTCATTGAAGTATTACAGACCAATAAGGAACGAATCGACCAGAGAGCCGGGGATGAGATCCATGTAAAATACATTCTGGATCTGAGAGATTTCCCGGGAGATCCGATTCAGGAAAAAATCGTACATGATTTTCAGGTGATCGCAGAAGATCCTTCCATTCAGATCGTAGTAGAGGTAATGGGCGGGATTGAACCCGCATATACTTTTGTGAAGAAGTGCCTGATGGCCGGAAAAAGCGTGGTGACCTCAAACAAAGCGCTGGTGGCAAAGCACGGTGCAGAGCTGCTTTCCATTGCAAGGGAGAAAAATATCAATTTTCTGTTTGAGGCCAGTGTCGGAGGCGGAATTCCGATCATCCGTCCGTTAAATTCTTCAATGACAGCAGATGAGATTGAAGAAATCACAGGGATTTTAAACGGAACGACCAATTATATGCTCAGTAAGATGTTTTATGAAGGAGCAGATTATGAGGAAGTTTTAAAAGAGGCGCAGGAAAAAGGGTATGCGGAACGAAATCCGGAAGCGGACGTGGAAGGATATGATGCATGCCGGAAGATTGCGATTCTTTCATCTTTGATTTCCGGACAGCAGGTGGATTTTGAAGATATTTATACAGAGGGGATCACGCAGATTACAAAAGAAGATATGATGTATGCAAAGGCAATGGGAATGACGATCAAGCTTCTTGCATGCAGCAGAAGGGATGAAGATCATATCCATGCCATCGTTGCTCCGTATCTGCTGAGCTCTTCGCATCCATTGTATAGCGTAAATGATGTCTTTAATGCGATTTTTGTACATGGCAATGTACTCGGAGATGCAATGTTTTACGGAAGCGGTGCAGGAAAGCTTCCGACAGCGAGTGCGGTTGTTTCTGATATTGTAGATGAAGTAAAGCATTTGAACCGGAATATTATGACGATGTGGGATCAGGATAAAGTGGAACTGCTTCCGATCTCGGATACGAGCAAGCGTTTCTTTGTGCGGATCAAGGGAGAACCACAGGCAATGAAAGCACATCTGGAAAGTAAATTCGGACCGATTGAGATTGTACAGGTGGAACCGTTGGAGGGAGAATTCGGATTTCTGACAGAAATTATGACAGAAGGACATTTTGAACAGTGCCAGAAAGAATTTCCGTCCATTCTCCACCGGATTAGAGTAGAAGGGTGAGGATGCGTATGAAATATGTTGTTGTTTTATGTGACGGGATGGCAGATGAACCGTTGGAAGAACTGGGCGGTATGACACCTCTGGAGAAGGCGCATACTCCAAATCTGGACCGCATGGCGCAGATTTCAGAGATTGGCATGGTGCAGACTGTTCCCGACGGGATGGCTCCGGGAAGTGATACGGCGAATCTTTCTGTGATCGGATATGATCCAAAGGAATATTATACCGGACGCTCCCCTTTGGAGGCGTTGAGTATCGGGGTGGATATGGCGCCAACCGATGTATCTTTTCGCTGTAATCTGGTGACCTTGTCCGAGGAAGAAGAGCGGTATGAGGATAAACGGATTCTGGATCACAGTTCCAGCGAGATCAGCACTGAGGATGCGGCTGTTCTGATGGAGACCCTGATGCAGGAAATGCGAAGAGGTGGGTATGAGTTTTATACAGGCACGAGTTACAGGCATTTGCTGATCCATAAATTCGGAAGTGTAGTCGAATTGACAGCGCCTCATGATATCCTGACAAAGCGGATTGGGGAGTATCTCCCTCAGGATGCGGTACTTCGGGAAATGATGGAGACCAGCTACCGGATCTTAAGCAATCATCCGCTGAATCTGGAGCGAAAGGCAAAAGGACTCAACCCTGCCAATTCCGTATGGTTCTGGGGGGCAGGTACCAGGCCGATGCTGACCTCTTTCGAGGAAAAATATCATAAAAAAGGAGCCATGATCTCAGCAGTGGATCTGTTGAAGGGGATTGCTGTAGGAGCAGGGCTTGACAATATTATCGTAGAAGGTGCAAACGGAGGACTTCATACGAACTATACAGGAAAAGCGGAGGCAGCAGTGGACGCGCTGGCGGCGCAGGATTATGATTTTGTATATGTACACATTGAAGCACCGGATGAGATGGGACATCAGGGAAGTATTCCGGATAAGATTAAGGCGATTGAAAATATCGATCAGAAGATCATCGGACCGATCGTTGGGGAACTGGAAGATCTTTGCATGGATTTCAGGACGTTAGTCCTTCCGGATCATCCGACGCCGATCTGTGTCCGCACACATACCGGTAATCCGGTTCCGTATCTTTTATATGATTCCAGAAAGAAAGCAGAAGGAATGCCGGAGTATTCAGAAAGACTGGGCAATAAGAGCCCATTGTTCGAGAAAGAAGGACACAGGCTGCTTTCCCGTCTTTTTGAGATGGACAATGAACGGTAAACAGAGAGGAAGAAAAAATGCTGATAGTAAAGAAGTTTGGCGGCAGTTCGGTCGCAGATAAAGAGTGTATTTTTCGTGTGGCAGAGCGCTGCGCGGAAGATTATAAAAACGGACACGATGTGATTGTGGTCCTTTCAGCGATGGGAGACACAACAGATGATCTGATCGCAAAAGCAAAAGAGATTAATCTGAATCCATCCAAGAGAGAGATGGATATGTTGTTGACAACAGGGGAACAGATTTCTGTGTCACTGATGGCGATGGCATTTCATAAGCTGGGAATCCCGGCAGTATCGCTGAATGCATTCCAGGTAAAGATGCACAGCACATCCACCTATGGAAATGCAAGATTCAAGAAGGTAGAATCTGAGAGAATCCTCCACGAACTGGGATACCGGAAGATCGTGATCGTCACTGGATTCCAGGGAGTGAACAAATATGAGGATTATGCGACAATGGGACGGGGCGGTTCAGATACCACGGCAGTTGCAATCGCAGCGGCTCTGGGCGCAGATGCGTGCGAGATTTATACGGATGTAGACGGTGTGTATACCGCAGATCCACGAATTGTTCCTTCTGCGAGAAAATTAAAAGAAATCAGTTATGATGAGATGCAGGAGCTGGCATCCATGGGGGCGAATGTCCTGCATAACCGTTCTGTGGAAATGGCGAAAAAATATGGAGTACAGCTGGTTGTACGTTCCAGCATGAACAGAGAAGAAGGTACGGTGGTCAAGGAGGTAGTAAAAGTGGAAAAATTGTTAATCAGCGGAGTTGCATCTGATAAAAATACAGCGAGAATTTCTGTCATCGGAATCGAAGACAAACCGGGAACAGCGTTCAAGATCTTCAATACACTTGCAAAGAAGAATATCAATGTGGACATCATTCTTCAGTCTGTAGGAAGAGACGGTACAAAAGATATTTCCTTTACAGTGGCAGAGGATGATCTTCAGGATACACTGGCGATCCTGGAAGAAAATAAAGAAGCGCTGACGATCCGGGAGATCAATTCTCAGGAGAGTGTAGCGAAGATCTCGATTGTCGGAGCAGGAATGATGAGTAATCCGGGTGTTGCTGCCAAGATGTTCGAGGCACTGACAAATGCCAGAGTCAACATCCATATGATTTCAACATCAGAAGTAAGAATCACGGTTCTGATCAATGAAAGCGATGTAGAACGTGCGATCAATGCAGTTCACGAGAGATTTGGACTGGGAGAATAATAAAAAAAGGAAATCCGACTGGAGCTGGCGGATTTCCTTTTTCTTTATTACAACAGTTTTTTCAATAGTAATTTATCTTCCGGATTCATGGCCCGGTATCCCTTGATCAGTTCGACTTCTTCCCGCGTAAGATAGAGTGTATCGGCAGTGTCGATCTCCATGGCATACGTAAAGGGACCTTTCTGTTCGAGGATCAGTCCGTCTTTTGTACAGGGATGATTGACCAGCTGGTCGAGAGATACTCCATAGATATCAGCCAGACGCATCAGAGAATCCAGATCCGGTGTCCGTTTACTGGTTTCGTAGTTGGAATAAGCCTGTCTGGAAATATTGAGCAAGTCACTGATCTCTTGCTGAGTGTAGTGATGTGCTTTACGAAGACGGTATAAATTTTCAACAAGCTGAATATTAGACATTGCTGTACCTCCATTTACAGGGAATTGTTAAAAGCTTAGTAAATTATAACAATTTTCCCTATAAATAGATATCTATGCGACAAAACGTAGCGAAAGAACAAAAAGCCACAAAAAGTTGATATCAGAGTTTGCTGAGTGTACTGTTATGATAGGAAGAAGAAAAGGTAACGTCTTCGCCGAACCATTTGGGTGGAGTAAAGTGATTGGCAGTCTCTTCATCAGGAAATTCTACTTCCGCAAGCATCAGAGGCGCAAGGTCTCCGGAAAAAATATCAAGCTCAATAAAGAGGGAATCCTTAAGAGGGATCACATATCTTTTTTTCGTGATGAGCCGTCCGTCGATTTTTTCTTTTAAATGTTCATAGGATTCTTTTGTCAGCGGAAGATTGTATTCTTCCCGGATCATCATTCCTTTGGATTTGTAAGTCAGAATGTAGTCATTGTTGTCCCGGCGGATACGTACCACAGGTGCAGTGGAGAGATATCCCTGTTCGATCTTGCGGCATGGATATGATGAAAGAGCAAAGGGGACAGATGAAATCAGATATTTGCGCTCGATTTCCATGAAAAACTCCTTTCTTTGAAAACATCGTTTGTTGTTTGATATCCGGTATCATCATAATATGAAAAACGGAAAATGTAAACGGGGAGGCATTGCATTTTTAACAGGGATTTGCTACACTTTTTACCATATGAAAGAAATGAAAATCAGGTTCAGATTTTAAGTCAGGAGGAAATGATCATGAAACAGATTGCGGTATTTCTCGCAGAAGGATTTGAAGAAATCGAAGGACTTACGGTTACGGATCTGCTGCGCAGGGCAGGTGTTACTGTGACGAACGTATCGGTCACAGGAGAAAAGACAGTACATGGCTCACACGGAATCGGTGTCGAGGCAGACGCCCTGTTTGAGGAGATGGAGTTTGAGGGAATGGATATGCTCGTACTGCCGGGTGGGATGCCGGGGACAAAGCATTTGAAAGAACACAGAGATTTGTGTGCGCTGCTCAAAGAATTTTATGCAAAAGAGCGTTATCTGGCAGCAATCTGTGCAGCGCCTACTGTATTTGGAGAACTGGGATTTCTGGAAGGAAGAAAAGCATGCTGTTATCCGGGCATGGAGTCAGGACTTTCTCACGCAGAGACAAATGAAGAGCCGGTAAATGTAGACGGGCATATGATCACAAGCCGGGGACTGGGAACCGCGATTCCATTCGCATTGAAGCTGATCGAGCTCCTGTGCGGAAAGGAAAAGGCAGAAGAAATCGGGCATGGAGTAGTTTATTATTAAAAAGTACTGGAAATATTGAAGTGACTATGCTATACTAATTCAATGACTGCGAATATACAATTTGCGTTTGAATGGTACGAATCAAGGAGGAAATAGAAAGATGAGTTTACAGGTAGAAAAGTTAGAGCATAATATGGCGAAGCTTACAGTAGAAGTAGCTGCAGAAGATGTAGAGAAAGCACTGCAGGCAGCTTACTTAAAACAGCGCAAACAGATCAACATTCCGGGATTCCGTAAAGGGAAAGTTCCGCGTCAGATGATCGAAAAAATGTACGGACCGGAAGTATTCTATGATGAAGCAGCAAACAACATGATTCCGGACGCATATGCAAAAGCTTATGATGAAAGTGAACTGGACATCGTGTCTCAGCCGAAGATCGAGGTTGTACAGATGGAAAAAGGAAAACCGTTCATTTTCACAGCAGAAGTAGCTACAAAACCGGAAGTGACACTCGGAGATTACAAAGGACTGAAAGTAGATAAAGTATCTACAAGAGTGACACAGAAGGAAGTTGATGAAGAGATTGAAAAAGAGCGCGAGCGCAATGCAAGAACAATCGAAGTGACAGACCGCGCAGTTCAGGATAAAGATGAAGTAACATTAGATTTCGAAGGATTTGTAGACGGTGTTGCATTTGAAGGTGGAAAAGGAGAAGATTATCCGCTGACAATCGGTTCCGGATCATTCATTCCTGGATTTGAAGAGCAGCTGATCGGAGCTGAGATCGACAAAGAAGTAGAAGTGAATGTGACATTCCCGAAAGAGTATCACTCTGAAGAGCTTGCAGGAAAAGATGCTACATTTAAGTGTACAGTACACACAATCAAAGCAAAAGAACTTCCGGAGCTGGATGATGAATTTGCTTCTGAAGTTTCTGAATGTGAGACAATGGACGCATACAGAGCGGAAGTAAAGAAAAACATCAAAGAGCGCAAAGAGAGAACTGGAAAAGAAAAGAAAGAAAACCAGGCAGTAGATCAGGCAATCGAGAACGCACAGATGGATATTCCGGAAGCAATGATCGAATTCCAGGTAAGACAGATGGCAGATGATTTTGCACGCCGTATTCAGCAGCAGGGTCTGACTGTAGAACAGTACTTCCAGTTTACAGGAATGACAGCAGAGAAGATGATGGAAGAGATGAGACCACAGGCTGAAAAGAGCATCAAGACAAGACTGGTTCTGGAAGCGATCGTAAAAGCTGAGAACATTGAAGTTTCTGATGAGCGTGTAGAAGAAGAACTCACAAAAATGGCGGAAGCATACCAGATGGAAGTTGAAAAACTCAAAGAGTTTATGGGAGAGAACGAGAAGAAACAGATCAAAGAGGATCTTGCAGTTCAGGAAGCAATCACTCTGCTTGTAAACGAATCTGTAGAGGGATAATCTGTTCTGGTACATAACAGTACCGTGAATCCGCAGTGAGAGGGGGCCGCAGGCAGCGGCAGATTAAGTCAGCATAATAAGGAGGAAAAGCAAATGAGTTTAGTACCTTATGTTATTGAACAGACAAGCCGTGGAGAGCGCTCTTACGACATTTATTCAAGACTGTTAAAAGAAAGAATCATTTTTCTGGGAGAAGAGGTCAATGATGTATCTGCGAGTGTGATCGTAGCACAGCTTCTTTTCCTGGAAGCGGATGATCCGAATAAGGATATCCAGTTATATATCAACAGCCCGGGAGGTTCCGTGACAGCGGGACTGGCAATCTACGATACCATGCAGTACATCAAATGTGATGTTTCTACAGTCTGCATCGGTATGGCAGCAAGCATGGGGGCATTCCTTCTTTCCGGTGGAGCGAAGGGAAAACGTTTTGCGCTTCCAAACGCAGAGATCATGATTCATCAGCCATCCGGCGGAGCACAGGGACAGGCAACTGAGATTTCGATCGCAGCAGAGCACATCCTGAGAACCCGTCAGAAATTGAACGAGATTATGGCAGCAAACACAGGGCAGCCATTGGAGACGATCAAGGCTGATACAGAACGTGATAACTTCATGTCTGCAGAAGAAGCAAAAGCTTATGGATTAATAGATGAGGTAATTGCCAAACATTAATGTTGTGTCGGCAATATGAGGTGAGAGTGATATGGCAGGAAAAGCAAGTGATGATATAGTAAGATGCTCCTTCTGTAATAAGCCGCAGTCTCAGGTGAGAAAGCTGATCGCAGGGCCGAACGGCGCTTATATCTGTGATGAGTGTATCGAGGTCTGCTCGGAGATTATAGAAGAAGAGTTTGAATACGATGATGACAGAAGAGAATTTGATGATATCAATCTTTTGACACCAGAGGAGATCAAGGCATTCCTTGATGAATATGTAATCGGACAGGACGAGGCAAAGAAGGTTCTTTCTGTTGCTGTATACAATCATTACAAGCGGATCATGGCAGGTTCTGATCTGGGCGTGGATCTGCAGAAGAGTAATATTCTGATGCTTGGACCGACCGGATGCGGAAAGACTCTGCTTGCCCAGACCCTCGCAAAGATACTGAATGTTCCGTTTGCCATCGCAGATGCGACAGCTCTGACAGAGGCCGGATATGTGGGGGAAGATGTAGAAAGCATCCTCCTGAAAGTGATTCAGGCAGCAGATGGCGATATTGAACGTGCAGAGCATGGTATTATTTATATTGATGAGATTGACAAGATCACAAGAAAGTCTGAGAATCCTTCCATTACCAGAGATGTATCCGGAGAGGGAGTTCAGCAGGCGCTTTTGAAGATCATTGAGGGAACCGTTGCATCTGTTCCGCCGCAGGGCGGAAGAAAGCATCCGCATCAGGAACTGATCCAGATAGACACGACCAATATTTTGTTTATCTGCGGCGGTGCATTTGAAGGGATTGATAAGATCATTGAGACCAGACTGGATAAGAAGTCGATCGGCTTTAATGCAGAGATAGCTAAGAAGCATGAGGAGGATGTAGATGTACTGCTGCATCAGGTGCTTCCGCAGGATCTGGTGAAGTTTGGTCTGATTCCGGAGCTGGTAGGACGAGTTCCTGTTACAGTATCTCTGGATCTTCTGGATAAAGAGGCTTTGATCCGGATTCTGACAGAACCGAAGAGCTCTCTTGTGAAGCAGTATCAGAAACTGATGGAACTGGACGGCGTAAAGCTGGAGTTTGATAAAGCAGCTCTGGATGCAATCGCAGAGACCTCTCTTGCAAGGAAAACGGGAGCCAGAGGATTAAGAGCCATTATGGAAGATATTATGATGGATACAATGTTCCGTGTACCATCTGATGATACCATCAAAGGATGTATGATTACAAAAGATGTTGTGGAAGGAAAGGGGCAGCCATTGTATGAGTGCGATGGAGAAGAGCGAAAATCTTTTCTGACATCTGAAAGTGCATAGATAACACAGGCGGGTGCATAGGGAGGACCATGTACCCGCTTGTTTTGATTTTGGATAAAACAAAAAGCAGGAGGAAAATACAGGTGAACAGAGAAATAAAAAGCCTTCCGATGGTAGCTCTGCGTGGAATGACTATCATGCCGGAAATGGTAGTACATTTTGATGTGAGCAGAGAAAAATCAATCGCAGCAATTCAGGAAGCCATGGCGGGAGACCAGAAGATTTTTCTTGTGGCACAAAGATCAATAGAAACAGACGACCCTACACAGGAAGATGTTTACGAGGTGGGAACTGTTGGAACGATCAAACAGATCATGAAGCTTCCAAAGCATATCGTCCGGGTACTTGTTTCAGGAGAAACAAGAGGAATCTTAAAACAGCTTCAGCAGGATACGCCGTATCTGCGGGCAGAGGTCGAGGTGATCGATGAGTCCGATCTTGTCATTCAGGATGATCTAAATGGAGAGGCAATGGCAAGGAGTCTTAAAGATACTTTTCTGGACTATGCCGCTCGCAACGGAAAAATGTCAAAAGAAGCAGTGGCAGAGATTTTGGAGATCAAAAGCCTGAAAAAGCTGGTGGATGAGATTGCTGCAAACACGCCTTTTTATTATGTTGATCAACAGGAAATCCTCGGAAAAGTGGATTTTTGGGAGAGATATGAGACATTGGCGTTTAAGCTGGTCAACGAAGTGCAGATCATGGATATCAAAGATGAACTGCAGCAAAAGGTGAAGGAACGTGTGGATAAGCATCAGAAAGAATACATTCTTCGGGAGCAGCTGAAGCTGATCCGGGAGGAGTTGGGGGATGATTCTACATTGTCCGATGCGGAAGAATTTGAAAAAGCAGCAAAGAATCTGAAAGCGCCAAAAGAAGTGAACGAAAAGCTGAAAAAAGAAATCAGCAGATTTAAAAGCTCACTGAACAGTCCGGCAGAAAGCGGTGTGATACGGACCTATATTGAAACATTGCTTGAGATGCCGTGGGATAAAGCCGGGAAGGACAATCAGGATATCAAATATGCAGAGGAAGTGCTGGAAGCAGATCATTATGGTCTGGAACAGGTCAAAGAACGAATTCTGGAATTTCTGGCAGTACGTTCTCTGACGAAAAAAGGGGAGAGCCCGATCCTGTGTCTGGTGGGACCGCCGGGAACAGGAAAAACATCGATCGCCAGATCTCTTGCAAAGGCACTGAAGAAGCCGTATGTAAGGATTTCACTTGGCGGAGTGCGGGATGAGGCAGAAATCCGGGGACACAGAAAAACATATGTAGGAGCAATGCCCGGACGCATCGCAAATGGAATTCGTCAGGCAGGTGTCAAGAATCCGTTGATGCTTCTGGATGAAATTGATAAAGTCAGCACAGACTATAAGGGAGATACGTTCTCTGCGCTTCTGGAAGTACTGGACAGTGAACAGAATTACAAATTCCGTGATCATTATCTGGAAGTTCCGCTGGATTTGTCGGAAGTGCTGTTTATTGCTACTGCAAATTCACTGCAGACGATTCCGCGTCCGCTTCTGGATCGTATGGAAGTGATCGAGGTGACCAGCTACACAGAGAATGAGAAGCTGCATATTGCGACAGAGCATTTGATCCCAAAACAGCTGGAGAAAAATGGTCTGAAGAAAGAACAGCTGAAAATAAGCAAAAATGCAGTCTGGAAGATTGCATCCAACTATACAAAAGAAGCGGGAGTACGTCAGCTGGAGAGAGAAATCGGCAATATTTGCAGAAAAGCAGCAAAAGAAATACTTACAACCGGGAAAAAGAGTGTTACAATTACAGAGAAGAATCTGTTCAAATATCTGGGAAAAGAGAAGTTTACGTATCAGATGGCAAATGCAGAGGATGAGATCGGGATTGTGCGTGGACTGGCATGGACAAGTGTGGGTGGGGATACCCTCCAGATCGAAGTGAATGTGATGCCTGGAAAAGGAGAGATCATGCTCACTGGTCAGCTTGGAGATGTGATGAAAGAATCGGCACGGACCGGGATCAGCTATATCCGTTCTGTCAGCAGAGATTATCAGATTGCGGATGACTTTTTTGAAAAACATGATATCCATGTACATATTCCGGAGGGTGCAGTGCCCAAAGACGGTCCGTCAGCCGGAATCACCATGGCAACTGCAATGCTTTCTGCGATCACAGAACAAAAGGTGCGTGCAGATATTGCCATGACAGGAGAAGTGACTCTGCGCGGACGTGTACTGCCGATTGGAGGATTAAAGGAAAAGCTTCTGGCTGCGAAAAATGCCGGGATAAAAACAGTTCTTGTTCCCAAAAAGAATCTGGCAGATGTAGAAGAGCTTTCTCAGGAAATCACAAAAGGACTCGAGATCCTGCCTGTAGAGCATATGGAGGAAGTGCTGAAGGCAGCATTTGTGTCAGAAGATCAGGATAAAATATCCGGAGGGGAGTAAACTATGGTAATAAAGAATATCAATCTGGAAACTGTTTGTGGAATTACAAGTAAATTGCCGGAAAATGAAAAACCGGAGATTGCGTTTGCGGGGAAATCCAATGTGGGTAAGTCATCCCTGATCAATGCGCTGATGAACCGAAAATCGTATGCCCGGATCTCTGCCACACCGGGAAAGACACAGACGATTAATTTTTATAATATCAACGAGGAACTTTATCTGGTGGATCTGCCGGGATACGGATATGCGAAGGTTTCCGAAAAAGAAAAGATCCAGTGGGGAAATCTGATCGAGCGGTATCTGCATACATCAAAACAGTTGAAAGCAGTCTTTCTTCTGATCGACATCCGGCATGACCCTTCGGCAAATGACAAGATGATGTATCAGTGGATCGTCGATCAGGGATTTCAGCCGATCATCATTGCTACAAAGCTGGATAAATTAAAACGCAGTCAGGTGCAGAAGCATGTGAAGATGTTAAAAACAGGTCTGAATCTGCTTCCGGGAACAAAAGTAATCCCGTTTTCTTCGGTTACAAAGCAGGGAAGAGACGAAATCTGGGATCTGGCTGAGCGGGAATATCTGTTTCCGGAAAGATTTTTGGAGGATGAAACGAAAGAATAATTTCGGAGAATGATAGAGTAAACAGGAAAAGCACGATGCGGGAAGGAGATTTTTATGGAGCGAAAGAGACCTTACTGGCAAGTGGCGGTAAGTCTTATGTTCAGTATACTGGCAACGGCTGCGTTTATTATCCTGGGCGTAAAAGCAATCGGATTTCTCATGCCGTTCGTTGTGGGCTGGATCATTTCTGCCATTGCGACACCTCTGGTGAACTGGCTGGAAAAGCGATTGAAGATCGTAAAGAAGCTGGGAACAGCAATGATTGTTATCATGGTCATTGGGCTGATCGTTTTAGTGGGATATTTTGCAGTCAGCAGGATTGCAGCGGAAGTGACAGATCTGATTCAGAACTTTCCGGATATTTATGCACAGCTGGAAGAGGGGATGCGTGAGATTGGAAATACCTTATCCGGTGCGTTCAGCAGGCTTCCCCGGGGAGTGCAGAATGGGTGGACAACGATAGTGGAGAATCTGGATACTTATATGGGGAATCTTGTTTCGAAAATCAGCGAGCCGACGGTGACGGCTGCGGGAAATTTTGCAAAAAGACTTCCGTCCTATCTGATTTCTTTCATTGTTGCGATACTGGCAGCTTACTTTTTTACAATCCAGAGAGAAGAAGTGATCGCATGGTTTCATAAAATCGCACCGCCGTCTGTGGAAAAGAGGATGATCCTGGTGATGGATAATCTGAAATATGCAGTAGGCGGATATTTCAAGGCGCAGTTTAAGATCATGGGTGTTGTTTTTTTGATCCTGTTTGCCGGATTTCTTGTGCTTGGAATTCATTATGCGGTTTTGGTTGCATTTTTGATTTCATTTTTGGATTTTCTGCCATTTTTTGGAACGGGAACTGCGTTGATCCCATGGGCAATTTACTCCGTATTTATCGGTGAATATAAAATTACAGCCGGTCTGGTGATCATCTATGCAGTTTCCCAGGTAGTGCGTCAGCTTTTGCAGCCAAAGCTGGTAGGTGACAGCATGGGAATGAATCCGCTGGTGACACTGCTGCTTTTATATGTGGGATATAAGATCAAGGGAGTCTTTGGTATGATTCTGGCAGTTCCGTTGGGACTGGTATTGATCAATATGTGTCAGGCCGGTGCATTTGATTATATTCTGGATGACGTGAAGATTCTGGTTGAAGGGATACTGGGACTTCGCGAAGAGCTTCCTCAAGGGCAAAAAGAAAATTCAGATAACACTTGATTCCAAGAATGAGAGTGTTTATAATATCAACAGAAACAAAAAAGGGGTGCTTGCAGAAAGCAGGCTGAGAGAAAGCTGGATCGCTTAAAACCCGTAACCTGATTTGGATAATGCCAACGTAGGGATATACAGAGAAAGTGATAGGATCTGAGAAGAAAAATTGCTGCTGTAATGCGTTTGCGTTGCAGCAGCTTTTTGCATACTCCGCGGCGGGCATGGAAAGGAATGCATATGAGAAACTATACAACACAGATGGAAGCAGCGAGAAAACAGATTGTGACAAAAGAACTGGAGATCGTGGCACAAAAAGAACATATGACGACCGAAGAGCTGATGCCGCTGGTGGCAGAAGGAAAGGTTGTCATCTGTGCCAACAAAAATCACACCTGTATTGATCCGGAAGGAATCGGTTCGATGCTGCGTACAAAGATCAATGTGAATCTGGGGGTTTCAAGAGACTGTAAAGATTACGATGTGGAGATGCAGAAGGTGATGCAGGCAGTTGAGATGGGCGCACATGCCATCATGGATCTGTCTTCTCATGGAAATACAATTCCATTTCGAAGAAAGCTGACCAGTGAGTGTCCGGCGCTGATCGGTACTGTTCCAATCTATGATTCCGTGATCCACTATCAAAGGGATCTGGATACGCTGACTGCCAGAGATTTTATCGATGTGGTCCGTCTTCACGCACAGGATGGAGTGGATTTTGTGACACTGCACTGTGGCATTACGCGTAAAACAATCGAGCAGATTCGGCAGCATAAGCGAAAAATGAACATCGTATCCAGAGGTGGTTCTCTTGTATTTGCGTGGATGTGTATGACAGGGGAAGAAAATCCATTTTATGAATATTATGATGAGATTCTGGATATTTGTCGGGAATATGATGTGACGGTTTCACTCGGTGACGCATGCAGACCAGGATGTCTTGCAGATGCAACGGACGTCTGCCAGATCGAGGAGCTGGTGCGTCTGGGCGAACTGACCAGGCGGGCATGGGAGAAGGATGTTCAGGTGATGGTGGAAGGTCCGGGACATATGCCTCTGGATCAGATCGAGGCAAATATGAAAGTGCAGCAGTCCATTTGTCAGGGAGCGCCGTTTTATGTATTGGGACCACTTGTGACAGATATTGCTCCGGGATATGACCATATTACTTCTGCGATTGGCGGAGCCGTGGCAGCATCGGCAGGAGCGGCATTTTTGTGCTATGTGACACCGGCAGAGCATCTGGCTCTTCCGAATCTGGAAGATGTAAAACAGGGAATCATGGCGTCTAAGATTGCGGCACATGCGGCAGATATTGCAAAAGGAGTGCGGGGAGCAAGACAGGCAGATGACAGGATGGCACAAGCCAGAAGAAATCTGGACTGGGAAGCACAGTGGGAGTGTGCCATGGATCCGGAGACGGCAAAACGGATCTGGAATGAGAGAAAGCCTGAACATGAGGATACTTGTTCCATGTGCGGAAAATTCTGTGCGGTGCGAAGTATGAACAAGGCACTTGCAGGCGAACATATTGATATTTTATAGAAACAGAATAATCAGAAAAACCAGGCAGGATATGTTCCCGTAAAAAGGAAGGCATCCTGCCTGGTTTTTATTTTGAAGCTATTGTGTCTTCTCTGCGTATTCAGCAGCAAGTGTATCAAATTCTTCTGCGTGAGTCGGATACCAGACGTCAAAGGTACTGTCTGCTGCGGCAATTCGTTTTCCGAGAGCTGCGAAAAATTCCGGGATTACAGTCTCCAGAAGAACACCTTTTTCGATGCCCAGATGTGCTCCAGGTTCTTCGCTGTCTCCGTTTACAAATAATTTGAATGCAGGTTCCATTTTTCCATCCACCCGTTTGGAGTGTCCGACAAGACCGATACTTCCCGCCTGATGGCTTCCGCAGCTGGAAGGACATCCGGAAATATGGATACATGGAAGGACTCTGTCGGCGAACTGTTCCTTGCGGACCCGCTGAATGCAGGACTCTAACAGTGCATAGGAATTGCTCAGTCCGTGTTGGCAGATTGGAACGCCAATGCAGCTGACACTGCTTTCAAATAAAGAAGCAGCTCCGTCTTTTGTGGCTTCTAACACAGCAGGTACTTCTTTTGCAGTCAGATTGATGATATACAAGGTGCCGTCCGGTGAGATCCGAAGCTCGGTTTCCGGCATCTCTTTGATCACGGCATACAGTTCAGACGGTTTTTGAGGTGCAAGCCGTCCGCCCAGCGGATGATAAGAAACCGTGTACAGGCCGTTCTGTTTCTGTGGGAGTACCCGTTTTTCTGTCAGAAGTGCTTCGGACAGAGTGCCGTCAGCAGATTTGGAAATCGGATGGACTGGTTCTACAGGCCATGGAGTCATTTCTTTTTGCGCGTCTTCCACAAACTGGAGGAAATAGTTCCGGATTTTTTCTTCGCCAAGGGTATCCTGCAGATAGCGGGTTCTGGATTTTGCGCGGGACTCATAATTGCCGTATGTGGTAAAGAGACGGATCATGGCATGGACGTAAAGGGAAACCTCGTTTGGATCTGCATTGTCTGTAATATGAACACCAAGCTTTGGATTTGGTCCAAGTCCGCCGGCACAGTAAACGGAAAATGTCCCGTTTTCTTTGGCTACAAATCCAAGGTCACGGAATGTGGCATGAACTTCATTCGCCGGGGTATTGGAAAAACCGACTTTCAGTTTTCTGGGCATGTGAAGTCCCGGCATCTTGGTCAGGAGATATTCTCCGGCAGCCTTTGCATAAGGAAACACATCAAATGTCTCATCCACAGCGGTACCAGTCAGAGGACTTGCCATGACATTACGCGGGTTGTCGCCTCCGCCGCCGTGTGTGATGATGCCGACTTTTAAGGCATCACGAACAAGCTGCGGAACAGAGTCTGCAGACAAATCGTGAAACTGGATGGTCTGGCAGGTAGTCAGTTTGAGCAGAGGAATCTGATGTTCAGAAATTTTGTCTGCAAGGAATTTTAATTTCTCTTTTGTAATATGACCGCCCGGAAGACGAAGACGCAGCATATATCCTTGTTCCTTCTGTGCATAGCTTCCAAAGCCTCCGGAGATGCCTTTGAAGGTCTGGCGGTCAATCTCTCCATTTTCGAAAGCATGTATGTTTTCATCAAATCTTGTGATATTATCTTCAAATTGCTGTAATAAATCTTTTGAAAGCATGGTAAATGCTCCTTTCTTTTTGATGGGTTTAGAAACTCTGTACTAAGTATAATAAACGGGGAAAGAGAGTACAAGGGGAATTTGGAGATTGGTCTTGATTTTCTTTACGGATATTTAAATATGGAACAGTAACGAGAATAAAGATAGATTTCCACACTCCCTGTTGTTATAATAAAGACAAAACGAAAACAGGGGAAATAGACATGGATACAATTTTGATCATAGAGGATGACGCAGATCTCAGGGAAGGGCTGGAGTATACATTGAGTGGGGAAGGCTATCAGATCCTGACAGCGGAAAATGCAGAAAGAGGACGAAAGCTATGGAAGACATCTTCCTGCGATCTGATTCTGTTAGACTGTAATCTTCCGGATGGAAATGGCTTTTCGCTGTGCAGTGAGATTCGGAAAAGCAGTGATGTGTTCATTCTGATGCTGACGGCAAGGGATACGGAACTGGATGAGGTGAAAGCACTGGAAATGGGAGTGGATGATTATATGTCAAAACCATTTTCTATCGCGGTGCTGAAAGCGCGGATCAAAAAGCTGCTCTCCAGAAAGAGTGAAAAACAGTGGATCAGCTCCAATGGAATCCGTCTGGACAAAAGCAGCTGTCAGGTGATCTGCAAGGAAGAAGTGCTGGAGCTGAGTAAGATCGAGTACAAACTGCTTTTGTATTTTCTGGAAAATCCGGGACAGATATTGTCAAAGGAACAGATTTTAGAGCGGATCTGGGACAAAGACGGAAAGTTTGTGGATGAGAATACCGTTTCCGTCAATATTCGGAGACTTCGCAGAAAGATCGAGGCAGATCCGCAGAATCCGCAGTGGATCCAGACGGTTCACGGACTTGGATATATCTGGAGAGAAGAGGAGAAACGATAAAGGTATGGAATCGATCATAACAGGAATTCTGTCAGCAGGATGTGTGTCCGGTGTTTTGTTTGGGATGTATGAGTATCGCAGGCGGAAAAAACTATACCGGGAGACAGATCGGATGCTGGAATCTATTCTGGAGGGAGATCCGATCCTTGTTTCGGATCTGAAGGAAGGCGAAGTGTCAGCTCTTTCCGGGAAAATCCGTAAAATCCAGGAAATGCAGGAGATGTCTGTATCTCAGGCAGAAGAGGAAAAAGAGCAGGTGAAAAGTCTGATTTCCAATATGTCTCATCAGCTGAAAACACCGCTTGCCAATATCCGGATGTACGAAGAAATCTTGAGGGAAGAAAATCAGGACGCAGAGACAAGAGAAAAGTTTCTGGCAAAAATGCAGACGCAGAGTGAAAAACTGGAATGGATCTTAAATTCTCTGTTTAAAATGGTGAAGCTGGAACAGAATGTCATGGTCTTTGAGGTTTCAATGTGCCCGATTCGAAAGACCATTCTGGATGCGGTGAATCTGGTGTATGAAAAGGCTGCCAGAAAACAGATTCCGATCAAAACAGGGTATATTCCGGATCTGCTTCTTTATCACAATGCAAAGTGGACGTCAGAAGTGTTTGCAAATCTGCTGGAAAACGCAGTGAAATATACCGGTGAGGGCGGAACGATTCAGATTGATCTTAATCAGTATGAAATGTACGCAGAAATCCGGATCACAGATACAGGAATTGGAATCCGAAAAGAAGAGATTCCGCGGATCTTTCAGAGATTCTATCGGAGTAAAGACGTAGAAAATCTGGAAGGAAGCGGGATCGGTCTTTATTTGTCCAGGTTGATTGCAGAAAAAGAAAAAGGATACCTGCAGGTGGAATCGGTTTATGGAAAGGGAAGCTGCTTTTCGGTATTTCTGCGGATGGAAAAATGACAATTTTGTAAGAACTTTCTTTTCTGCTGTAGGATTTTTGTAAGATGGGGCTGTTACACTGATGATATCAAAGAGAAAAGGAGAACGGGAAGAGAATGAAGATTTTAGAAGTACAGCATGTGGTGAAAACATATGGTTCCCATCAAAATCAGGTAACGGCACTTTCCGATGTCAGCTTTACTGCAGAACAGGGAGAGTTTATTGCAATTGTAGGAACGAGCGGTTCCGGTGATTATGTTAAAATAAGACTAAGTTAGCAGATTCCTTATAAAATAAGGGCTCACGCCAATTTAGTCTTTTTTCTATTATACCATAAAAGGTAGAAAATTCATAGACCGGGAATGAATTTTTCATAGTAAAAATCAAATGGCAGGGGCTCTTAAAGATAGAAACCTATTGCTACTGGTCCTGTCAAAATTATATCCATTCTCACAGGCGGTCAAGTTTGTGAAAAACCATTCGGTTACAATATATTGAAAAAAATATGTTAAGGACTAGGTTAGTTAAAAGATTCTGTTAGCTGGCTTAGTCCTTTTTTTCTTGGGAGGACAGAGCAATGATAAAGGTGATTATGATTGTTGGAATAATTTTTTTCCTCGTTTCGTTGTATGCGTGTCTGGTGGCAGGCAAAAGAGCAGATGAAGAAATAAGTGCTTTATTTGAAAAAGAAAAGAAGCAGGGGAGTGAGGAATAAACGTATGAATGGAGGTATTTATAGCACTGGAAATGAAATTGTAGATGAAAATGCAAAACTGAATATATCTGGAAATATCATTCCGCAGGTGTGGTATCGGACAATCATCAGAGAAAGCGGAAAGCCAAATCTGACAGCCATTATTATACTGGCAGATATTGTGTATTGGTATAAGCCTACAGAAATCAGAGATGAAGGAACCGGACAGGTCATTGGGGTAAGAAAGAAATTTAAGTCAGACCTTCTTCAGAGAAGTTACCAGCAGATCAGCGAACAGTTTGGGATTTCCAAAAAAGAAGCGACAAATGCAGTGGTATTTTTAGAGAAGCTGGGTGTGGTAAAACGGGTATTTAGAACCATTTCCATGAATGGGATTGTTGTAAATAATGTTCTGTATCTGGAATTGATTGTAGACCGGTTAAAAGAATTGACTTATCCAGAAGAAACAGGAGCAGATCCGGTTTCCTTTGAAAAAAGAAGAGAGAAATCCAAAGCAGAGAAAATCAGTCCCCATACAGTCATAGAGGAAGAGATACATTTTGTAGAAGAGAGGGCTGTCCCTTTCCAAAGGGAGAGGGTGTCACCATTCAAAGAGGGAGCATACCCCGACAGGGAAACAGAGCCCTGGATACCCAAAGAGGTACCTCAGACTGATAGCGGGCAGACAAATACAGAGATTACTACAAAGACTACAGCAGAAAGTACCCAAAAGAATACAACAGAAATAGGGAATGGGTATAGAGATAATCCTATCTTATCCTATCAGGCAGCAGAAGAACAGTTCAAAGATCAGATTGATTATGATGCGATATGGATAGACAGACCTTTTGACAGAAAACTGCTCAATGAGATTGTAGGGATTGCAGTAGATGTTTTGACGTCCAATGCAAAGACCATAAGGGTAAATCAGGAAGAACGACCTCTTGGCATTGTACAGGGAATGTATAAAAAGCTGGATAAGTTTACCGTAGAGTATGTGATAGACTCAATTAAGCAGTGTACAAGGAAAGCCAATAATATCCGGGCAGTGCTGCTTACCGCTTTATACAATGCCACATTGACAGCAAACAGCTATATATCCAATCTGTTTGCTTATCAGGAAGCTATCCCTCAGACGTAAGGAGTGTGATAGAAAGTAACAAAATTAAGAAAATTCAGGACAGCTCATGGATATACACAGATAGAACTTGCGGCTGTCTTGGGTATCAGTCTTCGGACGTATCAGAGGATTGAATACGGACAGCAAAAGCCCAATGTATATGTAGTTGTCCGGCTTCAGCGGTTATTTCAAAAAGATATTAGTGAGATTATGGAGGAATATACAGAATGAGGGAAGAGAGGTTTCGTATTCAGTGCCCCGAACATTTTCAGGTTGGAGATTCAGGGCGTTTTGAAAAATCTTCACAGGATAAGGATTTTGTAGTAGATTATGCTCCACCGGAAATGTTTGAAGCTGGGATTGTCTTACAGGAGATGGGGACGGAGGGAGATACCTATTGCACAATGTATGTCTATTTTGCCCCGGAGGAACACCTTCCGGTTTATATGGACAGCATGAAATACGATTTACAAAAAGTATCCATTCGGAAAATTTTTGTTGATACCGAAGAATACCTCATAAAAGTAAATGAGAAGACAAAAAAGTTTTATGCAGGTGAGGACGATTGTTGGGGTTCTTATACGGAACTTTACCGGAAAGAGAATGGGGAACGTCTGACTGACGCAGTGATTGTTTTTCTGTGTATGCCAGATGAAATGAAGTTTCAGGAAATGGAAGCTGTGATGGGGGAACTGTTTGAAAAACTTCCTGTGATAGACAAAGAAAAGAAAGAAACAGGTCAAGAACCAAAGAGGACAAGATAAAATACAAATTATAATTTTCAGGAGGATAAGAACGTGGAAACTAAAATGATTATTGGAATTGATCATGGAAATCGTAACATGAAAACTGCAAATACGGTATTTTCAGCAGCAATCCAGCCTTTGCAGGCAAGGCCGGACAGCCTGGAGCACATTCTGGAATACCAGAACCAGTTTTATTATGTGGGAGGGAAAGTGCCGGAAAAGGAGTGCGTGGATAAGACAGAGAATGAAAATTATTATCTTCTTACCCTTGCAGCACTGGCGCAGGAAATGCGCTGCCGGAGCCTGACAGACGCTTCCGTAAAAATGGGAGCTGCCCTTCCGCCCAGAAGATTTCAGCAGCAGAAAGAAAGTTTTAAGAAATATTTGTTAAAGACAAAGGAACTGCATTTTCGCTATGAAGGGGTACATTATCATGTGTCTTTGGAAAATGTGTTTGTTTTTATGCAGGGGCATGTGGTGATCCATACGCTTTTAGAAGCGGTTCCCGGTTATTGCCTTTTAGTAGATATTGGTGGAGGGACTACCGACCTGGTAGAGTTTGTTGACGGAATGCCGGACGGGAAGTATTCGATTTCGGATAAGGCAGCTTTGTACTGTATCGGAAAAGTCAATGAGGAAGCCATTGCTAAAACAGGGGCAGGGGTACCGGCATATATTACAGAAGCATTTATGAGGACAGGAAGCTATGACTGCCCGAAGCAGTATCAGGATGTCATAAAAAATTGTTTGAAGTCCTACGCAGAGGAAATTTATGGTATCATACAGGCAAACCATTATAATCTGGATCTGACCAAAATGGTGTTTATGGGCGGTGGTTCTTCCATTGTGGAGCATTTTGGAGCCAATGATGGAAAAGATGTACAGTTTGTAACAGATATACATGCCAATGCAAGGGGCTGTGAAGAAGCAGTGAAAAGTATTATCCGGGCAAAACAGAGGAAAATGCGGACAGCATGATAGGAAGTGAAAATTTATGGATACGGAAAAAGTATATACAACTTCACTGCGGCTGTATAAAAGCAGACCGGTACATCATCAGGCTTATCGGTATCTGAAGGAGTATAACAAAGATATTTTCAAGACAAAAGACGACTTCATAGCAGAAGCAATCGTTTATTTTGCCAAGTATCTACAGCAGGAAGAAGAAGTACAGCAGATGAAACTATTAAATACTCTTCTGGAGAACCAGAAAGAACAATTTTGTAAAATCGTAAAAGAAGCGGTTTCAAAGGCACAGGAAGAAGCCTTTGAGAAGCAGGGTGTGCTGGAAAAGGCCGTTCAGGGAGAACTTTCTGACGGTGGAACGATAGCAGAGAACAGGGAAAAGGAAGAAGCCTGTATGGAAAAAGATTTACGGTTTGCGGAATTTTATGGGGCATTTGAAGAATAAGGAGGAAAAAGATATGGCAGTAGGAAGAAGTGTATGGGAAGTTGTAAAAGGGATTTTCATTGCAGTGGGGAAACTGCTGTATCTGACAGGGAAACTGGTGATATGTTTGTTTCTGCTGGTTCTGCAGCTTGTTTTGGCAGTGTTCCATGCAGGAAGCAGGGAATAGAAAGGGGATTGACAGGTGCATTGGATACGGGACAGACCGTATACAAAAGATAGAAAAAAGAAGATAGAAAATGGAAAGCAGGCTTGTGTGGCCTGCTTTTTTTGACGAAAAAATGAAAAGGAGCAAAGCTATGATGAAAGGAAAAAAGAAAAGGCTACTGGCTGGGACGCTGGCACTTCTTCTTAGTTGTTCTACGTTACTCAATACAGGGATCACCGCACTGGCTTCTGAACAGTCTGAGGAACATGCACAGATACAGGAAGTAAAACAGGAGGAGGCTGCTTCAGAAACATTACCGGAGTTGGAAGAGGTAAAGGAGCAACTAACAGAAGAAGAACTGGTGTATGCAGAGGTCCTTACCATAAAAGCAGGAGAGTCCTTTGACTTGGAAACAGATTACAGGGGTTTTCAGAAAAATGATGAAAAAGTAAAGGTGACGTTTCTGAAAGCAGAAGGGGACTCCGGCAATTCTTTTGATTTCAATACCCCAGGTTCTTACCAGGCATTTTATCGTGTTGATCCGTTAAGCGGAAACCCTTCCTATCAGATTATGAGAAGAATTGTGGTAGAAGCAAGGGAAAACAGTACACAGGAACCCCAGGGAGAAGTAAGCCAGCATACCGAAGATGGCTCCGGTGAGGACGGTGAGGCGGACCCTGACCCGGAGATACCGGAGGTACTGACGGAAGAACCGGAAATGCCAGATGCAGGGGCAGAGTTGATTGATCTGACACCAAAAGAGGATAAGGGAATGTTCTTATCGGTTGTTCCGGCAGCAATGGAGCAGCAAAAAGGAAGCAATGTACATCTGGTACAGGGAGAGAAAATCCCATACCCTTCTAACGTGGGGAACTATTCTACTTCCTATTTCACCGTAAATGGCCATGTGGCATATTGTCTGGAGTCTATGAAGGCTTCCCCGCCGACCTCGGATTATGTAGCCAATGAATTTGAAAGCAACCCGGAATTACAGAAAGTCCTTTATTATGGATATGGCGGTCCTGGGGACATTACTGGGGAGTATATGCCCTCTTTTGACTGGAAGACAAAGTATATTTTTACGCATTTAGCTGCCGCTTATTCTTATTGTGGCATGGACGGTTTTTATGGCTGTACCATTGAAGATATTAAGGCAAGCGGTGTGTGGGGATATATCCAGCATATTTACAGCCTGGAAGCACCTCCGACAGCAGCAATCACATTGTCCCCAAAGGAGGCAAAGGCTTATGAAAGTGGAAAGGAACAGCGTACCGGAGAATTTACTTTAAAAGGTGACCATAGAAACTATATTACTTTAAAAATGCCAGAGAATGTGACTTATCACAGTGGAAGTACAAAACAGACAGGAACCGTAAAGATCAATGGGAATACCACATTCTATTTCAGTGCTCCCAAAACTGTAACTAGTACATGGAACAGTGGTAAGCTGAAAGGACAAATGGGAACTCAGTGGAAGACCTTAGTATTGTCTACGGGTTCTGGTTCTCAGGATATTGGGTATGGGGCATTTTTTGAAGAAGAAAGTGCTTCTGTGGAATTTACGGTGAAGTGGCTGGACCTGGCAAGGGTAAAGGTAACAAAAAAAGATAAGAACAGTAAAGTAAATCTGTCCGGCGCTGTTTTTGGTATTTATTCAGACAGTGCATGTAAAAACCTTCTTGTACAGATGCCGGCCACAGACAGCAACGGTACTTCTGAGGTGGAAATTCCGAAAACCCAGGATACGGTATATTTAAAAGAAATTTCTGTTCCAGAAGGATATAAGCTGAATACAGAGTCTTTTAACGTGAAGTTGGAAACAGGAAAAACAACTTCTGTTGCAGTGACGAATGAGGAACAGAAAGGAAAAATCACAATCCGTAAAAAAGGTGAGGTTCTGACCGGAGTAACCGGAGAAGAGGGAAACCTGACTTTTGTATATGGAAATGCGGACTTTGCAGGGGCAGAATATAACATTTATGCGGCAGAGGATATTTACAGCCAGGATAAAATGACGAAGGTGCATAAAGCAGGGGATCTGGTAGAAAGTCTGACAACAGGGGAAGATGGAAGCGCTGTTTCCAAAGAATTGTATCTTGGAAAATATAAGGTTGTAGAACAGAAAGCACCGGAAAATCTGGTGATTGGGAAAACAGAACAGGAACGTGCCCAGTTTGTAACCTTGTCCTATGCAGGACAGAATGTAGAGCTATCCCAGGGGGAAACCGTTTTTACCAATGCAAGACCGGGGATTTCCGTAAATGTAGTGAAAAAATCGAAACATGATGATGTTACCCTGGAAGGTGCGACCTTTGGCTTGTATGTAGAAGAAGACCTGACGGCAGCAGACGGAAAGGTCCTTGTAGAAAAAGGAAGCCTGGTGGAACGTGCTGTTTCCGACAGGGAAGGAATGGCTGTGTTCCATGCAGATATTCCTTTGAATTTCCATTACAGCGTAAAGGAAATCCAGGCACCGGATAAGTATTATATGACAGATGAGGTGTATCGTTTCTTCTATGAATATAAAGACGACAGCACCTACACATATACTTTTTCCCATGATTTTAAAAATGAGGAAGTACGGGGAGAAGTTCATGCAAGTAAGATTGACCAGGATTCCCAGGGATTTATTTCTCAGGGTGACGCAACCTTAGTAGGGGCAAAATATGGGTTATATGCTACGGAAGATATTGAACACCCAAATAAGAAAGATGGGATTGTCCATAAAAAAGGGGAACTTGTAGCGCAGGGTACGATTTCCAGTGAAGGAACCGTAGATTTCAAAAACCTGTATCTTGGAAATTATTTCGTAAAAGAAATAGAGCCGGCAGAAGGGTATCTGTTAGATGAAACAGAGTATCCCGTAGAGGTTTCGTATGAGGGACAGGAAGTACAGATTGTACACCGGGAGGTGACTGTAAAGGAAACTGTAAAGAAACAGGCCTTTCAGCTTATCAAGATCTCAGAAGACGGGGAGCAGACAGAAACAGAACTGGTAGAAGGAGCTGGATTTAAGGTATTCCTCATCAGTGAGCTGTCTGGTGTAAAAGACGGAAGTTTGAAGCCGGGAAACGGTTCTTATTATACCCCGGAAGATTTTATCACCTATGATTACAGCAAAGATGAAACCGCTTCTTATTGGGAGAATGGTAAAAAGATTACGGTACCAGAGCTGTTTACGGATAAGAAAGGATATTTAAAGAGTCCAGAACTTCCTTATGGAACCTATGTGGTGTTTGAGTCTACGGTTCCGGAAAATTTAAAAGGGATTCGTCCATTTATTGTACAGATTTCGGAAGACAGCCGGGAACCCCAGGTATGGCGTGTGTTTGATGACCGTCCTTTGCAGTATTACTTCAAGATTGTGAAAAAAGATGCCCAGACACAGAAGCCGGTGCTGGATAACAGTGCAGCTTATAAGATTTATGATGTGGAAGCAGAAAAATATGTGGAAATGATCGTAAGATATCCAAAAAAAGAAGTGGTATCTGTGTTCAGGACCAACGAAGAGGGATACCTGATTACACCGGAGCAGTTAAAATGTGGCACTTACCGGATTGAAGAAGTGGAAGCACCGGAAAATTATGTACAGGTAGGATTTGAAAATGCCCTCTTAAAAGACGGGAAGGAAGTTCCGCTGAATGAAGTTGCAGACGGAGGAACATACCAGGAGGCAAAGAAAGCGCCGATCACCATTACCGTAGATTCTGATACCGTACACCAGGTAGAGGAGGAAACCGGTAAATTTATTGTTGTCATTGAACAGTATAATGATGAAGCAGTAGGAAGCCTTACAATCCATAAAAAAGGAGAAAAACTTTCTGGTGCTTCTAAAGTAGAAGAAAAGTTCCTGACAAAGATGAAAAACGGTGTAGCAGGTTTCGTAAATCAGGTAAGCAGTTTCTTCACTGGGGAAGAGGTCATGGAAAAAGAGAAAGGTTATGAATTTGACTATGAAGAGGGAAATATGGAAGGTGCAGAATTTGCCATTCATGCAAAGGAAACCATTTATACCCCGGACGGACAGAAAGACGAAGCAGGAAACCGCATTGTAAAATATGAAAAAGATGCCCTGGTAGCCCGTATGGTGACAGATAAAGAAGGAAAGGCAGTCCTGAATAATCTTCCTATCGGAAAATACTATGTAGTGGAAGAAAAAGCAGGTCAGAACTGCGTGCTTGACCCGGAAGCAAAAGAATTTGAAATTGCATATAAGGGACAGGAAGTAGCAGTGGATTATGTAACAATGGAACTTACCAATCAGCGACAGAAAGTTTCCCTGAGTCTTCTGAAGAAAGACGCAGAAACCGGAAAACCGCTGGAAGGAGTGGTATTCGGGCTGTATGCGCAGGAGGATATCAAAAATGCTGCCGGGGAAGTAGTTGTAGAAAAAGATGCCCTGATTGAACTGGGAACAACAGATGAAGAGGGCAAGCTGGTATTTCAGGCAGATCTTCCTCATGGAAAATACTATATTCAGGAAGTAGAGCATAAGCCGGGATACCTGCCAAATGATGAGGTGTATTCCTTTGATGCGTCTTATACAGACCAGACCCTTGAACTGCTCGCTTTTTCAGAAGAAATTTCTAATCAGCCTACCATTACGGAGTTTGCGAAAGTAGATTTAACCGGTGGACAGGAAATTGAAGGTGCAAAAATGCAGATTTTAGATCAGGACGGAAAGGTGGTAGAAGAGTGGGTATCTAAGAAAGAACCCCATGTAGTCTATGCATTGGAACCAGGAGAATATGTACTGCATGAAGAGCAAGCGCCTACGGAACAGGGATATGTCCGGGCAGAAGATGTGAAATTTGTTGTGGAAGAAACAGTGGACGTACAAAAAGTGAAAATGGAGGACGACCATACCAAAGTTTCAATTTCCAAAACAGATATTACAGATGGTAAGGAGATTGAAGGGGCGAAGCTGCAGATCCTGGATCAGGACGGGGAAGTGGTAGAGTCCTGGACCACAGGAGAAGAACACCTGATTGAGTATCTTCCGGTAGGCACTTATACCCTGCACGAAGAGGCGGCAGTTGACGGATATATTGTGGCCAATGACGTGGAGTTTACAGTAGAAGAAACGGGAGAAATTCAGAAAGTGAAGATGGAAGATGAGCGTGCTATGGGACAACTGGTTATCGTAAAAACGGATACAGACAGTAAAGCAGCTTTAGAGGGAGTAGAATTTGTTCTGCTGGAAAAGGAAACCGGAGAAGAAGTAGGACGTTTGAAGACTGGAAAAGATGGAAAAGCAGTTTCAGAACTACTTCCAATTGGAACTTATGAAAATGGTGTTTTCAAAGAACCGATCACCTATGTGCTGAAAGAAACTGCCACTTTAAAGGGATATGAGAAGACGGAAGAAGAGTGGGAAATCGTATTTACCTATCAGAATGATAAAACACCAGTTATTGAAGTGGTAAAAGAGATCCAGAATAAAAAAATACCAGAAACACCAGGTACCGTAAAACCAGGACCAAAAACGGGTGATGATACAAACTGGTTCCTGCCTTTGCTGGCTCTTGGTGTAAGTGCAGGTATGGTAGCAGGCCTACTTTATTACAGAAAAAGACATAAAAAGGCATAGGAAATAAAAATCAGTTTTTAAACTTGGGAAAGGGCAGCTGCGGCTGTCCTTTCTTTGGCAATATGAGGTGAGAAGCATGGAAGAGAAAAAAAGAATACGGTTTATTGACAGCCATTATCATACCCTGTTCAGCATAGCAGACGGGGACTCCATAGAGATTGTATATCCAGATGGAAAAAGGGAAGAACGGGTTTGTACCTATATTGATGAATACCACACACAGGTAGGGGCAAGGGTGTTCCATATTTGTCAATTTGCAGAAATCATGGAAGCAAATGGAAAATCATATTGCCCGGCAGAATGCAAGGAAAAGGAAGAAAGAAAAGAGGCAGTCAAAGGGGAGAAGAAAACCGGAACTACCCGTATGGAAAGGAGCAGGCGTTGAGGATAGGGATTATAGATGCAGATCTTTTATACCGGAAAAGACACCGGTTTCCTAACTTGGCATGTATGAAACTTTCCGCTTATTGGAAGGAGCAGGGATTTGAAACAGAGCTTCTTTTGGATTATAGCCAGGCAGGGGAATATGACCGGCTCTATGTATCAAAAGTGTTTACGGATACCTTTGTGCCGGATCATATTTTGGCGAAGGAAACAACCGTTTATGGAGGAACCGGGTTTTTTTATGATAAAGCACCGGTACTTCCCGAAGAAATGGAACACCATACACCGGACTATCATTTGTATGACCAGATGGTAAAAGAACATAGCGAAGGAGAGAAAAAGAAGAAGGAGTTCCAATTTTATACGGATTATTCCATTGGTTTCCTCACCAGGGGGTGTTTTCGGAAGTGCAGTTTCTGTGTAAACAAAAACAGCACCGGTGCAGTAGCAGCAAGCCCATTGAAAGAATTTTATGATCCGTCCAGAAAGAAGTTATGCTTTTTGGACGATAATTTTTTTGCCTGTGCAGAGTGGGAAAAAATCTTTTCCAGTGTCCTGGAAACAGGCAGGCGGTTTCAGTTCCGGCAAGGGCTGGATCTGCGGATTATGCAGAAAAGGCAGATGGAACTTCTGGCATCTGGCAAATTGGATAATGGTATGATTTTTGCCTTTGACCATATTAAAGATCAGGAACTTATTGTAAGAAAATTGGAACTTTTGCGGGAAGTAATCCCAGTTTCTTACCAGAAAGTTAAGCTGTATGTACTGTGCGGCTATGACTGGGAAGGGACCTGGAAAGCAGATTTTTGGGCAAAGGATATTCGGGACGTTTTCATACGGATTGAGATTTTGATGCGGTATAAGTGTCTGGCTTATTTGATGCGCTATGCCGCATGGGAACGGGCACCGGAAATTTATAAGGGAATGTATATCAACCTAAGTCGTTGGTGCAATCAGCCCGCCCAGTATTCAAAAAAGAGCCTGCGGGAATTTTGTACCGGACAGGGAGAGTATAGTTCCTGTTTCCGCTACCTGACTGCTTTTGAAGCTCTGCACCCGGAAATGGCACATTATCTGGATATGAAATATGAAGAGATGCAGTATGGGAAAATTTACGGCTGAAGAAATTCAGATTGCAAAGGCAGTGGATTTAGTGGATTTGGCGGAGCAGATAGGGATTCCATTGAAAAGGAAAGGCAGGTTCTATCAGGCAGTGGGTATGGACTCTGTGATGATCTTCAACCGGTCTTCTTGGTGCCGGTTTAGCCAGGGGGTAGGTGGCAGCACCATTGACTTTCTGGAATATTTCAGAAACATGGATTTTGTGGAGGCAGTCAAATATCTGCTGGAGTTTGCCGGATATATCCGTACTGAAACCATGCAAAAATTTCAACCGGAAAGACAGACTGAAAAAATAGAAGAGACAAAACAGAGAAAAGACATACCGAAAGACCCTTTTGTACTTCCTTCAAAATCAGAAACCAGCCGCCGGTTATATGGCTATCTGATAAAACAGCGGAAGCTGTCAAAGCAGATGATTGATTTTTGGGTAAAAAAGGGGATTTTGTATGAGAGCGGAACGTACCATAACCTGGTTTTTGTGGGAAAAGATACGGAAGGTATCCCACGTTTTGCCAGCCAGAGGGGAACCCTGGATAAATATGGAAAACCCTTTAAAGGAGATGTTACGGGGAATGACAAAACTTATGGGGTTAATCTGGTAGACCAAAACAGTGATACGCTCTATGTATATGAGGCGGCCATTGATGCCATGTCCGATATGGAACTGCGGGAAGATTATCAGAACAATATCCTGGTACTTGGAATGCTTTCCGATGGTCCTTTGGAAAAGTTCTTAAAAGATTATCCTTATATCAGGAAGATACAGTTCTGTTTGGATAATGACCTGCCGGGAAGACAAGCGGCAAAAAAATTGGCAAGAAAATATACCCTTATGGAGTATGAGGTTTTTGTACGTCTTCCACCTATGGGAAAAGACTATAATGCTTTTTTGCAGTATAAAAAGGAAAACCAAGAGCTTTCCAGCCTGGTAGAAAAGGAAAGGCCGCTTTTTACTGAAACAAAAGGGACAAACATACAAAAGATAGAAAAAATGGTAGGACACAGGAACATAGTACCATACCAGATAGCACAGGCAAGATAGGAGGGTATTCTTTTGGAAAATAGCTATGATGAGGAATGTTTCAAAAAATGGGAGATCGACGAATGCGAAGCGGAGATGGAAAAAGTAGTGCAGTGGATAGGAAAGAGGAAACTGCATGGACGTGTACGGGTTGCGTTTATCGAAGAGAGCTATGAGCGGCAGGGATACCGCATGGGGATACCCAAGCAGGCGTATGTGTCCAGGGTGCTGGCAAACATCAGGAAAGAAGAGCGGTGAGAAAGAAATAACCAATTCGAAAGTTGGAGTGTTAGGAAAGGAGGTGGTGCAGACCAACAGAATTTTTGACAGAAGGATAAACTCTGGATACGGGAAGGGGTGATTCTATGATTGTAAGGTAATGCCAGATGGATATTTCGTTTGTAGCTGTGGATTTCTCATGAAGACTATAAAAAATTTAGGAGACAGGAGGAAATAAGTGAGTAATCCTAGGTAAAATGTGTAGCTACACCTCATGAAATATGAGGAATGAAATATAGTTTGGTAAATTTTTGTGAGTTTGATAAATATGCAGCAAAGAGTTATTGTGCGATTCATGGTACAAGTGAAACATTGAATCTGGGAGATATTACAAAAGTGGACGAAAGGGAGATTGAACCGTTTAACATGATCTGTGGTGGAAGCCCCTGTCAGGATTTTTCCCTGGCAGGCAAGCAGGCAGGCGCGGTTTGGAAATGCCGAAGCTGCGGGTATGAGTATAACCCTCTGCAGGTACATTATTCCAAAAGGGACGCCTGCGGCATGTGTGGTTCCCATGATATTGATAAAACACGTTCTTCCCTTCTGGTGGAGTGGCTCCGTATGATACGGGGTGTCAAACCAGTATGGGGAATTTATGAAAATGTAAAAAATATTGTAGGAAAAAAATTCCGGGATACCACATTCCGGTTGTTTGAAGAAGAACTGCATGAATACGGATACCACACCTATTGGAGTGTTCTTAATGCAAAGCATTATGGAATACCCCAGAACAGGGAACGGGTATATCTGATTTTGATACAGAAGGAAATGGATAATGGAACATTCCAGTTTCCAGAACCGCTGGAGTCCTTCCAGTGCCTTATGGATATTCTGGAGGATACGGTAGAGGAAAGATACTACTTATCCCAGGAAAAAGTACGCCGCTTGATTGAAGATATGGAAGAGAGAAAAGCGCTTTTGTTTGAGCCGGACGAAAAAAGCCTGAAGGCTTTTCGGGAAAACCGGGTAAAGCGAGCCGGAAATATCAAAGGGGTGTTTGAACAGACTGGACGGGTCTATCTGCCAGACGGGTGCTGCCCTACGGTAACTGCCTGTGGTGGTGGCGGGCAGCAGCCCAAAATTCTTCAAGTAGGAGATATTCATACCGGTTATGGTTCAAGCGGGGTTATTTATTCCCCTTTAGGAAGCAGCGGTGCGGTTTTAGCAGGACATGACCAGCCAAAGATTGTAGAAAAATGTCCAGGAGCAATCCGGGGCAGGTATGATCGGGAAGGCCGGATTGTGCAGACTTTGGAACTGGGAGAAAAAGAAGTCTGCCATACCCTTACTTCTGTGCAAAAAGATAATATCATTCTGGTACGTCAAAAGACACAGAAAGGTTATGAGGAATGTTTGGAAAATGGTGTTGTAAATCTTAGTTATCCGTCTGTGGAAAAACGGGGAAGGGTACAGGAGCATGGGGAACTCTGTCCTACGCTTACGACATCAAATGGAATACACCGCTTAGAGTCTTTGTTCCGTATCCGGAGGCTGACACCTTTTGAATGCTTCCGGCTTATGGGCTTTTCCGATGCGGATTTTTGGAAAGCAAAAGAAGCAGGCATAAGCAACAGCCAGCTTTACAAACAGGCAGGAAATTCCATTGTTGTTGATGTGCTGTACTATATTTTTCTGGAACTATACAAAGCCATGCCATATCTGTTTGAGGATATCCGGCTTTCTTCCTTTTTCAGTGGGATTGGAGCTTTTGAAAAGGCATTGGAGCGTTTGGAAGAACAGGTAAACCAATAATTTCATAAGAGAAACCCAAAGCGGCAAATGGTCCATAGAGAGTCTTCCCATACTTGTTGAAAAGAGAGAAATTGCGGAAGAAGAAGCAGCCTGCAAGGAGTCTGTGCAAAAGCCTTGATAGCAGAATGGAAGAACTGCTGTCACATCAGACACAGGAGGCTGACAGATTTGCTAACAGAACTAGGGTTTTGTTAGCAGAAATAGAAGTAGGAAGCGGAAAAACCGATAGCAGATGTTTAGAACTGCTATCGGTTTTTCCCTATATGGAACGCAGGTCTGCTATCAGTATCTGCGTTTTGCTATCTATTTTATCCGGGGTATTAGGGGGTGCCCCCTAACAAGATGGGATTTTGTACGGTAAAATCCGTATCTTGCAGAGGACTGGCAGAGCCAGTCCGGACGCCGGGAAGTTATACAGTGACCGATAGCAGGTCTTAGGAGTTGACAGCGGATAGCGTTGGAGTAGAAATCGGTAGATGAAATCTGTGATAAAGATAAGGAAAGGGGGAGCATGAAAAAAGAAACAATGAAATGCAGAAAAGAAATCCGGCTGTACTCATGGGAGCTGGAAGAGTTACAAAAACAGGCAGAAAAGATGGGGCTTTCTGATTCCCAGTATCTTCGTATGCTGATTACCAACCGTCCCAGGGATTACCCGGAAATCCGCAAGGAACTGGAACGCATGAACCAGGAAATCAACCGGATTGGTGTAAACATCAACCAGATTACCCATAACAATAACAGCGCCCTTTATTCCAGGGAAGATAAACACCGTCTGTATGTGTTTTTGAAGCAGATAAAAACACTGGTAAGCCAGGTGCAGGAAAGGCTGTAGGTTATGGCAATTACAAAGTGCCTGCACATGAAACAGGCGAAAACAGGTTATCCGGCAAAACATCTGGCAAACGGTCTTCGCTATATTATGAACCCGGAGAAAACAGAACATGGCCGCTATGTCTGTGGGCATAACTGTATTCCCGAACAGGCATTATCCCAGATGGTAGATACCAAACGTCATTTTGGAAAGCTGGATAAAAGGCAGGGTTACCATTTCATTCTTTCGTTTGAGGAAGATGAGGTTTCGGAAGAAGAAGCCTTCCAAGTGGTAGGAGAGTTTGTGACAGAATTTCTTGGGAAGGATTTTGAAGCGGTTTATGCAGTCCATAATGATACGGATCATATTCATGGGCACATTATTTTTAATTCGGTACGCTGTACTACAGGATATAAATACGATTATAAAAACAGGGATTGGGAAAACATTATCCAGCCTCTGACCAACCGGATATGCAAGGAGCATGGTTTATCTGTGCTTGATCTGGAAAAGGTAAAGGAGAAACGTAAACAAAAAGGACAGGAAGAAACATCTCTTTCGGAACGGGACAGGCGGATTAAAAGAGATATGGATCAGGCATTACAGGACGCAGGTTCTTATGAGGAATTTCTTGAAAATCTTTCCAACATGGGATATGAGCTGCGGGGGAGAAAACGTCTTTCCGTTCGGGAACCCGGAGCAGGAAGGGCAAGGCGGCTGGACCAGCTAGGGGAAGAATATACAGAGGAAAGGCTTCGGCAGCGTTTTGGACGCCTTCCAATCCCGGAAATAACCGGAGAGGAGATACCGGTAGAATGGACGTATGTGTTTATTCCATACCGGGAGCGGCATTTGACCAGATACCAGAAGGAACGCTTTCTTCGCAGGTACCGGCAGGGGAAACCAATGGCAGACTCTAAAACCTGGAAATACAGGGCAGCAATCCAGGAATTGAAAAAATTGCAGGAGGAATTTGATTTTCTGGCAGCTTATCGCATACAGGATAAGGCGCAGTTGAAAGCCATTTCTGATGCAACAAAGGAACAGCTTTGGGAAAACAGCAGGGCAAGAAAGCAGTTACGAAAAGAAATGCTTCCTTATGAGGAAATGCTTCTGCTTCTCAATAAGCTGCAGGAAAAACAGATGGAAGCAGAACTTTATCAGGAAGGGTATCAGGAATTTTTTCAAGACCACCAGACATACCAAAACCTTCTTGGGCAGTTAAAAGAAATGGGATATTCCTTGTCTGAGGCAGAACAGACAGACGCTTATTTCTTTGAGAAAGAGGAGCGTTTGCGGATTGAACGGAAAAAAATCTTAAAAGAAAAAAGGATTGCAGAGCGTCTGAGTGAAAAAGCAGAAGAAAAAGAAAACTTGGAAGCACAACAGAAGGAAAAGAATAGGGAAACGTCTGCAAGGGGCAGAGGAAAAGGAGGGTAAATGACAGTAGAAGGACAACGGTATCTGGAAGAATGCCGGAAAGTTTTAAAAGAAGAACAGATGGACGCAGTTTCTATGGGGCTGGATTTTGGTCTTCCTGTTTCGGATATCCAGAAGGTAGTTAAGAGTAACCAGGAAGCCCCGGTGATGAAAGCAATCATCATAGGGCTTATGGAAGGGATTGGGGAAATCGACTTTTTATGTGAAGGAAATTATAACCAGTTCCAGGTACGGGAAATCGTAGAGGGCTTAAAAAACGGGCTGGATCTGGAAGAGGTGAAAACCTATGCCGGAAATGAACTGCCGGCCAGCCGTATGCGGACCATGCGGATACAACTGGAAGAGTCAAAGGCAAAAAAAGAAGTTCCGAAAGATGAAGAAATGCGTTCTTATATGAAAAATCTTATGGGGATCATGGAACAATCCATTCAGCAGTTCCAGGAAAGCAATGACCGTTTTACAGCCTTGTCCTCTCTGGTAAAGGAGCATGTTGTTGAAGAGAAAAACCAGGAGATTAAAGACCTGTATGAGAACCTGCAATATAAAGATAAAAACATACAGGAATTAAAAGAAAAGCTGGCAAAGAAAGAGCAGGAAATTCAGGATCTGAAAAAAGAAGCAGAAAAATACAGGGAAAAAACAGAAGCTGCTTCCAGGGAAACAAAAGTGGTATTGGAAGAAAAAAGCATACAAACAGCGGAAGGGCTGCAAAAAAGTAAGCGCCGGCTGCTTGGGATTGCCATGCTTGGGAAAAAAGTACCCAAAAGTGTTGTGGAGAAAATTCTGGAATATAACCTGTCCGCAGAACAGTTGGAAGAAATCCGTCAGTGCGTAGAAAGTGGGCTGGCAGATGCAGAAATTCTTCAGGTGATGGAGAACAGCCCTTCACCAGAGAGAATGAAAAAAATGCGGGAAATTATCCTTTTGATGCGGAAACGGAAGGCGGGTGTGTAAATGGCAGAACTTGAACATGTGGTAAAAACATTTTCCCTTTTGGAAGCTGCCGAAAAGGAACAGCCCTTTCTTACCAGGGAGCAGAAACAGGATTTGTACCGTATTGCTTTTCATAAGGAGTCTATGGAAGAGGTAGAAAAAATTATTTTGCAGTTACAGGTGCCTCATGCAGGAAAGGAAGAAAAAGAGCGTATCCTTTCCCATTACCTTGAACCGTTTTTTCAGGTTCCGGAAAATATTTTGCAGATTGAGAATTATATTTTTCAGCTTCAATATATGACCTATGAAAAGGAAAAAGCAAACCACATGCTGGAGGCTCTCTTAAAACAGGAAAATATCCAGTATGACCTGGAAGCCATGCTTACAGAAGGAAAAATAAAGGCGGCTGTTCCAGTAAAAAAGGACAGGGCAATGGGATAGGAGGGAGAGCATGAGTGAAATACAAGATGCGGCGCAGATCATTAAAGTTTCCTTTGAAGGCGCAGAAATCATTCTGAAAATGGGAAATACAGGCTGGCAGTTTGTAAAAGATATTTGTGCGGTATTTAAAAAAGTTCTGGACCAGGAAAAACTGTCAGGGAAAACTTCTGTACAAAAGCTCCTGAAAATGGGAGGCGATTTACAGGTTTTCCGTTTTGAAACAAAAGACCTGGAGCGGGTAAAAGCCCTGGCAAATAAGTATGGGATTTTATATTCCATTTTGCCGGATTTGAATGAGAAGGATGGTATGAGTGAAATTTTGTTCCATTCCCAGGCAGCACCCCGTATTCAGTCCATGATGGCAAAAATTGAACATTCCAATATTGGGACGTTAGATGAATACTATGAAAATGCAGAGCCGGATAAGGTGGAGCAGTTGGTAGAAGAAGTAAAAAAGCCTGCCCTGCCGGAGCCGAAGGAGTGTGAACTGGTTGCGCGGGAGCTGGCGAAAAACCAGGTGGAGAAGATCAGTGATGTCCGTTCCCGTCTGAATATGACCTGGCTTCAGATCTGGCCGATTATCTGCTACATGGAAGAACAGGGGATTTTGGAGAAAGGGAAGGAAGGTACGGTAACACTGACCAGGACACCGGAACAGATGGAAGAATTGGTAGATTCCCAGCAGTGGAAACAGTTGTTTGGGGAAGAGGAAGCCCAAAGACGCAGCACTGGAAGCAGCCAGGAAACAGAAGAAAAGATGCAGGTCATTCAGCGTATCCAAAAGGAGAAACGGAACAATCCAGGTGTGAATGCCATTACTATAGACCAGAAGCTGGTATATGAAGAAACAGAGCATCATATCAAAACCAGGATTCCGTACCGTAAGAATGAATTTATCTGGCTGGATAAATCGGAAATTAGCTGGATTAATGACCATAAGACGATTTTTGCAGGATTGGAAAAGAAGAAGGAGTATGCAATTTTAGACCTGGAGGACCGTTTTCTTAGAAAAACTTCGGGGGAAGATTTATATAGGGAAAGCTATGACCCGGTACACAGGGAACGTGCCAGACAGGAGCAGGAAAAGATACGCAGAAGAAGGGAGCAGAATTACAGGAAGGCACAACAGAACCTGGAAGCAGGGAAAAGAACCATACAGGGGCGAAGGAGGTAGAGAACCGGAGCAATTCAGAAAAAGAAGAAACAGTCCTGGGGCATGTATCTTATTGGTGGCATAGCTTCCGGCTATGGAGGTTATCTCTTGAACGTGTGTTATCAGCCCGGAAAGGATATCAATTATTTTTTAAACCGTCTGGATCAGGTGATGGTAGCCCCGTTTGCCAATTATTGGAACGAAACTTCCTTAAAAGCAATCATTTTGGGGATTTTTGTATATGTGATTGGTATGGTCATGTATGTCACCAGTCGGAAAAACTATATGCCGGGACAGGAATTTGGTACCGCTGTTTTTGCAGATCCGAAAAAAGTGGCAAAGCAGTTTGCGGATAAAGATGAACACAATAACCTGATCTTATCCCAGAATGTCAGGCTGTCCATGAATACCAGAAAGACCAGGAGAAACCTAAATGTCCTGGTAATCGGAGGAAGCGGCGCTGGAAAAACCTTGTTCATGGTGAAACCCAATCTCCTTCAGTTAAGCAGGGCTTCCCAGATCATTACAGATCCCAAAGGGGAGATTTTAAGATGCTGCGGAGGTATGCTGAAAGCGCATGGATACCGGATACGGGTGCTGAACCTGGTGGAAATGGAGCAGTCTAACGGATATAATCCATTCCGCTATATCCGCTCTGAAACAGATATTGTAAAACTGGTTACCAACCTGATCAATAATACCACACCGAAAAACGCACAGCCCAGTGATCCATTCTGGGAGAAAGCCGAGTCTTTGTACTTGCAGGCCATTTTTCTTTATGTGTGGCAGGAGTGTGAAATGGAGAAAAGGAATTTCCGTATGGTTCTGCAGCTTTTGAATGAGGCGGAAGTCCATGCAGACGGTTCCCCTTCTGATTTAGACCGGCGTTTCCGCAGACTGGAGAGAAAAAAGGGAAGCAATCACCCTGCTTTAATCCAGTATAATAAAGTGGTCCGGGGTGCCGGAGATACGGTAAGGAGTATCATCATTTCCGCAAATGCAAGGCTGGGATTGTTACAGAACCCACAAATTTTGCGGATTCTGGATCATGATGAAATGGAGATTGAGGAGATTGGGCTTGGTGTTGACGGGGACAGAAACCGGAAGACTGCACTTTTTTGTGTAACGCCGGATTCGGATAAGAGTTATGCCTTTTTAATTGGTATGCTTTATTCCCAGATTTTCCAGGAATTGTATTACCAGGCAGACTTCCATTACAATGGAAAACTTCCCATTAACGTCAATTTTATGCTGGACGAATTTGCCAACGTGCCATTGCCAGATGACTACTGCAGCCTTCTTAGTACCATGCGTTCCAGGAATATTTCCTGTACCATTTTTATCCAAAACCTTGCCCAGATTAAGGCTTTGTTTGAGAAAACCTGGGAAACCATACCAGGTAATTGCGATTCCCTGGTATATCTTGGTGGGAATGAACAGTCTACGCATAAGTATATCAGTGAGTCCCTGGGAAAAGGAACCATTGATAAAAAAAGCAGTGGGGAAACCAAAGGCCGGCAGGGGAGCAGTTCCCGGAATTATGATGTGCTGGGGCGTGAGCTTTTGACACCGGACGAAACCCGAAAGCTGGATAACTCAGAGTGTATTTTGTTAATCAGGGGTTGTGATCCTATTATTGATAAGAAATACAATACTTTTGCACACTCCAGATTTTCGGAAACAGAAGATGGCGGGGCTGCGCCTTATATCCATGACAGAATGGCTGCCCAAAAACAGTCGGTACAGATTTTAAGTGAAGAATCCCTGGATTATTATAAGAAGAAAAAGGAACAGGGAGAAGATGTTCAGATTGTGGAACTGTCTTTTGATGAAATTTTTTCTTATGAGCCTATTCCTAAGAAGATTTTTTCGGAGGAAGAGCTGAAAGAGAACCAGAGGAAGAGAACGGTAGAGGAGGTGAGGCCGCCGAAGAAAACGGAAAAACCGGTACAGACAGAGGAAGAAAAACTTTCTGAATTATTGGAAAGCCATGTTTATAATGGGGAACAGTTGGGGGAAATCATGCTTGCTATTGGTGCTGGAATTTCGTATGATAAAATCCTTCAAATGGCAGATATAAAAAACAGTGCTGAAAAGATGAAGGAAATCCGTAAAAAATTTACAAAAGAAACAGCCTCGGATTAAAGAAGGCAGATTTTTGGAAACCTGTAGTTTTTGCATTACGCAGGGCAGGTTTTCAAAAATCTGTCTTTTTGCGTAATGCGGTATCAATCACATGAAAAGGAGTAAAAAGATATGAAAATCAAAGAGGTTATCAGAAAGAAACAGAACCGCTTGAAAAAATCTCTACTGGGAGTCCTGGCAGTAAGCGCTGCCACTGTTTCCCTGTTCCCCCAGACGGTCATGGCTTCCGGGGTAAGTGACGTGACACAGCCGCTTATGAACTTAAAAACATTGGTAATCAGTATTATCGGTGCGGTGGGTGTGATTATCCTGGCAAAAAACGTGATGGAATTTGCACAGGCTTACCAGCAGCAGGACAGCTCTTCTATGAACAGTGCCATTAAAGGAATTGTTGCAGGGCTTATTATGGCAGCCATTTCCTCCGTTCTTACTTTCCTGGGAATCAGCTAAAACCGTTCTTCTTTTTGAGATAAGCAGATAAGAAGAGAGGTGAAGTGATGTTTAATTTAGGAGAGGCGATCCTTGCACTTTTGGAAATCGTGTTTGGATTTTGGAATAACCAGGTCAGCCTCGTATTTGAACTTTTAGGACAGTCCCCTACCGGGTTCAAAGGAGGCGGGCCCTGGGGGATCATTGAAGGGATTGAACCCCTTTTTGTTGGGATAGGCTCTGCCCTGGTAGTCCTTTTTTTCGTCATAGGGTTTTGTGCAGAGTCGGTAGATATCCGGGAAGAAATCCGGTTTGAAGCAATCCTTCGTATGTTTATCCGGGTTGCCATTGCGCAGTGGCTGGTATCTTATAACATTACCATTATGAAAGCCCTGTTTACTTCCTGTGGAAACCTGGTGGGGCATTTGGGGCAAAACCAGAGCGTGGAGTTATCCATTGACTCGGCGCAGGCAGAAGTAATCAAAGATTTGGGATTTGGAACCAGTATCGTGTTTTTGATACTTGCTGTTTTCCTGTCTTTAATCGTTATTATCTGTGGTTTCTTCCTGCTGTACAATGTTTATTTCCGCTTTTTGAAAATCATGGTAATTGTACCTTTTGGGGCGATTGCCAGCAGTACCCTGGCTGGAAACCGGGGGCTTAGCAATACCTTTGTAGCCTATATGAAATATTTTATCAGTGTTGTTTTTGAGGCAGTCACAATGGCACTGGCAATCCTTTTGTGTAACCAGTTTATTTCCTCCGGTCTTCCGACCTTTACCGGAGATTATGAGGACTGGGCCAAAACCCTGATTTATTTGGGGGAAATGACCTTTACGGTTGCGCTGACGGTAGGCACTGTAAAAGGGGCGCAGAACCTGACTTCCAGGGCACTGGGATTGTAGGAGGAAAGGATTGTGCAGGAAAAAGGGATACAGATGACACTTTTTGAATATTTTCAGGACGCGGAATGCTTCAGCCTTAAAGAAGCAGTGGCTTGTGTAGAACAGGTAAAAGAGGTAAAAGAACCCAGTATCCGGGCAAGAATTTATGAGGGAATAGAAAAGGGGCTTTTTTCCAGGGTAGCCAAAGGAGTCTATACGGTTACCAAAGAACAGGACGGAGAAGAGGTAACTTGTATGCTGGTTCAGGGAAATGGCAGGGATTTGAGCTTTTTAAAAGATGACAGTATAGATGCCATTATTACAGACCATGCTTATGACCTGAAAAAAAGCCTGAAAGGGGGAAACCGGGATTTTGCGGCCTATGAATGTTTTCAATATACGCAGGAAGACTTTGATGAAAAATACCGGGTGTTGAAAAAAGGGTGCTTTCTGGTAGAGTTCATGCCGGAAGAAAACGGGGAAAATTATGAATACCTCTATCAGATGAAAAAAATGGCGAAAGAAGCAGGACTTGAATATTATGCAAAAGTCGCCTGGAAAAAAGGAAATTTTGTTGCCAATACGGGAAGAAAATCCAAAAATACGGAAGAGATTGCATTTTTTACGAAAGGAAAGGCAAGGAATTTACGCCCAGATGCGAAAAAGGATAAGGCGGAGCCCGGAATATCCCACTATATGTCAGGCGCCAGGGAAATGCTTCCAACGGTCTTTGACATTGAACCGCCAGGGAAAAACTCCCGTATTCATCAGGCAGAAAAACCAGTGCAACTTTTGCAGCAGATCCTCGGATTTGTAACAGAAGAAAAGGAGTGGGTACTGGATCAGTTTGCAGGTTCGTTTTCCCTGGGGGAAGCAGCACTTTCCAGTGAACGGAATGCAATCTGCATTGAAATTAATGAAGAATATTTTGAAAAGGGAAAAGAAAGGCTTCTGTCTGCAAAGGGCAGGAGCCGGTAGGAAAGGAGGATATGTAATGGAACAGGAAGAAAAACTCAGCCTGGATTTTGGCAATGGGGAGATCTATGAGGTCTGGCTGGAAGTTGCCACTTATCCGGCTGATAAAAACATCAAAGTTTGTGTGTATACGGAAAAAGAGGAAGAGATATGGAAACTTTTTGAATTGACCACAGATATGGGAATTCCGCTGGAAAAGAACCAGACCTTTTTGCTCCCAGGCTATGATCTGGAGCAGATCGTAGAATTTATCAAAAAAAACGGGATTGGACAGTTAAAAGAAGAAATCTGCTGTTCTGGCTGTATGGAATATCCACTGTTTGAATTTCAGGAAGAAACTTTAAAGAAATTGGACCCGGAGGGATATGCAGCCTATGAGCAGGCATACCAGGAACGGGGAGAAGTAAAGAATCCAGAATTTCAAAAGGAAATCAAAACAGCAGATTTTCAATGGGCGTATGAAACCGAAGAACTGGCATTGCGGGTAGATTATTACGCAATGAACCAGAACCTTTATGTGGAACTGTATAGTAAGGAAGATGGGGCGTGGGAACCGTTTTCAGATTTGACCGTAAACCTTCCCGGATATTGCCTGGAACCTGGAACTGCCTGTATCAGCGGTGATTTTAGTAAGGAAAATATCCAATTTATTCAGGAGCATGGACTGGGAACTTTGCTTCCCTGGAAGGCACAATCCGGTATGGGGCAGTACGCGGTGGTGAAATTTCATCTGGAGGAGCTGCGTAAGTTTGACCAGGCTGGGGTTGCCGCCTTTTGCAATCAACATGGATTACAGAAAACCATGCAGGAAGAGCGAAGACAGAGCAGATAAAAAACAGATACAGGAGGTTATGTATGGAGATTGAATTAAGTGAGGACCTACAGCATTATAAAGAATCCCTGGTTCTAGGACTTACAGCAAAACAGTTTTTGTTTTCGGCATTGGCATTGGGCGTAGGAACTGGGATTGTCCTGCTTTTGTATGAAAAAATCGGGATTACTTTGAGCTGTTATGTGGCAACCCCTTTTGTTGTACCTCTGGCACTGACTGGGTTTTATAACTATCATGGGCTGACATTCTGGCAGTTTGCAGGGAAGATGATTTATTTTTCCTTTTTTAACCGCCCTTTGGTGTATGGCTCTACGGAATCGGTGCAGGAACTGAAACAGATTTATATGGAAACCCGTCAGGAAGAAGAACGGGAAGTACAGCAAAGGAAAAAGGAACAGAAAAAAGAGAAGAAAGGTGGTGATGTCAACGTGGTGAAAAAGAAGGCAATCCGTATGGGAATTGTAACGGTAGTGATGATTGTACTTGGTGCGGCAGCAGCGGTGTGGTATAAGATGTACCGTTGACCAGAATATTCAATCAAGGCGTGAAATAGCGCCTGCTCTCCATTTCAGGAGAGGGATACACAGACATGTAGCGGCAGATGGAAGCTGCTGTGTTTGTGGTCCCATCTGCCTGAAAGGAGGAAATTAGAGATTGTCAATTTTTTCAGATAAGTTTGACCAGTTAAAAAAAGCAGATAAAGCAGTAAAATCCCCGAAATATCTTCAGGAAGTCATGGGGATTGGGAGAATTGCAGAAAATGGCATTTTTGAAGTAGGGAAGGGGATATATTCCAGGACATACCGTTTTTTGGATATTAACTATGTAACCGCAGGTGCAGAAGAACAGATGCGGATTTTAAAGCAGTATTGTAAGACGGTAAATGCCATTGATATATATTTTCTTATTACCATTTTTAATCGGAATAAAAATATGCAGGATTTCCGGGAGCATGTACTTTTCCAGGAAAAAGGAGATGGTTTTAACTGGCTGCGTGGAAGTTATAATCAGATTATTGAAAAGCGCATTGTAGATGGAAGGCAGGGGATTGAGCAGGAAAAACTGCTGACTGTATGTGTAGAACGGAAATCCTACGAACAGGCAAAAGCATTTTTTGCCACTTTTGAAGCTACCTTAAAACAGAACTTTGGAGAACTTGGTTCCTGCATTGAAGAATTAAATGCAGAAGAGCGGCTGCGGGTACTTTTCAATTTTTACCGTATAGGGGAAGAAGAACAATTCTCCTTTGATTTCAGACAGGCGTTAAAAAAGGGCGGTGATCCTAAAAATGATATTTCACCAGGGTATATGCAGTTTTACCCAGGTTATTTTGAAACGGAACGGAAAAAATGCAGGGCATTATTCATTAAAAAATATCCGTCTTCTTTATCGGATACCTTTTTAAATGAGATTACCAGTCTTCCGGTTCATAGCATCACTACAATCTGCATTGTACCAGTACCAAAAGAACTGGCAAATAAGGTTCTTCAGAAGAAATATCTGGGCATTGAAAATGATATTTTAAAGCAGCAGAGAGTCCGTAATAAAAATAACGACTTTTCCAGTGACATTTCTCATATCAAGAAAGTCCAGAAGGAGAAGATTGTAAATCTTATGGACGACGTGCGGGAAAATGACCAGAACCTGTTTTATACAGGGGTTAATTTCTTGATCATGGCAGAGGACAAGAAGGAGTTAGACAGTGTAACCGAAACCATTAAAAATATCGGCAATGGACGCATGTGCCAGATTGAAACCCACTATTATCAGCAGAGGGAAGCTATGAATACCATACTTCCAGTGGGAAACCGGCAGATCAGCACAATGCGGACCATGCTCACCAGGGATATTGCAGCCCTTCTTCCCTTTAATGTACAGGAATTAAACGAAAAGTCCGGCGTCTGCTATGGCATTAACCAGGTTTCTCATAACCTTTGCATTGGAAACCGGAAAAAACTGGCAAATGGAAATGGAATGGTATTCGGTGTCCCCGGCTCCGGAAAATCCTATTTCAGTAAGTCGGAAATGCTGCAGGTGTTCTTAGGAACAGATGATGATATTATCTGTATCGATCCGACACTGGAATATTTTGATATTGCAGAAGCCCTGGGAAACCAGGCGGCAATCATTAACCTGTCTACCTATACAAAGAATTACATCAATCCTTTGGAGATGGATGTCTGGGCGCTGGATTTAAACGATTCCCAGGGATATATCCGAGATAAAGGGGAATTTATGCTGGGGCTGTGTGAACAATGTTACGGGGATAATCTAAACAGCCGCCATAAATCCATTATAGACCGTTGTGTACGAAAGCTGTATATCGACATTGCAAAGGCAAGGGAAAAGCATATCCCTACCATGTCAGAATTTTATGAGTTATTGTTGGAGCAGCCAGAAGAAGAGGCAAAGGACATTGCTTTATCGTTGGAGCTGTTTGTAAATGGCTCTTTAAATATTTTCAATAACCATACCAATGTGAATGTACAGGCAAGGTTCATTGTCTATGGTACCAGGGACCTGGGGAAAGAGCTGGGAGCCATTTCCACTCTGGTCATGCTGGAAAATATCAGTGCCAGGATTGCAGAAAACGCAAAGAAAGGAAGGGCAACCTGGCTTTATATAGATGAGTTCCATACGGTTCTTGACCGGGAGTATAGTGCGAAATTTTTGTTCAGCCTCTGGAAAAAAGTGAGGAAGCAAGGGGGACTATGCACGGGAATCACCCAAAATTTGGTTGATATGCTGCAGAACTATACAGCCATGACCATGCTGGGGAACAGTGAGTTTATTGCCCTGTTAAAGCAGTCCAATGTAGACAGTCAGGAATTATCCACTGCAGCAGGAATTCCAGAAGCACAATTAAAATATGTAGATAATTCTCCTTCCGGTACGGGGATCATTAAGTATGGAAATACCTGTATTCCATTTGATAACCGTATGGAAAAAGAAGCCAATCCGCTGTATGCGCTTTTCAATACCAACCTTCACGAAAAGGCGTTGCAGACAAAGCAGGAGTAATGTAATCTGAAAGGAACTTTTTCTTTTATCTGTAAAGGAAAAGGTATGACAGACGAGAAAAAATTAGGCAACAGCAAAAATTATAAGTCGGTAAAGTAGAAAAAGGATAGGACAAAAAGAGTGCAGTTCTTTTATCAGGCACTCTTTTTGTATATCATGGGAAAGGTGGCAGAATGGCTGAAACATATCAAATAGAAATGAATTTAGAACAGTTGGAAAGACTTTTAAAAAATCTGCCGGAGGGAATTATGCTGGAGATTTGTTTTGGAAAGGAAGAACATGGAGAAGACACATAAAATAGATGTGGTAAGTATACGCCTGGTGGAAGAACCTCCTCTATACAGTAGTAAAGAATTAAAAAATCCCTGTGATGTGGCAGAACTCTTTCAGGATTTTTTAAAAGATTGTGACCGGGAAATGTTCTGTATTTTAAACCTTCGGACAAAAAACCAGGTTATTAATGTCAACGTAGTAGGTATGGGAACGTTAAATAGTGTACTGGTTCACCCAAGAGAAGTATTCAAATCTGCGATTTTATCCAATGCCAGCAGTATCATTTTGGCACATAACCACCCTTCCGGTGATCCAGAACCAAGCAGGCATGATATAGAAGTGACAAAGCGATTGGCAGAAGCCGGCAATCTTATGGGGATTGAGGTGTTGGATCATATCGTGGTGGCTGAGAACCGGTATTTTAGTTTCAGGGAAGAAAACATACTGCCAGAATACTTTCAAATGGAAGAAGTAGCAGCAGAGCAATCTCTTCCTTATGTAAAGAGTGAGAAAGAGAAGGTACATTAATTATTGCAACAGTGAAATACATTGACTGGTTTTGACAGAACATGTATAATAAAATAAGAAACAGAAAATAAAAGTAGCTAAATAGACAAATATCGTCAAAGTGTAAACATAAAATTCTTGACGAACAGGTTGTATTATGCTATAATCCCAAATCTTGAAGGAGTATACATGGCAAAGAAAAAAGTTTATGCTGTAAAAAAGGGTAAGCAAACCGGTTTGTTTTATTCATGGAATGAGTGTAAAGAGTCGGTAAGTGGATATCCGGGAGCAGAGTATAAAGGTTTTGAAACAGAAGAGGAAGCGAAAAACTATTTAGAGAATAGGATACAAGAAATTAAAAAAGTAGATATAGAAGAGAACACAACAAACCAGTTAGTTGTATATGTAGATGGTAGTTTTGATGAGAAAATAGGAAAATATGCTTTTGGGTGTATTATTCTTACACCAAGAGGAGAAACTATTAGAGAATCAGGAAATGGAAATGAACCGGACTCTTTAGCAATTAGAAATGTTGCTGGTGAAATGCTTGGTGCTATGTATGCAGTACAATGGGCAATTAAGAATGGTTATCATAACTTAGAACTTCGTTATGATTATGAAGGAATTGAAAAGTGGGCTCAAGGAGAATGGAAGGCAAAGAATACACTTACTCAGAAATATGCAAATTTTATGAAGAGTAAATCAGATATTCTAAAAATTTCTTATCAAAAGGTAAAAGCTCATTCTGGAGATCATTATAATGAAGAAGCAGATAAATTAGCCAAAGCTGCTTTAACAGAAGGTAATGGGATTCCTAAAGTTAAAAGAGGCGATTTTTGGTTTACAGTTGAAGGAATTGCTATTGAAGATTTGAAAGCCATTATAGAAATTGTTATTGAAGAAATCGGAAAAGATAACATATTTATAGAAGAAAAAGATATTGCTCATGGAAAATCCGTTTGTTTGAAGTGCAAAAACAAAGATAAGGTGGTTGTAAGACATTACGGAAAAAATAATACAGTAGTAATGCAGGGAAAACCTAAATTACTATTTTCTAAGATTATAGGATATGTAACTGAACTTATAGATGTAGAAGAAATTCCTAAAATTTTTAATAGCACATATAATCTTAATATAGATAAAGATGAAGTGCGTTCTGAGTTTCAATTTTATATGCCAAACTCGTATGATAAATTATCACCCAAAATGGCTAGATCCCTTCATCAGGCTGTATATAATTTGAAAATTAAAGGAGATATGTTTGAGGGGACATATCTAGCTCAACCAGCAGTTCGTGTTATAGAAGCGCAATTAAAAATAGCATTAATAGAATGTGATATTATACCTAATGCCAGATATATAAAGGATAAAACCTTCGATATGTTTGAGAAAGATGGTACAAAGTATAAGTTGAAACCAGATAGATATGGAAATGCAAAACAGGATCAGGTAAAATATATTGGAAATATCTATACATTTTATCATAATAATCGCCATGCATTAGAGCATTGGGATGATCCGACGTCACCATTAGATACAACAAAAATATTAGATGTGCAAGAGGCTCATGATTTGATTAAGAGAGCACTGAAGTTAATAGACAAATATTATGAAGTGATTTAGAAATTAGGAGAAAGGAGTAAGTTAGATGAATAACTTTGATATGATTGTGATAAGTGAAGAAAAAGAAAATATTCTTGTGGTTATGAAGACTAGCGAGCCTCCTTTTGATTACCTTGCAGAGATTGAGGCTTCGCTAAGGGAAAAACACTATATCGGTGTAGTAATGATTGATGAATTGCTACATAGTGGGAATACGGAAGAACGGTTTATTCAGGGATACTTTGATGGTGCCCGGTTTGACAGTGGGCAATTTGCCTTTGAGCTTGTTCCGAAAAAGAGCAAATTAAGGGAACCTGTTTGTTTTTACTTGCATCAAGACAGGGAAAGCCTTGAATATTCTATTTTAACGACCAGACAGCAGAAGCTGATTGAGCATGGCTGTATCATTTAAAAAGAAAATAAGAAGTAACACAAAGAGCATTATCGCTAAAAACGGTAGTGCTTTTTTTGTGCATAAAAAGGAGGTATTGCTACGTGGAAAAAGGTGAGATGGGCGAGAATGCCACCGGACGTTTGACAACGTATTATGTGGCAGAATGTATGGAATTTAACCGCTATGGAGAATACAGGGAGGATATCCACAGTGCAGAAGAGGCAGTAAAGATCTATCAGAGTATTCCTTCTGAAAGGTTGAATGCAGGAAAAGGAATTGGGCTTCATGTGGAGGAAGAAGATGGTATTCCATTGGAATTTTCCCTGGTTTATAACGGGGAGTTGGATGTGGATCTTTTGAGAGATATCTATGATCAAAACCAATACCCAGAGGTTTTTATAGCTGCCAGGGAACTGAGTGCTTATCTTCCGGAAACAAAAGTCATTGATACCAAAGGGCTTTTAACAGAGAAAACCTTGGAGGCTACTGTTTTTGCAGATGAAATGATTAAACTGGAAAAAAATCTTGACCCTGATTTTTACCATACCTTTTATCCGAAAGAAGCAGAACATAAGGAAGCTATTATATGGAAAGCCTTATGTCAAGACGGAAAAGAGGAATACAGCAGGTGGCTGGGAAGCAAGATATTTGAGCAGAAATCAGAGTTGAAAGAACAGGCAGACAAGCTAAAGACAACACTGGAACAGGTAAAACTTATTCCGCCGGTGGACTTGAAACCCTTTGTGTATGTGCGGATCAGTGAACACCCGGACATTCCATTGGAAGAAGCCATGCCATTAAATCAAGCGGTAGAATTGTTCGGAAAGCTGGATCGGCAGGCAGTGGAAGAGAAAGATATGGCAGGTTATTACAAAACACATTTTGAAATCTGTTTTCTCTCAGAGGGGGAAGTCATGTCTTATACCGGGCGCCAGGATTTTGGTGACGGGGAAGGAAATCTGCTGGATCATGTAAAAGCATTTGCAGATTATTATCTCCATACAGAAGAAGGGCAGCAGCTTATGAAACAGACCGCCAGGACAACAGAAGAATGGGAACATGAACAACAGCAAATGAGATGGGTACTGGAGGAGATGCTTCCTACCCTTCAGTATTTCTGCAACCTGGAAAAACTGGAAACAGCGGTTCTGGAAGAACAGGAAATAGAAAAGAAAGTCCCTTTACTGACGCAGGGGGACGCATCACGAAAAGCATATCAGGAAGCCATGCTTGCCTATATCCGGGAAAGCAGGATTGCATTAAATACAGGGAAGGAGCTGCCTTGTATGCCGGATATCCGGGATTTTGCAACTGCCTGTCCGGATAAATCATACAAAGAACAGGTTATGGAAGAGATACGACAGGAAGCAGAGTCATACGGTATGACCGTAGAAGCGTATGCAGCAAATGGATATGAGCCGCCAAAAAGGGGCGGCAGATAAAATTAGGAAAGGAGGCGGAGTTTTGGCCATGTAAAAGATATCTTCCCTCCTGAAAAAAATTGGATTTAGAAAAAACAGCAATAGAACGTATCCGCACTGCCAGCCAGATGTCCCTGCAACATTATGGGCTTCCTTTGGTAGTGACGGACAGTGGAGGAAAAGACAGCGCCGTATGCAGGGAACTGGTACGGCGTTCCGGCGTGCCAGTTGAACTGATGCACAACCTGACTACTGCAGATGCCCCACAGACTATTTATTATGTGAGGGAACAGTTTCAGAAGGCAGAACAGGCCGGTATAACTTGTAGTATCAATAAACCTTACTATAAAGGGCAGCGGATAACTATGTGGAGCCTGATCCCCATGAAAATGATCCCTCCTACCAGGACTATCCGGTATTGTTGTGAGGTTCTAAAAGAAAATGGTGGGGCTGGGCGTTTTATCACCACAGGTGTCCGGTGGGCAGAAAGCCGAAAGCGGAGGAAAAACAGGGGGATTTATGAAAACTTTGTCCCAAATGGAAAAAAACGTGCCATTATTTTAAATAATGATAATGATGATACCAGGCGACTCTTTGAATCATGCCTGTCAAGGGGCAAACACGTATGCAATCCCATTGTTGACTGGAGTGACCAGCAGGTCTGGGAGTATATCCAGGCAGAGAAAATACCCATGAACCCTCTTTACGAAATGGGATTTCACTGGGTTGGCTGTGTAGACTGTCCTATGGCAGGAAAACAAAGATACCGGGAGTTCCGCATCTTCCCGACCTATGAGAGGGCTTACCGGCGGGCTTTTGCTAAAATGCTGGAGTTAAGGAAAGCTGCAGGAAGGCAGTGCAATTCCCGCTTATGGTCAGATGTAGATGCTTTTTTCCGTTGGTGGATGGAGGATCCTGGTATCCCCGGACAGTATGAATTGTCCTTTCATGAAGATACCAATGAGATTTATTATGACTATTTGTAGTGGAAGGGAGGAGGAATTATCGCAAAATATCAATTATCTTTTGGACTGCAGTATGAAGCCTGGATGCTGGAAATCCGTATTCCGGACTGGCTGGAGTTTCCTTCTAAGGAGCAGGCACTAAAATATGGTGAGCAAGCTGAGGTTTCCGTTTTCTTAAAAGCGGAAGCTATTTTTTTGCTCTTTGATGGCAGTAAGGAGAAGATTTTACCGCAGCAGACGGAACTTTATCAGTTTTCCTACCTGAAAGAAAAGACTTATGACAGACTGGGACCGCCACTTTCCCCGGAAGACATAGACCATTTGGTAGAAGTGGGGGAATTGGAGCAGGTACTGTTCAGTGAAAAATATATCCTGACAGAAGATGATTACCAGGAATTTTCCGGAAACCTTATGGAAGCCTTTCAGGAATTGGAAAAGGAGTACGGTCCACCACCCAGAGAAAAGGAACAGGGGTATCTGTTTCAGGCGCTCTGGTATCAGGCAGAAGAATTAAACCCCGGAGAGGGGGACTGCTTTGGAGATTAAGGTAAAAAAAGAAAAAGAGCCGGAGCTGAAATTAAAAAAAGAAGCCCAGGTGACGGTGCATAAGAAAAATCCTATTTTATCTGCAAAGGAAAAGAAAGCTGCTTTTACCTCTAAGCCGGTGGCCGATCTTTTAGGGCAGAGAAAGAAAAAAGAAGGGGCAGAAAAAGGGAAACAGCCGAAGCAGGGCAGAGAAGCGCTGTTTGAAAAACAAAAGGAAAAGAAAAAGCAAGCCGGGAAAGGGGCAGCAATCCGGGGAGCAGCAGAAGATAGAAAACAAAATGGAAAGGCCAAAAGCACCGTATCTGTACCGGGAACCTTACAGCCGGATCAGATGAAACAGGGGGTAGCACCAAACAGTCAGCCCTCTGCTGGTTTCCAGGCGAAGGAACAGTATCGGAGGGAACAGGCTGCAAAGCTGGCGGAAACAAAAAAATCTTCCCTGGCGAAGCAGACTGCCATAAAAGGGGTACGCCGGGGAGAGGCTGCTATATTGACCCAGTTAGAGGGCGGGGAGGAAGTCAATGATTCCCTTTATGTCATGGGGACAGCAACAAAACCGGCAGAAAAGCTGTGGAAGGATCGGAATTATAGAAAGGCAGAGCAGGAATTAAAGGTAAAACAGGCAGATGGGAAGATCACCAATAAGCAGTTTTACAGACAAACAAGAGCAGTGAAAAAGAAACAGATGGAGAAACAGAAAAAACAGGCAGTCCGGCAGAGAAAAATCCAGTATATGATCAATAAGCTCACCGGAAATGGGCAGCAGGACAGTTTGGCACAGGTGGCAAAAGATATTGTAAAGATGAAAGCCTCTGTGTTTATGCTGAAGGTGGTCCAGTTTGCCGGGGCGCTTTTGGCTCCGCTGTTCAGTATTCTTCTTGTGGTGGCAATCCCTGTAGTGATTATCTTTTTCCTCTTATACTGTTCGCCACTTGGTGCGTTCATGCCAAATCCGTCTGAGGAGAACCCTACCGTCCGAGAAGTTTTAAGCGGTTACTACATGGACTTTAATACAAAACTTGGACAAAATGGGGAAGATGGGGCAGTTACCTATCTCCATGAGAAAAACGGGAATTATGTGAGTAATTACTATGATACTTTAATGGTTTATATGGTGAAGTATGGAACCGGGGATATAGGTGTGGATATGGATCAGCGGCATAAGGACAAGCTGAAGGAAATCTTTGATGAAATGAACAGTTTTGAAAACACGACCATAACCACCACCATAAAGACAGGGGAAAGCCTGGGAAATGTTGTCACCAGCGGTTATTGCCAGTGCAGTATCTGTTGTGGACAGTGGGCAGGAGGACCTACAGCCTCCGGTGTCATGCCAAAACCGGACCATACCATTGCAGTAGATGCACAAAACCCCTTTGTCCCTGTGGGAACCAGGATCATTATGAACGGGATTGAATATACCGTAGAAGATACCGGAGCATTTGACCGGTATGGGGTACAATTTGATGTTTTCTGTGCAGATCATGCAACTGCGTCTGCCTGGGGACATCAGACTTTTGAAGCGTTTCTGGCAGATGGGGACGAAAATGAGATTACGGTAACAAAGAAGGGCTGCTACGTCAAGAACCTGAATTATGAGGACTATATTGCACTTGGAAAGCTGACCGAAAAAGAAGAAGAACTTTTAAGGGAAGTCATGAGTGAGGAATTCCGAAATGAGATCCCTTCCTTTGGCGTAGGAAGTGACGTTGCAAATCTGGCACTGACGAAGGTAGGCTGCAAATACAGTCAGGAACACCGGTATGAGGAAGGATATTATGATTGCAGTTCCCTGGTACAGCGGTTGTATCAGGAGGTAGGCATTTCCCTTCCGGCGATTGCCTCTACCCAGGGAGAATTTATGGTAACACATGGGTTGGAAGTTACAGAAGGCGAACTGGAGCCGGGAGATCTGATTTTTTATTCTTATGAGCAGAATGGGCAGTTCCGCAATATTTCCCATGTGGCAATTTATGTTGGTAATGGCAGAATGGTACATGCAGCCAACAGCAGACGTGGAGTAGTGAATGACCCGTTCAATCCGTCGAACATTGGGCTGTATGGAAGACCCAGCCGCTTGCAGTAAGAAAGGAGAAGCATGGACGAAAAAGAATATGAAGTGACCATAACAGAAGTCCTGGAGAAAAAAGTAAGATACCGGGGCAGGAATGAACTGGAGGCAACTGCAAAAGCAGAAGCAGATTATTATGCAGAAAAAATCGTGCTGGGGGCAGATGATTTTTCCTATCGTGATATTTCTGCAAAAGAACTGGTACCTGTAAAAGAAAGAAGGAACAGCAGATGAAGCATATCACAAAAGTACGGGAACTGTATGAGGAAACCATACACTGGATTTCAGAGTCGGAGGATTCCTGGAAAAATTTTCTTTCCTGCATGGGGCGCTTGTATCAGTTGGACTTCTTAAATACCTGTATGGTATATGCCCAGCGCCCAGATGCGTCCGTTCTTGCAGGATATGATGCCTGGCTGGAAATGGATTTGCCGGTTGCCAGAGGAAGTAAAGGAATTGCAGTATTTCCTTCCAAAATTTTCGGGGAAGGAGTTACCCATGTTTATGATATTCAAGATGTAAAGGGACAGGGAATCCGGCCCTGGAACTGGCAGGTGAATGGGACAAACCGCAGACTGCTGGCAAGGGAGCTGTTCCCGGAAATCTACGAACAGGAAAAAAAGTTTAAAAATTCTTTAGACGCCTTTACAAGAACAAATGTTTGGTTTATGATAGAAGAGGAATATGAAATTTTAAAATCCTTGCAGAAGCTGGCTGTCCTTACCGGAGAGGGACAGGAGGTAAAAGAAAACCAGATTACAGAGTTTCTTGTAAACAGTGTCTGTTATGCGGTGGAAAGCCGCTGCGGTATCCGAGATGACACCCTGGATTTTTCTTTTATCTGCGGTTTTTCAGAGAATGAGGAGGTTCTGTACCGGACAGGACGGTTAGTATCCCATTTATCTGGGCGGATTGTGTTACAGATTGCAAGGACCATGAAGAACATAGACCTTGAAAGGAGGCAGTATTATGGAAGGGATCGCAGGAATCCAGTACAGGGAAATGAATGGCGTACAGATACCAGTCTTAGAGGGCGTGATGAGCGAGGAGAAGATACTGGCGTCCCTGAACCGTTACGGCAGGATCGCAGCACAGGAAATGAAGAGAACGGACCAGGCACAATACGAAATGATGCTCCTGTCCGGGAAACTGATGGAGCGGCTTATGAAAATCCAGACAGAAGCGGAGGAATACCACGAGAAACTGGCAGAAAGTCTTCTGAAGACCTGGACCAGAGAGGACAGGACCGACCCTTACAATACGTTGGAAATGACCAACCTTCGGATACAGGCGGACATGGAAGCGCAGAAACAGGTTATGGAGGAGATCATTCACCCCAGGATCGGATAAAACAGGAAAAAACAGAAGAGGATACAGAGAAAGGAACTGCTTCGGCGGTTCCTTTTCTGTCTGGGGAGATAGAACCTGCACAGCCGGAAAACTGGCAGAAAGAGAAAATCCTTCTGGAAATGACAGGGCAGGAGATACCATATAAAATTTATGAGTTTTACCGGAACAATCCAGAGGAAACAGACCGGGAAGCCTATCTTTATGAATTGTATGGAGATGTAAAAAGAGAAGCCCATACAAAAGACGGTATCCTGACCGCAGAAAGCGGTTCCAGTGGTTTTTATATTCTTTGGAGTGAGGGAACTTCCATGAAGGAGGCGTTCTGGTACTGGGACGAAGTTTCTTTGGAAATTGGGAAACGGATTGAAAAAGGGACCTATCTTCCTTTGTTATCTGTATCGGAGGAAGCCTTAGAAAATGGGGAAGAAACAGAGGAAGAAACCTTACAGCCAGAGAAAGTGCAGGAAGTGATTGAGGAAAAGGAACCAATCCCATTAGAAGAGATTGGCATAGCCTTTTATAAACAGAATATCCAGGCGGATATTTTAAAGAAAATGCTCTGTCTGGTCTATACGACCAATCAGCTACCGGAAGAAAAAGACCATTTTTTGAAGATGCTTTTGCTTCGGGAAGTACCGGAAGGCCAGCCTTATTATCTGGTGCGGACAGAACATGGAAGCTATGAGCTTTGTATTCAGGAAAATGGGATTAAGATCACCCTGCCGGAAAGCCAAGATTTTCTGCAGGAACTTTCCTGGGATCAGTTTGGCGGGCTTACTGCACATCTGGCAGAGGAGGACCAGATTGCCTATACCGAAGATTCAGAAACCTTAGAGCAGCAGGAGAATATGTACCGTCTGCTTCCCTGGTTTCCTGCATTATGGGAAGAATATAGCGAAATTCTTAAAAAAGAAGAGCTTTGGCAGGAAGGAAGAACCTCTGTCCAGACAGAAGGTAAGGTAGAAGCCGGAGATTATTATTACCCAGAAGGGTGGCTTCAGTTTACCGGTGGGGATAAAAGCCGGTATCAGAAAAATATCCGGGCGATCCGTATCTTAAAAACACTGGAGCAGGAAGAGAGAAATGCCACAAAAGAAGAACAGGAAATTCTTGCGGGGTATGTAGGGTGGGGCGGGTTGCCAAATGCTTTTAACAGTAAACGCCCGGAGTGGAAAAAAGAATATCAGGAATTGAAGGAACTGTTGACCGCAGAAGAATACGCCCAGGCAAGGGCCAGTGTCAACAGTTCTTTTTATACGCCGCCGGAAGTCGTGCGGGGGGTTTATAAAGCCCTGGAGCAGTTTGGATTCCAGAAGGGAAAAATTCTGGAACCGGCTATGGGGATTGGAAACTTTTTTCATGGTCTTCCGGAAAATATGCAAAAATCCCAGCTTTATGGTGTGGAGATTGATGCCATAAGCGGAAGGATTGCACAAAAGCTCCACCCTTCAGCCAGTATCCAGATCAAAGGATTTGAAAAAACGGAATTTGAGGATAACAGCTTTGATGTGATTGTGGGAAACGTGCCTTTTGGGGACTTCCGCTTGTATGATCCCCGATATAAAAAGATGAAGCTGAAAGTCCATGATTATTTTATCCGGAAAAGCCTGGACCTCCTTCGGCCAGGAGGCATTTTGGCAGTGGTAACTTCAAAAGGAACGTTGGATAAAAATGACAGCACTGTGAGAAAAAATCTGGCAGAACAGGCAGACCTTTTAGGGGCAGTCCGGCTTCCGGCAGATTCTTTTGGAAAGAGCGCCAATACCGCAGTTACCAGTGACCTTTTGTTTTTTCAGAAAAAAGCAGAGCCTTCGATTGGGGAGCCGATCTGGACTTATACAGGGCTTACAGAAGACATGGTGCCGGTGAATGAGTATTATCTGGAACACCCGGAAATGATGCTTGGGAAAATGGTCTGGTTTGAACAGTTTTTCGGGAAAGATTCCAAATATACAGCCCTGGTCAATGAAGCGGAAGACTTTGACCTGGAAAAAGGAATTTTGGACGCAGTTGGAGAGCTTCCTAAAAACTGTTATGAAGAAAGCATAGCAGAAAAAAAGAAGGAAGAGCAGGACGTCTTAGCTGCTTCTCCAGAGATACCTAATTATACGTTTACGGTGATACAGGACGAAGTATATTACCGGGAAGGGGAGTCTTTATACCGGAGCCAGGTAAAGGAAAGTGTGAAGCGTCGGATACGTGCCATGCATAAGATCCGCCTTCTGGTGCGTGAAATTTTACAGATACAGCAGGAAAATTGTTCTGACCAGGAACTGAAAAAGGCACAGGAACAGTTAAACCGTTTGTATGATGCCTTTGTGAAAACGCATGGATATTTCTGTGACCGGACAAATAAAATGGCGTTCCGGCAGGACAATGATTATCCCCTGCTTTCTTCCCTGGAAGTGGTTGACGAGGACAAAAATGTAACCAAAGCTGATATTTTTTACAAAAGGACCATACGCCCCAGAGATGTGATAGACAAAGTGGAAAATGCCCAGGAAGCATTGCATATCAGTCTGTCAGAATATAACCGGGTGGATATTCCCTATATGCTCTCTCTTTGTCCGGGAAACAGGAAAGAAATGCTCCAGGAATTAAAAGGGTTAATCTACCAGAACCCGGTACTGGCAAAAGAAGAAGATCCCAATGCAGGGTGGGAAACCGCAGATGAGTATTTAAGCGGCAATGTGCGGCAGAAGCTCCGTACTGCTAGGATTTATGCGCAGAATAATCCCTTGTTTGTAGACAACGTGGAAGCACTGGAAAAGGTACAGCCAAAAGAACTGACAGCGCCTGAGATCAGTGTAAAACTGGGAACAACCTGGATTGAAAATGAGGATTACGAACAGTTTATCTATGAGCTTTTGGAAATCCCGGAGAGCAACCAGAGAAACTATTGCGCTCATAGTGGCCATGCCCTCAAGATTGAGCGCTTAGATGCAGATATGTCTTACCATATTGACAGGGGAAACTTTTTTGGAGGAACCATTCGTACCAGACAAACCTATGGCACAAGATTTATGGATGCGATCAGCATTATAGAGGAACTGTTAAACAGCCGGATTGTGACCATAAGGGATCGGGTGCAGGAAGGGGAAAAAATACGTTATGTGATCAATCGGAAGGAAACCATGCTTGCCAGGGATAAGGCGGAGCAGATAAAAGAAGCCTTCCGGGACTGGATTTTTAAGGAGCCGGAGCGCAGAAAAAAATATGTGGATTTTTACAATGAAACCTTTAACTGCGACAGACAACGAAGCTATGATGGCTCTTATTTAAAACTGCCGGGACTGAACCCTCTGCTAAAGCTGCGTCCTTATCAGAAAAATGCTGTGGCAAGGGCATTGCTGTGTGGAGGAAATACCTTGCTTGCCCATACGGTAGGCGCTGGTAAATCTCTGGAAATGATCTGCATCTGTATGGAGATGAGGAGGCTGGGGCTGGCAACGAAACCCCTTCTTACCGTTCCGAACCACCTGACCTTCCAGATGGGAGCAGAATTTTTGCGCGCCTACCCAGATGCGAAGATCCTGATTACCAGAAAAGAAGATTTTCAGAAGGAAAACCGCAGGCGTATGATTGCCAGAATGGCAACAGGGGATTATGACTGTATTATTATTGGCCATACTCAGTTCCAACGAATTGCCATTTCCCCTGACCGGCAAAGAGCCATGATGGAAGAGCAGGCAGAGCAGCTGGTAGAAGCCATTAACCGGGCAAGGGAAGAAGAGGGAAAGAACTGGTCCATAAAGCAGATGGAAAGCAGAAAGAAAAAACTGTTGCAGAAAATCGAAGAACTGAACAATGAAGAAATCAAAGATGATGTGATGTACTTTGAAGAAACAGGCGTAGATGCCTTATTTGTAGATGAAGCGCACCTGTTCAAGAACTTGGAAATTTTTACGAAAATGAACAATGTTGCGGGTCTGGGTTCCAGCGGTTCCCAGAGGGCTATGGATATGCGTATGAAAATCCAGTATATCAACGAAAAAAATCAGGGAAGGGGCGTCATTATGGCAACGGGAACCCCTCTGTCAAACTCAATGGTGGAACTTTATGTGATGCAGTTATATCTGCAGGAAAGGCGGCTTCACGAAAAGGGGATTTACCATTTTGATGCATGGGCTTCTGTGTTTGGGGAAGTTACCAGCTCTTTGGAACTGGCACCGGAAGGTACTGGTTACCGGATGCGGACCAGGTTTAATAAGTTTATCAATCTGCCGGAACTGATACACCTGTTTAAAGAAGTAGCAGACATTATTCTGCCTGATATGCTAGATATTAAGCGGCCAGAATTAAAGGACGGAAAATATAAGGTTGTAGTATCGGAAGCCTCTGATTATGTCAAAGAACGTATGCAGGAAATGGTGGAAAGGGCAGAAGCAATCCATAGAGGTGTGGTAGATCCAAAGGACGACAATATGCTCCGGATTACCGGGGAAGCAAGGCTTTTGGGTACAGATCCCCGGCTTTTGGACAGTTATGCTCCGGTAGATTCGGATTCCAAACTGAATAAAGCAGTAGAAAACATTTACCAGGAATATGTACAGTCCCAGGAACAGAAAGGAACCCAGATTGTTTTTTCGGATATTGGGACACCCGGACCTGGGAAAGCGTTTACCGTCTATAATTATTTAAAACAGGAACTGATTACCAGAGGTGTTCCAGAGGAAGAAATCTGTTTTATCCATGATGCAAAAACAGATGAACAGAGGGACCGTATGTTTTCCGATGTCAGAGCCGGAAGGAAACGGATTATTATAGGAAGTACCGAAAAACTGGGGGTAGGAACCAATATCCAGACCAGAATGGTGGCGGCTCATCATATCGACTGCCCCTGGAAACCTTCTGATATTGAACAGCGGGAAGGGCGCATTATCCGCCAGGGGAATGAAAATGAGGAAGTCAATATTTACCGCTATGTAACAAAGGGTTCTTTTGATGCTTATTTATGGGGCATTGTAGAAACAAAACAGCGGTTTATCAGCCAGGTATTTACCAGCCGGGAACTGGCAAGGATCTGTGAGGATATAGATGAAACCGTATTAAATTTTGCAGAGATTAAAGCGGTAGCTTCTGAAAATCCCCTGATTATGGAAAAAATACAAGTAGATAATGAAGTGGCACGTCTGAGAATTCTAAAAGCTGCACATGAAGGGAAACGGTTTACCCTGCAAGATGCGGTCACTTTCCAGTATCCGAAAAGGATACAAAGCCTGAAGGGAGAACTGCAATTACTTCAAAAGGATTTGGAGCGCAGGAACCAGGCTATGGAAGTACAGCCGGGGTTTGCAATCACGCTGCAGGGAAAAGTTTATGAAAAACACAAAGAAGCAGGTGAAGTTCTGCGTGGGATTATAGAAGGGGTAACAGCTTTTACCAGGCACGAAGTCGGTATATATAAGGGGTTTCAGGTATCTGTCCAAAATGATATGCTGGGACCGATCTTGTTCCTTCAGGGAGAGAAGGAGTATAGTGTGGAGTTAAAAAGCAGTGACTCCGGTAACATGGTCCGTATAGAAAACCGCTTGAATGCCCTTGATAAAGCAGTGGAGGACGTTCAAAAAGAAATTAAGACCTGCGAAAATGAGATAAAAAATGCAAAGCAGGAATATGAAAAGCCCTTCCCGTATGAGGAGCTTTTAAAAGAGAATATTACCCGGCAGATGGAGATTGATGCAGAACTGGAAATCAAGGACCAGGAGGAGTGTGTGGAAGTGCAGGAGGAAACTAAAAATCTTCCATGCCAGACAGCAGTTCGGTAACGAAAAATAGAGTAGAAAAGGAGATCACAATATGGAATATAATATCAGAGTATATAAACCGGAATTGAAACAGGAAGAAGGAAAAATCAATAACCTGAAAGGATTTGCTACCATTACCTTTGATGAGGCCTTCTGTGTGAAAAGCCTTGCAATTAAAGAGTCCTCGAAAGGAAATCTGTATCTCGATATGCCCCGTTACAGAGATTATGAAACAGGGGAGTATGTTCCTTTTTTCCGGTTTACGGATAAGGAATTTCAAAAGGAAGTGTTGGATACCGTAAGGGAAGCCTATGAGAATATGACAGAAACGAAAACAGACTGTAAGGGCTGTTGGGGAGAGGAAGAGCTGTATTACAATCTGAGTGTAAATCCGGTACAGGGAAGCGATACATTTAAGGCAGATGTAGCCATTCGTCTGCAGGACGTATTGGCAATCCAGCAGCTTCATGTGATCCAGGCATGGAACGGAAAAACTTTTGTAGGTATGCCTCAGAAAAATTCTGCAAAAGGAGAGAGGGAGGATATTGCCCATGCAGTCAATGCAGAATTTAAGGCAGATCTGGAAAGTGCAATCATGGACGAATACAATAAAAAGATGGAATATGCCAAAAGCCAGAAACAGCAGCGAAGAGGGAGATAGGAGCGATTCATAAAAAGACTGGTATTTTTGGAACAATAATGGTAGAATGAAGGAAATATCAGCATGGGAGGAAACAGTATGCCAAGACGTAAAAAAGTAGAAAATCTTTCTCTTGAAGAAATGCTTATGAAGACAGAGCAGGAGATTAAAACAACAGAGGCAGAATTAAAAGAACTGCGTTTGAAAGCAAAAGAACTTAGGAAGAAGATTGAAGATAAACAGAAAGATGAAATCTTTAGCGCCTTACTTGCTTCCGGAAAAACAGTGGAAGAGGTCATGACATATTTAAAATCCGGTAATGAAGAAAAAGCGGAATAAAATAAAGGAAAATGCCGTTACGGGTGATAAACCTGTAGCGGCATTTTTTGTGGTCATAAAAATAATATTTGGTGGACAAAAATAACTATTATTTGTATTGAGTGCTATACTACAAAACATCTAATACATATGGATTAGGAATAAACACAGGGAGGTAAGAAATACATCAATGGTTTCAGAGAAAACAAGAAGTCCCACAAAAATATATTAAGCAAAAGGGAATAGAAATTTTGAAAACACTGTAAAGTGTAAAAAATAGTTAGTGAAAAGAAGAAAGGTTGGGTATAAAAATGAAAATTAACGATTTTAAAGAAAACAATGAAAATAAAAAGGAAGTTATGGAGAAAAAGATGGAAGCCTTAAAGCTGGAAAATATCAATAGTATGTGGTATTTCATTGTTGCAACTCTTAAGGCAGTTGTTGGTAGTAAGGGACACTAATAAAAAAATTGATTTAAAATGGAGGAATTAGAGATGAAAATTAATGAATTTAAAGAAAATAACGAAACAAAAAAAGAGGTTATGGATCAGAAAATGGAGGCCTTAAAACTGGAAAATATTAACAGCATGTGGTACTTCATTGTCGCTACCCTTAAAGCTGTCGTTGGTAGTAAAGGACACTAAATATAAAAAGACGAGAGATTTGTAGACTTATCATATTTTATGAGAAATAGGTGTTTATAGAATGCTTCATATATTTTATAAACACCTATTTGGAAAGGATACTGCAATGAAACTGATTAATTATAGTTTGAAAGTAGGGAAAAAAAAGCTACTTGAAAATGTAAACATTTCATTTGATAAGAAATATATAAACCATATTTTAGGAAGCAATGGCGCTGGAAAATCAAGTTTTGCTAAAACATGTGTAGGAATGTTAGAATTTGAGGGAAAAATTGAAGAAAATCAGGAGGCAATTCTTATTGGAAGCAGTAGTAATATTCCGGCAGAGTTTACTCTTGATGATGTGATAAAATTATTAAAAAAGAAATTTGAAGCACAGAAAATTATGGGTTTATATGACCTGTTAAAATTAAATAAAGTATCTAAAAACTTGCAAATCAAGAAGATGAGTGATGGTCAGAAGCAAAAAATAAAATTATTGGCGTTTTTATCAGCAGACCCTAAAGTGATTATATTAGATGAATTTACAAATGCTTTGGATAAAAATAGTTCTATAGATTTGTATGAATTCCTTATGGAATATAAGAAAACTCATGAAGCGGTTATTATCAATATTACACATAATTTATCTGATTTAGAATATATGGAAGGGAAATACTATTATATTAACAATCTGGAAATTACAGAAATTGCTTCTAAAGACGAGATTGTAGCTATGTATATAAGGGGGGAATAATATGGAAATAAGAAAAAATATAAAAAATCACTTTTTTTTATTTTATTTACTTACTGTAGCAATCTGTTTTGTTCTAGGATATGTACTACTTGTAAGTCTGGATAAGATTTCCAATCCGACAATTAGTGAGCTATACGTTAGCATTTATACGGTAATCACACAGTTTGGAATGCTTATTTTTCCAGTATTGATTATTCAGTCTTTTGTATCAGATTACAAAAATAAAAATATCCTATTTTATAAACTTATGGGATACAATTGGCTTCGCTATTTTTTGACAAAAATTGCGGTGATATTAGCTTGGATGAGTATTATTGTTTTTGGTGGAGTTATAGGTATAAGTATTGTGTATCAGGATTTCTCTTATACTTTGGCAACTTTGTTCTACTTCGAAAGTGCAATTATTTATGAAATATTATTGGCAAGTATGTGGGGATTTTTGTTTAAAAGTGTTATTGGAGCCTATGTAGTAAATTTTGCTTTTTGGTTATTTTCAATGGTGGCTTCGATTGCTAACCCCAAATTGAGCTTTTTGGTTAGGTATGACGCTTCAAATCCTGTTTTCATAAAGTTTAACCAGTACTTTAATACACGAAATAGCGATTATTTGATGATTCAAGAAAATATTTTATATTCAATAGCATTATTTGCTACTGTATTATGTATAATTTTTATTTTTAGAAGGAGATGGGAAAAAAATGGAATTTAAAGGATGTGGAATTTTATTAACTGAAAATTGTAATGCAAGATGTAAAATGTGTTGTGACTCAAGAGGGCTTGTAAGAGGTAAAACTCTTACAATAGAGGAATTAGATTTGATTCTAAAAAATATTAAGGAATGTCCGTCTATAGATCTCATTGGTGTGACTGGCGGTGAACCTATGCTATATCCTGATTTGGTAGAGCATATAATTAATTTTGATTATGGTAGAAAAGTTGGAATTACAATTAAAACTAATGGATTCTGGGGAAAGGACATCAATAAGGCAAGAAATTTTATTGAAAGAAATAAATCTAAGATAAAAATGATTTCCTTTAGTTATGATCAATTTCATAAGGAATTTATTGATTTGCAGAATATCTTAAATATTGTAGATATTGCAAATGATTTAGAGGTAAGTACGGAAATTGTTGGTTGCTTCTTAAAAGATGGTATTCAGCCAGGTGATATTATCAATGAGATGGGGGAACATGCCTTTAAGACAAATTATGCATATCAACCAGTTATTAATACCGGATCAGCAGAGATATTTTCTGATTCCCAGTTTATAAAAGTTATTGATTTGAAGAAACATGAAGCGCGCTGTATTGGACTTTTAGATCGAACATTATTGATTAATGCAAAGTTAGAAGTATATCCATGTTGCTCACAAGTCGTAGAAAATACGCTTTTATTAATGGGAAATTTACATGAAGAGAGCTTGAGTGCAATCATTCAGTCTATAGATTATAATAAGGTTTTACATAAAATCTATACAGAAGGTTTTACACCATTTTTGGAATTATTAAAGAAAAAGAATATAGAATATCCGCAGAGTTTGACTTCTCCGTGTGAGTTATGTGGATTTTTATTTAAAGATGATTGGTTTTTAAGATTGCTGAAGGAAGAAGGATATTTTGAAAATATTTAAATATGAAGAATATACCATAGCTCAGGACAGTAAAAGAGATTTTACGATTGTAGAAAAAAATAATAATTTCTTTAAATTGGATAATGCAACATTTGATTCACTGTTCGGAAAGGAAAAACTGGAGTTCGTAAAAAATGATAAAGATAATATACTATATATGATGGGAATGATTTTTATGATTCTTCTGACATTATATTTATATTTTAGAACTACAACGTATTCTATTATAGATGTAAATTTTCTTCCAGCAACTTTAGTTTTAATAATAAATATATTTATTCATGAACTTGGACATGTATTATTTTTGAAAAAATTTTATCCTAAAAGTCGAGTCAAAATAGGGTTTAAATTTATGTTTATTTGGCCTGCATTTTATGTAGATACTTCATATAGCTATATGGTTTCTAAATACAAAAGGATTGCAATTTATCTGGCTGGAAATTTTATGAATTGTATTTATGTATTGCTTGTACTATTATTTTTTCCAAAACAGCTACCGTATTGTTATTTGGTGATTTCTAATGTGCTGGTGAATTTCATTCCAATAGTAAAAAGTGATGGATATTATGCAGTTGTTACATTATTCAATAAAACAAATATAAAAAAAGACAAAGTAGCTACCACATTAGAAGATGCTATTAGAGGTATAATTATGTTTGGCGTTTTAGGGATTTTTTCATGGTTATCACAATAGGGAGGAAAAATATGGAAAAGATATTATTTACATCAGAATCAGTTACCGAGGGACATCCAGATAAAATTTGTGATGCAATTTCCGATGCGATATTAGATGCACTGATTGAAAAAGATCCAATGAGTCGTGTTGCCTGCGAAACCAGTATAACTACAGGATTAGTATTAGTTATGGGGGAGATAACAACGCAAGCATATATTGATATTCCTCAGATTGTTAGAGAAACCCTTCGTAACATTGGATACACAAGGGGAAAATATGGATTTGATGCTGATACCTGTGGAGTTATTACATGTATTGATGAGCAGTCTAAGGATATTGCACAGGGGGTAAATGAAGCATTAGAAGTAAAAGAGCAGAATGAGTGCGAAAATGCAAAAAGTATGTTAGGTGCCGGTGATCAGGGGATGATGTTCGGTTATGCAACGAATGAAACAGATGAATTTATGCCGTATGCTATTTCGTTGGCTCATAAATTAGCTAGACAGCTTGCGAAAGTCCGCAAAAATGGAACTCTTGCTTATCTTAGACCAGATGGGAAAACGCAGGTTACAGTAGAGTATAATGAGCAAGGGAAACCTGTACGATTAGAAGCGGTGGTTTTGTCTACACAGCACGATCCTGAAATATCTCAGGAACAGATACAAAAAGACATTAAACATTATGTCTTCGATTGTGTTTTACCTCAGAGAATGGTAGATTCTGAAACCAAATTTTACGTAAATCCTACGGGACGTTTTGTAATTGGTGGACCGCATGGTGATAGTGGTTTAACAGGGCGGAAAATTATTGTGGACACATATGGAGGATATGCTCATCATGGCGGAGGAGCTTTTTCTGGAAAGGATTGTACAAAAGTAGATAGGTCAGCAGCATATGCAGCTCGTTATATTGCTAAAAATATTGTAGCGGCAGATTTGGCACATAAATGTGAAATTCAACTTTCATATGCAATTGGTGTAGCAAAGCCAATCTCAATAGGAATTAATACATTTGGAACAGGTGAATTGCCAGAGGATATGTTAATTCATATTATAAGAGATAATTTTGACTTGAGTCCTACTGGTATTATAAAAATGCTTGATTTAAGACAGCCTATATATAAGCAGGTGTCAGCATATGGACATTTTGGAAGATTAGATTTAGATTTACCATGGGAAAGATTAGATAAGGTAGAGGATTTAAAAAAATATAAGAATGATACAGAAAAAGGCACTGATTAGTGCCTTTTGTTATGCGCTGGAGAAGACGAAAAAGAATTCGTGGACAAAAATCCCTGAATTTATGGACATAATAAGAAAAAAGCAAAAGGTTTTGCTATAATTCATGACATAGGGAGGGATTAAAAGTGTTAAATAAAGTGTCCAGTAAACTTGCAAAAAGAATAGCAGATGGCTCGGAAAGGAGAAAAGAAGCTGTTTATACTTATGGCATAGAAATTATTTTGTCAACAATGATTGGAATAAGTTCAATATTGATTGTGTCAGGTTTATTACACGAATTTAAATTAGGTGTAATATTCCTATTGGTGTTTGCACCATTGAGAGTATTTACGGGTGGATATCATGCAGTTACATATTTTAGATGCTTTTTGATTAGTAACATTTCGTATTTATTTTTATTACTTTTTAACAATATAATTTATACAAAGCTTCCATTAGAAATATGGTTGATTTTGCTAGTATTAAGTAGTTACTATATTGCTATCCATGCACCGGTGGTTAATGAAAATCAGCCTATTGGTGAAAATAAAAAAAGTCGGTGTAAGATTATGGCTAGGAATATTTTGAACATAAATGTCTTTGCTGCATTATTTTTATCAGTAGTAGATAAAGAGATCATGGGTATGATGGTATTAAGTATTTGTTTGGTAGCAGTATTTATGCTGATTACTGATAAACCTAAATTTTTATTGTATACAAAGAAAGGAGTTATAGGACTATGAAATTTCTTGCTATGTGTATAGAAGCTTGTGCAATATGGGGAGCAAATTGTGCATCTGTTTGTCTTTCATATCAGCCTAAATTACCGGAATGTCTGAAATAAGGTAAAGTTAATACATGTATATAAATAAAAGATGCCAGAGTGTTGATATTCCGGCATCTTTTATGCTAAATGAAGTATATAGGGAGGAATAGAAATGCAGATAAGAGAGAATGGAGTATATATTGAAGCAATTAAATTAGCAGCAGGAAGTGTACAATATAAAGATATATCCGTAAAAGATACATTTATTGATGCTGTTTTTCAGTTGTATCAATACTATCAAAACACAGAAAATATTAAGTATTTAGAAACTTCAATTTTGCATATACAGGCTTATTTAGAAATGGGATTTCCGTATGAAGAAGGGAAAGATGTTTTTGACCTTGTTTTAAAAGAGTTAGGAACTACAAGAGAGTTAAAATTCCCCCAAAAATTTTACTTTGCAAAAAAGGTAAAATTGAATAAAACTCAGGTACGATCTATGATAAAAAAGTGGCCAGCATCTCCGCATCAAGAAATGAAAATAGATGAGGTAGTAGCAGATATTATAACAAAAGTAAAGCAACATGAAACAGGGATTTATTATTATAAATGCGCAGTAACAAAAGACATGTATGAATTGGTAATAAATGAAAAAGAAATGTTTTTCCATGATTTAAGGAGAGGAATTTTTTATACATTTATGATTTAACAAATCACTAGAATCTGCTATAATAAAGTGATTGCTCATAAGGAGGCGTATCATGATTTACATTGCTATATGTGATGATAACGAAAAAACAGTAGAAATATTAAAGAAAAAAGTAATGGAATTTTTAAAAAAGAGTAACGAATTTGCAGACATAACGGTTTATACTCAGAGTGAGAATTTACAATATGATATTCAGGAAGGGAAATATTATGATCTAATCCTTAGTGACATTGAAATGCCTAATATAGACGGTATGAATTTAGCTGCATATGTTAAAAGGTATTTACCGGAAGTGCTAATCATATTTATTACATCACATTTAAAATATGCCGTAGATGCATTTGAATTGTCAATCTTTAGATATATACCCAAAAACTCAATAGGCTCTAGGTTACCACAGGCGTTGAAGGATGCTATCAATATGATAAAGATACAGACAGATGAATTTTATGCAATAAAAACACCAACTAGAGTAGAAAAAATACCTTATCATAAGATTTTGTATATTCAAAGAGAAGGAAAAAATTCTGTAATAACATTATTAGATAATTCAGTGACCAAGGTAAGAAAGAGTCTTACACAGGTGTTTAAAGAATTTCGATCTGATGATTTTGTATATGTTGATCGTGGGGATATTGTTAATCTAGCCCATATTATGGGAATAAAAGATGGAATTGTAGAACTGAAGAATGGAATTCGTTTGCCAGCAAGCCAGGCAAAACTGGAACAAATAAAAACGAAGTTAAGTGACTTCTGGAGTGAACAGATATGAATATTGTATATAATGGAATTGAAATTTTAGCAAGTTCTGTTGAAGTATTTGTATTATATAAAATATATAGTATTTTGTTATATAAGCAACAAGGAAAGCAAAACTTTATATTAGATAGAGAATTAGCAATAATAGGAACTGTATTAATACAAATTTGCAATCATGTATCAATATTTTCTTATTTTACGATTATATTATTTGTATTATATATGAGTATTACCGCTAAAATTATCTACAGGAGAAAGTATATAGAACTATTTTCAATCGCAAGTTTTTATGTATTATGTTTAAGCTGTTTCGACTTTTTGATTTTTACTCTTGTATCGAATTTTTATGGTGGCTATGATACATTTACTGCGCTAGTTTCTACAAGAGGAATTTTACGTGTAGTAATGATTTGTGTTATAAAGTTTTTATGGATACTGCTGTATTTTATGATAAAGAAATATTTATATTCTTTTTCATTGAAGAAGAACTATGTATATACAATTTTAATTATATCCTGTGCGGGATTTTTGGGATTTGTATACTTAGTTAATCAAACATTTAAGGCATTTAATTATACAATGACAGGTGTGTGGTTTGTATTTATAGCTTTTTGGTCATTACTTTTTTTTACAGTTTATTTTGTAATGGAAAGCAAAGAAGAAAAAATGAAATTAGATTTTGCAGAAATGCGAAATGAACTGCTTGAAGAAAATTATAAAACTATTAATGAAATTTATACAGGTAATGCAAAGCTATACCATGATTTAAATAACCATTTGAATGTATTATATCAGCTTTTAGATGAAGAAAAGACGTTGGAGGCAAAGAATTATATTACAGAAATAAGTCGCCCAATAATGCAATTATCGAAAACTACTTGGACAGGAATAGACGTTGTTGACGTAGTGATTAATAGTAAATTGGGAAAAATGAAGGAAAAAGGAATTACCTGTAATGTGAATGTGGAATTCCCGCAGAATACCAATATTAAACCACATGATATGTGCACAATATTGGCAAACTTATTGGATAATGCGATTGAAGCTTCTGAAAAATTGAAAATACCTAGAAATATTTCGTTGACTATACGCCGGATTAATCACTTTTTACTTATAAAGGTTTCTAATGCGTGTGAAGAAAATAAAGAGTCATTTGCACATTTTCCTTCAACAACAAAGAAAAATAGAGAATTTCATGGTTGGGGACTTCCGAGTGTAAAAGATGCAGTTGAAAAATATAATGGTACACTAAAGTGCATAAATGAGGAAAAACAATTCATAGTAAAAATTATGTTGTTTTTTGAAAAAAATACAAATTAAAATAGCCAAAGTGGGAAATTACAATCTTATTTTTATGTTTTGATGGAAAAACGTAGTAAATGAAATTAAAGACATTTAATTATATTATAAAAGAATAGTAGGACACTTATAATCGGTGATATAGAGAATAAAAAAAGAATGTTGCAAAAGCGATATTCTTTTTTTTATTCAATATTTTGAAATAGAACGAAACCAAACTCCAATCCTTTCCGTATTGATAAAAAACAGACAGATGGGATTTGGACAATGGATGAAATTATTTTAATGAGAAAACTGAAGAGGAAAGATGAATGGGCATTGGGAAAAATCATTGATTTATATAGTTCCTATATCACATGTATCGTCTGGGAATTACTGCATAAAAAAGGTACCAAGGAAGATATAGAGGAGGTGGTTGCAGATACTTTTATTTCCCTATGGCTGACAGCAGAAAGGATTAATTATAAAAAGTACAGCAGTGTCAAATCGTATCTGGGAATGATTGCAAGAAATAAAGCGAAAGATTGGTTAAGAGCTTATCGTGGAGAAATTCTGGAACTTAATGATGATATTCTTTTGATTGATGGTGATGTAGAGCACTTGATTTTACAGAAAGAGCAACAGTTGATCATTGGAAGAACATTGGAGAAATTAAGAGAGACGGATAGAAAAATTTTTATTATGTATTATTATCGGTATAAAAAAATAGAAGAGATTGCAGAAACATTAAAAATGAATCCTCAAACAGTAAAGACCCGTCTGCGGAGAGGAAGAGAAACTCTGAAAAGGATTCTTCTGGAGGAGGGATATGATGCCAGTGAAGTTTAAAATAAGTGAAATGTTTGATAATTCCTGTGAGCTATTTGAAAATGAAATGCAACATAAAAATATTGAAAGTGAGAAGCGAATAAAAGAAATTGTTTTTCTTGAGATAGGTCACACCAAAGCCAAAAGAAATCGCAGGAGATATATAGCTGTTTTGGCAGCGGCAATGGGAATTGGAGGAATCACTGTTGGGGCACATGAAGTTTTAAAATCTGCAGGTGAAATCAAAAATAATGAGGAAGTGGTTTTAGAAAATCAGAACGGACTTGCTTTATATGAAAAGGAAAACAGCGGAGCTATACAAATGGAAGTGGAAACGGACATCATTTTACCAGAAAATTTATATAAAGATGGAATTCCTATTGCAAAATATATTATGGAATTAAAAACAGAGCGTAACGGATCAGTGCCAGAGTGTTATTTGGATAACGGAACCATGATTGTCCTTACAGATTTTGATGGAGATACTTGGGATATGAAAACAGGGGATGTTTTTATATTAGATTTCATACAGTCTGATAGTGATGAGAGAGGTGAAGCAAGAACATTAGAGATTGGATATATTTTTAATGGAGAGGTGATAGATGAGAAGGTTATATCAGAAACAGAAAATAAGATAATCCTGGATATTCCTAAATCAGGACAATATGGTGTATATTTAAAAAATGTATCTAGTGACAGAGTAACGATTTCGCAAGGAATATTGACTGTAGAAAGGGGAAAGTGAAAGATGAAAAAACAAGAATATTTTTGGGAATATTAGGGCTTATTTGCCTGGTTGCTATGCCAGTTTCAGCAGCCGATAATGTAAGAAATATAACAACTTATAGTATTTGTAGAGAAGATTTATATAAAGATCAGATAGAGGATAGAATGGGACTACAGCAAATTAGTATTGAAAGTGGGAAAACGGTATCTTTTTATGACTCCAATGGTTCTATGTTTTATGTGAGTGGAGGTACTACTGTTACTTTTCGGGTAAACTTGAATGTATCTTCCTCTGTAAAGATGGGGTATATCAATCAGAATGGAAGTAGAACCCAAAAGTATAGCGGTTCAGGAACTTCCCATAAAACATCATTTACAATACTGTCTAGTGGATACTATAGATTCTATGTAACTAATAGTGGATCTAAAACAGTGAAAGTAACGGGAGGTGAAATTTGTTTCTAAAATTATGAGAAGGAAAATATTTAAAATAATAAAGTGGTTGGCTATTGTAATTCTGATTCTATGCTGCATGGGGAGCACATGGAATTATTTTTGTAAAAAGAGAGAAATACCAAAGGTACAAGCAGCTTATGGCAAGGCAGTTAAAGTCAATGGGAAAAAGATGACTGTGGAAATTGCTGGTTTGCAAGCAGAAGAATCCCCCGTTATTGTGTTACTCCCAGGACTGGGATCTCCTTCTCCGGTATTAGAGTTTAGACCTTTAGCTGAGGAATTAGGAAAGACATATAAAGTGATTACAGTGGAGCCTTTTGGCTATGGACTGTCTGATCCCGCAGATACAGAGAGAAGCATAGAGAATATCGTAGAGGAATTACATGCCTGTTTAGAGGAGATTGGAGTTCACCGATATTATCTGATGGCTCATTCTATTAGCGGATTGTATTCCCTGTATTATGCTAATACTTATCCAGAGGAAGTTCGTGGTTTTATAGGGATAGATTCTTCTGTACCAAAGCAAAATGAGAATGAACCCTTTGATACAACAAAATTAAATCTTCTGATGGCCTATTTAAGTAAAACAAAAAATGTGTTGGGAATTAGCCGGATATTTTCAATTGGAAATCCGGAAAAGGCTATCTATGCAGACCAGAATTATTCTTATTCACAGGAAGACTTAGAAGTTTTTCGGATACTTTCCCTTGATACTTCTTATAACAAGACTGTAATGAATGAATTAAAACAGGTAGAAAATAATCTGAAGATAGTGCGGAACATGAAATTTCCGAAAGAAGTGCCAGTGCTAAACTTTGTTTCAAAAGACAATTGTGAAATTTTTCCAGGATGGGAGAAGTTGCATAGAAGTGTGTTAGGTGATAATCAGGAAAACAGATTGGTAATGTTAAAAGGGGGACATTATCTGCATTTTGAGCAGAAAGAGATGATAGTAGACCTTACATGTAAATTTGCAAGGTAGTATAAAAAAATTCTATCAATCCGGGAATGGAGGTAGATATATTTTATATTAAAAATGTATTGACAATTATAAAATAGGTGCATATAATGAAGAAAAAGACATTTAGAAAAAAATCGAAATGTAAATGTGGTGATAAAGATGGGCTTACCCAATGTATTTAAAGCATTAAGTGATCCAATACGTCGAGACATATTGATAATGTTAAAAAAAAGAGGAGAACTGTCTGCAGGAGAAATTGCAGCAGAATTTGATATTTCCAATGCGACAATTTCATATCATCTGTCTTTGTTAAAAAAGGCTGATTTGATATTCGAAAATAGACAACAAAAGTATATATATTACAAGCTGAATGTGTCTGTATTCGAAGATATTGTGCTCTGGTGTATGCAATTTAATGAAGGGGATGTTGATAATGAGAAAAAAAGATAAAAATACACTATTAATAACTACTTTAATATGTGCCTGTACGGTAATTATTTATGGGATATTTTGTCATTTTTATTTAGCAGAGAGAATATTAACTCAGGATTTTTATGTTGGATTATTTTTATTAGCTATAATTATTTTTAATATTATTTTGAATATAGGATTAAATTTTACAGTTTGTAAAAAAAGGGGAGCAAAATTTTTAGTTAGATTAGGAAAATGGATTATGCCGTTTACATCACTTTTTTTTGTGATAATATCCATTCATTCTAGAATTTTTCCTGATTCTTTATTTACAGACAGTGCTGTTTATGTTTTTGTAGGCTTGGTTTTTATAGTAAGTGGAAACTATTTTCCTAAAAATCAAATGAATCCGTATATAGGTTTAAAGTTCCCCTGGTTATTGCATGATGAGAAAAGTTGGGATAAAACACATCGGTTAGCAGGTTATACATGGATATTAGCAGGTTTTTTATGTATTTTTCAACTTTTTATTAGTCCGTTAAAAATAGTGATCATTCCATTAGTTATTATACTGGTTGGGATTCTGCCATTAGTGTATTCTCTAATGTTAGTATATATGAAAAGGAGGTAAATGAAATGAAAAAACATGTGATTATTGGAAGTGCAATTTGTCTTGCAACAGTGTTGATTTTAGGCCTTTTTTGGGGGAAACTCCCTATGGATGTACCAATTCATTTTGATTCCGCTGGTAATGTGGATTCTACATTGCCAAAACCTATTGTTGTGTTTGGAATTCCCGTTATTTGTGCATTGATTAATGGAGTAGCTAGTTTTTCTTTGCTTCATAAGCAGGAAAAACGCAAATTTATGTTTTATTTAATACCTGTAATTGCAGTTGTTTTGGCAGTTGCAGTAATCGTACTGGCAATTTAGAAAAGTACCAAAAAGCAATGTTAATGGTAGAAAATGGAATGATAATTTTTTTGCCCATCATTTTGAAAATTTTCAAAATGATGGACAAGTTTAAAGGAGAGTTTTTATGCTTGAAATTAGAAATTTAACAAAAACATATCCAAATGGAAAACAAGCAGTGAAAAATTTAAGTATAACTATAGAAGATGGAGATTTGTATGGATTTATAGGGAAAAATGGTGCAGGAAAAACAACTACATTAAAGGCTTGTCTTACTATTCACGACTTTGATTCCGGAGATATTCTTCTAAATGGAATATCAATTAAATCAAATCCGATAGAATGTAAAAAAAGAATGGCCTATGTTCCTGACTCGCCTGTGTTGGAAACATACTTAACAGGTCTGCAATATTTAAATTTTGTATGTGATATTTATGATGTATCAACACATACTAGGAAGAATAAAATTATTGAATTATCGGAGCGATTAGGTATGAAAGATAAGTTAAATGACTTAATAGGCTCTTATTCACATGGTATGAAACAGAAAATTAGTTTAATAGGCGCTTTGGCTCATGAACCGCTTTTATTAATTTTAGATGAACCATTTGTAGGTCTAGATCCTGAAGCATTTGTTGAATTAAAGCTGCTTATGAAAGAACTCTGCAATTCTGGTGGCTCTGTTTTATTTTCAAGTCATATTCTTGATGTTGTAGAGAAGACGTGCAATAAAATTGCTATTATTCAAAATGGACAACTGCTTAGATGTGGCGAAATAAGAGAGATTTTAGGAACAAGTGATTTGGAAGATATATTTATGGAGTTGAATAGGATATGAAAATATTTAAAATTCTTATTTTTAAACAGGCACAAGAAATATTTAAATTCAACACTTTATTTTATGGAGATAAAAAAGAAAAAAAAAGATATTTATTAATTTTTTGTGCAGTTGTTTTGTGCATAGGAGTATGTGGTACATATTTATTTGGAAATATGTATCAGGTTTGTATGGAATTTGAGAAGCCACAAGAAATTCTAGAATATTTAATTAATCCATTAGGTTTACTTGCTTTTCTTATTATATTTTTTTCTTCACTTTTGAAGGGCAGTGGAATGTTATATTCGGATAGAAGTAGTGATATATTATTTTCTTATCCCGTAAAGACTATTTGTATAGTTTTAGCAAAAATTTTTTTTCTATACTTATGGGGAGTCATTATATCTTTAGCTTTTTTGATTATTCCGATTCTTCGATATACGATATTGCTACATAGTATATTATTTGGAATTTTGGATTGCCTTCAAATATTTATTTTTCCAATTATTCCAATGCTACTAGGGGTAATATCAGGATATATTTTATATAAACAGATTGTAAATATTTATAAATCACAAGTTTTTGTCCGTAGTATTTTGTACATGGTAATACTTTTTGCTTTTATGTTTTTTATGTTTTTTTTCTTTGGAAAGGTAGATTTGAATAGCATTTATAGGCATATCCTTACAAAAGTAGATATTACTTATTTGGTTGGAGGAGTATTTTTTACATATAAAGTAGGTGCTGCATTGGCATCTGTGGTTGCATTAATAAGTGGCACTGTGCTAATTATTTACATCTCTAAAAACTATAAGAAAAGATATATAAATTTGCAAATAAATCAACAGAAAGGAAGTTCACTGAATTTATCATTCAAAAAAAATAGAAAAATATATTCCCTCTGGAAACGTGAAATAAAGAGGTATCTTTCAATTCCTATTTATTTGATAAATACAATGTTGGGAAATGTTTTGCTTCTACTGTTTGTAATATATTCATCTATAGCGTCAGAAAAGGTAACTGCATATTTTAATTTAATTAGTGAGCTTCTGGAAATTCAAGATCCTATGGTTTTATACAGTTACGCTATGAGCCTTATGATCATTTTAACTAATGTAAGTTATGCAAATATATCTATTGAGGGAAAGAATAGAGAAGTATTAAAATCCTTTCCTGTATCGATAAAAGAGTTACTTACTGCAAAATACTTATTTCATCTTTCTTTAACAGTACCGATGATATGTTTAGCAACGATTATTTTAGGGATTACTTACCATATGAATAGCTATGAATATTTTTTGTGCTTTATTTTGCCACTTTCATTCTCCGCCTTTGCCGGAGCATTGGGATTATTTATAAACCTATTATTTCCTAACTATGAATGGGAAAATATAATCTATATTGTTAAACAAAGCATACCGGCTATTTCTACAATATGTTTGAGCTGTCTGATTGGAGTTGGTATGATATGGTGTATTATAAAAATATTTGGACATAGTATTTGGAGCGCATCGTACATAGTGGCTTGTATTTTATTTGCTTTTGCCTTTTTAATAATACAGTTTATGAAGAAGATAAGTAATAACTTTTAGATTTTATTCAAATTTTATGAGGTGTTATGATGGGAAACAGTGAAGAAAAATTAGATTACTATTTTAAAGTATTATCTAATAGAATAAGGAAAAATATACTTCTTTTACTGGAAGAGGAGAGCTTGTGCGCTGGAGATATAATAAAACATTTTGATTTAACGGGAGCTACTATATCGTATCATTTAAAGGTATTGACTAAAAGTAAAATACTGGTGCGAAAGAAGCAAGGGCTTACTGTGTATTATTCACTTAATCAACCAGAATGGGAATATATAAAGAACTGGTTTAAATGTGGATAGTAAGTATTAGAGGTGAATTCTTATGGGAAAATATATAGAAATTTCAAAGAAACTTAAAGAGGATATATTTAATGGAAAATTCAAAGAAGATGAAAAGCTACCAAGTGCAAGAAAATTAGCACAGAATTATGAGATTAATGTTGCAACAGTTCTTCGAGCTTTACATGTTTTAAGAGAACAGCAAATTATATGCAAAAATAGAACAAGCAGATTTTATGTATGCCATAATATTTCCTGCATTCGTCAAAAATGTGTAAGACAAGAAATACAAAATTTCTTTGATAAAATGAGTTTGCTGGGATATTCTAAGATAGAGGTTCAAAACTTATTAACGAAACAGTTGAAAAAAGAAAGTGTTTTTAAAAGATAAAAGAAATCGTATTACTAATAATATTTTGTATTGTTGGTAATGCGATTTTTTTATAAATAAAAATTTTGTCTGATTTATTACAGATAAAGGCCAGATTATGACAGGTTGTCAGAATATAAAAAGTGTCATGATATAATAAGTCAACAAGTGAGAGAGAATTTTAGTGATTTGTATATGAATAAGTAGAAGTTAGGGGGAGATGTAATGGCAGGGTATTTAAAAGAACCAGTTGTATTACAATGGGATATGAAAACAGGATCTTATGGCAAAATTGTACAGCATATTATCGAAAAAAAAGTATGTGAATTAGATCCCATTAAAATAAGGTACATAAATCCTAAAGATGTAGATGATTTTTCTACTATTGATAGGATTAAGAAGCAAATACTTGTTCAGTGTTCTCAGATTGAAATGGACTTTTTTGAAATAACTGAAGAACAAATAGAAAAATTGAATATTGATCAGACATTTCAATATTTTTTAAAATTTGATAGTTTTAATCTTGAAATCTCAATGTATTCAAAACTAAAATTCCTATTACAAAAAATCGAAGATTTGAACGTAATAGTATATATTACGGATAAAAATTTTTATCAAAGTGTTGAATTAATAAAATGGATATATAATGAAAATTCCAATATTTCCTTTTATATATATCCGGATAAAAAGAAAGGAAATTTTTTGGTTCATGTACCTAAATTACATAATGCAATATTAGAAATTATATCGTTATGTAAAGTATATAAAAATATTAAATTATCTATATACGATAAAGAAAAAATAATAAAAGATATACTTCCTTTAAATTATTATAGACATGGTAATTTTTGTATTACGGAGACAGGAACAGTTGCATTGTATGATTTTCTTCCTGATTACGAATACGGACTAATTACAACTGATAAAACTATTAAGGAAATATGGAGGGATATCTTAATAGAGCATGGTGATAGTGACTTATGTAAAATCCTTGAAGAACAGAGATACTGGTTCAAAAAGAGGAATGGAAATGGAGAATAGTATGAAAGTGTTTTTTACAGAAATTTTTGCATTATATAAGAAAAATAAAAAATTTTTTCTTATAAATAAAAAATTGGATACAATTATTCCAATTGAAGAAACGTTATATTTTATGCTTAATCAAATAATCCTGAACGGAGAAATGGATATTAATGCTATAAGGATACGGGCAGATACACTAGATATATTGTTGTATAACCGTATATTGGGGGTGAAAAATTGAAGGTTATTTTGATTAATACAGATTTTATGCATGATGTAGATACTACAGTGCAGCCATTAACAATGTACACTATTGCAGGAATTATTTCACCATTTGTTGATCAAGTAGAAGTTATTGAACCTATGAAATATAGAATTGCAAATCTACAGGAAGATATATTAACTGTAATACTCAAAAAAATAAGAGATGCTGATCTTTTGGCATTTACAGTAAATACGTTTTCTTGGGCAGAAATTTTACGGTTGATTAAAAAAGTGAAAGATAATAATAAACAAATAAAAATTGTTATTGGCGGAATTCATATATCATATTTTTATAAGGAAATTATGTTGAAAACTCCCCAAATTGACTATGCTTTAGTAGGAGAAGCAGAAATTGCCTTTCCAAAGTTTATTCAATATCTTAAAGGTGAATTGCGCATTGAGGAAGTGCCAAATTTAAAGTATGTTCAACATGAAAAACTAATAGAGAATGCAAAAGCACCGTTAATAGATTTCGAACATGAAATAGTTCCTATGCCTCGTTATGATTTGGCAGAAAAAAATTTTTTTGACAGATTTACATTTGAAGCATCGAGAGGATGTCAAGGAAACTGTAGGTTCTGCTCTATATTTTATAAAAGATGTTGGAGAAAATATTCGGAAGATACGGTATTAAATCGTTTGTCTATATTTAAAAAATATTTGGATTCTCTATGCAAAAACAAAGATTTTATATTTACAGATGATTGTTTTACTACGGATCAGCAATGGGCCAGAAATGTTTTAGGTGGAATGTTAAACTTAGGATACAAAGATTATAATATTTTAATTGAAGCTCGGGCAAAACATTTATGGGATGAGGCATTGCTTGATATGATTAAATCTTATGATAATTTGCATATACAAATCGGTATAGAAAGTGGCTATGACGAGGGATTGAAAAAGATTAACAAGGAAATAAGAGTAGAAGATGTATTAAAAACGGTTTCATTACTAGAAAAGTACGACTTATGCAAAAGAGTATTTACATCGTTTATTATTGGATTTCCATGGGAGTCTAAAGAAGAATGTATGAAAACAATAGAATTTGCAGCTTTTTTAAATGATTGCTATTCAATCACTGTGAATGTAGCGTGGTGGATGCCGCTACCTTCAAACTTGTTTTCAAAATATTTTAAAGATACAAGTATATTTACACAGGATAATTTTGCAACAAATAAAGAAATTTTTTATCAAGCACACCCGAAAATTGGAGTTAATGATGTTATGGATATTGATAGGTGTGATTCAATTTACAAAAATCTTGGGATTTGCTGGAGATTATGAATTACAAGAAGGGAGGATGCCAATAGGCGGAAGTATATGAACAAAACAAAAACGATAGGAAAAATTGATAAAAAAACAATTCAAACAGAATATGGAAAATTAAGCGGACCTCTTAACATTATGTGGGATATGACAAATAAATGTAATTTGTGTTGTATGCATTGTTATAACAAAAGCGGAAAAGATGCACATTACAAGGATTTAGATGATGAAGATATGATGAAAATTGCTCATCATATTGCAGAAGCAGGCATACCGATAGTGTGTTTTTGCGGTGGAGAGCCATTATTGAGATATCCATTACTTCTGAAGGCAGCAAAAGTTTTGTCGAGCAGAGGAATAGTGGTAAATATGGTGACAAATGGATTATTACTGACGACAGAGAAAGTAAAAATGCTACGAGAAAGTGGTGTAAATGGTATTCAGATTAGCCTTGACTCATATTCACCGGCTATACATGACAAATTTAGAGGGAAAGATGGAGCTTATGACAAAGCCTTGGAAGCAATAAAAATAATTCTCAATTCGGGGATCGTTCCTGAGGTTACATTTATTCCAACAAAGCAGACTTATCAAGGGATAGGGAAGGTTATTGATATTTTGATTGAAATGGGAATTAAATCTCTTAATTCCATGCCTTTTATACCAATAGGAAGAGGATATGATAATAAAGAGCAGTTAAAGATGTCAGTAGCAGAAAAATGGGAATTTGAATGGCTTGTTCGGAAAAAACTTTATGAATACCCAGATTTTTCCTTTAATAATGGTGATCCTTTAGAGCATATTTATTTGTTTTCGCAGAATCCAGATGCAAAAACTATTACATACGAAATTAGATGTAATGGAGATATTGTAGTAAGTCCATATTTACCGTTCTTATATGGCAATGCTGTAAGTAATACATTAAATCAACTGTGGGAAGATGGGCTAAAAGATGTATGGAAGATACCTGAGGTTAATAATGCAGCAAAAAGAATTGTTTCATTAGATGATATTGAGCAACAGAAAAATAGACCTTGGAATAACCAGGATATACAATTATATAGTGAAAGGAAGTGAAAAAAATGATTTTTAACAAGGTTGAAAATAGTTATATCGGTCTGTTACGTGAGGAAACAGATGGTACACGTTTATTTTATCCCAGAGCACATTCAAAACCTCATTTTATGAATAAGACTGTGTATGAAATTTGGGATCTTATTGATAATCGTTCTGCACAAGAGATTGTAAACATATTGAAACATAAATATCCTGGTGTATCAGAACAGAGATTATTAAATGATGTAAATCATACAATAGCTTATTTATTAAATTTAGAAATGATTAGGGAGGTAAAGTAAAATGGGAAAAAAGAATTGCTTTGTATCTTTGTTTGAAGAAAAAGATTTTTTAGAAGCATCAAAATTTATTATCGAAGAAAAAGAACACTGTCATGATGGATACTTATTTTTTCCAGAACAATACGAAGGAAAAAATTTTCCGGAGTATTATCGGGCAATAAATATGAGAACAAATCATTTCCATGAAGCAGAAGTATACCTGAATGTAATTGATAAAGTGACAAAAGAAAGAATTGGTGTAGTGGGAATTTATATTTGCCCCAACAATTACGTAGTATATATAACTACAATGGTATTACAGAATAAAGGATATTTGGAAGAGGCACTTGCTCAGTTAAATGCACAATTAAAAGCACAATCTGTTGAGTACGTAAAAGTTAAATTTACAGATCAAAGTGAAAATATTGCACATACATGGCAGGAGAATGGATTTGAAAGAGAATGCGTTATTCGCGCAGAAGGAATCAAGAAAAGCGATTTTTGGATATATTCAAAAAAACTGTAAAGTGAGGAGAAAAAATGTTAAATTCGAATATCAGTAATGAAAGCGCTCAAGGATTTGGAGAATGGTTAAGAGAAAGTAATTATGCTTTCATTTACAAAACTATGGCTGGAATATTCAATACGGTAGAGCCATGGATTGATGAAAAAATTATAAATGAAATGCTGAAAGATGTAACAGAAATTGATAGGCATATAACAGAGTTTTTCTTATTGGGATATGCAAAAGATAAAAAACTGTTGAAAAAAATATTAGGAGATAGGAACCTGGAATTTTTATGTGAAACAGGATTTGCATCAGACGTGGAGGGGCTAATTGAACCTCAAGGATTTGTAATTTTACCCGTTGATGATTTGTTTTTGATCGTAAGTTTACCTAGCTGCTATAGTAATGCCAAAAAACGAATGTCGGATATTTATATAGGATCGGATTCTACAAAATTAATGAAATATATCAAGAGAGATTCTTATGATAGTGTTTTGGATTTATGTGCAGGTTCTGGAGTTCAAGGATTAAACATTATAGAAAACGCTGAAAAAGTGGTTGAAGTAGAGTTGAATGATGTGGCATATAATGCTGCCATATTAAATGGAAAAATCAATGGAATATCTCCAAAGAAATACGAAGTGAGGAAAAGTAATCTGTATCAAATGGTACCTGAACAATTTGACTGTATTATTAGCAATCCACCATTTGTTCCAGTTCCAGAAAATATTGTTTTTCCATTGTGTGGAGATGGAGGCGAGGACGGACTCGATTTGGTAAGAAAGATTATTAGCGGCTATACACAACATTTAAAACCTTTTGGAAAAGCATATATGGTTTTGGAATGTATAGGAGATGAAGAAGGTCCTTATGTAGTAAAATGCATGAAGGAAATTTTGAAAAGTGGAAGTATCAATGTATCATTAATCAATAGACAGCAGATAGAATTTCAGGCAGACGCATCTGCCAAAATTGCAATTGAGATATATAAAGATCCAGAAAATTATAACAATTACTATAATGCATGGATGGATATGTTCAATAGAACAGGAGCTACTTATATTTATCCTGTTGTTGTGGAATATATCAATAATGGAAAACCTTTAGAAATAAATATTATCAGAAATTATAATAAATGGGCTTTAGATTCTAAATTTGAATTAGCACCAGATGTGGCAATAGTAAAAAAAGAAAAGGATTTTTATGAAGTTACAGTTAATGGAGTAGGTAGAGCTGCGTTTGATGAGGAAGTTAAACACTTAATAGAAGATATGCCAGGGAAGAAATTACGAGAATATCTGGATACGGAGGATAATCCCAGAATTAATATTTCGAAGATTAAGAGTTTGTTGAATACAGTGAACGGTTTAGAGGCCAAAGGGATTATCATTCCTAAGTAAAATTTGATATATTGTATATTTATTACGATATATAAAATAATGGGAAAGGAGGAATATATTATGGAGTTATTAACTAATGGTTATGATAGCCCTGAAATCGTATCTGATGATGGAAGCATTCAGCCAAGAGCATTAGTTTTAGTAAACGTTAATGTCTTGGTAAATGCAAACGCAAACGCAAATGCGAATGCAAATGCGAATGCAAATGCAAATGCGAATGTAAATGCAAATGTGTAAATGTAAGGGACTAAAGTAATGAAAAGAGCTGCATGGTACATAGAGGTAAACTGTATGTCATTATGTAGCTCTTTTTAAATAGAAAGTTTTGATGGGTAAAGCATGAAAAAAATATTTATGAGTATATTTGGTAAAAGTAAGAATAAATTTATAATTCTTACTGTAATTAGTCTATTGCTTGCAGCTATTGGGATTGTATTACCATATTTAAATGGTGAATTTATAGATTATTTGGCTACAGGAGTGGGATATAGTTTTATATTAAGAATGTGTATTTTCATTTTGTTATTGGGATTGATAAATGTTACTCTATATTATGTGAAGCAAATTTTGAATGCAAAAATTAAATTGGAATCCTCCTATTTATTAAAACTAGAAATTCTTAAACATCTTAGAGATATTCCAATATTGTCATATAAGAAATTCACCCCGTCTTATTTGAATCAGAGAACCGAACAAGATATAGGAGATATTGTTTCCTTTATTATATCAAATTATCCGGCAATTATATTGAATGCTATTCAGATTATAGGATTATTTATTATAATTAGTAGAGTTAGTAAAGGGGTTGTTATACTGATGCTGATTTTTCTTCCGGTGTATTATGTTATGTATGTATTTCTTAGAAAACCATTATACACGAAAAGTTATGCATCAAAAGAGGCACATAATTTATATTTTAATACATTGAATGATCAATTAGCTTTCATGGAGGAAATAAAAACTAATGCAAACTATGAATACAATAATTTATATATTGATAAATACTATAGAAAATACTATAGAAATTATTTAGAGTTTGTAAAAATAAGTGGAAAGTCAATTTCAATAGAAGGAATTATATCAGCCTTATTTCAAGTGGCTACATTTTTATATGGTGGTTGGCAAGTTTTAAATCATAACATGTCCGTAGGACAATTGACTGTTATGTGTACATATTTTTCTATGATGCTTCAATTGATAAAATATTATTTTGAACTTGGAAATTCATTTCAAAATGTAAAAACATCACTACACAGACTAGAAGCTATTTTTCATATTGAAGTAGAAAAAGAAGGAAATATTCTGTTGGAAAAAATAGAGAATATTTCAGCATCAATTACATTTGGATATGATTCAAATAACTTTATTCTAAAGGAGTTACCATTAGAGTTGTGTAGAGGAAAAATCTATTGCGTAGTGGGAAAGAATGGAGAGGGAAAATCAACACTTACCAAAATATTAATTGGGATTCTACATGCAAAATCAATATTAGTCAATGGAATTAATATTGATTGTTTAAATATGGAGGAACTGAGAAAAAATAGTATTCTTTATATTTCTCAAGCATTAAACTATCCAAATAGGACTATAAAAGAAATATATCAGGAGTACAATTCTAATATTCGGTTGGAAGATGTTATTAGAAAGATTAAGGAACATGATCTGAATGAGGAACAATTAATACCTTTATATCAAGAAAACTGGAATAAGAATATAAATACTTTATCAGGAGGAGAAAAACAGATAGTCTCTATTCTAAAGTGTTTAGTAAAAGAAGCTGATATGATTATTTTTGATGAACCGACCTCTAATTTAGATATAAAAAGAATAAATGCTTTATTAAGATTAATTGAACGATTGAAAATGGAAAAGAAAATACTATTAATAGTGTCACATGATTCAGAAATAATACAAGCAAGCGATATTATTATTAGACTTGGAAACATTCAGCATTAACAGCAGAAGATAACAGAATAAAATAGTCAAGTGAAAATTTTAAAAGTTAAAATACGAATAAAAAAATGGTTCCAAACTATAAAGGAATGGAGCCATTTTTATTTTATTGCTATATTCCGTTATTATAGGTATTTGTTTGATCCCTAACTTTCTATGAGCCGGGCATAACAGGTTGCCATGAAAAGGGAAGCTGGATTTATATTTGGTAGTATTTCTTATATCCTATGTAATTGTCACCCACTTCTAGAGTACCGAACAGCATGAAATCTAAGACCGGAATATTTACACGCTGAGGACAATGGAAGCTGCCATTGTCTAGAACCTTATGGCATAGGATAAATTTATTATCTTCCCAGAGTAAAGCGTTAATCTGTAAATGTTTAGTTGAATAATCCGGGGTGAAATCCATCACCTGTCCGATGCTTGGAAATCATCATTACGTTTTGCAGGAAATCACGATTCCGTCAAAAAGGAAATCATTTTATTACTAAATCCTTATAATGAAGATATGCACCCTATGGTGTAAATTCATTACAAGGAGGTCACGATTATGACCAAATATCGAGAAATCATCCGTCTTACTGGATTGGGCTTCTCTCAACGTAACATCATGGCAAGTTGTGGTGTTGCTCAGAAAACTGTAGTCAAGGTTCAAAAACGTGCCAGAGAATTAAATCTTTCTTGGCCTCTTGATGAATCTATGACGGATACTGAACTTCAAAGACTTATGTTTGCTAAGACCACCAGAAATATCTGGAATGGAATGGTGACCGTTTTCGCAAATGGGCTGAGCGGATTGGCATAAATACGTACACTGTGGTCAATGCAATACTGACCTCCAAGCGTGTGGAACAACAGACTTATAGAAGCTGCATGGGACTTCTAAAGCTTACTGATAAATATTCAGAAGTTTTGCTTGAAGTCGCCTGTAAAAAGGCATTATCCTATACAGCTTCGCCCAGTTACAAGAGTATCAAAAACATCCTCGTAACGGGTTCTGTAAAAACGGAACTAGAATCATCTGGATCCAAGACCACACATAAAGCACACGGCATCACAAGGGGTGCCGACTACTATCGGAGGTAATCACATATGACAAATCAGAGTATAATAGATAAACTTATTGAAATGCGCCTAACCACAATGGCAGATGCATTCCGTAACCAGCTTAACGATTCTAAATTCAAGGAAGTTCCTTTTGAAGACCGCTTTGGAATGCTGGTAGACATCGAATACAGCAATCGCAAGAATAACCGCCAGAAGCGTCTTATCCACAATGCCGGATTCGACCAGCCGGAAGCAAGTATCATGGATATCAACTATACTTCCGGACGCAAGCTGAACAAGGAGCTGATAAACAGACTCGCCACCTGCGAATATATATCTGAACACCGGAATCTATTTATTACCGGTGCAACAGGCTGTGGTAAAACATACATGGCATGTGCCTTTGGTATGGAAGCCTGCAAGCAGTATTACAATACCAGGTATGTCCGTATGCCAGACTTACTCATGGATTTGGACATTGCACGAACTGAAGGGAACTACCGCAAAGTTATGGCAAAATATTCCAATCCAGTGCTTCTCATTCTGGATGAATGGATGCTTCTCAAACCAACTGATACAGAGCAGAAAGATATCTTCGAACTTCTTCATCGGAGACGCAAGAAATCATCAACCATCTTCTGCTCTCAGTATGTATTCGAAGAATGGCACGATCAGCTTGGAGGAGAAGCAAGTCCTCTGGCTGATGCAATCATTGACCGTATTGCCCATGACAGCTATCAGATCAACATCACAAGTATTGATGCTGAGCATGACAAGTCCATGCGGGAGGTGTATGGCCTAGATAAAACACTGCGCGAGTAAACTCGCATAGATGATTTCCACTTTCGGACATCTGATTTCCAAATTTCCGGAAGTGCGATTTCATCGCACAAGAATATTCAGTTTAGTTTTATGGTAATTACAAATTTATCTTTTTCATTCATAATGATAGCAAATAGTTTTTTACTCCATCATTTTGAGAGAAAGTAGATTTTTACTACAATTGGAGATTTCATTATAAATGGTAAATGTGCTCCAGGTCCATTCCTAGTTGAATGGCTAGAAATGATGATACCTTGCAGACAAGGGAAGCTCTTGCCGGTGTTGCATGGCATCATGAAAGAGCGCTAATAGATTTACATACATATATATAGATTATATATACGTAAAAGGCATAATGTATTGTTTGTTTTCAAGAGTTGTATTGAGAAACTGTATGATAACGGACGATTTTGTGTTTAGTAAAGGTAGAGTGATTATTACCTTTTGAATGTTATGTTTTTTAGAAAAGTTTATGGGGTAATGTATACGGTTTAAGATGTGTATAGTCTAGAAATAAAAAAAAGGATATAGTCTATTCCAAAACTGAAATATCTATATCCTATGTGATTTCTTATGAAAATGAAAAAAATTTTTTCATCTCGTTTAAAATAAGAAGAAACGCTACTAGAATTATTGAACACATTATTACTATTGCATAATTAATTTTATGTAATAACAACAATACAGCAATTATGAAAAATAGAATAATAAGAATATTTTTTTTGACTTTGCTGTAATATAGGATCTCTTGATTATCAAGAGTGCGATTATCACTATTGGATATTTTATTGAAAAAAATGTATATGCCACTTATTAATGTGATACATAAAAGAAATAGAGGAAATTTCAAAAAATAGTTTTGGGCTATAAGTAAAATAAGAATTATTATGTTAGAAATCATATAACAAGCTGTTTTACTTTTGCAATGCATACCACCGCTAAATGATCTCAGTGGAATAAAAGATAATAACATTATTATGGCAATATCTATTTTTTCAATGAGGCAAGCAAATAATAAGGTGGTCAATATATTTGCAATTATTATAAACCCATTTGTTAGTCCATAAGTATATATTTCGATATCCTCAGGTTCAATAATATGATAATCAATCATTTTTTCAGTCAAATACTTATTAATAGAGCACATGGTTAAAAATGGGATTTTTTTAATTTTTCGTGCCCTTCAGGTAGCGTATCTTCATACATTACATACCAACAACGCTGATTAGAAGCGATTGTTGTGATTAGCAGTGCAAAACTGGCTACTGAAGATAGTAATTTGACATTTGTATTTTTTTTGATAAGTTTGATTTTTTTTAACATATTTTGTAACCTTCCTTTTTTATTTTGGATGATTATAGCATAGGAATGGCAATTACCTATGAAACTGTAATAAAAGGTATGTTATATGTAATAAATGGCACTTAGGAGTAAAATAAGAGAGACTATCTAATCTAACAGGATATGGATATATCAAGAAGAAATTAAGAATGAATTAAATTAGAGGGAAAGGGAACAATAATATTCTATGAACGAGTGTTCTCAGTAGATAAAATACCATAAAGAACAGCACTTACTTCAAAGGAGTCACCTAGATCCAAAAAT
>OGLD01000004.1_pt1 | contig 180277 bp, 172 predicted proteins | sample 1572561 | NCBI WGS metagenome assembly OGLD01 (sample SAMEA2582151, study PRJEB24529) | metagenome | biome: Human gut stool | place: China | collected 2011 | reverse complement strand
ATGACACCGTTCATGAGATGGCTAAGGATGAGGCCCGTCACGGCAAGGCATTTGAAGGACTTTTAAACAGATATTTCGGCTAATTTGACATAGAATCAATTTTACCCTCCAAACCAGGAATACAGGTAGTCTCCCCAGGGCTGCCTGTATTCTTATCTGCCAAATATTTATTATAATCCCCATCCAACCACATCAGGCTCAGACTATTTATTACATATTTCCCCATCAATGAATGGCAGTAAAATATTGATTTTTAGATTGAATTTCTGTAAATAACAGGATACAATATTTATAGCTAGTAAAAAACGAAACAAAAGAGAAAGGTGAGGTACAATTTATGGCATCAAAATACGCAGGAACCAAAACTGAACAGAACTTAAAGGACGCATTTTCAGGCGAGTCCCAGGCACGCAACAAATACACCTATTATGCATCCGCTGCAAAAAAAGCAGGTTATGAGCAGATGTCCGCTTTATACCTGGAGACCGCAGACCAGGAAAAAGAGCATGCCAAGATGTGGTTCAAAGAGCTGCACGGCATCGGCACTCCTGAGGAGAATCTGGCTGACGCAGCAGCAGGTGAGAATTACGAGTGGACTGATATGTATGCCCGCATGGCCCGTGAAGCACGGGAAGAAGGCTTCGAGGAACTGGCTGTTAAGTTTGAACTGGTTGCCAAGGTTGAGGCTGCACATGAGAGAAGGTATAACAAGCTGTTAGAAAGCTTAAAGAACGACAAGACATTCAAGGGCGATGCGCCTCTTGGCTGGAAGTGCAGAAACTGCGGATACATCCACGAAGGACCGGAAGCTCCTGAGGTATGTCCTTGCTGTGCTCATCCTAAGGCTTATTTTGAGAGGAAAGTTGAGAACTATTAATCTATAAGAATAATGGCGCGCCTTATTTACAGGGCGCGCCATCCTTGTCTGTGAAACCATTTTGGTCTGAAAGCTGTCTGAACCATTGGGCCGACTTTTTGTAGGTGGGCTTTGCTTCCTTAGCTATATCAATGCGAATCAGGCCATACCGGTTTTTGTATGCGTTGGACCAGGACCAGCTGTCGAAGGGGCTCCACATATGATAGCCAAAGCAGGCGCATCCTTCCTGTATTGCCCTGTGCAGCCACTTTAGATGGTCTTTGATAAATGTGATGCGGTAGTCATCCTGCACCATACCGTCTTTGTCCATGAACTGTTCTTCATCCTGAACCCCCATCCCATTTTCCGTTACCATCCACGGGATATTTCCATAGTTGTCTCTCAGGTTTATTCCGATGTCATAGATGCCCTTTTCATAGATTTCCCATCCCCTGGATATATTCATACGGCAGTTCTCAGGAACATAATATTCAAAGTATTTGTCCGGCATAAAAACATTAGACACAAAAGGCGCCTGCCTGTGTCTGACTCTCCGGGGGTGATAATAATTCACCCCTACAAAATCTACAGTGTTATCACGTATTAGGTCTAAGTCTTCAGAATGATAGGATGGAAGCACGGAATTGTCTTTCAGCAGTGATACCAATTCCCTAGGATACTCACCTTTCACAGACGGATCCAGAAAGGAACGGTTGAATATCAGGTCCACCGCCTGAGAGGCGTTCTGGTCCTCGGTATTATCCGGGTCCTGGCAATAGGCAGGAGTCAGGTTCGTAACTATGCCAATCTGTCCCGGACTATTCATTTTCCTGAATTCCCGTACTGCCATGCTGCTGGCCAGCTGGATATGGTATGCCACCTGTATTGCCCTTTTTCCATCCCTGACCAGGGGATAATGATGCTGATACAGATATCCCTGCTCCGGTATAACCACCGGTTCATTGAATGTAAACCACATTTTTACCCTGTCTGAGAAATGTTCAAAGCACAGCCTGGCATACCTGGCAAATGCAGTCACTGTTTCCCTGCGCTCAAAGCCCCCCTTCTCCATCCAGTACATTGGAAGATCAAAGTGAAGCAGGCATAGCATTGGCTGGATGCCATTGGCAATCAGCGCATCCACCAACCGGTCATAGAACGCTAACCCCTCAGGATTTATGGTTCCCTCCCTGTCGGTCATTACCCGCGACCACTGGATAGAGGTCCGAAAAGAAGTGATGCCGCATTCCCGCATCATGGGAATCAGCTCCTGATAATTCTGGTAAAAGTTAGATGTGAACTGTGGTCCTACCTGCTGGTAAAATGCATTGGGATCTTCCCTATACCATTGTTCCCATATGCTATCCTGTTTTCCGTCCCCCGGAAATACCCCTTCACACTGAGGACCTGAACAGGCGCCTCCCCACAGGAATCCCTGACGGAACCTGTATTCTTCCATATCTATTTCTCCTCTTTTTTTCGGAGCAGGCAATACAGCGCCCCCCGTAAATTAGAATCATTTGCATCTTTGCTTATGACAAACTCAGGTTTTAAAAAGCTATACCCCATGCCATCCCTCAGTATTTTCCCCGTCTTCTCATCCAGCTCTTCAAGAAGGCCCGGTCTTGCGCTTCCCCCTCCGCCTATCACAATGATTTCCGGATCAAAGGCAAACTGGATCAGTATACATCCCAGCGCTGTATAGTAATAGAATTTGTCCAGGTATTCCGCAGCTGTTTCATCTCCATTGTCAGCCAACTCAAACAGTTGCTTACCGGTCAGGTGCATGCCCAGCACTTTCCCATACCGTTTAGCCAGATTAACAGGGGTATAGTCCGACCACTGGCACAGTCCGCCTTCCCTGTTCGGATCCCCCATTGGAAAATTAGAAACCTCGCCGCAGCATAAATGGCTTCCGTGTATCACATTTCCGTCATGGACCATGGCTCCGCCAATGCCGCTACCAATTGTGATTGCCGTGAAATGTTTTTTTCCCACAGCCACGCCCCTCCACTGTTCTCCCCACGCAAAACACCTGGCATCATTTTCAATTGAGACAGGCAGACCGCCAAAGCGGCCGGACAGCATTTCCCGCAAGGGTATACCGTGAATGCATGGAACCGCGCTGGTTCCATGGACTACACCAGTCACCGGGTCCACCGCTCCAGGACAGCTTACGGCTGCCCCATCTATCGGCTGTTTCCCGCCTATGCGAAGACGCACGTCATCCATAGACTGCAGCAGGGACTTGGCATTCGTACCCGGTGTTGGAAAGAAACCGGTATGGCTCAGATTTCCCAGTTGGTCTGACAGGGCATATTTCACACTGGTACCGCCAATATCAAACACTAAATAGTTCATAAGCCACCTCGCACCGTATTACAAATCCAGTGTAATCCTTCTGCCCTCCCAGGCAGACCTGTACGCCGCGTATACAAGTTCAATTGTCCGGGAAGCCAGCACAAAACCGGAAAGGGGCTGCCTGCCATATGCGGCGCATTCCACGAAGTCCTGTAATTCCCCAACATACCCCCGCATGATTTCCTCTTCCAGAAATACCTTCTGCCAGCCGGTCTTGGTTCCCAGCTTCTCTGTCACATACACATCTTCCAGGTTTTCCCCGCTGCTGTGATATGTATACAGTCCGTCGGTAGCGGCCATATTGCAATGGTATACACTTTTATTGGTATAGATTTCCACCAGGTTTTTAACGCCTCCCACTACCATGTCCCCAGCCATGATAACTGCCTTGCTGCCGTCAGAAAAAGTAATGGTCATGTTAGCCAAATCTTCCACATCCACAGGATGGGCGTCAATATAGGAATGTTCCTCCGGTGACAGCATATTGCTCACATTTCCCATATCTGCGGTTACACCGGTAACCCGGACATCCACGCCCTGTCTCCTGCCTTCCCGCTCCTTGAGCAGCAGGACTGCCGACAGCGGATGGCAGCCCTGGCGAATCAGAGAGCCGCCTCCGCTCATCTTCCAGTATGCGGCGTGAGTCGCATGAGAACCATTGTGGCTCTCCTCTGCCCGCATGAACAGAATCCGCTCCCGCTGGGCGTCCAGAAACTCCAGGCTCTTTTGCAGGGCCGGCGTATATATATAGTTCTCAGCATACATGAAAAGACAACCTGACTGTTCCACTTCACGCTTCAGCACATCCAGTTCCCGCCTTACAGTCTCGTACATCTCGCCTTTTGAAATGCTGCCTGTCAGTTCCTCTTCTCCTTTTCCAAAAAATCCGGTCAGGGGTTTTTCACAGATGACATGTTTTTTACTTCTGACCACATCCATAACCATGTCAGCATGTAGACAGGGGGGAGCTATGATGTCCACCATATCTATCTCCGGGTCCTTAAGCATCTCATGATAATCCTCATAAACCGCGGAAATTCCATAGCGCCTTGCAAATTCCTCTGCCGCAGGGTCCAGCGAGGATACTGCCTTAAGTACAACCTCAACCCCGCACACTTTTTGGTACGCGCAGGCGTGCAGCTCAGCCGCAAACCCACTGCCAATGATGCCTATAACAACTCTTTTCATATTTTTATTCCTTTCACTGCTGTTCGTCCGCAGTTATTTATCTGAACATACATAGTACTGTGCAGCGCAGCACTAGCCCTTTACAGCCCCTGCGCTCAGTCCCTTTACCATCTGATTCTGGGCCAGGGAGAAGAATATGACTGCCGGCACGCTCATCAGTATGGATGCAGCCATCAGAGGCCCCCAGTGTACGCCCATCTCGTCAATAAAGAATGCCAGCCCCACAGCGATGGGCCGCATGGCCTTACCGTCTGTCATGGTAAGGGCAAACAGGAATTCATTCCATGAGAGTACAAAGGCATTCATTGCCACTGTCGCCAAAATAGGCTTGCACATAGGTATCACAATCTCTATCAGTACCCGGAATGGGGAACAGCCATCCACCACAGCGGCTTCCTCCACCTCAATGGGCAGGTTGTCAAAATAGCCTTTTAACATCCACACCGCCACAGGAAGACAGATGGTCAGGTACACAAGAATCAGACCGCGGTATGTGTTAATCATCTTTAGTTCCTTAAGGATAATGTAGTATGGTATGATAACAGCCACACGGGGCATGACACGGGCAAAGAGTATGGTCCATATAAGGCACTTGCTGCCTGTAAATTTATACCGTGAAAACCCATAGGCCGCCAGCACGCTGACCACCATGGTAATCAGCGTGGTTCCCGTAGCCAGAACTACGGTATTCTTGAAATAATGGAGCATATTGGAGTCTTTTAGGATTTGCCCATAGTGGGACAGGGTTATGGTCTCCGGTATCCATCTGGGCGGCATGCTGTAAATCTGATTTTCAGGCTTTAATGACGTGCTCAGGCACCATAGGATTGGAAATATACTAAAGGCGCAGATTACAAGTATTAAGGCAAGCTTTATCAAGCCGGCAAGCGTTATTTTTCGTTTCATCCGTTATCCCTTCCCTTCTTGCGGATCTGCGTGGGGGCATAGAACAAAAAGCATACTAACGCCGCTCCAATCAGCAGCGTGCTTGCCGCAGACGCTCCTGCAAAATCAAATCTTGTGAAGCCCAGGCGGTATATCAGCAGGCCCAGTATTTCCGAGGATGTTCCAGGACCTCCGCCTGTAAGTACAAATAAGAGGTCAAAGGCGTTAATGGCATTGACTACCTCCAGCACCACCACCATGATAATTACGGAGCGCAGGGACGGAATGGTGATGTAAAAAAACTGCTGAATCCGGTTTGCCCCGTCGATGGCACTGGATTCATACATCTCACCTGATATTCCCTGGAGCCCAGCCAGTATCATCATCATGACAAAAGGAAATCCTGCCCAGGCATATGCCACCAGTACCGAGGGCAGCGCTGTCTGCGCCGTGCTCAGCCACAAACGCCCCCAGGACTCCAGTCCCACACTCTTAAACATTCCATTAATCAGTCCGAAATCACTCTGCAGCATCCAACGCCATGTATTAGCCGACACAATACTGGGTACGGTCCAGGGAAGCAGGGCCAGAAGCCTTACAGCCTTTATGGGCTTGCCCTGGCCGTCCATGATAAACGCAGCCAGGAACCCCAATGACACCCTCAGGATCACGGTCCCCACAATCCACACAACCGTATTTTTCACGATTGTGGGAAACTCTTCCAGAGAAATAATTTTTTCAAAATTGTCGGTCCCTATGAACCGGGTATCAAAGGAAGGCAGGGTTACTTCCGAAAATGCGAACGATACAGTGCGCAAAATAGGAACAATCATCATCAAAAGTACCACAACCGTGCACGGTGCTACAAACATCATTCCGGTGCGTGCCCTTTTCTTTTGTATATCCGGGGTGCGCACAGCACGAAACCTACGTCCCATATTCTCCTCCTCCTGGCCGCTCTGCGACGTTTATTTAAGCAACGCGTTGCACTGACGTGTCATATCCTCGCAGCCCTGTTCAACTGTTTTTGCCCCCTGCATGATATTCTGCAGCTCTACAATAATAATCTTCTGCATATCGGTCCAGGCAGGCGTGGTGGGGTTCAGGCGTCCTACCATAGCGCTTTCTAATACAGTCTGGTACAATGGTGAATTCCAGATTCCGTATTCCGTGGCTCCCTTTCTGGCAGGAATGCGGATTGTCAGCTCGCCTAAAACCTCAGGCTGTAAGAACCATTTTGCAAAATCAAAGGCGGCATCTGGATTCTTAGCTGTAACAGGAACTGTGAACATCCATCCGCCTGAGCTGGCCGGAGATTTGGGAGGCACACAGAATCCGTATTTCAGGTCCGGATAATTGGTATCAAATTCAACCGCGTTCTGGTCTCCGCCCATCATCATGCCAACCTTGTTCTCAATAAACAAAGGCATGATATCCTTTGTCATTGTATAGTTGATGACACCCTCAGGAGTGACCTTTTCCGTTGTGTAAAGGCCAGTAAAGAAACGCACCGCCTCCATAGCCTCAGGTGTATTGAGCGTACACTCAGTCTGATCCTCATTCAGGAAGTCTGCCCCATAGGACCAGACTATAGGAGAAAGGGTCATAAACACATTGGACGGGTCCGCGTTGCTGGCTGCGATGCCGACTCCGTACTGCTCTCCGGGAATTGTCAGTTTCTTTGCTATTTCCAGCATATCATCATAGGTCCAACCCTCCTCAGGATAGGCCACTCCCGCCTCATCAAACATGGTCTTATTATAATACATGATGGAGCTGCTTGTGCGGTATGGAAGTCCGTAGTATGTGCCGTCAAACTTTCCTCCGTCTATGACCGCTGCGAAATCAGACAGATCCATATCCTGAATCTTGTCATCCCATGGAAGAAGCAGGTTCTTATCCACCAGCGTTCCCATCTGGGTAACATCCACCGCCAGGATATCCGGGCCTCCGCCGCCCAGGATTGTAGTCACAGCCTTATCCACATACCCATTGACAGGAAGCGCTTCAATGGTAAGATTTACATTGGGCTTAACATCTTTATATGCCTCTACAATTGCGGGTATCTGATCCTCCCACCAGCTTCCCATCCAGATTGTCAAATCCTGAGGGGCATCCGATGATGCCTGGCTGCTCCCAGCCTGCTCTGTTCCCGGATTCTTCGCAGCAGATGATCCGCCTGATTCAGTTCCCCCCTGGCAGCCGGCCAGACCAAGTACCATGATACCTGCCATCACTGCGCTCCCAGCCCTCATTAACGTTTCTTTCATTAACCTCATCGTTAAACCTCCATTATATTCACTTTAGCTTTGATAATAACCACAAGATTCACGGATGAAAAACTCAGGCTCCGCTGCTATACTCTCGCACTCTTCTTCTGAACGCGTCCCCTGAATGATTTCCAACAGTATGTCAATGGCGTGATGTGATATATACCGCAGATCATACCCCACCGTCGTAAGCGGAACCATGGCGCTCTCTGCAAACCGGATATTGTCAAGACTGGCGACTGCCAGATCCCGGGGCACCTTAACCCCATTTTTATCCAGAAATTTGATAACCGGTATGGCCAGCTCGTCCTGATTAACTAAAAACGCCTGCTCCGTCTTGCCTTTTCGCAGAAGATTCCCAAGAGCCTCGTCTCCTACCATGTTAAAATCATTGAACCCCAGTCGGCAGACCATATCCGCGGACGGTTCTATTCCGGCCTCCCGCAGCGCCTTGGCATACCCCATATACTTGGGGTCCCTGACTCCCGCCTCATCATCTGCACCGGCCACAAAGATAATACGGCCGTGTCCCATCTGTATCAGATGCTTAGTGGCAATGTACGCACCTTTAACAAGATTTGGATACACAGCGTCCACCTTAGGGGCTGGTTCAAACCCGGAGAGAAGCACCACCGGGAAACCTTGGGCCCTGAGCCCTTCCAGTCTGCTTAAGTTGTCCGTATACTTGGTGTTCAGTATAAGACCGTCCACCTTATTGGAGAGCATCAGATTAATAGCCTTCTCCTCCATCTCAAGATCGTCGTGACTGGCTATCATATACATAGTATATCCATTCTGCTCCAGGTACTGCTCTATGTACCGGGCCTCCGACGTCAGAAGCAGGCTGGAAATGTTACGGATAATCAGGCCAATGGTTCCTGTCCTCTTAAGAACCAGGGCACGCGCCATGTTGTTGGACGCATAATTCATATCTTTTGCCGCTTTCTGTATCTTGTTTCTGGTTGCTTCGCTGATCCTTGGACTGTTTTTCAGTGCCAGGGATACTGTATTAACAGAACATCCCACTACCTCTGCAATATCTTTTAATGTTACCTCATACATACTTCCATTCTCCTAATTCGCTCTTATTGTATTATCGATAATACTATTATAGCAAAATCAAACCGGTTTGTTAATCGCATTTTTTGCGAATTTCGCTAATTTTAAAATAAATATTGACAAATATTTAGAAGAATGATTATAATACAAGTACAGAGTTTGTATTAACGTTAATACTTATCTGATATGTTTATTATAAACAGACTTTTTAAATCTTGTCAATATATTTTATACATTTTTTTATTTTTCTTTTGACAGCTGACCAAATCCACTGTCATTATCATCCAATTGTAATTTATAGGCAGACCGCTTATAAAAATAAAGAATAGGAGAATACAACTATGGTAAAAGAATTTAATCACATCGGAGTCAACGTAAAGGACCTCCAGAAGACACTGGCATTTTACTCCAGGCACTTCGGTGCCAGAATTACGAGGGGACTTTATATTCCGGCTTCCCACACCATTGCCGCTTATGTTCAGATTGGAACTCAGATGATAGAGTTTCTCAGCCCCTTGAACCCGGACGGAAATACGGAATACGGAATTGCCCATATCGCCTATATGGTGGATGACATAGAAAAAACCGCCTCGGAATTAATCCAGAAGGGTTATGTTTTCCATGTAATGCCTAAGCGTGCCGGATCCGGCGGCGGAAAGATTGCCTTCTTAAAGGATCCCAACGGAGCCAATGTGGAACTGATTGAACGTCTGGAATCCTTTTCAGAAGAGGGCTGGGAACCTGCTACTGAGGTCCTGGACTTTGATCATGCTTCTATCTTCGCAGACAATCTTCAGGAAGGCATTGATTTTTATATCAATGATATGGAAATGTCCATGCTTCAGAACTACCACTTTGAAGAACGCGGATTCGACATGGTGTACATGAATATGGGGCGCAATATCCTGGAGCTGCTGCACAACGAAACGCCCCACCAGGGACCGTTAATGGGACATCTCGCTCTGCGCGTTACCGATACAAGAGCCATGGCTGAACGACTGGCCGCCGAGGGTGTGGAAATCCTGACCCAGCCCCGTGTCCTGGCAACCAACAACGGCTATGTCTGCAACATTAAGGATCCTGACGGAATTGCCGTTGAACTTATTGACCGTGTCTCACTTTTCGAGGTATAAACCATGAGATTAGCATTCAGCTCCCTGTCCTGCCCATCCTGCGACGTGGACGCTCTGGTCCGCATGGCCCTGCGCTACGGTTTTGAAGGAGTGGAATTAAGAACCATCCAAAATACCATTAATCTGTGGGAACTGCCGGACTTTGCCCCGGAGGCCCTGGCCGCTACATGCTGCAAATTCAAGCAGGCCGGGCTGGAGGTTTTGGTGGTAGGTACCAGTATATCCTTTGCCAAACCGGATCCCGGCAACAAAGAAAGACAGCTGGACCTGGTAAGAAAATTCAGTGCCATTGCAAAAGGGCTTGACTGTCCCTATCTGCGTGTATTCGGCGGGCCAATCCCGGATGGTCAGACATACAGCGAGGTCCTGAACCGTGATATAGAGGGTTACCGTGAAGCCATACAGATTGCGGCTTCCTACGGTGTTCAGCTGCTGTTTGAGACCCACGATGACTTCAGCACCAGCGGCGCCCTCCTCCCGCTGTTGGAAGGAGTAGAGGGAGAAGCCGGGGTAATCTGGGACATTCTCCATCCCTACCGGTTTGGTGAATCCATGGAATACACCTGCCAAACGCTTCTTCCCTATATACGCCACGTCCACATTAAGGATTCCGCTGTCTATTCAAAAAGCGGTTTCGACATCACCCTGCCCGGAGAGGGAACCGTTCCTGTCCGTCAGGCCGTCTCACTGTTAAAGAATGCCGGTTATAACCAATACCTGTGCTTTGAGTGGGAAAAACACTGGCATCCTGAAATCCAGGATGCAGATACAGCCCTTCCTCATTTCATGGAATACATGAAGGAAATACTATGACAGGACCTTTTTCCAAGAAAGGATGAACCATCTTGAACTATAAGACAGCGCTGATTACCGGAGGCAGCGAAGGTATCGGTCTGGCCTGTGCCATGAAACTCCATGGTTCAGGCTACTCCGTATGCCTGTTATCCCGCAGTAAAGAAAAACTGACCGCCGCCGTCCATACCATCCAAAATACCCCGGGAGAGCGCAATAGCCCCGAAACTGGGCCAGGAACCATTTTCACTATCCCCTGCGATATCTCCCGGAATATCCCTGTGCACGAAGCCGTAGAACAGGCATCCCAGAAAATGGGGAGCATCGATGTGCTTCTTAACTGCGCAGGCTGCAGCATGCATGCTCCCAGTCCATTTGAGGATGTAAATGAAGAAGAATACCTGCGTATTATGCATACAAACACAGACGGTCTGTTCCATGTCACCCAGGCAGTCCTTCCCATTATGAAAAAACAGGAGTCAGGCTACATCATCAACATCCTCTCCACTGCTTCTCATGCAGCCGGAGCAGGCAATGCCCCCTATTCCGCTTCCAAATATGCTGCCAAGGCTATGACTGACACACTGATAGAAGAATACCGCGGCACAGGCATACGCATCTCCTCCATCAGTCCCGGCCCTGTGGCAACCACTATCTGGTCCCATAAAACCACGCCTCCGGATTCCTCCCTGTTAGCCCGTATGCTGCGCCCTCAAGACATTGCCGACATCGCCGCCTACCTGCTGTCCCCCCCCGCCAATGTACACATCCAGGACCTGTTGGTCACTCCCTGGAACTACTGACGGCTGATTGATTCAGCTTTTCTGTTGAACATCATAAAAATGGCCTCCTTTCTATATTATGAAGCACTTCAATACTTCTGCTTATAGAAAGGAAGCCATCTTATGGACTTCTGATATCATACTCTATATTTAGGTTTGACTCTGGCCCTTTTCATTTCCCCTACCGGTTCTCAATCTCCATAATCATATTCACCCTGCGCTCATGCCGTCCGCCCTCAAACTCAGCGTCCAGCCATGCCTCTGTAATCATCTTGGCAAGCTCGCTGCCCACTACCCTGGCGCCAAAGGCAAGTACGTTGGAGTTGTTGTGCACTCTGGACAGCTTTGCGGTATAAGGCTCGCTGCACACACAGGCCCGGATTCCCTTTACCTTGTTGGCTGCCAGGGAGATGCCCACACCGGTGCCGCAGATAGCGATTCCCAGGTCAGCCTGACCGTCAGCCACGGCCCGGCCTACCTTTTCCCCGTATATGGGGTAGTCGCAGCTCTCGGTGGAATTGGTTCCCAGGTCAATGACCTCATAGCCCTTTCCTTCCACAAACTCCCTGATTATGTTCTTAAGCTCAATGGCTGTATGGTCGTTACCAATTGCAATTTTCATAATTCCTCTTCTCCTTTTATCGAATCCCTGTGTTATGTTATACCCTGTCCCGGGCAAAGAAAGCCTGCACCCGGTCCAGCCGTGATGTCATGGACAGAAGCAGCATGTCGGCCGCCGTCAATGCAGCCATGGCTTCCACCACCACTACGGCCCTTGGCACGATGATGGGGTCATGGCGGCCCTTTATCTCCACCACGGTCTCCTCACCGTTTTGGTTCACGGTGTGCTGGGGCTGGGCAATAGAGGGGGTGGGCTTAAATGCTGCCCGCATCACGATATCGCTTCCGTCGCTGATTCCTCCCAGTGTACCTCCTGAGTGATTGGTCTGCTTCTCAATCCTGCCGCTCAAATACGGGCTGCCGTCCGCTGCCTTATGAGATATGCCGAATCCGTCATTGTTCTCGGATCCCCGTGCCCTGGAAGCGGCAAAGCCGTCTCCTATCTCAAATCCCTTGACCGCGCCAATGGACAGCATGGCCTTGGCCAGGTTGGCATCCAGCTTCTCAAATACAGGCTCTCCTGCTCCGGCAGGCATACCGCGGATGATACACTCCACCACTCCTCCGCAGGAGTCCTTCCCGGCCATCAGTTCCTCCAGCCGGGCCTCTGCCTGTGCTGCTGCCCGGGCATCCGGCATGTACAGCCTGTTATTCCACATCTCATCCAGGTCAAAGCGCTCCTGTGCAATACAAATGCCGCCCACCTCTCTTGTATACGCCCTGACCGTAATTCCAAGGCTTTCCAGAAGTTTGCAGGCAATGGCGCCCGCCGCCACACGGGCAATGGTCTCCCTGCCTGAGGACCGTCCGCCGCCCCTGTAGTCCCTGAATCCGTACTTCTGGTCAAAGGTATAATCCGCATGGCCCGGACGGTAAATATCCATAATATTGCTGTAGTCATGGGAACGCTGGTCTGTATTGCGCACCTCCAGCGCGATGGGAGTACCGGTGGTCCTTCCCCCGAACACACCGGACAGGATTTCCACCTGGTCCCCTTCCTGTCTGGCCGTGGTAAACTTGCTCTGGCCCGGCTTTCGCCGGTTCAGATAGGACTGGATGTCCCCTTCCTCCAGAGGCAGTCCGGCCGGGCAGCCGTCCACCACCACGCCGATTCCCTTTCCATGGGATTCTCCCCAGGTCGTCACTCTCAATATTGTTCCCAATGCAGAACCTGCCATATACTGTCTCCTGTCCTCCTGTATCTATAACCCGCTATCTCGCTAATTCTACTATCTCGTTAATCCGGCTGTCTCACTAATTCTACTATCTCATCAATCCAACTCTCAGACTAATTTCCAATCTTCGCAATGGCGCAGCAGTTTGGCTCGTTCACCATGACGCTTCGTCCGCACATAACGATGAGACCCTTCTCATAATCCACTTCAAAGAAACTGATGCTGCCGCTGTCATGGTTTATGGACGCAATATGCCTCTGATCCGGGAATACAGCCACATCCTTTGGATATTCACCGCTGACAGGCAGACAGCAGATCATGGTGAGAAGACCGGATTTTTCATCCCTGCTGTAGATGCTCACTGTATTTTCACCTGCATTGGTGCAGTAAACATATTTCTCATCCGGAGACAGCCTCATGGCGCAGGCCGCTGTCAGATTGCCCGGATTCTTGGTGGAGGTGGTGGAAATAGTCTGTATCTTCTCAACCACAGGCGCCCTGTCGCCGGTTTCATAAGAATAAACGCAGATTACATTCTGCAGCTCATGCATCAGATAAAGGAAACGTCCGTCGGAGCTGTAGCGGAAATGTCTTGGAGCCGACTCCAGGTCGCAGTGGATGGCATCTACCTGAAACAGCCTCTTATCCTTGTCGTTGAAACGGTATACCTTTACCTGGTCCGTTCCATTGTCCACCGACAGAACATACCTGCCGTCCGGCATCCTTCTGGTACAGGTAACATGAGAGCGGAAGTTGCGCTCAGCCACGCTGCCGTATCCCTTGTTGAACACCTCGTCCACAATCTGCCCCACAGAACCGTCCTTGTTAAGGCTTAAGACCGTGGTCTTGCCGTCATGGTAGCCTGACACAAACACGTATTTATCTTCCATATCAGTACACAGGTGGCAGCCCCTCATGCCGCGGATGGGAGCGCTGTTCAGTCTTGCAAGGCTTCCGTTCTGCAGGATCCGGAAGGATACAACCCCCTCATCCGCAATGGAGTACAAGGTTTTCCCATCGCTGGAAGCAATGACATAGGAGGAGTTGTCCACTTCCATCTCACACCTCTCCCTAAATGTTCCGTTTTCTACATCCACGTCAAACACTGTGATTCCCTTTGCTTTTCCGGTGTAGGAATAGGATCCTACATATGCCATATATTTGCCGCTCATACCTGTCTGTACCTCCCTGATTTACGTCGGTTTTTATTTCAATTTAGACTAAAAACATCATATCATAAATTTGTGAATTTGTTAACTGGAAGTTTGTGAAATTCTCCCCCGCTGTCCGTCTCCAAACTTGTCCCTAAACTTATCTGCCAAATCTTTCAAAAAGGTATTGACATACCACTGATTTAATGTATAATGAAATTCGCGCTTGTTTATTATTACTAAACTTTTTGCTTATTTTTATAGTCAGTTAGTATTTGTAAACTTTTTGTTCAGAAACGCGAGACAGGGAGGAGCTCCATGGAAATCGGAAGTAAACTAAAGGAACTGCGGGTGTTAAAGGGTCTGACCCAGGAAGAACTGGCTGACCGGGCCGAGCTTTCCAAGGGATTCATTTCCCAGCTGGAACGTGACCTGACGTCTCCATCCATAGCTACCCTGATGGACATTCTTCAGTGCCTGGGCACCACCATCGGTGAATTCTTCAATGAAACGCCGGATGAACAGGTAGTATTTGGTAAACAGGATTATTTTGAGAAAATTGATACAGACTTAAATAATGAAATCAAATGGATTATCCCCAATGCCCAAAAAAATGTGATGGAGCCCATCCTCCTCACCTTAAAGGCCGGAGGCTCCACCTATCCTGATAATCCCCATGAAGGTGAGGAATTCGGATACGTGCTCCAGGGAAGCATATCCATCCACATAGGCAGCAAGACATACAAGGCAAAGAAAGGGGAGTCCTTCTACTTCACGCCGGATAAGAAACATTACCTGACAAGCAGGAACGGGGCCCTTCTTCTGTGGGTGAGCTCGCCGCCAAGTTTTTAATCACATTAAGATAAAGGAGAATTTGATTATCATGAGCCAGCCTTTCATTGATTTACAGCACATATCAAAAAGTTTTGACGGCGAGCTGGTCCTGGACGACCTGAACCTTTCCATCAGGGAGAACAGCTTCGTCACCTTGCTGGGCCCCAGCGGCTGCGGCAAGACCACTACCCTGCGTATATTAGGCGGCTTTACTACCCCTGACACAGGAAAGGTAATCGTCGGCGGACAGGACATTTCCATGATTCCACCTAACAAACGCCCGCTGAATACCGTATTCCAGAAGTATGCGCTGTTTCCCCACATGAACATCGCGGAAAATATTGCCTTCGGCTTAAAGATCAAGAACAAGCCAAAGTCCTACATTGATGACAAAATCAAATATGCCCTGAAATTAGTAAACCTGCCCGGATATGAGAAACGGACCGTGGACTCTTTATCCGGCGGCCAGCAGCAGCGTATCGCCATTGCCCGGGCCATTGTGAATGAACCCAGGGTGCTGCTTCTTGACGAACCCCTCGGGGCCCTGGATTTAAAGCTGCGCCAGGATATGCAGTACGAGCTGATACGACTTAAGAATGAGCTGGGAATTACCTTTATCTATGTGACCCACGACCAGGAGGAGGCCCTTACCATGTCCGACACCATCGTGGTCATGAACCAGGGATACATCCAGCAGATGGGATCCCCTGAGCAGATTTATAATGAGCCTGAAAATGCGTTTGTGGCCGACTTCATCGGTGAGAGCAATATTGTGCCCGGCATCATGATCCGGGACGAACTGGTAGAAATCTTCGGCGCCCGCTTTGCATGTGTTGACAAGGGATTCGGCAATAATAAGCCTGTGGATGTGGTTATCCGGCCCGAGGACATTGACCTTGTAAAGCCAGAGGACGGAACCCTTCAGGGTGTTGTGACCCACCTGATTTTCAAGGGCGTCCACTATGAGATGGAGGTAACCACCCCGGACGGTTTCGAGTGGCTGGTGCATTCCACCGATATGTTTCCTGTAGGCCGGCAGGTGGGCATCCATGTGGAGCCGTTTGAAATCCAGATCATGAACAAGCCTGCTTCTGAAGACGAGGAGGCGCTGGGAGTCAATGAATAGTGAAAAAAAAGGCGCTGCCATCGGCAAGGCGCTGTTATCAGGTCCCTATCTCATTTGGATGGCCGGTTTTACACTGATTCCCCTGGCCATGATCCTGTGGTACGGGCTGACTGACAAGGGAGGCGGCCTGACCATGGCAAATGTCATTGCCATTGCCTCTGCGGACCACGCAAAGGCGCTGTGGCTTTCCCTTGGACTGTCCTTAGTGAGCACGGTTCTCTGTCTTTTATTAGCGTATCCCCTGGCCATGATACTGAGGGGCCGCGGAGCCGCGGCAGGAGGATTCATTGTATTCATATTCATCCTTCCCATGTGGATGAACTTCCTTCTGAGAACCCTGGCCTGGCAGACACTGCTGGAGAAAAACGGAGTGATTAACGGTATCCTTAACTGGCTTCACCTCCCGTCCCAGTCCATGATTAACACCCCGTCAGCCATTGTGCTGGGCATGGTATATAACTTCCTGCCCTTTATGGTGCTTCCCATTTACAATGTGCTGTCCAAAATAGACGATAATATTATAAATGCCGCCATGGACCTGGGAGCCAACAGCTTTCAGCGTTTCACCAGAATATGGTTTCCCTTAAGCATTCCGGGCATCATCAGCGGCATCACCATGGTGTTTGTCCCTTCCCTGACCACCTTCGTTATTTCCGATTTGCTGGGTGGCAGCAAGATTCTGCTCATCGGCAATGTCATCGAACAGGAATTTACCAGGGGCAGCAACTGGCATCTGGGAAGCGGACTTTCACTGGTACTCATGGTCTTTATCCTAATCAGTATGGCCATGATAGCCAAATACGATAAAAACGGAGAGGGGACTGCATTCTGATGACAAAGAGTTCAAAAGTACTGCGGAAAATCATATCGGACTTTTATATGGTGCTCATACTGATCTTCCTTTATGCCCCCATCCTTACCATGATGGTCCTGTCCTTCAACAAATCCAAATCCAGGACCCAGTGGGGCGGATTTACCCTGCAGTGGTACACCCAGATGTTTGACAGCCGCTCTATCATGAGCGCCCTGACCACCACGTTAATTATAGCCTTTGTATCGGCTCTGGTGGCAACAGTCATAGGCACGGCAGCAGCTATCTCCATCAGTTCCATGCGGACAGTGCCCAGAACCATTGTCATGGGCGTAACCAACATCCCCATGCTGAACGCTGACATCGTAACCGGTATTTCCCTGATGCTGGCCTTCATTGCCTTTGGTATTTCCCTGGGATTTAAGACCGTGCTTATATCCCATATTACATTTAATATACCCTATGTCATACTAAGCGTCATGCCCAAGCTTAAGCAGACGGATAAATACACCTACGAGGCCGCCCTGGACCTGGGCGCATCCCCTCTGTACGCATTTTTCAAGGTGGTGTTCCCGGATATCATGCCTGGCGTGCTCTCCGGCTTCCTGCTGGCGTTTACCATGTCCTTAGATGACTTTATCATCACCCACTTCACAAAGGGCGCAGGCATCAACACCCTGTCCACCCTGATTTACAGCGAAGTGAGGCGCGGCATACGGCCGTCCATGTACGCACTGTCATCCATTATATTTCTGACCGTGCTGATTCTTCTCATCTTTGTTAACTTCCGGTCCATTAAAAAACCGGAAAAAGCATAACCGAATTCAGACATTAAAGGAGAACGATTATGAAAAAGAAAATGGCAATTACCCTTGCTGCCGCATCCATGGCAGTCCTGTCCGCCGCCCTTTTAACCGGCTGCGGCAAGTCCGGTTCCTCACCCGAAGGCGGAAACAAGGAAGACAACAAGTTAAACGTATACAACTGGGGCGAGTACATTGACGAGGACGTCATCACCCAGTTTGAGGAGGAAACCGGCATACAGGTTGTCTACGATGTATTTGAGACCAACGAGGAGATGTATCCTGTCATTGAGGCCGGCGCTGTAAAATACGATGTTGTATGTCCCTCCGACTACATGATCCAGCGCATGATTGAGAACGACCTACTGGCTGAGCTGAACTTTGACAACATCCCTAATTATAAGGAGATCGGCCAGCAGTATCTGGATATCTCCAAGGGATTTGACCCTGAGAACAAGTATTCCGTACCCTACTGCTGGGGAACCATGGGAATTCTCTACAACACCAAGCGTCTGGAGGAGCTGGGCGTTCCCGCTCCCACCAAGTGGTCTGATTTGTGGGATGAGCGCTTAAGCGGCGAGATTCTTATGCAGAACAGTGTAAGAGACGCGTTTACCGTGGCCCTGAAAATGAAGGGATATTCTTTAAACAGCACCAATCCCGATGAGCTGGCTGAGGCCCGTGATTTGCTGATTGAGCAGAAGCCTCTGGTCCAGGCATATGTCATTGACCAGGTAAGGGATAAGATGATTGGCGGCGAGGCTGCTGTGGGCGTGATTTATTCCGGCGAAATGCTCTACATCCAGGACGCGGTGGCGGAACAGGGTCTGGATTACAGCCTGGAGTATGTAATTCCCGAGGAGGGAACCAACTACTGGATCGACTCCTGGGTCATTCCCGCCAACGCGGAGCACAAGGAAAATGCAGAAAAATGGATTGACTTCCTGTGCCGCCCTGATATTGCAAAAAAGAACTTTGAATATATCACCTACGCAACGCCAAACACAGGCGCCTATGATTTACTGGACGACGACCTCAAAAACAACAAGGCCCTGTTCCCTGATTTGGATAAGCTGCCAAACTGCGAGATTATCCAGTATCTGGGAGACGATGTGGATACCATCTACAATGATATGTGGAAGGAAATTAAATCCGAATAAAAACCAGTCACAGGATTAAATAATAAAAAGGAAGTTCCGGGCGGGAGACTTAAGCCGATACCTGCCCCGCGGAACTTCCTTTTATGTATTTAATCCTTTTAACCATTTCATCCCGGCGTCACCCCTGGCGGTTCCCGTTGTCATGGTTTCCATGGCACATGGAGGAACCTGCGCAGTGGCCGCAGCCGCCGGCACATCCGCCGCATCCCTTGCCTGCCTTTTTATCCCTTATCATAATACGGACCACTGCCCCTATAATCACAGCCAATATGACCAGAATAATGAATGTTGAAAGATTCATGCTTATATCCTCCTTTTTTTCCGGATTTTTACAAGTTAGCCTTTTCTAACTTCATTCTCAGATTAGCACTTTCTAACGCTCTTGTCAATCGTTTTTTTATATGTTACACTTAGAACTATCATACTAAATAAACGGGGGTATTTACAGACTTGAAAATACAGGAATCAGCAGAAAATTATCTGGAAACCATACTCATGCTGGCCAAGGAACAGCCCTATGTCCGCTCCATCGACATTGCCACTGAGCTGGGATTCTCCAAGCCCAGTGTCAGCGTGGCTATGAAGAATCTCCGCCAGAACGGATATGTCCAGATGGACGACCAGGGACATATCACGCTGACGCCATCCGGACAGGCCATAGCGGACACCATGTATGAGCGCCATACACTGCTGTCCAACTGGCTGATTTACCTGGGTGTGGACCCCAGGACAGCTGCTGAGGACGCCTGCCGCATGGAACACACCCTGAGCGCTGAGAGCTTTGATGCCATCAAGCGCCACATCACCCACGGACACGAACTGCCGGATTAGGAGGAAGCCTATGCTTAAAGACCTTGTGAAACAATGCCGCTCTTACAGAAGATTTTATCAGGATACTGCCATCCCATACAGTGAACTGGCTGATATGGTGGATACGGCCCGTCTGGCCGCTTCTGCTTCCAATGCCCAGGCTCTGAAATTCAGGATTTTGTGCACGCCCGAGGAATGTGCCGGTATCTTCCCGTATACTGCATGGGCAGGTGCCCTGAAGGATTGGGACGGACCAGAGGAGGGCGAGAGACCCTCAGCCTATATCGTCATTGCCTGTGACCTGTCCATCGGGAAAAACAAACAGTGGGACGATGGTATCACGGCCCAGACCATCATGCTGGCTGCCGCGGAAAAGGGATACGGGGGCTGTATGATCGGCAGCTGCATGCGGTCAGAGATTGGACGGCTCCTGGGACTTGATCCGGAGCATTACAGCATAGACCTGGTGCTGGCCCTTGGAAAGCCCAAGGAGGAAGTGGTACTGGTGCCGGTAAAGGAAGACGGTTCCACCGCATACTACCGTGACGGGAATCAGGTTCACTATGTGCCCAAACGCAGCCTGGAGGACATCCTTTTGTAATGGTTTGACCATGTTTGGCTGTCAGCACTCCGGCATTATTTTCTGCCATGAATATAAAAAGGCGCATCGGGTTTTCATGTATTTTCATGTACCCGATACGCTTTTTTATATTTTTAAGAGGGAAATCTTTCTTGGCTGCCAAAGGGCAGCGCACTTATTACAGGGACAGCTCTCATTGCGTTGAGTATGGCAATAACCGACACGCCCACGTCCGCAAACACTGCCTCCCACATATTGGCCGCGCCCGCAGCGCCCATTAAAAGCACCACTGCCTTGACCCCCAGGGCAAATGCGATGTTCTGCTTTACAATGGACATGGTCTTTCGTGATATGCGGACCACATCTGCGATTCTGGCAGGGTTATCATCCATAAGCACAATATCCGCTGCCTCGATGGCTGCGTCTGAACCCATGCTTCCCATGGCAATTCCCACATCAGCCCTGGAGAGAACAGGCGCGTCATTGATTCCGTCTCCCACAAAGGCCAGCCTGTGTTTTCCGGTCTGCCGGGCCAGCAGCTCCTCCACCTTTGCCACCTTATCCCCCGGAAGGAGCTCCGCATGGACCTCATCCAGACCCAGCCTGGCCGCCACTGCTTCTCCTACCTCTTTCTTGTCGCCGGTAAGCATGATGGTCCTTCTGACGCCTACCTTCTTAAGATTCTTAATCGCCTCAAAGGCCTCATCCTTGATGGAATCCGCTATGACAATGTATCCGCAGTATACGCCGTCCAGGGCCACATAGACAACTGTGCCCATGCTCATGCACTCCTGATACGCCACATTCATTTCTTTCATCAGCTTGCTGTTGCCGGCCAGTACGGTATGACCGTCAATCTCAGCCCGCACTCCATGGCCGGATATTTCCTGCGCATTGCTGACACGGCTCATGTCAATGGTATCTCCCCAGGCGTCCTTGATGGATCGGGAGATGGGGTGGTCTGAATAACTTTCCGCCAGTGCCGCCAGCTCCAGCAGGGAGCGCTTTCCCTCATCAGAAGGCTGGCTGGCCGCCCACACCCTGGTCCGCGGCACCTCAGACGCCTCCGGGACAGGACTGCCGGCTACCGCGTGAATCTCAGTCACCTTGAATTCTCCCTTGGTCAGTGTACCGGTCTTATCAAAGACAATGGTATCCATCTCAGACAGTGCCTCCAGATAGTTGCTCCCCTTGATAAGCACACCCTTTTTGGATGCAGCGCCAATGCCTGAGAAGAAGCTCATGGGCACGGAAATCACCAGGGCACACGGACAGGAGATTACCAGGAAGGTACAGGCCCTTCTTATCCCCTCGGACCAGGACTGGCCAAAGAACAGGGGCGGAATCACAGCCAGAAGCACGGCTCCCATTACCACCAGCGGGGTATAATATCTGGCAAACCGGGTGATGAAGTTTTCCACATGGGCCTTTTTGCTGCTGGCGTTTTCTACCAGTTCCAGGATTTTTGCCACTGTAGAATCGTCAAACTCCTTTGTAACCTGTACGCGCAGAAGGCCGCTGCCGTTGACACAGCCGCTGATGATATCGTCGCCCTCTGCCACCTTGCGCGGCACGGATTCACCGGTCAGCGCTGAGGTATCCACCATGGAATTCCCAAACACGACCTTGCCGTCAAGAGGAATTCTCTCCCCGGCCTTGACCACGATGATATCTCCCACCTGTACATCGTCCGGATCCACCTGCTTTAACTGGCCGTCCTCCTCTATGTTGGCATATTCCGGACAGATATCCATAAGCTCCGTGATGGACTGCCTGGAACGGTTCACTGCGTAGCTCTGGAACAGTTCTCCCACCTGATAAAACAGCATGACCGCCACAGCTTCCGAATATTCCCCCACGCCAAAGGCGCCGAAGGTAGCCACTGTCATCAGGAAATTCTCATCAAACACCTGGCCGTTGCGGATATTCCGGAATGCCTTATATACAATGTCCCATCCTATAAGAACATAGGGAACCAGATACAGGGCCATCTTTCCCCACAACCCAAGCCCCTCCGGCAAAATCTCCATATGATCTGTCACTGCCAGGGTAATATAAATGATGAATGCTGCTATGATACGGGACAGCATTGCCTTTTGTTTCTTAGTCATATCAGTATCCTTTCCGGTGCCTTCCTGCCTGGTTTAAAGCAGGATAACGCAGTCAGGCTCCACCTTCCTGCACACAGACACCACTTCCTTCATGATTTCATCAAACCTGCCGTCATCTGCTTCTATGGTCATCTTCTGGGTCATAAAGCTCACCGTGGCATCTGATACGCCCTCGATCTTCTTGATTGCTTCCTCCATCTTGGCTGCGCAGTTGGCACAATCCAGGTCCTGCAGTTTGAATTTTTTCTTCATAATTATTCTCCTCCATATTTGTTATTTTATTTATATTCCATGTTCCATCCCCGCACCATGGGCATCTGCCCCAAAGCCTATTCCTCTATGTGCTCCATGCCCTGGTTGATGATGGTCCTCACATGACTGTCCGCCAGCGAATAAAATACTGCCTTTCCGTCCCTGCGGCTCTTTACCAGGCGGTTCTGCTTAAGAATCCTCAGCTGGTGGGAAATAGCTGACTGGTTCATATTAAGCAGCTGCGCAATGTCGCAGACACACATCTCAGCCTCAAAGAGCACATATAATATTTTGATTCTGGTGGAATCCCCAAACACCTTGAATATCTCTGCCAAATCATATAGCTTATCTTCATCCGGCATCTTATCATTGACTGCCTTTACCACATTCTCATGGACCTGGTAAAAATCACAGCACTCCACATCGTTTATCGCCATGGATCATAACCTCCCTTTCTTATGTTCACTGATTCATATGAATGATTGTTCATATGTTTATATTTACATTATATGCTTAAATCCCAAAATGTCAACCTTTTTTTATAACAGAACGGAAAAAGGCAAAAAAACAGAGCCGGCCCATAGGACCAGCTCCATGTGATAATCTTATATATAATACTACTCTTCCTCAGCGGCAACCGCGATATGCAGCTCCTCCAGCTGTTTGTCATCCACCTGTCCGGGCGCCTCTGTCATCAGACAGGAAGCATCCTTCACCTTGGGGAACGCGATCACGTCCCGGATACTGTCAGCACCCACCATCAGCATCACCACGCGGTCCAGACCATATGCCAGGCCTGCGTGAGGCGGAACACCATACTTAAATGCTTCCAGAAGGAAGCCGAACTGCTCTCCGGCCCTCTCAGGCGTAAAGCCCAGCACCTCAAACATCTTGGACTGGATATCAGCCTGGTGGATACGGACCGATCCGCCGCCCATCTCCACACCGTTCAGCACAATATCATATGCCTTGGCACGAACCCGGCCAGGATCAGAATCAATATACTGTATATCCTCATCCATGGGCATGGTGAATGGATGGTGCATGGCCACGTAGCGGTCCTCCTCCTCTGAATATTCCAGAAGCGGGAACTCTGTCACCCACAGGAACTTAAAGTCATCCTTCTTAAGCAAATCCAGCTGTCTGGCCAGTTCCAGACGCAGATTTCCCAGGACATCAAATACCACCTTATTCCGGTCAGCGGCAAACAGCAGCAGATCGCCCGGCTTTCCGTCCATGGCGCTTATCAGGGCAGTCATTTCCTCCTCCTTCATAAACTTTGCAAAGGAGGACTTGACGGTGCCGTCCTCGCTGATTGCCACATAGGCAAGACCCCTGGCGCCAAAGCCCTTGGCATATTCCACCAGAGCGTCTATCTTTTTGCGGGGCATATGTCCCTGCCCCTGGGCATTGATGCCGCGCACACTGCCGCCATTTTCCAGGGCGCCCTTAAACACTGCGAACTCGCAGCCCTTAACCACATCAGAAACATTCTTAAGCTCCATACCAAAACGCAGGTCCGGCTTGTCAGATCCAAAGCGGTCCATGGCCTCCTGCCAGGTCATGCGCGGAATGGGCAGCTGCACATCAAAACCGCAGATTTCCTTGAACAGCTTCTTTAACAGGCGCTCATTTACATCCAGCACATCGTCCACATCCACAAAGGACAGCTCCATGTCAATCTGTGTGAATTCAGGCTGTCTGTCTGCCCTCAGGTCCTCATCACGGTAGCAGCGGGCCAGCTGGAAGTAACGGTCATAACCGGAACACATGAGGAGCTGCTTGAACAGCTGCGGGGACTGGGGAAGGGCATAGAAGGAACCGGGATGCACGCGGCTGGGCACCAGATAGTCCCTGGCTCCCTCAGGCGTACTCTTAATCAGGGTAGGTGTCTCAATTTCAAGGAATCCCTCTGATGCCAGAAATGCCCTGGTAAGGGTAGCCACCTGGCTTCTTATCATAAGATTTTTCTGGATATCCGGTCTTCTCAAATCCAGGAAACGGTACTTCAGACGCAGCTCTTCCTTTGTCTTGCTGTTCTCCTCAATGGGGAAGGGAGGTGTCTCGGACTCGGAAAGAATACGCATGGAGTTAGCCCTGATCTCAATGGCGCCTGTGGCCAGGTTGGTATTTACCGCGCCGGAGCGGGCCTCCACCCGTCCTGTAACGGCAACTACAAACTCGCTTCTCAGCTTTTCCGCCTTTGCGAAGTTCTCTGCTCCGCAGTCATTTTCCTCAAATATAATCTGGAGGATGCCGGAGCGGTCCCTCAAATCCACAAAGATGATGCCGCCCTTGTTCCTGCTCTTCTGGACCCATCCCATGACGGTCACTTCCTGACCGATATGGGCAGTGGTCACTTCCGTACATCTATGGGTACGCTTTAACCCAACCATTGATTCTGCCATTGTCTTATCTCCTTTATTTTCCTTAATTCTTCAGGCTTTCCTTATAAAATTCCTTAAACTCCGTATATCCTTCCCTGCCCAGCTGTTCCTTCTGGAACTTCTTGTTCTTATTCATCTGGGCAACCAGAACCTGCACGCCCTTCTTTCTCTCTTCCATGGCTTCGCGGATTACAGCTGCCAGCCTGGCGCTGTCCACACCCTTCTCAAAGAGAAACGCCTTCCTGTCAGAAGCGCCGGGCACGGTGAATCCATTGTCCATAAGAATGGTTACAATGCGTTCAAAGCCTATGGAGAATCCGCAGGCCGGTGTCTCCATGCCTGTAAACTTGCCGATCATCTTATCATAACGGCCGCCGCCTGCCACGGAACCGCCAAAGCCTTCCATGGAGACCTCGAAAATAGTTCCTGTATAATATGACATGCCTCTGACCAAAGTGGGGTCGAACTCCAGGCCGAAATCAGCCTCAGCCACCTCCGTCACTGTGTCCATGATGTGGGCCAGTCCCTCGCTTACATCGGCAGGCATCACCTCTGAGAGCATCTGTCCCAGGGCCCTTACACCGGCCGAATCCTTTGTCACGTTCTTAAGCATGTCCAGATATTTGCTTACGCTCTCCGGGCTGTGGCCGGATTCCAGAAGCTCCTTCTCCACACCCTCATATCCTATCTTATCCATCTTGTCCAGGGTGATGAACACCTGGTCCATGGACTCCTCCGCAAAACCGCAGTACAGGGCCATGCCACGCAGGATACCTCTGTCGTTGATACGGACCGTAAAACCGTTGTCCGGGCAGATTCTTCCAAGGGCAGTGGTGGTAGCCAGAATCAGCTCAATTTCAGCCAGGCTGGTAGCATCTCCCAGGATATCAATGTCACACTGTACAAACTGGCGGAAACGGCCCTTCTGGGGACGGTCCGCACGCCACACACTGCCCATCTGAAGGGCCTTAAAGGGGCTTGGCAGATTGGATGCGTTATTGGCGTAATAGCGGGAAAGGGGCAGGGTGAGGTCATAGCGCAGGCCGCTGTCCACCAGGTCATTCTCTTCCTTTGACCCTTCCAGGTTCAGCTTGTCCCCTCTTTTCAGTATTTTGAAAATCAGTTTCTCATTATCTCCGCCCTGTTTGCTGGTCAGGTTTCCGATATGCTCTACACAGGGTGTCTCTATCTGGGTAAATCCAAAGCTTTTATAGGTCTCTTTGATTTGATTCATCACGTACTCACGAATCTGCATCTCAGCAGGCGTGATATCCCTCATGCCGGTGACCGGCTTCTTTGCTAATGCCATACGCGTTCTCCAATCCTGTTTTTTGTTCAATATCTTTATTTTAAGCAACTTTTATGATTTTGCAAGTATTTTCATAGATTTTTCCCTATTTGGTCCCTATTTTGCGGCCTCTGCCGCAATCCGCATGCGCTCATAAGGCACTCCCATGGGAATGGTGCAGTCCGTACCCAGGATAAAGCCTGTCTCACCGGCTTCTGCCATGACGCGCCTTACCTCCTGGCGGATCTCATCCGGGGTCCCTTCTATCAGCGGTCCCTTGTGGTTGGAGAGGCCGCCCATAATGGCGCAGTCCGTAAACCGTTTCCTGCCCTCCGCCAGGCTCATTCCCGTCTCATAGATGCCCCAATTGGCAATGCTGTAAAGTCCCTTATAACTGTCGTACCGGTCAAAATTCACATCTGTCTTGCACATGTGCAGGATGTTATGTCCTCCTGCTTCCAGGCAGGCCTTCATAATCTGCTTATCAAACGGCATGATATACTCCTCAAACTCCTGGTCCGTAAACAGGAACCGCTCGCCTCCCAGACCCGCGTAGAGGATGCCGTCCAGACCCAGTTCCACAAATTTCCCTGCCAGCTGGCACAGTCCGTCCGCAATCCGCTTCATGGCGTCAAGCACCGGGCCCTTGTTCTGCCTTAAATGGCTGCAGAGCAGCTGCCGCACCGGCATATAGCCGTAATCCGGTTCAATGGGGTGGATGGTGGAGGCCACGATGCCGTGAAGGGTACCAATATTAAAGGCGTCCCTGTCGCACCGGTCCAGGACCCTCTTGACCAGCTCAATCTCATCCTCCATAAATTTATCCTTAAGAGTAATGGTCCTGATGCATTTCCAGTCCTCCGGCGTCTTTATGGAGCCCATGTTGGGAACCAGGTTTTCATTCATGATTTTCTGGATATCCGGATTTACCTCACGGAAAAACTTCAGGTGTTCTTCCACCGCTGCCTGCCCAAAGGCCGCCTCCCTGGCAAAATGAGTGGTAAAGTAACAGGGAATCCTGTCCACCGGTTCATGCTTCATTGCCGCAAATACACGCTCTCTTTTCTTCACGATATCTCTCCTTATCAGATGGTTATTAACTCAATCGTTATAATAAAATCTGCCGGAACCATGTCTCTTTTTACATGACTCCGGCATTTACGCTGCCGCGCCGTATATGTCCATATAAAACCGCGGGCCCCGTCCTGGTGTTAAAGGATACGCTCCTTGCGCTGTATCATCTCGTCAATCCTGCTAATATACTGTTCCACTTCCTTTACATTCTCGCAGCGTTCCCTGCGGTTCTCAGAGGGAAATACCACCTTGGTGGTGGTTCCGGCGCCGCAGGCCGCTATGGTCTGCATCTCCTCCATAATAAGGATGTTGTAGATACAGGCTTTTCCGGGCAGGGAATACCCCACATTCTCAAAATTACCGGCCATGTTCTTCTGGCGGTACAGATAATAGGGCTCCATACCCATCTGGCGGGCACAGGCAGCGCTGAGCTCGATCATCTCCGGGGTGTTCTGAATCTTCAGCCCGCCGTACTCTTCCCTGAACATGTTGAGCCTGGCCGCCCTCTTGATGGCCAGGGAATGGACGGTAAGGGAATCCGGCGCCAGAGCCTTTACCTCCTCCAGGGTGCGCCGCACATCGTCCATATTCTCCTCAGGAAGCCCCATAATCAGATCCATGTTGATGTTGTCAAATCCCAGCTCCCGGGCCATGTAAAACCGATCCTTCACCATATCCACGGTGTGGTGGCGGCCAATCAGGTCCAGGGTTTTCTGGTTCATGGTCTGGGGATTAATGGAAATACGGGTGATGCCGTGGTCCCTCAGTACCTTAAGCTTGTCCATGGTAATGCTGTCCGGCCTCCCGGCCTCCACTGTGAACTCCAGCACCCGGCTCAGATCAAAGAGCTGCCCAAGCCTGCTTAAGAGAGCTTCTAAATCCTCCGCTGAAAGGGATGTGGGGGTGCCTCCGCCGAAATAAACCGTGTCCAGGGGCCTTCCCTCCATCTTCCGGGCCGTATATTCCAGTTCCTTAAACAGCGCTTCCAGGTAAAGACCTGTGCGCCCCTTCCATTTCCCGATGGGATAGGAGGTGAAGGAACAATACAGACAGGTGGTGGGGCAGAATGGTATCCCCACATACAGGCTGTAGCCCCGCTCATAATCCAATGGTTCCAGAAGCTTTTTCTCCCTGGCCGCAATCTCAATGCTCAAATCTATCTTTTCATCGCTGGCAAGGTAGGTTTCCTTCATAAAGGACCTGATATCCTCCTCCTTCCAGCCTTCCTCCAGCCTGGTGAGGGCGATCTTGGTGGGGCGGATGCCGGTCAGGGAACCCCAGGGCATTTCCTTTCCCGTGCGCGCCGCCAGCATGAGGTAAAACATTTTCTTTATGACATTCTTGGTGGCGGAGTGATCCGAAAGGTCCGAGAGACGGGTGCAGGAATCCCCTAACTTCCAACCCGTTAAACCCTCCGGGCATGATGGCGCCTGCCCCTTTCCCGGCTCCGGTCCGGCCGCTCCCCCGCCGCATCCCTCCGGCCCTGTCTTATCCCCGCCGCAGTCCTCCGGGGCGGCCGCATTTTCCCATATATAGACGGAAACCGCGTCGTCTCCCAGCCGCGTCTCCACGTAAAAGTCCGCCCCGTCCTTTACCTCATGAACATAGGCCTCACCTGGATAAAAGGACATCAGAAGTTCTCTGATGTCCTGTTCGTACTGGTTATCCTGTATTAAAAGTCCAATCATACAAAACCTGCTTTCTGTCTTAAGCCTTCTTTTATTCCTGCCTGAAGGCATCCGGTCCCTTTACCCGGATAATATTGTCTCTTACCGTAAGCACAGGATTCCCCTGCTTCTCAAATCCAATGGTGGTGGGGTCTCCGTGGCCTGTATACACCATGGTATCATCGGGCAGCTCAAAAAGTACGTCCACAATGGAGCTGACAATACGAATGGTATTCCCTGTAGCCAGGTCCGTCCTGCCGTAGGAACCGCGGAACAAGGTATCCCCTGCAAAGATAATTCCCTCATCCGGCAGATAGAAGCAGCAGGAGCCTGCGGTATGTCCCGGTGTGAACAGCACCTTCCACCTGGTTCCCAGAAGCTCCAGCTCCTGTCCGTCGTGAAGAAGCACATCCGCATGAAGGCTGGTCAGGGGGCCTCTGAATCCTCCGGTCATATTAAGCTTTGTATCTGCCAGCATATTCTCCTCCGCCTCATAGGCGTAGAGTTTTACCCGGAATGCCCTGATTACATCCGGCACAGCCATGATATGATCAAAATGGCCGTGGGTCAGCAGGACTGCCGTGAGAGTGATTCCCAGCTCGCTGCACTTGTTCAGAATATAAGGAGCGTTGTCAGCCGGGTCAATGACCACACCCTCCTTGGTCTGATCGTCATAAACCAGGTAACAGTTGGTACTCACCTGTCCCAGTACACATGTCTTAATCCTAATATCGCTCATATCCTTCCCCTTTCATCACAGCTATCCTGTGGTTCTCTCTATATCCAGGACGCCCTCAATCTGACGTATCTTATCGGTCAGCCGGTTCAGCTCATCGGTCCCATGAATGTCAAATGTCATGATAATGGTGGCCTTGCCCTGCTTGCTGGTCCTTACGTTCATGGAAGTAATGTCAATCTGCTTCTCCGTAAAGACCTTGGATATATCCGCAAACATGCCAATCCTGTTATTGGCAAATATCTTGATTTCCGTGGAATACTGCTCATTGTTGCTGGCGCCCTCCGCCATCTGCCATTCCGCGTCAATCATCCTGCTCCGTTCATCCTCCGGCAGGTTGATGATGTTCACACAGTCCGTGCGGTGAATGGAAACCCCGCGGCCTCTGGTGACAAATCCCACGATTTCATCCCCTGGCACCGGGTTGCAGCACTTGGAGAAACGGACCGCCAGATCATGGATCCCCTTGACCATGATGCCGCTCTTTGATTTGCGGACGCTGGCCTCACCGGCCCTTCCCGCTGTGTCGGCTATGCCGCTGAGCACATCCGCATCCGTAATCTCCCGTTTTAACTTCTTCTCCCGCTCCTCCATCATCTTGTTGATGACCTGGCCCTCTTTCAGGCCCCCGTGTCCAATGGATGCCAGAACGGAATCCCAATCCTTATAGGCATACCGGTTCATGACCTTTTCCATGAATTCGGGCTTGCCGATATCAGACCAGTTAATGCCCTTGGCCTTACAGTAGCGTTCTATCTGGTCCCGGCCTCTGACGATGTTGTCTTCCTTCATCTGGCTCTTGAACCACTGGTTAATTTTATTCTTAGCCTGGGTACTCTTCACAATACCCAGCCAGTCCCGGCTGGGCCCCTTGGAGTTCTGGGAAGTGATGATCTCCAGCTGGTCGCCGTTTTGAATCACATACTCAATGGGCACCAGCTTGCCGTTGACCCTGGCTCCCACCATCTTATTACCCACAGCACTGTGTATACAATATGCAAAGTCAATGGGGGTGGAACCGCTGGGCAGGGTTTTTACATCCCCTGACGGTGTAAAGCAGTACACACTGTCGGAGAACAAATCCAAATCTCCCTTGACCATGCTCAGGAATTCCTTGGAATCGTCCGTATCCCTCTGCCACTCCAGAATCTGGCGCAGCCAGCTGAGCTTTGCCTCAGCGCTTCCCGCAGCCACCTGTCCGCTTCCGCTCTCCTTATACTTCCAGTGGGCGGCGATACCGTATTCCGCTGTCCTGTGCATCTCATAGGTGCGGATCTGTATCTCAAAGGGCTGTCCGTTGCTCCCTATGAGGGTGGTGTGCAGGGACTGGTACATATTCTGCTTGGGCATGGCTATATAGTCTTTGAAACGGCCCGGAATAGGCTTATACATCTCATGAATGACGCCCAGAGCGGCATAGCAGTCTTTCACGGTCTCCACCATGATGCGCACTGCGAACAAATCATATATCTGGTCCAGAGTCTTGTTCTGGTTCACCATCTTTTTATAGATACTGAAGAAATGCTTCACACGTCCGCCCACCGTGGACTCAATGCCCGCATCCTCCATGTGGCTCTTGACCTCGTCCACGATTTCCTGGACAAAGGCCTCCCTTGTATCCTTGCGGAGGGCCACTTTCTCCACCAGGTCGTAATATACATCCGGCTGAAGGAACTTAAGGGACAGATCATCCAGTTCAATCTTAATCTTGGAAATGCCCAGCCTGTCGGCAATGGGGGCATAAATTTCCATGGTCTCCCTGGCCTTTTCCTTTTGCTTCTCCGGCTTCCAGTACTGACCTGTCCTCATGTTGTGAAGACGGTCCGCCAGCTTGATGATAATAACGCGGATGTCCTTTGCCATGGCCAAAAACATCTTGCGCAGGTTGTCTGCCTGGATCTCCACCTTGTCCTTATCCCAGTTTAACTGTGTCAGCTTGGTGACACCGTCCACCAGGAAGGAAACCTCAGAGCCGAACTCCTTGGTCAGCTGCTCCAGGGTCATAATGGTATCCTCTACCACATCATGAAGAAGCCCTGCTGCAATGGTCTCCTTATCCATCTCCAGGTCGGCCAGTATAATAGCCACGCAGAGCGGATGGATGATATAGGGCTCCCCGGACTTGCGCTTCTGCTCCTTGTGGGCCTCATCTGCAATCCTGTAAGCCTTTTCGATCATGGTGATATCATCTGATGGATGATATTTGCGGATTGTATTAATCAAGTCCTGATACAGCACTTCAGGGCTGGTAAAGTCGGCCGGCGCTTCCAATTCGATATCCAGTTTTTCTTTTGTTCCCTCATTTGCCATATGTTCGGTCACCTTTTCCTATGGATAGTCAAGATACATTATAATTTTTTTTATGTAAAAAAGCAAGGGGCGCTTGGAAAAAAGCGGGGCCGGGCCGGAACGCGGTCTTAAGACACGCTCTATACCGGCCCTGCCTCGTCTGATTTGTCATAAATGGCAATCCCGTTTTTCTCTGTGCGCTTCACCCGGTACATGGCTCTGTCCGCCCGGTTTATCAGATCCTCCATGCTCTCGGATTCCCTCTGGGCAAAGGCCAGGCCGATGGAGGCATTGATCCTGCGGCTGGTGCCGTCCGGCAGCTGGATGGAGCTGCGCCCCTCATATCCGGATCTCACCTTATCCTCGATGGTCTTTCTCTCACTGTAGCCGTAGAAGAACAATACAAACTCGTCGCCTGACAGGCGCACCGCCATGCACTGTTCCCCAAAAGCAATGTCCGTCAGAAGATCTGCCATTGCCTTCAGATAATGGTCTCCCATCTCATGGCCGTAATTGTCATTCACAAATTTAAGGTTGTCCAAGTCACAGAAAACAAGGGCGTTGACCCGGCTCCTGTTGCCGTCCAGTATCTTCTGCCCCTCCTTTTTAAGGTAGGAGGCATTGTACAGGCCGGTGAGCTGGTCATGCTGGGATATGTTCCTGAGACGCAGTATCTCCATATATGCGTCCGTCTTGTCCATAACTATGCCGAACACGCCGTGCTCCTCATGTCTCTGGCGTATGGACACGGCCCTGGTATTGCACATCCCGTCCGTATAGGAAAATCCGTCCTCCAGCTCCATAACCCGGTCCAGACCGCCAAGTATGTCCTCCCATACATCGTAGTCCAGGCAGCCGTCGGTCCCCATGCGGTCCGCCCCAATATCCAGCAGCTGCAGGATAGACGAGCTCAGTTTGACCCGTGATCCGCCCTCCTGATACTCAAAGCTGCCCACCTTTTCCCCTGCTGATTCCAGGGTAAAGGAATACCTGGAATAACTCTGCTCCAGCTTTGCGGCCATATCGTTAAGGGCCTGATGGATGCGGTCTATCTCTTCTATTCCGCTTTCCCTAAAGTGAACCTCCTCCGGATTCTGGCAGGTAATATCCTCATGCAGCTTTTTGATTGGTTTTAATACCATCCAGATGGCTATATATGAGAAAATGATGGCAATTACAATGGACAGCAGATATACCCCCGCCACCATGACAATGGTGGACCTGGACAGTTCCGCCAGCTCCGAGTGGTAGCACACCGCCCCCACATACACGGAACCGCCTTCCATGTGGCCGTAAACCTGAAGGACGCTGCGCACGCCGTCGTAAGAAGCTCCGTTATACGTTAATGAAATCCTGCTGCCATCTCCCCTGTAGTCATAATCCGTTCCTATAAACGCCTTATCCCGGCTGTAAAGTATGGTTTCATCCGTCATGAGAAGGACTTCCATTCCCTTGTACGGAGGATTATCCAGGCTCAGATACGAGTCCAGCACTTCCCCGCTGATTTGGAACCCCATCATCCGGCGGCTTCCATAGACCTCCTGGCTTATGACATAATACAGACGATTATCATCAAAGAACCATTTTCCCCCTTTTGTCCTGTCTGTCCAAAACAGTTCCGCCTTTGCCCATTCCTCAGGCGTCAGCTTCGGACTCCAGTCCTTGGACAGGGCAATGGGATATTCGCTCTTAGAGCTTCCCACCACGCAGTAGATATCACCATAGGCAGACGAAAATATCTGCGGCTCCCCGTCCCGGTATATGACAGCCTCCTTCTTGTCCAAATCCAGATAAAAGACACCGTCCACCGATGATGCGTGGTTTAAATTGTCAATCAATCTGTCATGTATCTTCCTGTCATCCTTTATCTTTGCCAGCTCTTTCTCCATGGTATTGGCGATGAGAAGGGAGTTATTCATATATCCTGATATAAGCGCGTCTTTTTCCGCCACCTGGGATTCCATTACCTTATAAGGGCGGTTGGCTGTTCCCGAGAAGGTCCCGGTCACCATCAGTCCAATGCCAAATATAACGCTCTGCAGCAGGATGGCCATTAATATGGCGTTCCTCACCCTGTTGCTCAGCAAACGTTTCTTCATGGGATATCCTCCATTCCCCAGACAGAGGCGCTGTCAGACACTATTCTTCAAAAATGGCCTTTACCTGTTCATAAAACGCCTCTGCCTTACTGCCGTAATCCATGGAAGCTGCCGCCTCGTCCATGGACATCCCCCTGGCCAGATACTCTTCAAATTCCATGCGCCCCTGGCTCAGCGCTTCCCCAAAGCACGCGTCCACCCCTGTCCTGACATCATATGAGTTCTCAAAGTCAAACCCATACACCATCTGGTAGGAATTACTCTGCTTCAGTCCGGTCTCAATCCCGTTCAGCACCCTGGCGTCATCAATCTGCTGCTTCTGCTCCTCTGTCATGCCGTTATGGTCCACAGGCATATAGGACATGGAAGCGGCAAGTTCAAAGCCTTTGTCAATGGTCAGCCAGCGTATGAAATCCAGGGCAGCCCTGTTTTCCTCGTCGCTGCGGTTAAACACCGCCACTCCGGCTCCCTGCTGGATTGCTGTGGGAGTGGTCCCCTCCATCACCGGGTATTGGTAGACACCGGTTGTAACCGGTACCATATTTCCCTGGGAATCAGCCACTTCCTCCGGGAAATACAGGACGCTGCTGCTGGATCCGATGCAGCCTGCCAGGTAGGACTGCTTTACGTCATCGCTGCGGTAACGGCCCTTTGCCCCGTAATACCCCTTTGTAAAAGGCTCATAATAATTCAGAAACAGCTTTTCGATAATACCCTCGTCCAAATCCGGCACCATGGTGCCGCTCTCATCGTAATGGTAGATATCCGAACCCATGGCATGATTCATGGCCACAAAATAGTTGGCCAGGTTATCCACTCCGATAAAGGGACTTCCATCTCCGTCCGTACCGGGAGTCATGCTGTCCGTCCACTGAAAATATCCCTCAGCCATCCGTTCCAGGCCTTCCCACGACTCCATGTTCGCCTCCCGGTACTGGGGATTGGCCTCCAGAAATTCATCCAGCCTGGTCTGGTTCATGAGAAGAAGCTCCGTGGATTTTGCTACCGGCAGTATGTAGAGCTTTCCGTCGATATAACCCTCGTTAAGGTATGCCTGATTATACTGTGCCAGATCTGCCTCCGGCACCACACTGCCCAGCTCCACCAGTCTGTCGGGGTGCAGCTTTACCGTGTTGACCACCATGTCCCTGTAAGCCAGCACAATATTTGCCATCTCCACATCGTTGGTGGTGCCGTTGAGCACCAAATCTATCTTATTGGTCAGGTCGGCGATAGAGCCCTGGCTGTAAGCCTCCACAACCACGCCGCGTTCCAGGCCCAGCGTTCCATTGTACTCCTTTATCAGCTGGTCCAAATGCTGCTTCTGTGCATCGTTATAATAGTGCCAGAACTCTATGGTCATGGCAGTATCGCTGTCATTTTCCTCTGTCAGGGCAGAAGATACCTCCGCCTGGGGGATTTCAGCTTTTTTGTTTTCCCCGGCACAGCCGCCCGCCAAGACTGCCGCTCCGATGCAAAGAGCCGTTACTGACGCCATCCGTAATCTTCTCATGCCCGTAATCCTCTGTCTTTCTGAAATTTATTGGTCCGTTTAGATAATTATTAATATTGTACTACGGGGAAGGGGTTTGTTCAAGGAAATATCAGATGAATTTTGGGGTTCGATTGCTGCGCAGACATAACAAAAAGGCCCATTTTTCAATCTAACGGGCCCTTTCTGTAACCAAATCTATTTCATTTTCCTACTTACCTTCATAAATAATCGCGGAATCCACATCATATCCCTTCAGATGCTCCCGTCCCTTCAGTCCTGCCAGCTCCATGACAAAGCAGATCTTGACCACCTGTCCGCCCAGCTGCTCAATCAGCTTGACAATTGCCTCAGTGGTTCCTCCTGTGGCGATCAGGTCGTCCACAATGATTACCTTCTGGCCCGGGCGGATGGCGTCCTTGTGCATTTCAATGGTTGCCTGTCCGTATTCCAGGTCATATTCCATGGCAATGGTCTCGCAGGGAAGCTTTCCCTTTTTGCGCACAGGCACAAATCCCTTGTGCTGCGCATAGGCCACCGGAACTCCAAAGATAAATCCCCTTGATTCGGGGCCTATTACCAGGTCGTAATCCAGGTCCTTAACCATGTCAATCAGGCTGTCCACTGCCATGTGAAGCCCGTCTGCGTCCTGCAGGATGCTGGTCACATCCCGGAATATGATTCCAGGCTCCGGAAAATCCGGTATGCTTCTTACATACTCTTCTAACTTTTTCATGATGGTTTCCTCTCTTCCACATTCAGATTCTTAACCGTATCCCTGATTATCAGCTTATTGTTCAGGTAAATTCTCCGGTTGTCCACGATTCCCTCGTCCAGGCGCCGAAGCAGCACCCTGGCTCCCTCCCTGGCAATCTCCCCCATGTTGCGCTCTACTGTGGTCAAATGCATGTCCGAATAGCCAGACATATCCCAGTTGTCAAAACCCACAAGGGAAACATCATCGGGCACCTTAAGGCCGGCCTCCACAATGGCTGTCCTGGCGCCAAAGGCCATCTCATCGTTAAAACACAGCAGGGCCGTGGGCCGGAAGGTGAGAAGCTGTTTTGCCGCGGTGTATCCGCTGGCATACCGGTAATTGCCGCTGATAACAGGAAGGGCATCCGGATCCAGTCCGTGGCTGGTCATGGACGTCCTCCATCCCCTGCGGCGCAGCCGGCTGGAATCCAGCCCCGGATTTCCTTCTATGATGCCGATGTTCCGATGTCCGTTCTCCAGCAGATAGTCCATGGCCCGTTCCATGGCAAGGGCCTCATCCGTGGTCACATTGGGCGCGTCCACGTCCACGGCACGGCAGATAACTGACATGGGAATCTTTTTGTCCAGGACCTCGTTCATAAACTCCATGTCCTCGCTTCGCTGGGACAATACGATGATTCCGTCAAAATAGCTGGGATTCAGTGTTCCGGGCTCATGCATATCAATACCTTTAACCACTACATTATACTTGCTTCCCGCAACACTGTAAACCCCTGTCAGCACGTCGTGGAGCACAAACGGCGATGTCATCTTACTGATGGTAGAGAAATACAGCCCAATTACATAGGATCTGGATTTTTTCAGGTTGATGGCGGCCTGGTTAGGCACATACCCCATCTCCTGAGCCAGGCGCAGTATGTTCTTCCTGCTCTCCGTATTCTCAGCCCCTATGCCGTTTAAGGCCCTGGATACCGTGGAATAGGAAACCCCAGCCCTTTTCGCGATATCCTTTATCGTCACTGCCATAATATCCCCCTCTTTGCTGTCCCCTATAAGCATTTACATCATTCCCGTTCGGGCGTACGAATACAATCTAACTCGTTTTCCGGCTTCTGTCAAATGCTTCCGCAGACACGGCCGATATTTTCCGTGATGATGGCAGGACCGTCCTGTCCCTCCACCTTTACATCCTTAAGAATCAGCTCCTCAATCTGGTTGGCGTAAATCCCCATGCGGCATATATGGGAGCTGCAGCCATCCATCATGGCTGGCTGCCCTTCCCTGGCAGACGCCGCATAGGTAACGCGGATACGATTCATCTCCACCCGTTCAATCCGCTGCTCCGGAAGACCATACATGTAGGCAGCCGCCACATGGCAGTTTTCCGCCTCTATATCCTGAAAGCACAGGCTCTTAATCAAAGGAGTTCTGTCATCCACCAGAAGCGCCTCCTTTGTGCGTACATATTCGCTGTGACCGTCTGGGTCACAGAAATAGAAACAGTTGATAACAAAGGGAGTCATCACATGGTCCATGCGGATGTGTTCAAAGACAATCCCGTCCACCACGGCATCCTTTCCCCGGCCCCTGCGCGTCTTGATACGCAGTCCCCTGTCCGTGTGCAGGAACATGCAGTCCTTAACGGTCAGGTTCTTTACCCCGCCCGCCATCTCACTTCCGATAGTAACAGAGCCATGGCCGTCCCTCATACAGCATCTGCGGATGGATATGTCCTTTGACGGCCGTTTATAGGTGGATCCCATATAGATTTTTCCCGACTTTACGGCAATACAGTCATCTCCCAGTGAGAAATAGACACCGGCAATCTCCACATCCTGACAGGATTCCGGGTCCAGTCCGTCGGTATTCGGCGAATCCTTGGGATTCAGCACCTTAAGGTCAAAGAACCTGAGGTGGTCGGAGTAATAGGGATGGATATTCCAGCTGGGGCTGTTCCTCACCGTGATTCCCTGAACCGTCACCTGCCGGCACCGCTCCAGGAAAATCATCCTGGGGCGGCAGGCCGTGTGTATTACCTTGGGCTCATGCCACCAGTTTCCCTCCCCGGCTCCTGCGTTCCCATCTATGGTTCCCTGTCCATATATAACGGCGCCTTTCACGTTCACACCGGTTATGATGCCGGTAAACATGGGAAGGGGATTGCCCTCCCATGTACCCAGATTGTATTCGCCCTGTTCGTCATAGCTCTGGATCATTCCCCGGAACACAGGAAAACGGGTCCGGTCCGTATACGCGGACAGCACCGCCCCCTCAGCCAGCTCAATGTTCACATCATCCTTTAAGAACAGGGTCACAATGCGGTAGATCCCGGCCGGAATCAGTACCCGGCTCTTTTCAGGACAGGCCATAATGGCAGCCTGGATAAACAGAGTGTCATCCTGAACCCCGTCCCCCTTTGCCCCGAAATCACGCACATCCAATGTGACGAATTCGCTGTCCGTGGTAAAGGAGGACTTAAGCACAAGTCCCTCCCCGCTTCTGCACTCCACCTGATAGCTGGTATCAGGCTTCAGATCATAAATGCTTGTGACAGCATTTCCCGTTTCCCGGATAAATTTCCCGTTCAGATAGAGGCGGTACATCCGGCTGGTCTCATATGTACCGCCGTCCTCTATCTCCAGTACGGCGCAGCGCGCGTTTTTATAAATCACCTTTAAATCCATTGCCTTATACCTCTTTTCTGATCTGTCTCTCTGTGGCTGCTGTCATACCAGGAATGGGGCCCCTCCCAGGAGAGCCCCCATTTCCATCCAGGCCAACCCTGGTTGTTTTCTATTTTAACCCTTAACGCCGCCTGCCGCAATACCATCAATAAAAGAATCCTGTGCACAAAAGAACACAATCAGCGACGGTACAATGGAAATCAGGGACATGGCCAGGATACGGTTCCACTGGAAGCCAACATCTCCGTCCATGGACATGCGCAGGTATACGGAGTTCGTATATTTCTGCATATCCGCAATGTAAATCAACGGGCCCTGGAAATCGTTGTTGGTCCACATGAACTGAAACAGGGCGCAGGACACCAGAGACGGCTTCAGCATGGGGACAATTACGTACCACAGCGTTTTTAATGTATTGCAGCCGTCAATCTTGGCAGCTTCCTCCAGCTCCTTGGGCACTCCCCTGAGGAACTGGATCAGCATGAATACAAAGTAGGTATCTGCTGCAAACAGGGAAGGTACGATCAGAGGAAGGTAGGTGTTCACCCATTTCCACTTGTTGAACATAATGTACTGGGGCGCATTGAGAACCACCTGGGGAAGAAACAGGGTGGACATCAGCAGCGCAAAGAAAATCTTCTTTCCCTTAAAGTCAAACCGCCCGAACCCATAGGCAGCGATAGTGGCGGACACCACGGTGAAAATCACCTTGGGAATCACAATCTTATACGTATTAATCAGGGATGTAATCAGGGATATCTTGCCTCCATAGCTTTTAAAGGCATTACTGTACCCGTCAAACACAGGGTTTTTAGGCAGGAACCATGCGCTGGTAAATATCTCGGAATTGGTCTTAAATGTGGCCCCAACCATCCAGATAAGAGGGTATACCATGATAAATCCCACCAGAATCAGCAGGGTGTAGCGGATTGCCGTGCTGACTTTCCGTTTTGTCTCTCTTGTCATACGTTCCTACCTCCCTTCCTCGTCTGAATAATAGACCCATTTTTTCTGGCTGATGAACGCCACTGCGGTCAGCGTCATGACAATCAGGAACAGGATCCAGGCTTGCGCGCTGGCCATTCCCATCTTATGGCGCAGGAATGCATTGTTGTAAATCAGCATGGAAATCAGGGTGGTTGCGCCGTTCGGCCCGCCCTTTGTCACCAGGAACGGGGCATTGAACTCCTGGAATGCCTGGCAGAGCTGTGTAATCAGATTATAGAAAATAACCGGTGTGATAAGCGGTACTGTAATCTTAAAAAACTGGGTCCACTTGCCTGCGCCGTCAATGGAGGCAGCCTCATACAAATCTTCTGACACGCCCTTTAAGGCTGCCAGGAAAATGACCATGGCGGAACCAAACTGCCAGACACGTAAAAGCACAATCACAAACAATGCGCTGTTGGCACCGGCCATCCAGTTAATCTTCGGTCCTCCAAAGAACGTGATTACCGTGTTAATCAGTCCGTCCGTATTGAACACTGCCCTCCAGAGAATGGCAATGGCGATGGAACCGCCCAGGATGGACGGGATGTAATATGCTGTCCTGAAAAAGTTCACGCCCTTCAGCTTGAAGTTGAGAATATATGCGATAAAGAGGGCAAACGCCAGCTTTAAGGGCACATCAAAGATCGCATATTTGAACGTCACCACAAATGCCCTGATGATGTCCTCATCCGTAAATATTTTCTCGTAGTTCAGAAGTCCGGTCTTTGTTATTCCGTTGAACAAATCATAGTTGGTAAAGCTGTAGTACAGCGAAGATGCAAATGGATATACCTTGAACAGAAGAAATCCAACCAGCCATGGCAGAATGTAAAGCAGGCCGATATTCAACGCCCAGAATCCTTTCTTTTTTTTCATACGGTTACCTCCAAACCTGTTAATCTAAATAGCTCTCATACTTCTCCCTGAGCAGCGTACCTGTGCTGCACCCCTTTTGGATTATGTATGCAAGCTGCTCCTGCGGGCCCGGATTCCCTCCTGCCAGCATTTCCTTTAATCTCATGCGGAATATGTCCTGGAGCGCCCTGTAATGCTCGTATATTTCCGGGGACATCTGCTCTATGGTATCTATCAGCAGGACCATCTGGTCCATGCCGGGCGTTTTCAAAGTCTTAAAATATGTAACAATGCTGTCGTAATTTTCCCTGTGCTTTACTGCGTTCCTAACATCCATCCTATTTCCTGCCATCCTAATTTCCAGTGTTTCTGTTTCAACGTTTCTGTTTTAGCGTTTCTATTTCAGTGTTTCTGTTTCAGCGTTTCTGTTTCAGCCGCTGCCTTTTCTGTCATCAGCCGCGCCGTTCCCGGCACTCCTGCTGCCTGGGGCAGGCCAGGATACGGGCCGCCGGGTCATATCCGGCGGCCCTGTCTGTCATTTCAAACCCAATAACTGTCCTGAATCCCATCTGAAAATCAGAAATTATAGCAGTCGTCAATACCCTTCATCAAATCCTCTGCTGCTTCGGCGGAGGTGATGTCGCCTGCGCTCAGCTTTCCAAATACCTTATAATATACACCGTCCGGATTGGCCTTCAGATCATTGTGCTCAAACATGGGGTCCAGAGGGAATTTGGAGTAGGCCAGAACCTTTGCATTGGCCTCCATAACCAGCTTATCACCGATTCCCTTTTCCTCCAGTATCTTTACGCCCTCTGCGGAGCATGGAATGCCGCGCTCAGTGCCGCAGATTTCAATTGCCTCATCATCATTTAATAAGTAATTAACCAGCATGGCTGCTTCCTTTGGATGCGCTGAATTTGCGGATACTGCCAACGCCATGGAAATCTTGGTAAAGCCGCCATCATAATCACCAAATTTAAGGAAGTCCCCGATAACCAGCTCCTGGCCCGGCTTTGTGGTACTCTCCGCGATTGCCTTCTGGACCTTGGAAACTGCGGAATCCCACTCAAATACGCCTGCGTATTTGCCGTCGATTACTTTTGCGTTCTTATCTAAGGAATCGGCCATATCACCCTGAAGCGTGGCAATGGTAGGAATCACATGGGCCTCCTCCAGCTTTGTCATGAAGTCCATGCCTGTCTGAATCTCCTGGGCTGTGTACTGCAGCTCACCGTTCTCAACCCACGGTTTGCCGTATACACTCTCCAGATAGTATACCAGGAAGATGGCCCTGTCGTATTCCATCATAGCCAGAGGGTAATAATCTTCATTGTAAGCCTTAAACTTGGCTCCCGCCTCCAGAAGGGAAGCTTCATCCGTAGGAATCTCACACCCAACCTCATCAAAGGTAGTCTTATTCCAGTAGAACAGACGTCCTGTAAGGGCAACCGGCACCGCCATCAGCTTGCCGTCTGCCTTGCACTGGTCCAGGCTGTCCTGGGAAAACTGGGTCAGGTCCAGGACATCGCTGTAATCCTCCAGATTTGCAAAGTTGGTCCCGTTGCCGCTGTAGGATGTAATCCAGTTCCAGTTAATCTGCATGACGTCGGCCGCATTGCCTCCCTGAATGGCAAGAGACTGCTTCTCTTCCCATCCGGTCCAGGCGCCGTACTCGCATTCCACCTTAATATCAGGGTACTTTGCCATAAATGCGTCCACTGCCTTCTCAGTTGCCTCATGTCTGGAGTCACCGCCCCACCAGCAGAACTTGATGGTCACGTCCCCGGTGCCGCTCCCGGCTTCCTTGCCGTCTGCCTGCGCTGCCGTGGTGGTCCCGCTGCCGCTGCCGCCTGAGCAGGCTGCCAGTGAAAATGCCATTACAGATGCCAGGGCCAGGGACACTGCTTTTTTCAGGTTTTTCTTCATCATTTCTCTCCCTCTCTTTTCATCGCCTTCGCTTGTATGTTTGCAAAGGTTTGCATCGTTATTTTAAAAATTATGCATATCTGCCATTTGTAAGTAATTACATTAAGTTCATTTTAAGCAAACATGCATCGTTTTTCTTTGTGATTCCATAGTAGCACTATTTATATCGTATGTCAATTGTCTGATTCGTATAGTTTTTTAATATTTTTTTGTTTAATATATCCAATTCTTTTTCTGCTTTTTTTATGTTAAGATGGATTCAAGATTAAAAAAATGGATTTTAAGGATTTTAAAGACAAAATGCACTCAATTCATAGTTATACACCGGATTTAATTGAGCTAAATTACTGCTGTTTTGTCTGCAAACGTTTACACTTCCATTTTTTTTACAAGGACGCCTTACATCAGGCTTCGTGTACATATATGTATAAAGGAGAGTTAAGATTATGAAAATACTGGACCGTTACATCGACCAGCTGATTGAACAGAGCACCCCTGAGTCCCCTGTATGGAACATCGAAAAAATCCGGGAGGGTTCAAATTCCACCTGGAACTATATTGACGGCTGCATGATTAAGGCCATCATCGAACTCTTCCTTATAACCAGAAACCACCGGTACCTGGACTTTGCGGACGCCTTCACCGGCCGCTTTGTGAGGGAGGACGGCTCCATTGAGTCCTATGACCCAAAGGAGTATAACCTGGATAATGTAAATGCCGGCAAAACCCTGTTCGATCTTTACAAGCTGACCGGAAAAGAAAAATACAGAAGAGCTATGGATACTGTATACAGCCAGTTAAAGGAACAGCCCCGCACATCCACAGGAAACTTCTGGCATAAGAAAATTTATCCCCACCAGATATGGCTGGATGGGCTGTACATGGCCCAGCCTTTCTATATGCAGTACGAGGCAGAGTATAACGGATGTAAGAACTGCGAAGATTCTTACCAACAGTTCCTTCAGGTATACGGGCGGATGAGAGATCCCCTCAACGGGCTCTACTACCATGCCTATGATGACTCACGCCAGATGTTCTGGTGTGACAAGGTGACCGGACTGTCGGAGAACTTCTGGCTCAGGGCTATGGGCTGGTATGCCATGGCGCTGATTGACACCATGGAAGTTATGCCCGAATCCATGGCCTGCCAGAAGGAGCGGCTGAACGCCATCTATAAGGAACTGATTGATGCCATGCTTCCCTACCAGGACCAGGCCACCGGTATGTGGTACCAGGTGGTGAACCGGGGCGGAATTGCTCCCAACTATCTGGAGGAATCCGGTTCTGCCATATTTGCCTATGCCATCATGAAAAGCGTACGGCTCCATTACCTTCCCGAGGAATATTTTAAATACGGCCAAAAGGCATTTGACGGTATATGCAGCACATACCTCTCCGAAAAAGACGGCAGTCTCCAGCTGGGCGGCATCTGCCTGGTTGCAGGGCTGGGCAACACGGACATGCGGGAGGGCACTTTTGAATATTATATGAGAGAGCCGGTAGTTGAAAATGAAGCCAAGGGAATCGCCCCCCTTATCCTGGCTTACATCGAAACCATGTTTCGCTGCCAATCATGAGGCAGAGACATAAGACAGAGACATAAGACAGAAGCATAAGACAGCGATATAAGACAGCGGTATAAAACAGGCGGCAAAAATGATTGAACCCATAAGCTGTTTTCAGTATAATAATACTGGAAACAGCTTTTTTGCACATTTCCCACCTCTTGTTTCCGGAAAGGCGAGAACATGAATATAAAACATTTCAATATTATGGTTACGGAACAGGAATGCGGACATGCAAGGGCATCCAGGGAGCCGGCGGACCTTACTGCTTATCTGTTGGACCGCCTGCCCCATAAGCCGGAGCTTCTCCGCCCGGCTGTGGTCCTGTGCCCGGGAGGCGGATACGGCTTTGTGTCCCCCAGGGAAGACCAGCCTGTGGCCATGGAATTTCTGGCAGCTGGATGCCAGGTCTTTTCCCTGCACTACAGCGTTGCCCCGGAAACCTTTCCCGTGGCCCTTATGGAGCTGGCCAAAGCCGTGGCGCTTGTGAAAAAACATGCCTGTGAATGGAATATTGATACGGAGCGGATTATGGTGTGCGGCTTCTCCGCGGGAGGCCACCTGGCCGCCTGCCTGGGCATGATGTGGAACCGCGAATTTCTCTACAGCCCCCTGAATGCAGCCCCTGAGGACATACAGCCAAAGGGAATGATTCTGTGCTATCCGGTTATCACCTCCGGCACATTCGGACATCAGCGCTCCTTTGAACAGCTTTTGGGAGACAGGGACAGCGACCCCTTGCTCAGGGAACTGGTTTCCCTGGAACTTCAGGCAGGACCGCACACACCCAGAACCTTCCTGTGGCACACCTGGACCGACCAGTCCGTGCCTGCAGAAAACTCTCTGCTGCTGGCCCAGGCCCTGAAAAAGGCCGGCGTAAGCCTGGAAATGCACATTTATCCCAGCGGACGCCACGGACTGTCCCTGGCTACGGAGGAGGTTTCCGACAGCACCGGAGACTGCCTTGTGCCCCACTGTCAGGGCTGGATGGAACTGGTAAAAGAATGGATAAAAGAAAAGGACAGGGAATGATATGTTAAAAGAAGAACGGCAGGCATTAATCTTAAATAAGCTTCACTCCTCCGGCAAGGTAGTGGTCAGCAGACTGGCAGTGGAGCTGAATGTATCCGAGGATACCATCCGCCGCGATCTGCTGGATCTGGACCAGAAGGGACAGGTCAAGCGTGTGTTCGGCGGAGCCATTCCCATGGAGCGCCCGGTCATCAATTTTTTTGACCGAGAGACAACGGATGTGGAATTAAAGCAGCGCCTGGCGCTGAAGGCACTGGACTTTCTGGAGAAGGACCAGCTGGTGGCCATTGACGGCAGCAGCACGAACCTGCAGTTTGCCAAGAACATTCCAAACGGTCTTAAGCTGACCGTGCTGACCAACAGCTATTCCATTGCCCACGCCTGTTCCATGAAGGACCAGGTGGATGTAATCGTTCTGGGAGGACGGCTGTTAAAGGAATCCATGACCAATGTGGGCGAAACCGCGGCCAGCCAGGCAGCGCTCTACCACCCGGATCTTTGCTTTATGGGTGTATATGCCATCCATCCTGAATACGGCATGACCATCCCCTACCCGGATGAGGTCAGCATAAAAAGACAGCTGATTCAGTCCTCCCGAAGGGTCATTGCCCTGGTAAATCCCATAAAGCTGAATACTGTATCCAGATACCATGTGTGCGGCATCGAGGCTTTTACCACATTAATCACGGACAACGACGTATCCGGCGAGATGGCCGTGGACTACCGGAACAAAGGACTGGACTTTTTATAGTCAGAAGGTCTTTTATAGTACCTGTTGCGATTTTTTGCGTTACTTTTGCGGTATTTCATTTATACTCCGGCAGCTTTCTGTGTGCATTCTAACAAAAATCGCATATTAACGCACATTTTTGCAATAATTTGCTTGACACAGCATGTATATGCGCTATAATACACTTAGAGATAAAAAGGGAGCGGGCAGGCGAGCCTGTCCCACACATTTTAGGAGGGTATTTACTATGAAGTTTTTTGTGGACACAGCGAATGTTGAGGATATCAAAAAAGCCAATGATATGGGTGTTATCTGCGGCGTTACCACCAATCCGTCCCTGATTGCAAAAGAGGGAAGGAACTTTGCCGAAGTCATCAAGGAAATCACCGACATCGTGGACGGACCTATCAGCGGCGAGGTTAAGGCTACCACCGTTGACGCAGAGGGTATGATTAAGGAAGGCCGTGAGATTGCAGCCATCCATCCCAACATGGTAGTTAAGATTCCTATGACAGTAGAAGGATTAAAGGCAGTCAAGGTGCTTCATGCAGAAGGCATCAAGACCAACGTTACCCTGGTATTCACATCCGCACAGGCTCTCTTAGCCGCACGGGCAGGCGCATCCTACGTATCCCCATTCCTTGGACGCCTGGATGACATCTCCATGCCGGGTATTGACCTGATTTACGACATCACCGAGATTTTCCAGATGCACAACATTGAGACTGAAATCATTGCTGCCAGCGTACGCAACCCGATTCACGTAATCGACTGCGCCAAGGCCGGCGCCGATATTGCAACCGTTCCCTACAAGGTACTGGAGCAGATGACAAAGCATCCTTTAACCGACCAGGGCATTGCCAAATTCCAGGCTGATTATAAGGCTGTGTTTGGGGAATAAGGAGCCGATGTGATGTTACCATATCAGCATTGTTAATATCGTATATCTAAAAACAGCATGCCGGGATTGACGGCATACCCATAATAATGAAGGGCCGCATCGTTGTCTTGGATGCGGCCCTTCATTACTATGTGCGTCTATGTTAATCTGTGTTATCAACTGTTCTATATCGCGGAAGCAGTCACCTCCCGCGCTGCGTTTCCGATTCTCACGGACACAGCCGCCTGCCCGCGTCCGCGTACATATGCTCTTTACCTGTTATCTTCCTCCTCGGTAATCAGAATCGCCTCCCCCAAATCAAACACCTTGGAAAACGCATACTTATTCTTCTTAGATGTATCCATGAGCACATAGACCACCTTGGAATGGTCTTTTACAATCACCTTTTTCCTGGCTTCTCTGTCATCATAGGTGTAGATGCCTCCGTCCGGGATATACCCGTTGGCGCCAATGAACGCCTTGTCAAAATACATGTCGGATATCATCTTTTCCGTCAGGGCGCCCAGTACGGATTCCAAATCATCCCGCACTTCTCCTCCCAGCAGGATACACTTGGCGTTCTTAATTGGCAGATTGTCCAGCAGTTCCGTGCTGCTGGAGACAATGGTGATACGTTTTCCCTGGAGATATTTGAGCATCCCCACCGTGGTAGTGCCTGAATCCACATAAACGCAGTCTCCATCCTCCACCAGCGCAGCCGCCTTCCTGGCAATGATCTCCTTTTCCTCGCTGTGAATCAGCTTTTTCTTTACCACAGGCTCGTCGAAGTCCTCTGCCTTATACTTAACCGCGCCTCCGCGCATGACGATGACGCTGCCTTCCTGTTCAAGAGCAGCAACATCCCTGCGCACAGTGGACAGGGAAATGTTCAATTCCGCTGCCAGGTCTTTTATATAAGAAATATCCCTCTTTTTGATACTTTTCAGTATCTCTTCTTTTCTCAACTCAGGAACCATATGCTTACCCCTTTGAACTATAATAGCTTTATTATATCAAAGAGCCCGTCCTTAGTTCAACCATGATTCTTGCATTTTCTGTCACATTTTTTCATTTTTTGCAACAGACCAAACGCGAAGCGGAGACTTTAGTTAATCTCGTTCAAGCGGGGCATGGCCTCCTGCGCTCCTATTTTTGTCACAGTCACTGAGGCTGCCCGGGCCGCAAATCGGCAGGCCTGAAGGTCCGTCATGCCCTTATATTTGCCATATGCAAATGCCCCTATATAGGAATCCCCCGCCCCTGTGCTCTCTGTTACGTGCTCCACCTTTACAGGGTCAATGGCAACCGCACCTTCTTTCCCCAAAAGCATACTGCCCTTAGAGCCCAGAGTGACAATAACCGTTCCCTCCGTCAGCCGTCTCAGCCTGTCTGCGTGAGCCCTTACCATGTCTCCGTCCGTCACTTCAACTCCGGCGTAAAAGGATGCCTCTGTCTCATTGACAATCAGGCAGTCTGCCATCTTAAGCACCTCCAGGTCCATTTCCTTGGCCGGTGCAGCGTTAAGTATGGTGTATACATGATACTGTTTGGCCTTCCGGATGATATGTTCCACCACTTCTGTTGGTATCTCCAGTTGGAGAATAACAATCCTGCTGTTCCTGATAAGCTCGTCCAATCCGTCGATTTCACGGGATGTAATATCAAAATTGGCACCTGTAATGATAGAAGCATATACAGTCCCATCCTCCAGGGCATGAACCACACCCACACCCGTGGGGCTGCTGCTCCTGCCTATACAGGAACAGTCCACACCATAATCCTTCAGTTTTTCCACCAGGCTGTCGCCAAAGGTATCCCTTCCCACCTTTCCCACCATAATGGTGTCGATTCCCAGCTTGGCGCACTGCACGGCCTGGTTGGCGCCTTTTCCTCCGCCGGAGTAGGTTATACTGTCGGCGGTGTATGTTTCCCCCTGAAGAGGCATCCGCTTCTGCTTCATAATGATATCGTAGTTAAGGCTGCCGATGACGCAAATGTACTCTCTCTCGCAATCTCTCACTGTCCAGACCCCCTTATTCGGTTATTCCGCCTTTGCCTTCTTATTCAGTCTCATGGCTGCCAGTTTACCCTGGATTACATCCACATATACCGCAAACACTATGATAAGGCCCGTAGCAATATACTGCCAGAATGTATCCACACCGCAGACCACCAGCCCTACCTTCAGGGCCTGTAGAAGAATTGCTCCCAGGAATGTGCCTATGATGCTTCCCTTACCGCCTGCCAGGCTGGTGCCCCCAATGGCCGCAGCGGCAATGGCATTGGTCTCATAGCTGGCTCCGGCCGCCGGTTCGCCGGTTCCCAGTTTTGCCAGCATGACCATCCCGGCAAACGCAACACAGACACCGCAGATTGCATAGGACATGATTTTGTTGAAATCCACATTGACGCCGGACAGGCGGGTGGCCTCCTCGTTGCTGCCAATGGAATACAGGTAGGTGCCAAACTTTGTGTGCTTCAGCAGGATATAGGCAGCCACTGTCACAACCAGGAACAGAATCATGGATGAGGACAGGGTGCCGATTACATCACCGTCCATGATATCCCTGAAATTCTGGGGAATATTAAGTACAGGCCAGCCCCCTGTTATAAGATAGGCAACACCCCTGTATACGGACATCATGCCCAGGGTTGCCACAAAGGGCTGCAGTTTCATCTTAGCCACAAGGATTCCGTTCACAAGCCCCAGACCAAAACCAATGGCCGCGCCTGCAAGGACGGCTGCAAAAGGGTTCAGTCCCATGACCAGGAAATTACCCACGCTTACGATTACAATAGCCAGCGTGGAGCCAACTGTCAAGTCAATTCCGGCCGTGATGATGACCAGAGTCATACCGATAGCTAGAAGACCGTTGATAACGGACTGGTCCAGGATATCAAGCAGGTTGGACGGCGAAAAATAAATGGGCTGTATGACGCCAAATACCACCATGATTACAGCCAGTGCAGCAACTACCTCTAATTCCCTTGAAAATTTCTTTATCACATTCTTCATAGTCAGCCTCCCATCGCAAAACTCATTATGACTTCTTCATTCAGTTCATCGTGGTTCAGAACGCCCATAATTTTGCCTTCCCTCATAACCACAACCCTGTCGCTCATTCCTATGACCTCCGGAAGTTCCGAGGACACCATAATGATGGACTTTCCTCCGGCTACCAGTTCCTCCATCAGGCGGTATATCTCCGCCTTGGCACCCACGTCGATTCCCTTTGTAGGTTCATCAAATATAATGATATCAGCGTCCGTGGTCATCCACTTCGCGATGATGACTTTCTGGGCATTTCCGCCGCTAAGACTCTCTGTCAGATAATCCGGATCCGCAGGATGCAGATTCATTTCCCCTGTGTAATACATGCAGTTGTCATATATCTTCCCGGCATTCACAAAGCCTCTGCTGCAAAACCGGTTCATGGAGGCCAGGGCCATGTTGCTGGCGTTCGTAAAGTTCTTAACAAACCCCTGCGTTTTTCTATTCTCAGGTATCAGCCCCAGACTGTATTGCAGGGCATCCTTAGGACTCTTAATTTCCGCCCTTTTCCCTTTTATGTAAACCTCCCCGCTGGTATAGGGGTCTGCCCCGAATATAGCCCGCATCACATCTGTTCTCTTGGATCCCACCAGTCCGGCAAAGGACAAAATCTCGCCTCTGTGGAGCTCAAAGCTTATGTGTTCAAATACACCGTTCTTGCACAGGTCCTTGGCTTCCAGCACCACCTCGCCGGCGGCGCACAGGGGATTATTTCTAACTGCATAAGCGGACACATCCCGGCCAACCATGTGGCGTATCAGCTCTTCCTTGGATGTATCCTTCATGTTCAGGGTAGTGATATACGTTCCGTCGCGCAGAATACTGGCCCTGTCCGCTATGGCAAATACCTCGTCCAAACGGTGTGTGATATACAGTATCGTAATTCCCTGGTCCTTGAGTTCCATAATCATCTTAAGCAAACGGTCTACCTCGCGGTCTGTCAGGGCTGACGTGGGTTCGTCAAAGGAAATGATTTTTGCATTGTGAAACAATGCCTTGGCAATCAGAATCATCTGCATCTCGCCAGTGCTGAGAGAGGTCACACGGTCCCTGCTTCTGAATTTGCAGCCCAGCCTTTCCAGGATAACATCCGTCTTTTTGTACATGGCATCATAGTCCACAAAAAATCCCCTGGTCACCTCGTAGCCAAGGGCTATATTCTGCCCTACCGTCAGCTCAGTCACAAGGTTTACTTCCTGATGCACCTTGGCAATGCCGAATTCGATGGCATCATTGGCATTCTTAAAGCCCACTTTTCTCCCGTCAATCTCCACATTTCCATCGTAATCAGGATAGATGCCGTGAAGGATATTGAGAAGGGTAGATTTACCCGCGCCGTTTTCTCCAAGGAGGGCGTGTATCTCCCCTTTATCCACCGTAAAATCCACACTGTCCAGCGCCTTGTTGCCGGGGAACTGCTTTGTTATATTAGAAAAATGTATCATTGTCGCCATATTCTATCCCCTCTTTGAAATATCAGCCAGGGGTCTGACCCTCTGGCTGATGATAGTTTCCTTGCTGCCTTTGTCTATTTTGCATATACAGGGTCTGTCCAGCCGATAATTTCCTCTGCCGGCTTATCTACGTTCTCGGAATCAATGAGAGCCTGAGGCGTCCACAGCACCCTGGGAATCTCCTGTCCGCCCAGTCTTCTGAGCATTACTTCACCTGCAATCTGAGCTTTATAGAACGGGAATGAATCAATAGTGGCATCCAGCTCGCCCCTGCGGATGGAATCATACGCCTCTCCTATACCGTCAACGCCAACCACCAATATATCTTTGCCGGATGACTTAACAGCCTCCACCACGCCCAGGGCCATGGTATCGTTGTTGCAGAAAATGGCATTCAGGTCCGGATACTGTTTAATCCATGTGTCAGCCAAATCTTTGGACTTCTGACGGTCCCAGTCAGCATTCTGCTTTGCCACGATCTCAATGTCCTTTGCGTTGGCCGCCATCCAGTTTTCAAAACCTTCCGTCCTCTGCCTTGCCGCAAACGCCTTAGGCATACCGATGACGATTGCCACCTTTCCCTTGCCGCCCAGCTTATCCGCAATCCACTCCGCTGCCAGCTCCCCGTTCTGGTCCGCCTTGGGACCTACGAAGGAATCCGCATTGGCAATCAGGCCGTCATTCACATTGATGACCGGTATTCCCGCCTTCTTGGCATCCTCCACACCGGGTGTCAGGTTTCCGTCGGAAATAGGTGAAAGGAGAAGTCCTGTGTACTTCTTATTAATCATATCCTTTACAATAGAAAGCTGTCCCTGTTCGTCGTTTTCACCCTGGGCCGAGGTCACGTCTATGGTGATATTGCAGCCGGCCGCTGCTGCCTTTGTCTGATACTCGCCGTACCCCTCTCTCAGGGTTCTCCAGTACTCATTATCAAAGGATTTTGCCACTGCTCCCAATTTAACCTCACCGTCCAGCTTCGGAACATCCCCCAGCTTCTCTCTCAATTCTTCGATGCTGACCCCTGCCTCCTTGTCCGGATTAAAGGTATCGGCAGCAGCCTCTGTCTGCGCCGTGGCGGCCGCCTGCTTATTCGTACATCCTGCCATGAGTCCCGCTGCCATGGCAATTGCTGTCACAGATAAAACCAAACCTCTCTTTTTCATCTTCTCTTCTCCTTTTACATTAAAATAGTTTTTGTTTATAACAAAGCAACCATCATGCTGCTTACAGCTACCGCATCGTTCTGTTCCACCACCTTCTCCATCCGGCAGAGTCCATAGGTGTCAATAAGCTGCTCAATCCGCCGGCACATCTTTATGTTTGCCTCACATTCTTCCACCGCCTTCTCCCGCTTTGGAAATGTGTCAAAATATATCACACCCTGGAAGTCATATTTTTTAAGGTAGTACATGACCTCCACTGTCTTCCAGAAATTCACGGTTCCCACCATCAGGCCGTCATCCGTGGAACCCTCTCCGTCATTGAGATGTATATTGTAGAGTTTCCCCCGCTCCAGCAGCCAGGCCGCTGCAAACGCGGGATTCTCCTTCTTCATCAGCATGTGGCAGAAGTCCAGGGTCACCCCCAGGTTTTCCCTGTCCACATCGTGAAGAATGGAAACCGCAGTTCCAAAGCTGTCAATAAAAGCGTGGACCCTCTCCTCATAGGGTTTGTACTCAATGCTCACAGGCACCTTGGAATAGTCGCACACATCCCGGAACGCCTTCACAATCCGGTTCCAGTAGCTTACATAATCAATCTGGAAGGAATAATCAAAACCGTCAAATCCCAGCCATATAATCATCTGGTTTCCTCCCAGCTTTCTGCACGCATCTGCCGCCTCCCTGCATAAAGTTATGGCGTCCTGCGATATGGCCGGCTCATGGTTTCCGAACTCTCCTCCTATGTACTTGTCCCTGAACCTGAGGTTAATGGCATTACATCTCAGTCCGCATTCCTCCATCTTTGCCTTTATCACCTCTATATCATAATCAGCAAAATGTTCCGGATAATTCAAATCCACATAATCCACTCCTTCAATGGATCCTATGGACTGGAATGCATTCAGCAGGTTGCTGTCAAATCTCAAAAACGAGTTAATCCGTGTGGCATACTTCATATGATTGCTACCTCCTTGTAGCATCATAATAGCATTTGTTTCAAATTATGTCAATACTTTTCAAAATATTTTATTTTATTTTTTGGCATAAGTTTCTATATTTTTTCATTTACATTCAGCTGTATTCTACATTTTTTAGTTTGATACATAGATTTATACATCATCCAAGGAAGTTTTAACTAATTCAATGACTGAAACACGAAAACCAATGTAACTCTGCTTTTTTGTCATTTCACTTTTTTTCATATATTTTCATTTAGAGGCATTGAGCAATTGAGCAGCCGACTATTTAAGGGGGTTTTCTCTGATAATAATATAAATGCCGCAGAACCATGCTGGACTTACAGCATTGCTCTGCGGCATTTATCCTACTTTAAGTTTTTAACTTAGTTTGAAAATGTCCTTCATTGTTATTAAGCCTGATATCCTCATAACAGACACCGTTCCATTTATCCCCAATAAAACCATTTTGGTTTATCTACATAATTCTCACATTCTTAAGCGCCCCTGTCTTGGAAAACTGGGTCCACTCACACACGTTTACCGCATGGTCTCCTATCCGTTCCAGATACTTGGCCACCATCAGCAGGTCAATTCCCTGGTCCGCCTGGTCCGGGGAGGATTTAAGCAGGTGAATCACGTCGTCCTTCACCTGATTGAACAGTGTATCCACCTCATCATCCCGTTCAATGATTTCCATGGCAGAATCTAAATCCTGGTTGATGAATGCTTCTATGGCGTCATGGACCATTGCGTTGGCGGAAGCCGCCATAACCGGAAGATGCTTAACAATGTGGTATGCGTGCTCGCTTTTTATCCTCAGAATCAGCTCAGCGATATCCGAGGCATGGTCCCCTATGCGCTCCAGGTCAGTCACCACCTTGAGGGCAGTGGATACCTGGCGCAGGTCGCTGGCAACCGGCTGCTGGCGCAGTATCAGGGACAGGCATCTGGACTCGATGGCCCGCTCCATATCATTGACGGTCCTGTCGCCCTTAATCACATCCTCAGCCATCGTATAATCCTGGTCCTCAAATGCCATGAAGGTCTGCTCAATAGCGCTCTCCACCATATGGGCCATTTCTTTTAAATCCTGTTTTAATACTTCTAATTCATGTTCGTACGTAACCCTAACGCTCAATCTGATACCTTCCTTCTGCCATCATCCGAAACGGCCTGTTATATAGTCTTCTGTCCTCTTATCCTTCGGCATGGTGAAAAGTTCGTCCGTAGTCGCATACTCCACTACCTCTCCCACCAGGAAAAATGCAGTGTGGTCCGCTATACGCGTGGCCTGCTGCATGTTATGAGTCACAATGGCCACTGTATATTTACTCTTTAGATCATCCATCAGATCCTCAATCTTCAGAGTGGATATGGGGTCCAGGGCAGACGTGGGTTCATCCATGAGAAGGACTTCCGGCTCCACGGCCAGGGCCCTGGCGATACAAAGGCGCTGCTGCTGTCCGCCGGACAGTCCCAGGGCTGATTTCTTCAGCCGGTCAGAGACCTCATCCCACAGAGCCGCTCCCTTAAGGCTGTTCTCCACAATCTCATCCAGCTGGGCCTTATTCTTAATGCCATGGATTCTCGGCCCATAGGCAATGTTGTCATAGATACTCATGGGAAAGGGGTTGGGCTGCTGGAATACCATGCCTATTTTCTTTCTCAGCAGGGTGGTATCCACCTGGGAATCATAAATATCCTCATCATCCAGGAGAACGGTCCCATCTATCTTAACGCCCGGCACCAGGTCATTCATGCGGTTCAGTGTCTTCAGGTAAGTGGACTTGCCGCAGCCTGACGGCCCTATGAAGGCTGTAATCTTATGTTCATACAAATCAAGGTTTATATTTTTAAGGGCATGATTCTCCCCGTAGTACAGGTTCAGGTTCCGGGTTGAAATCTTTGTTTTGCTTTCCACGCTTTCTCTCCTTTGCTAATTGAAATGGTCCGCCCCATCCCTATGCCCCGGCTTCCACATTGAACCGGTGGGACATGTATTTTGCCAGACCGTTGATTCCCAGCACAATTACCAGAAGGACCACGGCCACACCAAAGGCCTCATTATATTTTGCTTTCTGCATAAACAGATAGAGCTGTATGGTAAGGGTTCCTCCTGATTCAAATATTTTGGAAAACAGATTCTTTGGAAGGTAATAACCGCTTCCCGCCGTAAACAGCAGGGCTGCCGACTCTCCCACAATTCTTCCGATAGCCAGGATTATACCTGTGAGAATTCCCGGCATGGCGCTGGGAAGCAGGATAGTCCGTATCATGTACCACTTTGTAGCTCCGATTCCAAGGGCTCCATGGCGGTAGCTGTCCGGTACAGTCTTAAGCGCCTCCTGGGTGGTCCTGGTTATAAGGGGCAGAATCATAATGGTCAGGGTCAGGGCTCCTGTAAGGATAGAATATCCCAGTCCCAAAGCATTTCCAAAAAACACCATTCCAAACAAGCCGAATATAATGGACGGAATGCCGGACAGGGTTTCTGTGGTAAACTCAATCAGCCGCACTACTTTTCCCGGCTTTGCGTATTCGTTCAGGTATACGGCGGAGCCAATGCCCAGGGGCGTGGCGATGAGCAGGGTAATGATTACAATGTACAGTGTGTTTATAATATTTCCCAGGATTCCAAAGGTTCCCTTTGTGGCGCTGGAGGCAGTACTCAAAAATGCCCATGTCACATGCGGGATTCCGCGCACGAACACATACCCCATGATGCCTGCCAGAAGAAGGATAGAGAAACCCGCGCAGGTATATATGATGACCGTAAGAAACACATCCAGGCCGCGCACGCGCCTGCCGTATATACTGTCCTGTACAACGGAGTCCTTATGAACCCGGACTGCAATATCATTTGTCATTCCTGTTTCCCCCTCTCTTTAAAATCCTGGTCAGGCTTATGTTGATAATCATAATGAATGCAAACAGTACCAGACCAATGGTGAAAAGCACCTGTCTGTGAAGACCCGAGGCATACCCCATCTCCGATACAATGGCTGTTGTGAGGAAACGAACAGAGCTAAAGGGAAGAGGCAGGTTTACGGAGCTTCCCGACACAAGGCTGATGGCCATGGCTTCACCGATTGCCCTGCCTGTACCCAGCACAACGGCTGTTATGATACCGGATTTGGCCGCAGGCACAATTACCTGGAATATGGTCTGTATCTTTGTGGCGCCCAGAGCCAGGGACGCGCTCTTTAGATGGGCCGGCACGGACCTGAGGGCAGATTCGCTGATGTTTATGACCGTGGGGAGAATCATCAGGGCCAATACCAGCACAGCTGATATCAGATTGGCTCCTCCGGTAAACTGATGTGTTTCAGACCCTTTAAACAGCATCAGTTCCATTTTGTACATCAGGGGGTTAAGAATCAGGATTCCCAGCAGGCCGTATATGACAGAGGGGATTCCGGCCAGAAGCTCTACCGCCGGACGGACCATGTCGCTCAGCCGTTTGGGGGCTACCTCCGCAAGGAATATGGCTGTCATGACGCCGATAGGAACTCCAATCAGAATTGCCAGAAAGGTTCCTACGATGGAGGTCAGTATGACAAACAGTATACCGAAGCTGGGGGATGCGGCTGCGGGCTGCCACACGGTCCCAAACAAAATTTCCAGCAGCCCCACTTTAAACAGCGCAGGCGTACCGCTGATAAGCATATACAGTGTGATGGAGGCAACAGCCAATACGGCGAAAAAGCCGCAGGCAGTAAAGATGCCCTGTGCAGCTTTTTCGACGGTGGACTTGCTGCCATGACAGGATCGTATGGAAAATGTCTCCGCTCTCATGCAGGAAGTCTCCTTTCTCTATTCCGATTATTTGTCAACTGCAATCAGTCCCACGGACTTCACTATCTCCGTGCCTTCTTCTGAGTAGATATAATCGAAGAGGGCTTTTACAAGGTCATTCTGCTCGCTTATTTCTCCCTTGGTAGCCATTACAAACGGACGGCTTAAGAAGTAGGAGCCTGCCTTGATGTTCTCTTCTGTAGGCTCAGCGCCTTCCAGCTTCACAGCCTTTACTGTGTCGTCCAGTACATCCAGGGAAACATAGCCAATGGCGCCTGGTGTGGAGGCCACCTTTGCCATCACTGCGCCGGTGCTGTCCAGCTCATTGCTGTATTTGCACACGTCCTCCAGCTCTAACAGCTCCTCGAAGGCGCTTCTGGTACCGGAACCTGATTCACGTCCAACCACTACAATGGGAGCGTCATTTCCGCCTGCATCCTTCCAGTTAGTGATTTTTCCTTCATAGATATCGGACAGCTGCTGTTTGGTCAGGTCCTCCACCGTATTGGCAGCATCAACCACCACTGCGATTCCGTCAATGGCAACAATGTTTTCCGCTACGCCGTCAGCCTTCTCCTCATCCTTTAAATTCCTGGAAGAATTGCCGATATCAGCTGTCCCGTTGCTGACAGCCTCCACTCCTGCGCCGGATCCAACGAATTCAGCGGTCACCGTCACACCTGGGTGCTTCTCCATAAAGGACTCGCTGAGCGCATTGGCAAACTTCTCCATGGAAGTGGATCCCACCATACTGATGGTGCCGCTCAAATCAGCGGACGGGGCGTTTTCTGCCTTTGCTGCTTCTGTGTCTTTTGTCTCTCCTGACGCATCAGAAGCCTCTGCGGATGTTTCTGCGGTTGTTGCCGGGGCGGCTGTCCCTGCTGCGGATGTCTCCCCAGCGCCGCTGCCGCAGCCCGCCAGGATACCCATGGCCAGAACTGCTGTACCTAACAGTGCCGTTAATTTCTTTCCATTCATTCTCATAATACGTTTCCTCCTGAATCATGTCGTTTATTATCATGTTTTTTGTTATCTTTTCTACAGTTTGGAGTATACATAAAATTTACATCCGGAGAAATCATAATATGGTATAGTTTATGTAAAATGTGTGTAAAACCGCAGCCCATGCCCGGCGCCCCCCAGAGCCGGGCGCACCATACGAAAAAGGTGTCCGCCTCCATGGCAGACACCTTTTTTGTCTCTGTTTTATTCCTGTTTTATTCCTGTTTCAGCCCTTACAGACAGCCTCCACTATACGTTCCATCTCTCCCCATTTCTTTTCCATATCCTCCACCAGCCCCAACTGGGTACGGCAGCGATCCAGATTATGCTTCTCCCTGGCTATCTTAAAATAAGTGTCGCCGGACAGATAGTCCGTAAGGAACCGGATTCCGCATTCCAGGGTCATGAGCCTGGCCCCCTGAGGAAGCATCTTAACCTCTGCTTCGGTAAGGCTTCCCGCGCAACCCTCCAGAAATCCTCTGGTATAGATTTCAAAGAGAGGAACGGACAGGGATACCTTGGTTAAATCCGTTTCATCCTCCTCTGCGGTATTGGCGCCAAAGCGGATGGAATCTCCGAAATCAAAGATAGAAAGTCCCGGCATTACCGTATCCAGGTCAATGATGCAGATGGCCTGGCCGGTCTTGTCATCAATCATAATGTTATTTAATTTGGTATCATTATGGGTCACTCTCAGGGGAAGCTCCCCCTTGGCCAGCATATCCATGGCCAGGCCCATATCCTGCTCCCTGTCCATGACAAACTGAATCTCGTTCTGAACCTCTGACGCCCGGCCGCAGATATCCTCCTTCACTGCCTTCCTGAAAGCCCGGAAGCGTCCCGGAGTGTCATGAAAACCAGGGATAGTCTCTGCCAGCTCTCTGGCCGGATAGTGGGCTAACAGTCTCTGGAAATGCCCGAAGGCCTTCCCGCTCTGGTAAAAGTCCTCCGGCTTCTCCACCAGGTTATAGCAGGTGGCTCCCTCAATGAACAGGTACATCCTCCAGTAATTCCCCCGGCTGTCCACATAGTAAGGGGCTCCCTCCCTGGTCCTGATAAGATTCAGGGTCTCCCGGTCCGGGTCTCCGTTGTTTTTCATGACCTCCTGCCTCAGGAAGGTGGTGACCCCCTCAATATTCCGCATAAGAGATACCGGATCCTGGAAGATATCCGTATTCATCCTCTGAAGAATATAAGGATGTTTCTCACATATGAGACGGAAGGTATCATTGATGTGGCCGCTGCCGTAGCGCTGGCAGCTGATTGCTTCCCCATCCGTGGCAAACGCTGCGGCCGCCTCCTTTAGTATATGTTTATCCATTTCTCCACTCATTTTACCAGTTCCTCCCAAAGTTTCTCCGGGTACAAGCCCTTATCCTTAAGGTCCTTAATGGCCTTTACCACTGTCTCCTTATCTTCCTTATAGGTAACTCCATACCAGCGGTCCACGCTCTTTAGCACAGTCACCTCGGCCAGGTCTGCCTTGAGAAGTTCATCCACCACAAAGGGCAGGAAGTATTCGCACTTCATAGGATTTACAGAAAGGTTTTTATCCAGGAAAGCCCCGAACCGGTTCTCCAGCTCGCCCAGAATACTCTTTGTAAATCCCCACATGTTCATGGAAACAATGGTGGACTCCGGAAGTTCTGTCCAGGTAGCTCCGTCATCCTCTGTATATTCCGCCTGGCTCCCATGCTTTTCAATCCTGGTCCGCTCATGTATATCCACCAGTCGGCTTTTTTCATCTGTCCGGCATACGCCCCTTGCCACATACCCATTCTCTGTCAGGGTATTGTACAGCCTGTAGCCCACCATGGTATACTGGTATCGGTCCGTGTCCTCCACAGAGGACAGCTGGTCATATATCATGTGAAAGGCTTCTTTTCCATAATAATCATCCGCATTGATTACCGCAAAAGGCCCGTCAATCAAGGCACTGCAGCAAAGCACTGCATGACCCGTGCCCCACGGCTTTACCCGGCCCTCAGGCACCTGGTATCCATCCGGAATCTTATCCAGCTCCTGGTAAACATAGGCCACATCCATATATTTACTGATTCGGTTTCCAATGTGAATCTTAAAATCTTCCTCAATGGCCTTCTTGATAATGAATATGACCTTTTCAAATCCCGCTTCCCTGGCATCAAATATGGAAAAATCAATGATGATATTCCCATAAGGGTCCACAGGGTCAATCTGCTTTAATCCGCCGTAACGGCTTCCCATACCGGCCGCCATGATTACTAATACTGGTTTTTGAGACATGCTGTCCTTCCTCCTCACAAGATATATCCTTATTCCTTCACGTTTCCTGTTCTATCCTATCCCTTCACGCCTCCTCCGGTTACGCCTGCTATAATCTTCTCTGACAGGAAGATATACAGGATAAAGGTTGGCAGGAATACAATGACAACAGCAGAGAACATACCGGCCCAGTCACCTGTATATTTCATGGAGTTTATCATGGAATACAACCCCACTGCCACCGGACGTACCTTGTCGGAATTTCCGAATATCAGGGAGATGAAATACTCGTTCCATATATTGATGAAGTTGAATATGGTGACGGTCACGATTCCCGGCTGGGCCATGGGAAGCATAATCAGCCAGAAGGTCTTAACAGGGGGGCAGCCGTCAATGGCAGCCGCTTCCTCAAACGCCCTGGACAGATTGGCAAAAAAGGTGGTCAGGAAAATGGTGGTGTAGGGCACATTGATTCCGATATACAGGAATATCAGGGTGGCCCGGTTAGCCGAAACATTATTAAGGATATTGAGACCTGCCACCACGGCAAACAGCGGAAGCACAATCATGACTACCGGAACACCCATGGACGCCACAAGAGATGACTGTATTAGTTTATTGCACACAAAGTCAAAACGTGACAGCGCATAGGCGGCAGGCGCACAAATCAGTATCAGCAGGGTACAGGATACCGCCGCGTAAAATAAGGAATTGAAGAAAATGGTGGAGACATTGGAATTGACCCATGCCTTCACATAATTTTCTATATGGAATCCGCTATCCAGCAGCTTATTGCTGAATATCTCCTTGGTGGTGGAAAAGCTGGCCAGCAGGACCCAGCCCAGCAGGGCCAGGGTAAACAGAATCCACAGGGTAAGAATCAGGTATCCGGGGGCAAGCTTTAGTTCCTTCTTCCAGCGCACCGGTTCCCTGTGCAGTTTCTCTTTTTTCTGAAATAATCCCGACATATGTTTTCCCCCTTTCCTAGAATTCCAGGTCTTTATCCTGAAGCAGATGGTTGCAGAGCCAGAACACAATAACCACACATACGCTCAGCATCACGCCGACCGCTGCTCCAACCCCGGAATTGCGCTCCGTGACGCTGTTGCCTGCCCCAAATATCTGCATGTACAGATAAACCATGGGGGTAATAGTCTGGGTATCGGCCGTTACCGTGGAGAACAGCTGGGACCATACGAAAAATCCCACACTGGTAACGCTCCACATGGTGACATTGGTTCTGAACACTCCCTTTAACAGTGGTAATGTAATATAGCGGAACTGGTTGAACTTATTGGCCCCGTCCAGAGTGGCCGCCTCAAAATAATCGTCGCTGATGCGCTCAATGCCGCTGGCAAATATCAGCATGTGATAACCCACCATGCCGAAACAGTAGGCCAGGAGCAGAGCCATGAACTTGTGGTCATTATCCAGCCACTGTATCTTTGCCAGGGAATCCAGGCCCAAAGCCTGGAAGAAATTTTTAATCAGTCCGTACTTGGGACTGTAGACATACTGTAGCCACATGGTCGCCAGGGCTACTGCGCTGACAATATTCGGCAGATAAATCATTGCCCTGAAAAAGCTCTTGAAGCGGATGCCGCTGGTAATGATAACGGCAAACAGCAGCGCCAGAGACATGACGATGATACCGCCGATAAACCATATCCGGGCCAGGTTCCACATGGAGATGCGGAACAAGGTGGTATTTGCCAGCTTCACATAGTTATCAATACCGCTGAAGGTCCATTTTGACATGGGGTCCGTGATTCCCTCAATCTTGAAAAAGCTCATAAGGATAGTCCTGATAATGGGATAAAGGAATACCAGGACGAACATCACCACCGCCGGTGTCATGAACACAATTAACATTCCCTTATTTTTTTTCACGCCGGTTCCTCCTAACATAAACCTGGTCCGGATACGCTCCGGAGCCCAAAAAGAGGCGGCAGCGTTATACGATGCCACCTCATTGTTGCATATTCCGTGGAAAATGTTTTGAATGTGTTTATCTGATTACTTTCCTGCCGCCTGGAGATTGGATACAAATTCATCCGCTGTAATGGCTCCGCTGCAAAGCTTGGTCATGTTCTCTTTGATGATTGGCGTCATATCCACATTGTCCTCTGCGCCGGCAGCCCATGGATAACGTGTCTTTAAGCTCTCCATTACAGGCTTCACGTCTGTAAGCTGTACAGGCCACTCTGAATTGGTGGTATCGGACGGGATTCCCAGGGATTCCTCAGAGAGCTTCTTGTCAAACTCACCCTTGGTAATATAGGTAATCAGCTTAAATGCATCCTCTGCGTGCTGTGAGTTCTTGTTGATAGCCAGTACCTGGCCGCCGTAGTTTGCTGCTTCCGTACCGTCTGTACCGCCTTCCACTGCCGGGTAGCTGAAGCATCCCCACTGGAAGTCATCGCCCGCCATGTTCTTTACTTCGTTTGGAAGCCAGGAACCATTGAGGTACATGGCTGCTGTTCCCAGTGCCAATTCCTGGTTCTGTCCGGCCGGGAATACGTTGGATGCTATGTTTTCTGAGAAATATCCCTTCTGTGCAAAATCCGCGTAAGCCTTGGCTGTCTCCATCACAGACGGGTCATCCCACTTATTGTTCTTTACAATATCCGATGTCTTGTCGTAGCCGTTGAGTCTGGACATATGGTATCCGAAGAGACAAAGTATGTATGCGTCGTCACATGTAATAGGCGTATAGCCTGCGTCCTTGATCTTCTGGCATGCTGCGTCCAATTCCGCCCAGGTGGTGGGAACAGCGGCCACGCCGGCTTCCTCAAAGATTGCTTTGTTGTAGAAAAACGCAAATACATTAGGCTGATAAGGTATGGACTTAAGGGTTCCCCCTCCCACCTCGCGGCAGGCCTCCATCAGGCTTGCATTGGCAGTGGCGTCATAATCAGATGCCTTAGCCAGTTCCTCCAGATCCATCAGATAAGCGCCCCATGTAGTATTTACACGGTCAATATCCTCGTCAAACAGGTCAATGTTGGTTCCTGCGTCCAGGGCAGGCTGTAATCCCTCGCGGATACCGGTACGTCCCTTGAACTGTACATCTACAGCCACTCCTGTGTCTGCGGAAAACTTGTCAACTGCTTCCTTGATTACCTGGCCCTGAGGCTCTGTGGACTCCCACATGGACCAGTATACCAGACCTGTGCCGTCTCCGGCCGGGGCCTGTGCGTCTGCTGCCGCCGTGGTGTCTGCTGCCGGAGCTGCTGTGGTGTCAGCCGCCGCTGCCGCTGCCGTGGTATCCGCGGTGCCGGACCCGCCGCCGCATGCTGTCAGGGAGCCAACCATGGCTGCCGCCAATGCCAATGCCATCCATTTTCTGTTTTTCATAAAATACGTCCTCCTTGAATCTTATTGTGTTTTTGCCGATTCACATTCACTACCGATAATCCAATTATAGTAAATATGCACATAAAGTTCTTTGCACTATAAATTTATTTATTTGTACAAAAAGACTTTTTCTATGTATAATCCACAAATATGATTCTCGCCCCGAACGCTTGTAAGTCATTTTGTATATTTATGAAGGACAGACATATTCAGTTAATTCCGGGTTAACCGGCTTATAGGTCAAACCATTTTATTTCACAGGGCAGCAGCTCCATGGATGTCCCATGTCCATTCCCGTCATAAACCACCGTGGACTGCCCGCGGCTGGTATTATTGACCACCGCATATTTCCCCGCCTCCGGATATCCGTGTACCTCGCAGAACAGATTATCCGAAAACCACTTCTTCATTTCCCCCTCTTTGCAGGCCGCATAATACATGCTTCTTATGAGAAGCCTGGTGTTCTCATGGCTGTAAGGAAGACCCGCAAGGTACACGCCCCGTCCCCTTCCATATGGATGGGCGCTGAGATGGACCTCATGGTCTGAATATTCCCCAATCTCTGTATCCGTTCCCAAGGCATACACATTTTTCATCCCTTCGCCAAAATCCAGAACCAGCCTTCCTGATTCATCCCTTGGAACGTCCTGTGTGATAAAGTGGCTGTCCGCCTGTGTTACATCATACTTATCCGTGGACAGGGTGAAGCCCTGCTCTTTATCCACCCCCAGCACATCTGCCAGCTGGAAATACCGTCCGCCCAGCTGCACGGCGCTGGGCTCACCCACTCCCACAAAGCCGCCGCCTTCCCAGACAAACCGCCTCACTGCCGTGACAATCTGCTCATCCAGCCACTCATCCCCGCCGGACCAGGCCGTGCCTGCATCACCTGCATTGATGATCACATCCACATCCTCAGGTATACCTGAACTGCGTATATCGTCAAAGCTCATAAATACCACATCCACACCTGCCCCGCTCAGTGCCTCCAGAATGCCGAAATAGGTGTAGGTCTGCTTATACCACAGGGCATGGGCTACCATGTAGGGCTGCCAGGAGCGCAGCTTTCCCCAGCAGTTCAACACAGCTGCCTTCAGCCCGCAAAAAGGCCTGCTTCCTCCGATATTTCCATAAATTTCCCTGAATTCTTCCGCAACCTTCTCAATGTAATCCACAAAGCCAGGAAATTTATAGGCCAGGCTCAGATATCCGCCATACCCGATACGGTCAACCGGTTTGCGCATCAGAGCTCTTCGGGCGCAAATCCAGTTTTCCACCGCCTCAGGAACAGGGTCATTTCCCTCATAAAATGTGTCAGGGAAAAAATAGGGAAGGAAACGGCCCTCCGTATAGCTCACCCCCGGAATATCCGAGATAAGGCGCAGCGTTGCCCCGCCTCCCACGCTTCCCACCACGGCGTCCAGGCCGATTTCCGGGAAAAAAGCGCCGTAAGGCTCGGTGCCAATCCAGTTGTCGCCTAAAAACATCATGGCCTTACACCCTGTCTGATGGACCAGCTCCACCAGCTCCCTGGCTTTTTCCGCCACAAAGCGCTGGATAAAATCCATATAATCCCTGTACTGTCTGGTGGGAACCCGGAAGGAAGAATTATAGTACCCATTGTCCACAATGTCCTCGGGTCTGAGGGCGTAGCCGTATTGGGCCTGGAATTCCTCCAGCGCCTTCACACTGACGGTTGCTCCGTATCCGAACCAGTCCACGAATTTTTCCTTTGCGTCGCTTCCGAACACCAGCGTGAAATGGTAAAAAAATGTGGTGAAGCGCACAACATCCGTATCCGGGTTATCCTTTAACCACTGTACCAGGTACTCCCTTGCAAACAGGCCTGAAGCCTCCTGGCGCACATCAAAGGGAATCTCATGGGGTTTATTCCCCCAGTTATTCGTTATGTGATTGTACATCTGGGTAGGATCCCACACCGCGTATGCCAGGAAGGATACCGTGTATTCGTGAAAAGGCGACGCGTGCTCCAGCACTACGCGCATGGGGGCGGAAACAGCTTCTGCTTTTTTGGTCTCTGCGGCGTTCCCGGCGTCTGCGGCATTTCCGGCCCCTTCAAACACACCCTTAAACTCACTGCCATCGCCAAAACCTTCCGGCATGGACGCCCCTGTCAGCTCCCACCGGGAGGCGGGGACTGCCTGGCCTGTGGTGCGGTCCATGACCTCCCACCATTTCTTAGGGTCATGGTAACAGTCCGGTACCACCTGCTGGCCAAAATATCCTTCCATAAAGTCCATCTCCAGATGGTTTCCCACTGCTGTAAAACGCCGGGACATAAGGTAGAGCTGCTGGCATTCCTCCATATGCTTAACTGCAAATTCATTGTGGCCTCTTGCCACAAAATAGGTGGTATAAATTTCCGCATCCAGAGACTTGACATCCTTATCCAGCTTTGTCCCGTCACTGTCGCGGATGGCATCAGCGCCCCAGCGCTCCATCAACTCCCTTGTCTCCTTCAAAAAACCGGATTCACTGGGAAGTGTAACCCTTCCTTTCGTCTTGGACATGTCTGTATCCTCCCTCTTATCTTTATATTGACTCTATTCCATGAGCCCATAACTTTTGATTTCGTTTAAATAAAGTATAGCGGATCGCTTTTTTTGTAACAAGACAGCGGAAGGGATTTTATTTGCACATTCTATCATTTTATTTGCATGATTGTATTCTACGGAATTCATTCCTGTGATATAATTCAAGAAGATAAGACAGTTTCAGAAAAAGACAGTGCGGGAGGAAAGATTACATGGCCTATAAAAGTGTAGTTCTGGAGGACAGCGTTACCATCAACCGGATTATCTCCGTCCACTATTTCCAGTATATGAGTGACTTCTCCTTTCCCGGGGAAAGCCATGACTTCTGGGAACTGGTATGCGTGGACCGAGGTGAAATTGATGCGTTGGCAGGAGACCGGCGTCTGACCCTGAAAAAAGGGAATATTCTGTTTCACAAGCCCAATGAGTTCCACAACGTACTGACCAACGGAAAAGTCTCTCCAAGCCTGGTGGTCATTGGGTTCGAGTGCCATTCCCCTGCCATAAAGTCATTTGAGGATCAGCTCATGTCGGTCCAGGATACGGAAAAAGAGCTCCTGGCCCAGATCATCGTGGAGGCCAGAAACACATTCAGCGGAAGACTTGATGACCCTTACCAGGAGGAGCTTATCTTTAACAGCGAACCCCTGACCTTTGGTTCGGCCCAGCTTATCAGCCATTACCTGGAACAGCTGATGATTCATCTATACAGAAGATATTTTTCCTACTCCCTGCCAGTACGTTCTTCCCGCTTCCTGGCCGAGGCCAGCAGCGGGAATGATACCTACAACCGAATCGTCCGCTACATGGAGGAGCATCTGGGCGAACGCATGACCATAGACAGAATCTGCCGGGACAACCTGGTGGGGCGCTCCCAGCTGCAAAAACTGTTCCGGGACACAAAAGGCTGCGGGGTCATAGAATTCTTTTCCATGATGAAAATTGACACTGCCAAACAGATGATACGTGACAACCAGCTAAATTTCACCCAGATTGCAGACCGCCTGGGATACAACTCCATCCACTATTTTTCACGGCAGTTCAAGCAGATTACTACTATGACGCCGTCTGAGTATGCCACCTCCATACGGTTGTTGTCGGAGAAGCCTTAGGATATAAATACAGCTCCGGTTTTTCTGCGCTTTATAAGAAATTCCTCAGCAATTGGTTGGACTGCATATAGGAAAATGTAATCCCCTCTTCCCCCAGTGACCGCGGATTAGCCACCTGCTCTTTTGTCTCTCCATGGCAGTCCGAACCGCCTGACAAAATTGCAACACGGTCTCCATAAAGGAGTCTCACCTCCTCAGCAATCTCATCCTTAGACCGGCATCCCCTATAACTTGTTTTATCATATGTATAACGAACCTCAATTCCATCCAGTCCGGCATCTATTAACTCATCAATATAAGCCTTCCTTGTTATGGGCTTTCCCTGCCAATTAACCGGTTCGGCAATCAGATATGGATGGGCCAGTATCACAACACCTCCTGTTTCATGAATTTTTTTAATGATATCCACAGTATCTGGCTTTCTTCTCTTTACCGACAATTCAGAATTCGTCTGAACCATTTTTTTAACCTGGCTCCATTCGGATGCAGCGCCTGAATCGGCAAGATATTGAAAAATCTGCTTTTTCTGTATACGTTCCGGATGCCTTATGTTTCCAGTCTGGCAAAGCATGTCGTCCCACTCTGCATGATAACCTGCTCTTTTAAAATTTTCCAACATAGTACGATAGGATTCCAGTTTGCTGCCCTGAATTTCTTTTTCCATCTGCCTGAAAAATGGATGCCTCCAGTCACATCCCAAACATACCAAATGTACATCCTCATTTTCTGTATCACAGGAAATCTCAATTCCCGGTATACAGATTATCCCCTTTTTCCTGGCGTATTCCGTCACAGACACCGGTCCGTCTTCTGTGTCTATAAACTCTGGCGGTATCACGTCATGGTCCGTAATAGCCAATACCTTAAGTCCCACTTCTGCCGCCTCATCTATTACCTCTTTAGGCGTCTTCCGACCATCAGAATGATTGGTATGCGTGTGCAAATCACAGGAATATGCTGCCCTCTTATATGCCATTTACACTCACCTCCCCATTGAAAATATATTAATGTGCTCCTGCACTGCCTGTTTTACTTCCTGCTTTATAGCCGCATCAACCTCCAAAGGATTATTAATCCCGCAGAATTCCCTCATCCCTTTAAGATAACTCTGTTTTACAGCAGTTGATATATTGATTTTGCTAGCCCCGCACTCAATAAGTTTTCTAAAAACATCCTCAGAAAGTCCGCTCCCGCCATGAACTACAATGGGAACATCTGTAGCACCGCGCAATTGTTCCACAAGATCATACCGTATTACTGGCGCTCCGTGGTAAATGCCATGCGCGGTTCCAATGGCAGGAGCAAATATATCAATGCCTGTCTGCTCTATATAGAAAAGGCAGTCTTTAACCGCAACCCCTGTCCCCTTCTCATTATGTATATCATCCTCAACTCCGGCAATAACTCCAAGCTCCCCCTCTACTTCTTTTCCCAGTTTATGGGCATAGTCAGCGATCTCTTTGGTAAATTCAATATTCTCCTCCATCGGGAGATGGGAGCCATCAATCATTACAGAATCCCAGAATCCGTCCAGACATCTTCTGGCCAGTTCCTGATCCCTGCAATGGTCCAGGTGCACAACCACTGGCTGCGCCGATAATCCCTTAAGCTGATTAAGCATACCGCCCAGCGCTTCTAATCCAAGGCTTTTTACCGTAGATACAGAAGTCTGCAAAATCACAGGGCATCCGCACGAATCGGCCGCCTCGATTACTGCTCTGGCTGTGGTATAATTAAGAATATTAAAAGCTCCGGCTGCCGCACCATTCTTTCCTGCGTTTATAAGCATTTCTTTTATCTGCATTCTAAATCTCCTCTCATAAATATTGATCTGGCATCCCTTACCTGGCTCTCTTTCGGATATGGCAAGGGACGTCTGGTAACTCCGCCCTGATATCCCAAAATATTCATAGCCATTTTGACGCCTCCTACACCGAGCGGTCCGGTTGTCTGGTTAATCAGGCCGGTTATTTTCTGATATAATGTATCCGCCTGACAGTTCTCTGCCTTTACCAAATTATACAATTCACATGCTCTATGGGGAATATAGTTTGCACAGGACAATACGCCCCCAGCCGCGCCGTCTCTGACATTTTCACAGAACGCTCCAAATGTTCCGGCTAAAATAGAAAAAGAGGTTTCATTGTCCATGGCATCCATATAGCAGCCTGCGGTATTTGATGCCGTTCCCTTCATACCAATGATATTCGGATGCTTTGCAAGCTGTGCCACAGTAGCTGCTTCCAAAGAAACGCCTGCCGCATATGCCGGTGCCTGATACAGCAGAATCGGTACAGGAGAGCGTTCCGCCACTTGTTCATAATAATTTCTCAGACAGTCCTGCCCCATCTGTTTAGGAAAATAATGAGGTGTCAGCACAAATACAGCATCAACACCATACTGGGCAATCCTTTTAGTGAATTCAATTGTATGATATTCCGACTCTCTTCCAGTCCCTGCAAATATAAGTTTTTCTTTTGCTGCCACCTTTTTTACAGCAGCTATGACCCGGCAGCATTCGTCGTCCGTCATCATGAAAGATTCGCCATTACTTCCCAAAGGCATGTATCCGCTTATGTCTGTATGATTCAAACGTTCAATATTATACTCAAGCATTTCCGTACCGACTGATTGGTTCTCACTATCAAAGGGAGTTACCACCGGTACAAAAATTCCGTCTACTCTCTTTACCATTCCATTTTCTCCCTAAAGCATCCTTCTGACATTTCCTATCAGCGGACAGTTATCAATTACCTCAATAGCCGCCCCGCCAAACAGTCTGGACTTAATATTTATATACGCCTCATTTTCTGCCAGATTTCCTGTCGCCGTCATCTTTTGTTTGTTGGGAATTATGTCCCCGCAGAGCCTAAGAGTCTGCATGGCCTGGGATTGTATTCCCACCACCAGGGCACAGAGCATATGATCCCGTTTTGTATCCAAAGATAATCCCCCAAAGCTTCCTCGTTTCCGTTTCAGGCTCTGTCTGTCGCCTGTAAGGTATGGATGAAACGTCACGCCTCCAGTGTCAAACCGTTTCTCCAGCAAATCCGGCAAAAAACTGCTGTAGAATTCTTCCTTAGACATGTCCGTATAAAACTGTTCCCGAAACCAGTCTATGGCAAATCCGCCTGTGGTAATGGAAAACACCTGCCACAATCCCTTTATACCTGAATTTCTCAGATAATATTTATCATTTGTTACCGGCTTATCAGTCAGTATAGCAATCATCTCACTGCTGCCTGATATACATAATATTTGCCCTTTTTTATCGGCTCCGGCTCCGGCTAAGGCGCTGGCTACATCCTGTGTCCCCAGATTCACCATGGTATTCCTGCCAACCCCCAGCTTCTCTGCCATTTCCGGCAAAACAAGCTCGAAGGTGTTTCCTGCCTCCTTAACCGGCGGCAGTATACTCATAGGCACTCCTGATTTCTCACAAATTTCCTGAGACCAGCCGGAATTATGTACTGTGTCATACATACCGGTAATGGATGCATTTACTTCGTCCATGGCCCATTGTCCTGTCAGTCTTTTAAACAGATAGGTTGACAAATGACCTATTTTATAAATCTTTTTTGCCAGTTCCGGGCGATAATGAAAGAACCATAAAAGAGAGGTCAAGGTCACTCCCCCTGCGTAAGGCAAAGTCCCGGTAATATTCCTATATTTGTCTTTTCCAAAGATATCTATAATCTTTTTTGTATACTCCCTGCTTCTTCTGTCCAGATGAGTTACAATTGGATACAACGGTTTCCCGTTTTTCTCCATCATCACCAGAGATGGTGCGAAGGTATCAAAACTGATTAAGCTTACATATGGAAGGAATTCTTTCAGTTCCCTGACCGTTTCATAGAAGGCAGCCTCCACGGTTTCCATACTGAGTTCAACCTGATTTTCTTCTAAAATATGATACTGATAGCTGCGTCTGCTGGCCTTTAATATAGTTCTGTGTTCATCTATCACCGCAGTTTTGACAGATGAGGTACCAAAGTCTGCTGAAAGAGTATACATGACATTCCCCCTATGAAAAGGGGCCGGAGCAACCCCCCGGCCCAGATATTCACGTTATTGATTCTCGGACAGAATCCCTTCAACTCTGTTGGCAACCTGAGCCATTGCATCGTCAATGGAAACATTATTGCCCATCATAGTATTATAGGATTCTCCCATGACATCCAGGATTTCCGTGTAAGCAGGAAATGCTGGCTGCGGAAGCGCATATTCCATACAGTCAATAAATCCTTTAAACGTATCAGTCTGGAAAGCCGGATCTTCGGCAGCCTCTTTGGTCACCGGTAGGCGTCCTGTCTTGATGCCAAAATCAACTGCCAGGTCTTTTGAGGTCATAAATTTAAGATAATCTGCCATTACGTCGGGATGTTCACATGCAGTCGTTATGGCATAACCGGATGTCTGAAGATTGGTCACATGTCTCTCTTCTGCGGGCAGCGGTACGCTGGCCAGTTTTCCGTCTAATTCAGGGTTGGCGCTGATGATTGCACCAATTGCATTTGAACCGGAAATCATAAGACCTGTCTTTTGTTCTGCAAAGTATGCCGCTGCTTCCGGATAGCCGGTTTCAGTAGGTCCCGGAGGCACCACACCATCCACAAGCGCCAGGTCAACAAAGGACTGCAGTGCCTTTTTATAATTGTCTGAAGTTAAATCAGACACCCATTTGCCGCTCTCATCCTGATAGACTTCATTTACACCAAAGGTCCTGACATATTGACAGAACCGGGCCTCCCCTGAACCATTTTGGGTACCTACCATGCTAAATCCCCAATGCCCATCTTTGGTAAATGTCTTAGCAGTATTTCTAAAATCTTCTACTGTCTCAATTTTATCAATCCCTGCTTCTGCCAGCCAATCTGCCCTGTAAATCAGCGCAACTGGTATTACATGCCAGGGAACCATCATAAGCTGGTTATTTATTTTTCCATATTCCACTACTTTCTCATTTAGGGTGGACATAAAATCCTCTCCCAGAAGGGCTTCATGATCCACGATGATTCCCATATCGTATGCCTGAGACATGAACTCTGTGGGCATAAAAAACGCATCCGGCAGATCACCGCTGGTATTTAGTGCTATGATTTTTTTCGCCATATCATTCACCGGTTGTCCAATCAGTTCAATCTTTACATTTGGATGTTCCTTCATGTATGCATCCGCCATAGCCTGTTCCAGCGGAGCTTCTGTCTCCGTGGCCAATGTTGATAAAATACGCAGCGTAATTGTCTCTTCCGACGAACCGGCCTCTGTACTTTCATCCACCTGCGACTGTGCCGCACCCGAGTCCTTTGCCTCTGATGCCTCCTTACTGCCGCCTGAACAGCCTGACAGTATGGTCACCGACATAGCTGCACACAAAATGATACTCATAAATCTTTTCCTCATATGAAACGTCCTCCTTTTATTGTTTTACAGCTCCTGCTGTTAAACCGCTGATAAAATATTTTTGTAAAAATATGAACAGAATTATCAATGGCAGGCTCGCAATCACAGATGCTGCCATTAAATCATTCCACAAAATCTTATAAAAACCATTTAGCTCTGCAATACCAAGGGGCAGTGTCTTTAACTCAGGTGAGATAATCAGAACCTGGGCAAACATATACTCATTCCATGCCGTGATGAATGCATAAATTGCAGAGGATGATATTCCGGGCAATGTCATAGGCAGCGTGATTTTATAAAAAGCTTTCCATCGGGAACATCCATCAATAATAGCCGCTTCATCCAATTCCAGCGGAATTGTCCTGAAGAAACCAACCATCATCCAGGAACAGAATGGAATTGTAAATGAGATATACACGCACATCATACCTACCAGACTGTCCTTCAGCCCATACATATCCAATACCTTATAATATGGAATCAGGAGCATGATGGAGGGAAACATCTGCGTCATGAGAATAAATCCCAAAAAGCTCTCCTTTCCCTTAAAACGGAATCTGGTGACCCCATATCCTGCCAGACATGAGAACATGACAGAAACCACTACCGCTCCTACAGATATGATGATACTGTTTTTAAAATAAGTAAGAAACGGATACTCCTTCCAAAGTCTCATATACGACATCGCTGTTGGATGTTCGGGAATCCATCTTGGCGGTATTGTAATTGTCTCTGATTCAATTTTAATGGAAGTTGACACCATCCACAGGATAGGTATCAGCACAATGACCACGCAGAATCCCAGTATCAGATACGTGGCGGTTCCACTTAACAATTTCGAACGCCTCATTCCCCCATGGGCTGTTTTAGTCTTCATTATCCAAAAACCTCCTGTAAAGTTTGCTGATAATCAGGCAGACAAAAAATACGACCACAGACATTGAGGCAGCCTTGCCAAAATTAAAATAATCAAACGCCTGTTTATATATCTCAATACTTACAATTGATGTATCGCTTCCCGGTCCCCCCTTTGTCATCAGATAAACAATGGTATAATGTTTAAACCACCATACCGTATCCAAAATCAGCGTTGTGGCCAGAACAGGCTTGATAGACGGAAGAATAATTCTAAAAAATGTCTGTATTTTGTTTGCTCCGTCTACCTTTGCAGCTTCATATATATCGGTGGAAACACTCTGTAATGCTGCCAGCGCATTTACCATCACCAGAGGATACCCTTTCCATATGCATACCAATACCACACTTATAAACGCATATTTTGTATCTCCCAACCAGGATACTCCTCCCTCTGATAATCCCAGAAGCTGCATCCCGTAGTTTAACAGACCATACAACGGATTCATAATCCATTTAAAAATCAAGGCGATTACTACTTCTGGCATAAGCCATGGCAAAACCAGAATTGTACGAAAAAATGTGATTCCAGGTCTGCTCTGGTTTAACAACATTGCCAGAAATATACCTATAATAAAATGGGCCAATACGACAATTGCAGTAAACTTCAATGTAACTCCCAGCTGTTTTACAAATACACCGTCTGAAAAAACACTTATATAATTTTTGAGCCCTACAAAATCCCATTTGTTTGCTAGGTTTGTTTTAAAAAAGCTGATATAAACGCCGTATAAAAGAGGGTACACCACCAGAGCGACCAACGCTAACAGGGCTGGTCCTATAAAGAAATATGGCATGAGTCTTTTCATTGATATTGAGTCCTGTCGAAAATGTCTCTCCACGTCTTCCTCCTTTACCAGTCTGCCAATGAGTTATCATCCTCATAATAGACAACCGGACATGTGAATTTACCATCATAGATAAATTCCTTCATGGTATCTTCGTCCACCTCAAATCCTAAGCCAGGCTTTTCTGATACCTGAATATAGCCTTTCACAATTTCAAACGGCTCCTTAAATAACCCAGCTCCCAAATCCGAACCATCTTCCAGCCGTATATTTTCCTGTGCGGTAAAATTAGGTATACAGGTATCAATCTGCAGACATGAAGCCAGTGCTATGGGACCCAACGGATTATGCGGGGCTATAGAGGCATAATAATTTGCTGCCATGGATGCAATTTTATAAGTAGAAAGAATGCCTCCGCAGTGACTCAAATCAGGCTGGAGTACCTGGGCTGCCTGCTTTTCAAGTACCTCCCTAAATGCCCACGGTGTAAACAGACGCTCTCCTGTGGCAATCGGAATTGTTGTTGATCTGGCAACCCGCACCATAGAATCCACATTTTCAGGAAGAACTGGCTCCTCCACAAACATCGGATAGTATTTTTCCAGCTCCCGGCAGAATATAGGAGCCATGGCTGGCGATACTCTTCCGTGGAAATCAATGGCTACATCAACATCCGTTCCCACAGCATCCCTCAAAGCGGCAAACTTATCCACATACTCTATCACAGTTTTCATGGTATCAATGTGTCTTACGGGTACTCGCATAGGTGTTTTCAGCGCATCATAGCCCTGAGCTATCTTTTCCTTTGCCGCCTGACAGATAATAGCCGGAGATGGGTTTTCAATTGGAGTGATATGTGCGTACATGCGTATCCTGTCCCTGCACTTTCCACCCAGAAGCTGCCATACCGGTACTCCCAAAGCTTTTCCTTTAATATCCCAAAGGGCCTGTTCAATGCCGCTTATGGCACTGCAGAGGATGGCACCTCCCCGATAAAAAGAACCGCGGTACATTAACTGCCACAGATGTTCTATCTGGAATGGGTCTTGTCCAATAATCTGCTCTCCTAAAACATGAACCGCTTCTTCAACAATGCGGCTCCTTCCCTCAATAACCGGTTCCCCCCATCCGCACATCCCCTCATCTGTAGTAATTTTCAAAAACAACCACCTGGGTATTATATGAAATGTTTCTAATTTTGTAATCTTCATCTCTTTCCTCCTTACCAGTCACCTAATGAATGGTCATCCGGATCAAATTCTACAGGACATGCGTAATGACCGTCATAAGAGTATTCTTTCACTGCATTTTCATCTATTTCAAAGCCAAGTCCGGGCTTTTTCGGTATATCAATATACCCATCCTTTATAACAAATTCCTCAACAAACAGCTCCTTGCCAAGATCATGGCCATCCGGCATGGTGGGATGTTCCTGCGCGGTAAAGTTAGGAATGCATGTATCAATCTGAAGGCAGGACGCCAGTGCTATGGGTCCCAGTGGATTATGGGGTGCCACAGAGCAATAGTAATTGGCGCCCATCGCAGCGATTTTAAATGCCTGCAGTATGCCTCCACAGTGACTTAAATCCGGCTGAAGCACCTGGGCTGCCTGCTTTTCAATTACTTCTCTAAATCCCCATGTAGTAAACAATCGCTCGCCGGTGGCAATCGGTATGGATGTGGATTCAGCTACCTTAACCATGGCATCTACATTCTCAGGAAGAACCGGTTCCTCAATAAACATTGGAAAAAATGGTTCCAGCTCTCTGCAAAGCAAGGGTGCCATGGCAGGTGATATCCTGCCATGAAAATCTATGGCAATATCTATATCCATCCCCACCTTACTTCGAATCGCTGCAAATTTCTCAACATAGGTCTCTACCTTTTTCATCGTATCAATATGACGAACCGGGGCAAACATAGGTGTCTTTAAAGAGCGGAAACCATCCCTTACTCTCTTTTCGGCCCAGGAGCACACTTCCTGGATTGTAGGATTTTCCACGTTAGGAGTAATGTGGGCATACATACGTATCCTGTCCCTGCATTTACCTCCCAGCATCTGCCATACCGGAATATTGAGATATTTTCCTTTTATATCCCAGAGTGCCTGCTCAATTCCGCTGATGGCGCTGCAGAGAATCGCCCCGCCTCTATAAAAAGATCCCCGGTACATAACCTGCCACAAGTGTTCAATATTAAGCGGATTCTTACCAAGAATCGCATCTCCCAGAATATGTACTGCTTCCTCCACTACTGTACTCTTTCCTTCCAAAACAGGTTCTCCCCAGCCGCAGATTCCTTCATCTGTGGAGATCTTCACAAACAGCCACCTGGGCTTAACGTGAAAGGTCTCCAGCTTTGTAATTTTCATTTTCTCTCCTCCTGTAATCTTATCGTTCAGTATTACGGACGGTGTTCGCATTTTTATTATAGCAACATTGATTTCCCATGTCAATCATATTAGACAAATTTTTATGATTTATTTTAATATTTTTCACACTTCTTACAACCCCTCCCCAGTAATCTAAATATGAATACAGTAACATTAAATATTTGTCACTTTTAATATTGACGTTTTATTTGTAATTATGTTACAATTACAGCAATATATTGTTCGTAATGTCGGACATGCATTTAAAATACCGGACGTAAGAGGAGTTTTTTATGGAAAAAGAAAAATTAAATAAAGCAGTTTTAAGATCGATCGATATACTGGATTATCTGTCACATAGTAAAAAACCGGTCACTCTGTCTGCAATAAGCAAAGATTTAGGCATTCCTAAAAGCAGCGTATTTGATATCATCCATACGCTGGTGCATAAAGAAATGGTTCAGATGGATGAAGATACCAAATGTTTTTCTTTAGATGTACACTGTTTTGAAATAGGGAGCACCTACCTGAGCAGGACCGATATACATACCCAGGCACGGCCTGTCCTGAAACAGCTGAGCCTTCAGACCGGGGAGACCACCTTTCTTGCAGTGGAAAATAACGGGATGATTGTATATCTCGATAAAGAGGAAGGCAGTTCCCCTACCAGAACCACATGTGTGATTGGAGATAGAAATGATATGTACAGTACCGGTTTGGGGAAAGCGATTCTGGCAACCCTTCCAATAGAAAAAATACGCCAGATTACAGGCGGAGGAAGGCTGACCGCGAAAACCAGTAATACAAAAACCACCTTCGATGAACTGATGAAAGATTTGGAACAAATCAGACAGCGGGGGTATTCCATTGATAACAGAGAAGATAATGAAGCGGTATTCTGCGTTGGTGCTCCGATTCTTAACCAATCCGGGGATTGCATGGGAGCCATCAGTATTTCAGCTATTTATACTTCCATAACTGACGAGCGCCTGAGCTTTTTCAGCCAGCTCATTACCAGTTCCGCACTCGGGCTTTCTCATAAATTCGGCTATAGCGGGGTCTGCCTTTATCCGACCCCGTCCTATGGAATAAACATCGGGAGGTAAATATATGCCAAAAGTTCTGACAATCGGTGAAACCATGGCTGTCATGGTTCCCTCTGAAACCGGTCCCTATCAGTATATCAATCACTTCCGTCTTTGCTTTGCCGGCGCCGAAAGCAATACAGCCATCGGTCTTAGCAAGCTTGGGCATCAGACAGAATGGCTTAGCTGTGTGGGTGATGATGAATTTGGACGATTTCTTTTATCACGAATACGTGCAGAAGGTGTGTCTGTTTCTCATGTCAGGCTGGATGCCCATGCCCCAACCGGTCTGATGGCCAAACGCTTTAACCCCTCATCGGAAACAGAGATATTCTATTACCGTTCCGGTTCAGCGGCTTCACAAATGAATGAAACTCTTATATCAGAAAAATCATTTGAGGATGTGGGAATTGTTCATATGACAGGAATTACTCCTGTTCTGAGCCCATCCTGCCTGCGCCTGACCCGCAGGGTATTCGAGCTGGCCCGGTCATTGAATGTACGGATTAGCTTTGACCCTAACATACGTATGAAACTCTGGAAACAGGAGGATTACCGGGATTTGATAAAAGAATTCATTTCCCAGTCAAATATTGTATTCATGGGCTTGGATGAAGGACATCTGTTATACGGAGAGCGGACTCCCCAAACATTAAGAGATATTATTTTTGCATCAGGCTGCACAGACTATCTGGCCCTAAAAAACGGCAGCGCCGGAGCCTATGTATATTCAATAAATGAAGACTGTTATATTCCTCCCCATCCCTGTGTCTGTATTGACCCGGTGGGGGCAGGCGATGCATTTAATGCAGGATTTTTGTCCGGCATTCTGGATGGAAGGCCATTGGAGGACTGCGGCCAGAGAGGCGGGATTACCGGTGCGCTGTGCACACAGGTCCAAGGTGATATAGAGGGGCTGCCGACCAGAAAAGAACTTCTTGATATTCAAAATCATATATCACCCATTACAAGATAACACAAAGGAGGCCAGTCTATGAAACATATTCTTAATCAATGTCCTGTTATCGCCATACTCAGAAATCTCCCGGAAGATTTACTGATTCCTTATGCTGAAAGTATTCTCCGGGGCGGAATCAGCGTTTTTGAAGTGGCAATGAATACCCCAGACGGAGCGGGACAGATTTTAGCATTAAAAGAACATTTCAAAGAGTCCGTTACAGTTGGAGCCGGTACTGCCACTACCATACAGCGTATTGATTCAGCCTTGCAGGCAGGGGCGCAGTTTTTTCTGACGCCATCTGTTGACGAATCTATACTGCGTTATTTCAGAAAAAAGGATTTGGATTTGCTTCCCGGAGTCATGACACCATCTGATGTGGCACTATGTATTAAATATAACTATCGTATAATGAAATTGTTTCCTGCCGGTGATCTTCCCCTTAGCTATATCAAGAGCCTGAAGGGCCCCTTTGAGGATACGGATTATGTGGCGGTAGGTGGAGTCCGCGGAGATAATCTCCACACCTTCTTTGAGCATGGCTTTATCGGTGCCGGCCTTGGAAGCAGTCTGATTCCCCATCATTTCATTGAGGAAAGGGACTGGCAGGGGGCTTCCCGCTATATCTCCGGCCATTACGGAGCATTCCTGCCTTCCTGATCAGATAAAATAAATAAGGCGCGCCTGAACATGCATTGCTGCCACATTCAGACGCGCTTTTTTGTAATTCAATGGTATATAACGGTTTGGTGCTGCAACCGTCAGCTCCTCTTTATAAAATCCGTCCCGCACTTCGGACAGTGAACACTGACCTTCCCATGCCCCCTGGGTATGCGCACCTTCTGTCCGCAGTCAGGGCACTTAAAGATGCGGTATTTCCGGCCCTCCGTGAAACGGAATTTGATTTTCCTGAAATATTCCGTCACATAAAACCGCAGGCGCAGATAAACCTGATTCTCCTGGTAGCGTTTACCCACATTTTTTGAAAACATCCGGAAGTACAGCAAGAAAAAGCCTGCCAGCTCCAGGATATACAGGAATGAGGACAGTATCCTCACCCTGACAACAACGTTCAGGAAAATCAGCACAAGCACGGCATACATTATAAACTGGCCAAGCTGGTCCATACCATATCTTCCTATCATGAAACGCTGTAATTTTTCTCTGATTTTATTCATCTGCAAACAATCCTTTCCCCATTATCCGGCCTGCTGCCAGGTATATTTCTCAGGCAGCCGCGGATCATTCATCCGAGAGTAACTATAACCTAATTCTCATGGGAAAGCAATGTACAGACAGGGTTTTAATGATTATTTTATAAATGCAGGCGTCAAAATGGAGGCCGCAGGCCCTGAGCGCCCAGACCTCAGCCCAAACCTCAGCCCGTACTCGGCTGCGGACAAAATATGCAGATAAAATAATTTTTCCACCTTGACATTATATTTCCCATCCCCTATAATCAGAGTTGGTCTGAGGACTGCAATACACGATATAAGTACAATATTGTAAAGAGAAAGGTGGCTAACTGAAATATGATTATTAGATGATTGAACAGCAGCAGATGATTTACACACTCTCTTTCCTGGCAATAGGAAGCCGGGCAGAATTTGTGTGTCTTTGTCATTTCGTTCAGTCATACAGGGAATCATATTCCATAAGGCCATATTTTTATATAACGGGGTGCATCTGTCTATCCATATGCATCCGCTGCAGCGGACAGGTATGTCCCGGCAGGCGCGCGTAAGCTGCTTCTGACCTGTACGTTCCCGCTCCTTCTGCCTACAACTGGCCAGGTTTATATCCCTTCTGAACGAAGTGCGTTTAGGAGGGATTTTTTTATGTTGTTAAATGCACTGAATATTAAAAAAGAATATGGAATCCAGACCGTGCTGGATATTGAAAAACTGGAAATCCGGGACGGGGACAGGATTGGACTCATCGGACGCAACGGGGCCGGAAAATCCACCCTTTTAGGCGTCCTATCCGGGAGAATCGCCTGCGACGAGGGCGTGGTAAAACGGTATTGTCCCATTGCTGAGATCCTCCAGACCGGGGAAACAGAGGATGAACCCGAGGCCAGGCTTTTAAGCCAATTAAAGCTGCGCGACAGCGCGGTAAAAAGCGGGGGTGAGAAGACCAGGCGCGCCATTGGGGCAGCATTTTCCAGCCAGGCGCCCCTTCTCTTTGCCGATGAGCCCACCACCAATCTGGATATGGAAGGCGTGGAGCTTTTAGAGAAGATGATGAAGGGATACAGAGGCGCCATCCTGATGATATCCCATGACAGGACCCTTTTAGACCGGGTCTGCAATCAGATATGGGAACTGGACAAGGGAAACATCCGCGTTTTTGACGGAAATTACTCCGACTGGGCCGCCCAAAAGGAACGGGAACGGGGCTTCCAGGAGTTTGAATACCAGCAGTACCAGAAGGAGAAAAAGCGGCTGGAGAGAACTACCGATGCATTGCAGAGAAAGAGCCAGACAATGACAAAGCCGCCCAAACGCATGGGCAGCAGCGAGTGGATTCTCTACAAAGGCGTGGCCGCGGTTCAGCAGGGTCATGTCCAAAGCAACAAAACCGCTGTCATGAGCCGTCTGGAGCACCTGGAGAAAAAGGAACGCCCGGATGAGCTGCCCCAGGTGTCCATGAAACTGCCGGATGCAGGAAAAATAAGGGCAAAAAATGCGGCCGCCATCCGGCATCTCACCGTGAGTTACGGGGAGCGCATTGTCCTGGATAACGTGAGCCTGGAAATAGAGGCTGGCAGGCGGACCTTTATCACCGGCAATAACGGGGCCGGAAAGTCCACACTAATCAAAGCCCTGATAGACAGGGCACCCGAAACCTTTATTACCTCCGAAGCAAGGGTCGCCTATTTTTCCCAGGACCTGGACACCCTGGACCCGAAGAAAACCGTGCTGGAAAATGTGTCGGAGGATGCGGCCTATCCCCAGCATATCTGCCGGGCCGTCCTGTCCAACCTCTATATGACAAAGGACGATATGTTTAAACCGGTCAGTGTACTATCAGGAGGAGAAAAGGTCAAGACCGCCCTGGCCAAGGTTCTGGTATCGGGCTGCAACTTCATGATACTGGACGAACCCACCAACCACATGGATGTGTATACCATGGAGGGCCTGGAACATCTGCTGGAGAGCTACGACGGAACACTGCTGGCCATCAGCCACGACCGTACCTTTATAAGCCATACAGGGGATGTGGTCTTCCGGCTTGAACATGGAGACATACAAAAAAGCACTGAACAATAAACAGAAATCCCGGTCATCGGGAAATATTAACCGTTATATTTTCTTGACAATAACGCTTTTCCATTATATGATAGGTTTACTATAATTATCCAGATGGAGGAGACGTATTATGAAAAGAAATGTATTGGGGATTTTACTGGCAGGCGCCATAGGCGCTGCCCTTATCACAGGCTGCGGCGCCGCATCCTCCGGCATCGCCGGGTCCTCTGCCCCGCAGCAGACACAGGAATCAGCCCCGGAGGATGGCGATGCCGGCAAATCAGTCGCGGACACCCCAGACCTGACAGGCCATACCCTGATGATCTACTGCGGGGCCGGCATGACAAAGCCGTTCCAGGAAATTGCCGACAGCTTTAAAGCTGCTACCGGCTGCGAAATGAACGTGACATACGCCAATGCCGGCCAAATCCAGTCCCAGATTACCACCTCGGAAGAAGGCGACATGTTCATAGCCGGTTCAGCCGAGGAGCTGAAACCAGTTGAGTCCTATGTATCCGAAAGCAAGGCACTGGTAAAACATATACCCGTGCTGGCAGTTCAGAGCGGCAACCCGAAAAACATTACTTCCCTGGCCGGACTGGCTGAGGAGGACGTGTCCCTTATCATCGGCGATATAGACTCCACTCCCATTGGTAAGATTGCCAAAAAGTCCCTGACTGATGCAGGTATCTTTGACAAGGTACAGATAGAGGCATCCACTGCCACGGCTCCCCAGATGGCTACCGCCATTGCCGCAGGAGAGGCTGACGCAGCCATTATCTGGAAGGAAAACTGCGATGCTCAGGGCGTGGAAATTGTAGATAACAGCGGTTTGGAAGATTACATAAAAACCATCCCCGCGGCTTCCTTAAGCTGCTCCGCGGATCACGATGCCAGACAGGCATTTCTGGCCTATTTAAATTCAGGGGACGTACAGGAAATATGGTTGAAGTATGGATATGAGATTGCAGAATAGGCATAGGAAGCATAGGGGAACAGACCTGTTCTCAGCCATGACTGTCGCTGTGGCGCTGCTGGTGATTTTTTTCATCGGCAGCGCGGTCTGTGCGATTGCAGCCGGAGGGATTCCCGCCTTTGCCGGAACCATCCGCCAGAAGGAAGTGCTCTTTGCCCTGCGTCTCAGCGCAGCCACCGCCAGTCTCTCCACCCTTATTGTGATGGCCCTGGCACTTCCCACCGCATATGCCCTGACCCGGACCTCCATGCCCTTTAAGGAGCTTTCGGGCATCATCATCGAACTAACTTTGTCCCTGCCCTACCTGCTTCTCGGGCTCAGCCTTCTTATCATGTTCTCATCACCGGCCGGCAAATGGCTGAAGGCACAGGGCTTTAAGGTGGTGTTTTCTCCTGCGGGCATTGTCATGGCCCATATCCTGGTCAACCTCCCCTATGCCATCCGGCTTATACGCACTGCCTTTGAGGCATCCGACCAGCGGATGGAATTCATTGCCCTGACCCTGGGGGCTTCCCCCTGGAGATGTTTTCTGACCATTCTTCTTCCCCTTTGCCGCAGAAGCCTTGTAAGCACCTTTATCCTGACCTGGTCCAGGGCCCTGGGGGAGTTCGGAGCCACCCTTATGCTGGTGGGAATTACCCGTTTTAAGACGGAAACCCTGCCCGGCAGCATCTATCTGAGCATATCCACCGGCGACAACCAGGCCGCCATGGCAACTGCCATGCTGATGCTGATAATTTCCGGGCTGACTCTCTTTCTCTCCCGTCTGCTTGCCAGTCCCGCGGACAGAAACAAAAGGCAGGTGTTCATACGATGAACCAACTGGTTATCAACAATTTTTCCGTAAAAAGAGGCAGTTTTACACTGTCTCCCATCTCTCTTACCATCCAAATGGGGGAAATCTTTGCCATCCTGGGCCGCACAGGCTCCGGCAAGACCGTACTCTTGGAGGCCATCAGCGGCATGTTTCCCGGTGACACCGGCAGCATCCTCCTTGACGGAACCGACATACGGGACATACCTCCCGGTCAGAGAAAGCTGGGCCTTGTGTATCAGGACTATGGCCTGTTTCCTCACATGAACGTAAAGGAAAATATTTCCTACGGACTGAAAATGCACGGATATTCAAAAAAGGAACAGGACAGCCGCGCGCAGGAGCTTATGGAAATGCTGTCCATTTCCCACATAGGGGACCAGTACCCCGGAACCCTCAGCGGAGGCGAAAGCCAGCGCACAGCCCTGGCAAGAGCCCTGGCCCTGGCTCCCCAGGTTCTTTTGTTAGATGAGCCGTTTTCAGCCCTGGACCCGGCCACCCGGCAGTCCCTGTATCAGGAGCTGCGCCGGATTCACCGGCATTTTGGCTGCACCATCATCTTCGTCACCCACGATTTTCTGGAAGCCCGGACTCTTGCAGGCCGGGCAGCCATCCTTCTGGATGGGGAGCTGCAGACAGTCACCGACACCGCCCGGCTGATGGACGGGCATTTTTCTGCGGAGGTGGAGCGGTTTCTGGGAAGAAATCAAATCATAACTGCGCCTGAGCGCAAAAAAGAAAAGAGGATTATCCAATGACATATATCAATGATGCGCTGTCATTTTACAGCGAATTAAGGTCCCGTTTCATGAAGCTTCTGACAGAGGAAGGAATTCTGGGCGAGCAGGTGGTAATCAACACAAAGTCCCTTACGCCGGAGGAAGCCATCGGCATTACCAAACGAAAAGATTTTCCCATCATAACAGGAAAGGATGTGATGGTTCAGGCAGAATGCATGGGCTCCCTGGGACAGGCGTTTACCGACGCCCCCTCTGCTTATCGCGGCACGTTGGAAGAAATATGCTCCCTGGACCTGGCAAACGACCCCTACAGCCGCGGATTGTTCATAGCTGCCCTAAACGCTGTCATGAAACACTTAGGCAGGGCGGACTGCACGGTCCACTGCCGCAATGAGGGACCGGAGTCCTGCGCCATGGACGTGGTCCGTTATATCTCTGAACACTACGGCCGACCGGCCATTGCGCTGATAGGGTACCAGCCCGCCATGCTGGAACAGCTTGCAAAGGAATATGATGTCAGGGCAGCGGATTTAAGCCCGGCCAATATCGGCCAGAAGCGGTTCGGGGTCCTTATTGAGGACGGACGCATCCCTGAGACCAGCCAGTCACTGTGCCGTAGGGCAGACCTGGTTCTGTGCACGGGAAGCACTGTCTGTAACGGATCCATCGTGGACTTTCTTCCATTTAAGGACAAAATCCTGTTCTACGGCACTACCCTGGCCGGAGCCGCCCCTCTTATGGGCCTGCCGAGACTGTGCTTTGCGGACCGGTATCAGGAGCCGCAGTAATCCCTGGCAAAATCCCAGAAGCATCCTGCCGCCGCAGGCATCAGCTGATTCCTGCGGCGCACCAGCAAAAGTCTGGACACATGCTCCGGCTCTGTCAGGCGCCTGCATACCAGCCTCTGCCGGTCCGTAAAATACCGCACTGCCTCCGGGCAGATCGCCACCGCCACATTGCGCTCCACCAAAGGCACAATACAGGAGAGGGTATTATAGGTACACAAAATAGTATGCTCCCGCTCAATCCGGTGAAACCACCCCCGTATCTCCTCCTGCAGAGGCGGTCTGGAGGGGATAATAAGGGGGCTGCCGGCTATGTCGGACAGCAGTATGGTGTCTCCCGGCTGTTCTGCCATGGGATGTTCCCTGCTGAGAAGGGCTGTCCAGGATTCGGTTTTTATCAGGGCGCTTTCGTATTTTTCAGTCCTGAAAGGCTCCCTCACAATTCCTAAGTCCACCAGTCCTTTGTCCAGTTTATCATTGATTTCATCCCCGTTCCCGCACCAGATATTATACCGGATTCCGGGAAAATCGCTGTGAAATCTCTCTATTATATCCGACAGCACCCCTGCCCCGCAGGATTCCGTTACCCCAATGGAAATAAGTCCGCCTGCCCCGGTCCCCATCCTGGAAAGCTGTCCCCTTGTCTTTTCCATCAGGGACAGGATCTCTTCTGCCTGCTGTCTTAAGAATATCCCTTCCTCCGTAAGACGGATATGCCTCTTTCCCCTGATAAACAGGGTTGTCCCTAATTCTTCCTCCAGCTCCTTCATCTGCCTGCTCAGTGGCGGCTGGGCCATGCACAGCTTTGCCGCTGCCCCTGTTATCGTGCCTGCCTGGGCCACAGCAAGGAAATACTGTAAATCCTTCAGATCCATCATCTTTTACCATACCTTTTTGATATTATACTATATATATTATATGTATTTTAATATGGTAAATCAATATGATACAATAAAAAGGCTGAGCAAACAGGAGGATTTCATTGTGAAAGAAAAGGAACGAACAGAAGCATACATTCACTATATCATGTCACTGTCAGGAGGTTTTATGGGCGCCTACGCCCTTCTTAACCGGTGCGAGATTTTCGGATCCGCCCAAACCGCCAATATGATCCACTCCATTCTGGACCTGTCATCAGGCAGTTGGACCAGCCTGCTTCTGAGGCTGGGTTCTCTTCTTATCTTTATCACAGCCATCATTGCTGCCACCCTTATTCCCCGACTCATATCCATAGACATCCGGCTTATATGTATTCTGGCTGAGATTCCCGTAATTGCTGTCCTGGGCTTTTTTCCGGCGCACATGGACCCGCTCATGGCTCTCTATCCCGTATTTTTCATCATGGCCTTTCAGTGGTGTTCCTTTACCGGCGTAAAGGGCTATGCCAGCTCCACCATATTTTCCACCAATAACCTGAGACAGTTCATTTCTTCCCTGTCAAATTATTTTGCGGACCGGAACAAAAAGCATCTGGAAAAGGCATGGGTCTACGGCTTTACCCTGTTTTTCTACCACATAGGAGTGGCCCTGTGCTGGTATTTTACTAAAATCTTTGGAATTTTCTCGGTATGGCTCTGTCTCCTTCCCCTTCTTCTGGCCCTGGTGCTTGTGGGACGGGAACACATTTTCATAAATTTGCGGTCCTTCTTGCAAAATACATCTGCCTGATGCTATAGTATAGAAAGATTTCATCAGGACGATTATCAATTGAAGGAGGACTACCATGGCATCACTGCCAAGGATTGGCGAAACCATAAGCGGTTTCACCGTCACCGAACTTGGAACCATACACATGCTGGGCGCCAGGACCGTTCTGTTTAACCATGAATTAAGCGGCGCCCAGCTTTTATATATTCAGAACGACGACCGGGAACTGGGTTTTAACCTGATTTACCGGACGCCGCAGCTGGATGAACGGGATAGCTCCCATATATTGGAGCATCTCATTCTGTCCTCCTGCCAAAAGTATCCCAGCAGGGATATCTTCTTTGACATGGACAGCAAAAGTTATACTACCTTTATGAACGGTCTTACGGACAATACCTTCACCTGCTACCCGGTGTGCAGCCAGAGCCAGGAACAGCTGGTAAAACTGATGGATGTATTCCTGTGCTGCATGGAGGAACCGGATGCCCTGAAGGACAAACATTTTTATCTGAGAGAGGCCATACGGTATGAGCTCTCCTCCCCCAGGGGCCCCCTTACCATGCAGGGCACGGTGCTCAGCGAGGACTGGGGCCATCTGACCGACATCCTGGAAAATGCAGACAGCGCCATGTCCCATACCCTGTACCAGGACACGCGCAACGCCAACCTGCTGGGCCGGGCCCACCTGCATTACAGGGAACTGTCTTATGAGCAGGCCAGGGAAACCTTTGAGCGGTGCTACAGCTACTCCAACTGTCTGATTACCCTATATGGAAATATGGATTACAGGTCCGTACTGCATTTTCTGGACAGGGAGCACCTCTCCAGGGCGGCGTCAAAAGGCCGCAGCCTCCTTGGGGAGTTTGAGGAGCCGGTAAAACCAGGTTTTCGCACCTGCACAGCCCAAAGTCCCGCATACCTGGGCAGCCCCTCGGAACACGCTTCTGTCATGGACTACGGCATAGATCTGTCGGACTGCACAAAAGAGGAACTCATATACTGGGACCTGTTTGCGGATATCCTGGATAACGATACATCTCCCTGGCACAGATATGCCAGGGAAATGGGAATCAACCATGTGATGGAAGTCTATCTGGATACTCTGCTGCCCCATCCCTCCCTAAAATTCCGCCTGCGCAACGGGGATTCCTGCCTGAAGGAAGCCTTTTTAGGCTCTATCAAAAAAGCCCTGGAGGATATAAGCCGTGATGGGCTGTCCCCAAAGCTGTACCGGGCTTCCATGAAGGAAAACCGCCTCTCCGACTCCCTTACCCGGGAAGCCCCCCATCTGGGCTTTAACCTGTCTGAGGAAATCGGGCGGTACTGGAGCATTACAGGACGGACCGACTATTTTCAGCTCTACGAGGAAGCCTTCCGGCGCTTTGAGGAAGATTCCGGCCAGTCCATCATAAAGAAGCTGGCTGCCTCTGCCCTTCAACCGGCAGCCAGCGCCCTGGTCGTAACCGAACCAGTTCCGGGGCTGGCTGAGCAGATGGAGGAGGAAAAGGAACAATACCTTAAGGAAAAGCTGGCTTCCATGACTGCGGCTGAGCAAAAACAGCTGATAGAAGAAACAACTGCCTTCCATGACTGGAATTCCAGGGAGCGTAGCAATATGGACTTTCTCATAGGGCCGGGAGAGCTTCCTGAGCCGCCCGAATCAAGTCCGTTTACCAAAAGACAGTGGGGAACCATTACATGCTACACAGCTCCCGCCCCCTCACGGGACGTGGGCAGCTACCAGCTCTACTTTGACATTAGCGGTATAGAAAAGGACGACCTTAATTACCTCACCCTCTATCAGATGCTCCTCACGGAACTGGACACAAAGCGGTTTACGGTGGAACAGCAGAAGAACCTGGAGCAGGAATACCTTCATGACTGTACCTTTGACGAGCTGTACCCCCCAAAGGAGGCAGGGGCTCTGAACCATCCCATGATGAGTGTATTCTGGTACGGACTGACCGGGGACTTTGAGGCTGGACTGGATTTTCTACTGGATGTAATGGGCGGCGGGGACTACAGCGACACGGATACCATCATACAGGTCCTGGAAAAGTATCTGCCTGACTACGACCAGTCCAAGGCGGACAATGCCTCTGCCCTGGCCTTCAGCCTGTCCGAAGGCTATATGAGGCAGGAATGCAGGTTCCGCAATATGTTAAACAGCCAGGAAAATTACTATTTCCTGAAGGATGTGCTGAAACGGTTAAAGGAAGAGCCTGATTTCGGGGCTGCGGCAGCTGCCAGACTTGAAACCATTTCCCATACCATATTAAACCGCCGGGGTCTGGTATTCCTGGCAGCCGCTTCACCGGATGTATTAGGTACTCTGGAACAGACTGCCGCGGATATACTTGGGAGACTTCCCGTTTTTAAGGAAGGGCTCAGCTCTTCCGCTCCGGCCGTCTGGCTCCCGGACCAGAGACAAAAACTGGCCGTGTGCGTGGAAGCCTCCTGCCAGGAGACACGGCTCATGGGAGATTTCCATGGAAATCCCGACTTTAAGGGGCGTTATCTTCCCTTTCTCATGGCGGCGGCAGATAAATACTTAAAACCTGCCATCCGCTACCAGGGCGGCGCCTATGACAGCGGTATTGATTTTTATATTCCTGCGGGCTATTTCTCCCTCTGGAGTACCGCTGACCCGGAAGTCAGAAGTACGATAAAGCTGTTCCTGGCAACCGGCGCACAGCTCATGGAGCTGCCGCTGACCCATGAAGAACTGGACGGCTACATCCTGAATGCCTATGCCCAGGCCCTTCCGCCCTCCGGAACCTTAAGCACCCGCATGCGGCACATGCGCAGAGACATGGTGAACATGGATACCCGCAAAATAAACGAAATGATTTCAGACATCAGGAACGCGGCCCTCTGCCACCAGAAAGAAGCCGCCCGGGTCATTGATAGGATATTGGGGCGCAGCGCCATTGTCACAGTGGGGAATGAGAAATGTATCATGAGGGATAAGGATGTGTTTGACCAGGTTTTGATTTATCATACGGATTATGTGTAAATGGCCGGGACGGGATGAGCGGCCATGAAAACGTGTCTTTCATTGTCTTTTTCTCTTTTGCAGACAAAAAGGGGCTAATGCACTAAAGCGTTAGCCCTTTTTTGCTTTCGGTTATCTCATTTCATGTTTCCAATACTTTTAAATTCGCCTAATCCGCTTTCTATGACTTCACCAGAAATCCTCCGTCTACAGGGATAACTGCGCCGTTTAAATAGTCGCTGGCAGAGGAAGCCAAAAACAGTATGGGACCCTTTAAGTCCTCGGGCCTGCCCCACCGGCCTGCGGCAATCCGCTTTGTACACTCGTCCTTGCGCTCCTGGCTCATATTAGCACACATCTCCGTATCCATATAGCCTGGGGCGATCACATTGCAGCAAATGCTGTGATCTGCGCAGTCGGAGGCAATACTCTTGGAAAGCTGAGTCACAGCTCCTTTTGCCGCAGAATACGCCGGCACGGTAGTTCCGCCAAAGAAGGAATTCATTGAACCGATGTTGATGATCTTGCCTACGGTGTCCTTGTCCCGCATGACCTGAATGGCCCGCTGGCACATAAACCACACATGATTTAAGTCCACATTAATCACCAGGTTCCACATCTCCTCCGGAAACTCCCATGGCTCATATCGTCTCTGTATGCCTGCGGCCGGAATCATAACATCCAGCTTACCTCCCAGCAGTTCCATAGCCTCATCGAACATCCGGTCCAGTTCTGCTTTTTTGGAAAGGTCGCCTGCTACACCGTGGGCCTTATATCCTTTCTTACAGTATTCTTCCACTGCCTGTTCCAGCTTCTCCTTCTGGAGATCCATCAAAACCACCTCGGCTCCGTTTTCCAAAAGCCCTTCTGCCATACCTCTGGACAGGCCCTGTGCCCCGCCGGTGACAATGCACTTCTTTCCCTGGACACTGAATTTTTCCTTATAGTCGTATACCATTTTCTTTACACTCCTCATCAATTATAATCTATATTCTCACGGCGTCTGGAGGCTTCCGTCCCGGTTTCTGGTTTGGGTCCACCTGGTCACCGTGTTCTCGCAAGGGTACTTAGCTGCCTCCCGTTCATTGATATCCACCCCCAGACCAGGCCTTTCGTTAGGATACACGTAGCCGTCCCTAAATTCCGGAAGCCCGGGAAACACCTCCAAAAGCGCACCTTTCGGACCCTTTAAATCCTGGATCACAAAGTTGGGCGGCTCAATGCCAGACCACTCCTGAACCCCGAAATTCATAGCCGCCAGATCAATATGGACATTGGCCGCATGTGCGATAGGGGACATATCTCCAGGACCATGCCAGGCAGTCCGGACTCCGTACTGCTCCGCAAACATCTGGAGCTTGCGCGCAGGCGTGATGCCTCCTATCTGGCTTATATGCACCCGGATGTAATCGATCAAATGCCCGCTAATCAAATCCCGCCAGTCAACAGAGCGGTTGAACAACTCCCCTTGTGCAATGGGTACCCCACTATGGCACCGGATTTCCCGCAGCCACTTGGTTTGCTCCGCACACACCGGATCCTCTAAAAACAGCAGGTCAAAGGGTTCCAGCTCCCTGGCCAGCTTCACTGCTTCCGGCGGTGCCACCCGCTCATGGACATCGTGAATCAGCTTGACGTCATACCCGATTTTGTCCCGGATTCCCGCAAACAGCTTTACCGTGTCCCGCACATAGCGGGCCCCATCCAGGTAAACTCCTGGCAGAGCACCTTGGGGGGCGGTTTCAGGAATCACACCGTAACGTTCCCCTCCGTATCCCCTGCACTGGCAGCGGATATTCTGGATACCCAGTTCCCGGTACCTCTCAATATTTTCGCACAGCTCCTCCAAATCCCTTCCATCCGCGTGGCGGTAGACAGGCACTCCCTCGCGCACCCTGCCGCCAAACAGCTGATACAGAGGCATACCAGCCAATTTTCCCTTAATATCCCAAAGTGCCATATCAATTCCCGAGATCGCGTTGTTTTCAATGGGACCTCCCCGCCAGTATCCATTCTGATACATCAGCTGCCATAGTTCCTCTATATCTTCCGCATTTCTTCCCTTTAAAAGCGGCGTCAGATACTCTTCCACCACCAGCTTCACCGCCAGATGCCGATAGGAAAAGGTTCCGCAGCCCAGGCCGTAAAGGCCCGGCACATTGGTGTCCACCCGCACGGCCAGAAGGTTAATCCCCTCTGGTGCCGTACAGATAACTCTGATATTCTCAATTGTCACTGCCACTGTGCTTTCTCCTTATGCCTGATAAGTCTCTAACGCCGTGATAGCCTCCCGTATCATCTCCTTTGTTACCGGATACGGCGTATGTTTTAACTCTTGATTCTCCATCGTCACCTTCAACACATCCTCCAGCGGATCGGTGGAATCCAGCTCCAGATCTCCCAAGCAGACAGGCAGCTTAATAGCTTTGCTAAGCCGCCAGGCCCTGCTAAGCTTTTCCCAGTCATGATCTACCATGAGGTTGACCAGCATCCCATAAGCGACCACCTCTCCATGGAGATGCCTCTCCTCGATACACTTGCGGCTGGTCATGCCATAAAACAGGGCATGGGCGATACCGCCGTTGTAATCCGGATGGGCAGACACAGAAACAATACCTGGGGATATAATGATATTTAAAATCGTCTCCTCCAGCTCCCGGCTGATCACTCCTTTTGCGGCATCCTCCATGGCCTTCTCCGCCTTCTCCAACATAGGATAAAAGCACATGCTGCCTGCTGTAATTCCCAGAGCACTGCCATAATCCAGGGCTTCCCCGGCCTTGGCAGACCAGGCGGACTCCACATGCTTTGCCATAGCGTCTCCGATGCCTGCCCAGAGGTAACGCACCGGTGCCGCCAGGGTCAGCTTGGGGTTGATAAAGCAGTGTACAGGAACATTTTTCAGCTTGAGAATCTCCCGGAAGGATCCATCCTCATGGTAGAGGATGCTGATCTGCGTGATGGGCGCACAGTTAGAGGCAATGGAGGGTATTGTGTAGACAGGCTTACTCAGTCTGTCACCCACCACTTTTACCGTGTCAATACACTTGCCTCCTCCCACGGCCAGAATTACATCCGCCTCCTGAACTGCCGGTTCTCTCTCCAGCAGCTTCACGTTTTCCCAAGTTGCGTCCTTTCCGTAAACCACTGCCCCGGTCACAATAATCTCTGCCCGCTCCATGGACGGAAGCACATAATCCTTTGAAGCCTCCCATGCCTGTTTACCGCATATAACGGCCGCTTTCCTCCCCCTTCCTATACGCTCCGGAAAAGTCCCAAAGGCATCCTCGCCTATCGTAAACTGGGGGAGATAAATGGAATGATATTGATTCATGGTCTTTTCACCTTTCTTGTTTCAGTTCATCTGTTCCCGCTTGGGATCCAATACCGCCAAATCGTAACTGCGGCTCTCATGTGAGTGGGCTGCTAATACCCAAAAATAAGCATTCTGTGTCCCCGGGGAAGCCACCGTAGGATGATAACCCCTGGGTGCCAGCACCATGCTTCCGCTCTTCACCGGATGTGCAACGATATTGTCTACATCCCCCGGGGCGGTGTAGCTTAGGTGCAGCCCAAAATGAGGCTCATCCATGTCAAAATAGCAGTAAATCTCCTCTAAGTCTGCCTCATGCTGGTGGGGCGGCCAACTGGTCCAGGCACCGTTGCCTCCCCAGGTCAGCCCGGCAATCAGGCGGGAAGCCTGAATCTCCTGGTTGAGCGTCATAAAAACCTCTCTCTGCCCCACGCCCTTTCCGTGAATCTGATGAATCTCACCCAACGGCAGCTGCATATTAAAAGCCCGGAAAAACGGCGTTCCATAGCCCTCATCCACGGAGGCCCCGATGTAAAAAACACAGTCTGCCTGTGCCTCGATGGCCACACTATTTCCTCCCGCCGTGTAGAAAGAGTCAAGCCGGCCGCAGTGATAATGATGGCCAGCCAGCTCCAGCCCAGCCTCTCCCTTAATGCATACACCGTTCATCTCCTCGCCGCCAGGCTTCAGTTCATAACGCTGGCCTGCCGCCAGGTTCAGCCGGTACATTACCGCCACTTGACAGTCCTCCCTGCCAGGTACGATCACTTTATGAAATCCATATTCCTCAGGGGAAACGATTTTCCACTTTTCCATCCGTTCCCTTGTCACAACTCCCTGTACCATAATCAAACCTCCTTAGGTGAGAAACGTACAAAACCATTCTGAAAATACACACAGAAAAAATACTCCCACATAGCCAACCAAAAATGGAATCTCCGCCTTTGCGATCTCTCCCATCTTCAGCTTTGACACTGTGGCCGCCGAGTAGATGTTCACCGCTACCGGAGGCGTCATAGTTCCCACTACATTGGAAATGCACACAATCATTCCAAAATGTACTACATTAATGCCCATGCTCTGAGCGATAGGCCACAATACCGGAACTAACAAAACAGCTATGGCTGTCCCCTCCATAAAGGTTCCGAAAATCAGAAGAATCACTGCTACCACCAGGCAGAACATTGTTGCATTTAAATTCATGCCAATCACCGTATCCACCAGGGCCTTGGAAGCGCCAGAGATTGTGAACACCCACGAGAAAGCTGTGGACGCAGCGATGATGAACAGGATCATAGCAGAACTCTTGGCGGAGTCCTTGATGATTTGGATTGTATCCGGCAGATTCAGCTCACGGTAGATAAAAGCTCCGGCAATAGCTGCCCATACAACAGCCACCGCAGCACTCTCCGTGGCAGTCAACATACCGGAATAGATTCCTCCCAGAATAATGATGGGTGTAAGCAGCGCTGGAATGGCGTCCAGAAAAACCTTCACCACCTCGGCGGGTGTGCGCTTCACACTCTGTTTCGGCCACTTTTCCTTATGGGCAAACCACAGCACCTCCACCATCAGTACCAGCATAATCACAATACCAATCATCATCCCCTGCTTGAACATATTTCCAACAGAGGCACCGGTCAGCGTACAGTAAATCACCATGATAATAGATGGCGGGATGATGGGCCCAAGCCCACCGGACACTACCAGAAGTCCTGCGGTCCGCGGCCCTGGATAGCCCTTTTTGATCATATCCCCGTAGAGCATGGTTCCGATGGCAATGACCGTTGCAGGGGCCGATCCAGATAGGGCAGCAAAGAATGCACAAGCCAGTACCAGCGCCAGGCTCATACCGCCTCTCACGTTGCCCACCAGACAGTCCGCAAAATCTACAATCCGCCTGGAAATCCCCCCCTTCGTCATAAGATTGCCAGCCAGCACAAAAAATGCAATGGCCATGATAGAGCTGGACTGCAGCCCGCCAAAGATCCTTTGGGCGATAGCCGTGGAGGAGGCCGGAAGGCCCCCGAACACCACGGCCGTCAGAGAAGCCACACTCAAGGAGATGGACACCGGTACCCCGATCACAAGGCAAAGAATAAAAATCAAAAATAAAATCAATCCTGCATTCATGTCCTGTTTCCCTCTTTCTTTCCGAATTCTGCAATCTGCTGTACCAGCGTAATGGTCTGAATGACGAAGATAAGTCCGAAGGCCAGTACCAGCGAGAAATACATCAGAGACATGGGAAGCTTCATCACAGGCGTAGTTTGGCCGGCTTGAAGCTGCTTTAAGACCAGGGCCCCTCCCGCTTTAATCATGATAAAAGCAAATCCCACCAGAATCACCTGCCGGATAAGATCCACAATCTTGCGGGCCACACCGTGTAGTTTGTCCACCACGGCAGTCACCGCTACCTGGGTGCCATCTCTTAGACCCACCTCTGTTCCCAGCAGCGCCATATAGGTCATACTGTATATGGCTATCTCTTCTGTCCAGGGCATGGAGGCCTGGATAAAATTCCGATTCAGCACAGAAATGAAATAGGAAGCGACCATGGCCACAAAAGCAGCGACCATGACTGCATACTCTGCCGATGTAACGCATGACAGAAGCTTTTTCATAAATTTCATACGAATCCTCTCCTCTGTTTCTACTGTACCGCACTCTTGGCTGCGTCGACAGCTGCTGCCCATTTCTCGTCGTAGGAAGCACCATTCTTTTCCTGGGCCGCCTGATACTCTGCCTTTAATGCCTCGGTATCAATATCATAGAAGGTCACACCTGCACCCTCTAAATTTTCCACCGCCTCTGCATTAGCCTCATTCAGGTAGGTCCACTGGGCCTTGCACCCCTCCTGCACCGCATTGACAAAGGGCTCTCTCATATCTTCAGGAATCTTGTTCCAGGCATTGTCGCTCATACAGATCGGAATGTAGACAAAGCAGTGCTTTGTGTTCGTGATTGAATTCACTCCTGCCTCATAATACTTATTAATCCAGCAGTTAGATACTGCATTCTCACATGCATCAATGGTTCCCTGCTGAAGCGCTGTGAACTGCTCGGAGGCAGAGATGGCCACCGGATTAGCCCCAAAGGCAGTAAATGCCGCCAGCTGTCCATCGTTCTGCATCACCCGGATTTTTACACCCTTAAAATCTGCCGGGGTCTGAATTGGTTTCTTAGAGAACACATCCCGAAATCCTGACTCTAAATAGCCAATGACATGAAGGCCATGCTTTTCCGCCTCGGCAGAAATCAGATCTCCCAGCTCATTCTGCACCGCGTAATTAGCCTGGTCTGCGCTGTCCCAGAGAAAGGCCTGGTCTAAAATAGACATTTCTGGAATATAGTTGGCCAAAACCGAATTAGCGCAGGTAGCGATGTCCAGATCACCCTGGATCGCCATATCCAAAGTATCTGTCTCTCCACCCAGAACACCGCCAGCCTGGATGGTAAGCTGGATTTTTCCTTCCGTGGCCTCACTCACCAGCTCGGCAATCTTTTCTGCTCCCTTGTAATAATTCGACTGGGAATTATCCACCAATGCCATTGTGAAATTCAGAGATTCTTCATTGGCAGCAGCTTCCGACCCGCTGTTCCCTGAAACGCTTCCCTTTGCCTCTGTTTGTCCGCTGCCAGACGAGCCGCAGGCCATAAGTCCAAAAGCTGTCAGTACCGCAATTCCTGATAATAAATACGTTCTTTTCAACACACCGATTTCCCTCCGTTTTCTAAATTGTTCTGTAAACAAAAAAATATATCCGACGAATGCAGTGTAGCACATCGGATATATTTTGTCGATATGTTGGATTTTGTTTCTATATTTGCAGATATTTATTGTATATATTGTACAATATTTTTAAAAGTCGTTCGATGACTTTCCTGTCTTCTGCTGTTCAATCTCCTCAATAATCTTTCTTCGGGTACTGTTTAAGTGATCGATCATACTGTAACGGGCTCCGCTGGCATCTCCCCGTTCGATAGATTCCGAAATCATATGATGGAATTTCACAGTCTGATTTGCAAGCTCATCATTTGTGACCTTGCAGAACAAAGGGATTCCCTTGACTACAATCTCCATCAGCTTGCAGGCAATCTCATTCTTAGAACACCTGGCAATCTGAAGATGGAACTCTATATCCTTCTCATAATGGGATTCCTGCATCTGGATCTGCCAGCGCACCTCCGCCTCCAGCTCCATCAGTTTCCGGCAGTCCTCATAAGTCGCGTTGGTAGCTGCCAGGGCAGCGATATCCGGTTCCAGCATCAGCCTTACTTCTGAAAACTCCAGCGCTTTGTTTGGCAGCTCTTCCGGCAAAAATGCTCCCAAAAGATTTGGCGTCTCTCCCCCGCTGATCTCAATGGGCTTTTGCTTCTGCCTCAAAAGATAGGTGCCGCTGCCTTGAACAACCTCCACCAACCCTTCAAACCGCAGCAGTTTTACCGCGTCCCGGACAGTCCCTCTGCCAACCTCGCAGTATTCCGCCATCTGCAGCTCATTTGGAAGCCTATCGCCCGCCTTCATTTCATTCTCAATAATATACTGCCGTATCTTCACGGCCACCCGCTCCGAGAGCGTCTCTGTCTTTTGTCTCACCCAGCCACCGCCTTTTTCCATCATGTTTTCTGTCAGTATACAATACCGCCGGTGTTCTGCAGGTGCAGGCACATTCAATCATCCAATCCCGCCATACACAATTCCCAGTATGAACACTATCACGGCCAGCGGCACATAGACATACCTGGCTAAAGGTCCGAAGAACTCTCCCAAAGGCTTTTTCCTGCCTTCCTCCAGTTCCTCCCGTATCTCCTTATATCCCAGAATATAATAAATGGATACAGCCCCCAGCACTGCGCCGAAGGGCACCACAATAATGGTGATGAAATCCATCCACGAACCCACCTTAGGCTCTGACTCCAGAAAAATACCCACTAACAGGGCAATGCCGCTGCACAGAGCCACGGCCGCTTTCCTGGGAAGCTTAAACCGGTTCTGCCATGACTCGCTTACGGCCTCAAACATATTGATTAAGCTGGTGATGCCCGCAAAAGCCACGGACAGGAAGAATATCACTGCGAACAGCCTTCCCATGGGCATCTGCCGGAAAATCTCAGGCAGGGTGATAAACATAAGGGGCGGGCCTGCGTTTGGCTCAATGCCGAATGCAAATACAGCAGGCATGATGGCAAGGGCAGCCATCATGGCAGCCACCGTATCAAAAAAAGCAGTGCGGATGGATGCCTTGGGTATATCCTCTGTCTTGGCCAGATAGGTGCCGTACACAATCATTCCCGAGCCCGTGATGGATAGTGAGAAAAACGCCTGTCCCATTGCCATGACCCAGGTATCCACCTTTAATAAATCACTCCAGTCCGGGGCAAAGAGGAATTTATATCCTTCTGCCGCCCCCGGCAGAAAGGCCACACGGATGGCCAGTATTGCAAACAATACAAAGAAAGAAGGCATCAGGACCTTATTAATCTTCTCAATACCCTTGGTGGCACCAAACATAAGGATGCCGGCCGCTGTCACCACCACCAGGACATGCCAGGGAACACTTCCGAACTCACCTGTGGCCTGGCTGAAATAGGCCGCTGCATCCGCTGTAAGGATAGCTCCTGTTACGGAACCAGCCAGGGCTCTTACCACCCAGCCCACAATAATGGCATACCCAATGGCGATACCTAAAGAACCCAGAAGAGGTATCCAGCCCAGGAAATACCCCAGCCTGCCTTTTTCTATTTTTTTCCAACAATATTCATAGGCGCCCAGGGTTCCGGTCCTGGCCCGGCGCCCAATGGCAAACTCAGCCGACAGCCCTACCAGGCCGAATAATACAATGAATAGAATATAGGGCACCAGAAACGCGCCGCCGCCGTATTGCCCTACGCGGTACGGAAACATCCAGATATTGCCCATTCCCACTGCGGAACCCACACAGGCCAGCACAAATCCCAGGCTGCTTCCAAAGCCGCCGTTCTGGTGCACGGCTGCCGGTGAGGAATCCGTTTTTTTCTGCTTGTTCATAACTTCTCCTTTATGACATACATTTAGACGGCCTGCAATCCTGCATGAAAATGAAACAGGACTGCCTGTAACGCCATCTTTAATATACTACCCCATTTACACCATTTAGTCAAAGTTTTAAAGCAAAAAAGCGGCAATTAGAAAAATCCGAAAAGCAATCCACAAAGAACCGGCATCTGTTATAACATATCGACCACATCATAGCTGCTTCCGTTCCACACTGCCGGACGCACCTGCCTGGTCTTAAGCTGTTCCACAAAATCCTTCAGACAGTCTACCTTCTCCGGCAGCCATGTGGCATACTTTCCAATCTGTCCCATGGTGTGGGCATCACTGGCCCCTATGGTCTTAAGTCCTAATTCCCGGCAGTAAGAGAATGCCCTGCGGTTGGCCTCCAGGGCCGTGCTGCCGTTTAACACCTCCACCCCGTGGAGCCCTTTGACCGCGCGGAGATTTTCCTCCAGACCGCGGTTATTGTTCCGGAAAGGGTGGCAGGAGACACAGAAACCGCCGGCCTCATTAACATGGTTTATAAAATCCTGGGCATCCACCCGGCAGCCGGGATAATCTTCAATCCCCCACGCCGTGATATCCCCCTGAAGGGAAAAGAATTCAATACCCACAAAAATGGGAAAACCGGTCCTGTCTGAATACTCTGCCGCATATTCCCTGAGTCCCATGCTGTCATGGTCCGTGATGCAGACAGCGTCCAGCCCCCTGCCCCGCGCTGTGGTCACGATTTCCTCCAGGCTTATTTTGCTGTCCGATGAATAAGTACACTCATGAAGATGCATGTCAACCAGCATTTAGGTTCCTCCTATCTCTTGATAATTTTAAGCAGCCTGCCGTCCTCTGTCCATACCAGGCTCTCCAGGTCCATGAATTCAGCTACAAACGGGCTGGCCGGCCTCCGGCAAAGGTCCAGGGGCGCGTCATTCTGGACCAGCTCGCCCTGGTCCATGATAGCGATGCGGTCTGCCAGGATAATGGCCTCCTCCTGGTCGTGGGTGACGAACACCATGGTCAGCCCCAGGTCTTTCTGGAGCCGTTTCAGCTCATGGCGCATCCTGGTGCGCAGGGCAGCGTCCAGGTTGCAGAAGGGTTCGTCCAGAAGGCACAGCTTGGGCTCCACAATCAGCGCCCTGGCCAGGGCCACCCTCTGCTGCTGTCCTCCGCTGATTTCCTGGATATAGGCCGAGGCATAATCTGCAAGTCCCACCATCTCAAGATAACGCATCCCCTTCTGCCGGGCCTGTTCCCGCTTCACTCCCCGGAATTTCAGGCCGTAAACCACATTCTGGAGCACTGTCATGTGGGGAAACAGGCCGTAGGACTGGAAGACGGTTGTCACAGGCCTCTGTTCCGGAGGGATACGGGTGATGTCCTGGCCATCCAGCCGCACGCTGCCGCTGTCCGGCTCCAGGAAGCCTCCTATCATATTGAGGGTCGTAGTCTTCCCGCACCCTGACGCCCCAAGGATGCACAGAAGCTGGCCCTGTTCCAGGGTAAGGGATAAATCCCGCACCACTTCCCTGCCGTCAAAGTGTTTTTTCAAATGGTCAAGTTCAAGATACACGTCGCTTACCTGCCTTCCATGTTATTAAATAAGCCATGCCTTCCACTACCAGCACCACCAGGATGATGCTGGTGGCAATCAGGGAGGCCAGGGCGTAGTCTCCGGTATAAACCGCATCAAAAAGTTTGAACACTGCCAGCTTGCGGCCCGGATCTATGAGGAACAGGATGGCTCCGGCCGTAGTCATGCTGCTGGAAAAATTATACACAAAACAGCTGAGAAAGGCCGGTCTGAGGCCGGGCAGTATTACGGTCTTCAGCACTGACAGCTGCCCCCCGCCCAGGTCCCGCACTGCTTTTTCCTGTGCTCTGGGCACCTGGGTCAGGGTGGCCGAACATATCTTTGTGGCCGTGGGAAGCTGTTTAAACAGCATGTTGGAGATGACAATGAGGGCAGTGCCTGTCAGCTTTAAGGGCGGAGAATTAAAGGCCAGGATATAGCCGATTCCAAAGCAGGTTCCCGGCAGCATATAGGGCAGCGTGACCAGACAGTCAAGAAAATTCCGGCCCGGAATCTGTCTCCGCTCCATGTAATAGGCGAACAGCATGGCAAAGAGGGTTCCGGCCAGGGATACAATGAGCGCATATGCCACGCTGCGCCCCATGGTGTCCAGGTCAAAACGGACCATCTGTTCCAGATACCGGGTGGTAAAGGAATACACTCCTCTGGTGCTTTTGAGGAAACCGGATATGAATATACATCCGTACTGCAGAGCCATCATGAAAAAGAACAGTATGCTTCCCAGGTTTGCCAGAATCCCTGCCGCCCCGCATTTTCCCAGTGAAAGGGCCAGGGTTTCCTGTCTCCCCCTGCTTCCCTCTGTCAGCATATCCGAACGTTTCATCAGTTTCCGGTAGAGGAAAAACGCAGCTATGGAGGGAAGCATCAGAACCATATTCATGGCGGATGCCTTCTCCAGGTTAGAGTATCCCACCAGCTGGAGATATATCTCTGACGCAATGGTGCTGAACCGTCCGCCGATGATGACCGGAGTCCCAAAATCCGCCAGGGAACGGACAAAAGAGAGGAGCAGGGCCACCCAGATTCCCGGCCGTATAAGAGGCAGTACAATGTCCCCCAAAATCGCCTTGGGGCTGGCTCCCAGATCCCTGGCTGCCCGTATGCTGTCTCCATCCAGTTTGGTCAGGATTCCCCCCAGGAACAAGGCATTTAAAGGCACAAAGGAAAGGCTCTGCATCAGGATAACTCCCCAGCAGTTATAGGGTTCCCAGCTCAGCCCCAGCAGCCGGTACGTAATCCATCCCCGGCGTCCATAGAGCTGTATATAGGCCAGGGAGGATACAAAGGGAGGGGAGACCATGGTAATCAGCAGAAGGGCCATGCAGAGCATCCTGACAGCTCCCCGTCTTGTGGCCAGGAACAGGGCTGCCGCCGTGGAAAAGGCAGTGCACAGCAGGGATGCGCAGACGCCCACGAACACACTGTTCCAGAGATTTCCCCTGTACTGGTTCCAGACAGCAGCATATGCGTCATAGCTTATACTCTTTCCGTCCCACAGACTCCGGATCAGGATGCAGAGCATGGGCCAGAACACAAACAGGAAAACGCTGGCCAGCAGAACTGCCAGCAGCAGTTTATCCGCCCCATATCCTGCAATGCCAAAAAGGACATCTTTCGATGCCCTTTTGCCATACATGTTTCCATGCATGTTTCCGTGTTTATTTGTATTCATATCTCTATGGATGCTGTCAAACCTATTCATCTGCTGCCTTATCTCCCATCAGCGCCTCAAAATGCTCCAGGATTTCCGTACGCTTTTCACCGAACAGGGACAGGTCCTCCTTCATCAGCATACCGGTGTCATATCCCAGGTCCAGTCCATCCAGGGACGGCTTGATGGTCTTTACGCTGTTCTTCTGGTCAATCTCTGCCAGCATCCGGAGATTCTCGTCACTGCTGAACAGCCACTCTATAAAGTACTTGGCCGCGTCTGTATTCTCTGCATTCTTAAATGCCGCCACTCCCTCGGGAACCCATGGAATACCGTCCGCCGGGTAAACGATGGACACATCATACTCGTCTAACAGGGACTCGATGGTGCCGTCGATGTATGTGATTCCGATGGCATATTCATCGGTGGTCACCTTATTCTTAGGATCGGATCCGCGTTTTGCATAGTAAGCTATATTCTTATTCAGACCTTCAAAATAGGACCAGCCACCCTCTTCACCCTTAGCCTGAAGCAGGGCATTGACCACAGCATAGTTGGTTCCTGATACAGCCGGGTTGGACATGATAATTTCGCCTTCATATTCTGCCTTTAACAAATCATCCCAGCTGGCAGGTGCCTCTATATTAAGCTCCTCCATGAGGCCGTCGTTGAGCAGAAAGCCTACGATGGTGATTCCCTTGGAATACCAGTAGCCCTCCGGGTCTTTAAAGTCCTCTGCCAGGTCCGCAGAAGCGTCAAAGGTAACCTGTTCTAACAGTCCGTCGTCCTTCGCGCTCATGAATGCGTCAATGCCGCCTCCAAACCATAAATCGGCAGATGGTGTGCCGCCCTCCGCACGGAGCTTGGAGAGCACCTCGCCTGAGGACATGGACAGCAGCTCAACCTTAACACCGGTATCCTCTGTGAATTTGTCAAACAGTGTTACATAATTCTCGCTGGTGGCCACTACCTTCATGGTGCCGGACAGAGCCGGTGCTTCTGCCTTTGATTCTGCATTGGTTTCTGCCTTAGTCTCCCCCTGGCTCCCGACTTCATTCTCCCGGGCTGCGGTGGTTTCCCCGGTCTGGGATTCGGCAGGAGCCCCGGCGGTATTATTGCCTGTGGTATTATTGCCTGTGGTATTATTGCCTGTGCCATTGCTGCTGCCGCAGGCTGCCAGGGCCGGTACCATGGTAAGCGCCATTAACAGGGCAACTATTTTCTTTCTCATCTGTGGTCGTATCCTTTCTTAATCGTATTTTGTATCACTATCCTATCCTCCTCTGAAGGACAGCAATTACCATTGTTGAATTATAATGAGCACCGGCCCTTAAGTCAATATACAGACAGTCTGTATAGAAAAAAACGAACAGGCAGAAATTTAGATAGAAAAAATCTATTCGCTGCCGAGGCCGGCTGGACTGTATTGATTTGTAAAAAAGGAATGGACGGTGCCAGGGCATTGTGATAGAATAAACAAGGTTATTTTCCCGGCATATGGCCGGGATTTTTGATGGATATGTGTAGATATATGCCAGATATATGATGGATATAATGGAGGGATTTTGAAAATGGAACATAAAAGAAGCCAATGGGCCAGCAACATAGGTTTTATACTGGCCGCTGCGGGAAGTGCTGTGGGACTGAGAAATATATGGAAATTTCCGGGAAAGGTGGCCGCCGGAGGCGGCGGGGCGTTTTTAATCTGCTATGCGCTGATTGTCCTGTTCGTAGGATTCCCGGTCATGCTGGCAGAGCTTTCCATCGGGCGCAGCACCCAGAAAAATGTAGTGGGCGCCTTCCGCCGGCTGAACCCCCGCTGGAGCTTTGCCGGGGGCATCGGGGTCCTAACCTTGTTTGTAATCATGTCCTACTACAGTGTAGTGGGAGGATGGGTGATGAAATACATTGCGGTGTACCTTACCGGGGCGGATTTCAGTGCCTTTGGAAACGACAGCAGCAGATTTTCCGCTTATTTTGCAGATTTTATATCACGGCCCGCAGAACCGCTTATCTGGGGCGCCGCCTTCCTCCTTCTGTGTATCTACGTGGTTGTGCGGGGCGTATCAGAAGGAATTGAACGGGTCAGTAAATTTTTAATGCCCGGCCTGTTCGTGCTCTTAACCGGAATTGTGGTCTATGCCGTAACTCTGGACGGGGCCGCCGAAGGCCTTAAATATATGCTGGCAGTGGACCCAGCGAAATTCAACGGCGGAACCGTGGTGGCCGCCCTGGGCCAGGCCTTCTTCTCCCTCAGTGTGGGAATGGGCATCATGGTGACCTACGGCTCCTACGTGCCAAGGACAGAGAATCTGGCCAAAAGCGCCGGCTGTATCTGTATCTTGGACAGCCTTGTGGCCCTCCTGTCCGGACTTGCCATTGTACCTGTGGTTTATATTACGGCTGGTCCCGAAGCCATGGGCATGGGAGGCGGGTTTGCTTTCATGGCTCTTCCTGAGGTGTTCAGCCGTCTGCCCGGCGGCGTATTCTTTGGTTTTGCCTTCTTCCTCCTGCTGTTCGTGGCAGCCCTGACCAGCGCCATCAGCATCCTTGAGAGCTGCATCGCATGGCTTACGGAAGAATTCGGTTTTGCCAGGTTAAAAGCAACCCTGCTCCTTGTGATTCCCATGTCATTCTTAAGCGCAGGTTATTCACTGTCCCAGGGAGCCATGGACATAAAGCTGCCGTGGTTTGATTTTACCAACGGCGTCCAATATCTCCCCATGAACGCTGTCATGGAAAAATTCACTGACAATCTGATGATTCCCCTGGGTGCCCTGTGCTTCTGTCTGTTCGTGGGTTGGGTTTGGGGAACAGACAACGCCTCAAAGGAAATTGAAGCCTCAGGCCACAGCATGGCCTGGAAACGCCTGTGGGCCTTTCTGGTAAAGTTCCTGGCTCCGGCGGTTATTATTGTCATATTATATTTTACAGTTGGCCGCGGACAGGGTCTGTCCTGATAAATCCATTCTGTAAATCATGAAACTAAGGTTCCGGTATCCGTCTTTCCGGAACCTGTATTTTTTGCATTCCCGCTTTCCTCTGTCCAAATGCCTGTGCTGTTTTCTGCCCAGATTTCCGTCTTGTTTTCTTCACGGCTCTCCTCTGCCTTGTTTTCCCTTACCGGATCATCCGCTTCCCGGTTCTCCTCCAGCGCATCCATGCTGTCTCCAAGGCTCTTTGCCTGGCTGTCCCCAAGGGCCGAAGCCCGGTCTCCCCGCGCTGCAATTTCCATCTCCTTTCGCTTTAATGCGCTCGTCTCATTGTCAATCATGTCCGCCACATTGGCAGCTCCGCCCATGCCTTTGCTGACCAGGGCGTCCACATGCACACCGCCCTGGCTGACCTCAGCTTCCTTCACATGCATCTCACCCTCAACCCGGTCCTTTACGGCGGATATCTTCTCAGCATTCCTGATACCGTCTGATACATTGGCCAGACTGCTTAAACGCTCCACCTCACGCTGTTCCTCCGTCTTATGAGGGTCAGTCCTGTCCGTCTTTTTCTTGTCATCCGGTTCCACACATGCCTTGGCCTGCTGGGCATACAGTCCTGCTATCTGTTTATCCAGGTCGGCCAGCTGCTTTCCGTAGTTTTTAAGCTGGTCTTTGATGTCATCCACCTTACCGCCGTTTTCTAAGGTGTTCTCCACCAGTTCATTCTTTCTGTCAATGATGGTCTGCTTCTGCTTTGTCAGATTCTCTATCATGCTCATCAGCTTTCCCTGGGGCGAGAAATCGGCCCTGTCACTGCGCCCGGTTCCGGAAGATTTTCCGGTTCTGCTATTATTCTTTGCAAAGGAGGCATTTACCCTTGCCGCATTGATAATGGTGTTTTTAGGCTGGATTGCATTAAAATTTATCCTCATTGTTTACCTCCCACTGGTGTTATAGGGTTTTTGGGGTTTCTTATTTCTATTTATGTTATCGTACGGTTGCGGTTAAAGTTTATAGTCAGAAGTTAATATCTTCCGCCATTCATCAGACCATGAAATACTGATAATATTCTTTGGAATCCATTACCGCTTTCCATGTATCATAAACTTTTCATAAATGCAGCTTATCCTAAACATTTATGACTTTTATATATTTGGAAAGATTACCGGATTTTAAGTTGCATGCAAAAAGGGAATCCGTCAACCAGCACTGTGCTGACGAACTCCCTTCTACTAATGCTTAGCATCCTATACCCTGTCCATGCTCACCTTCACAACCACTTTCCTCACCTTTCCAGGGTGGTCCACCATACATCCCGGACGGTGGATATCATTTGGAAAAAAAATGTTATAGCAGCCTTTGGTTGCTATGAGAAAGCTCTCGTCTCCCACATCGTCATAGAAGTAAATATCTCCTTCTTCCTTCCCATCTGCAACGGTCAAATCTCCTATATCCGGAGCATATCCCAACATTTCTCTTCCCTTTGCAACAAACTGTACATCTGCATACTTCTTATGTATTTCTGGTCTTTTATCTGCGGAAGCACAGGTTGTTATATCCATTACCATCGCATATATATCCTTTCCGTCAATGGCATATGTGCCTGGTTCCATCTGTGTAAAATCCCTGCTCATAAGATATTCCAGGGCTTTCTGGATTCCCTCCGGATATTTTCCCAGGTCCTCATTGGTATAAATAGATGAAGATATCATATAGTCACCCTCCCTATACAGTCTCAAAATGCTTTTTTAACGGAATATAGACATCCTTCCTCAGGCCGGCTAAGAGCATCTTGAAATTCGTTACATCGTTTCTCAGCGTCATTACCCTGACTCCATTTTCCGCCATCTCAATTGCCCGCTCCAGATTGGGAGGCGCGATGGGACCCATCAGCGGAATGCCTTTTTCCTTGGCCTTTTTAAACAAACGTTCAAACCGACTCTTCACCTGTGGGTTGTCAAAGTTATATGTCTCTTTAATACCCAAACCAAGCGCCAGATCCGATGGCCCTAGCTGCACTCCCCCCAGTCCCTCCACATCCAATATCTCATCCATATTATCAAAGAATTCAGGGTCCTCTGCCAGTGGTATTATCAATGTCTCCCGGTTGCATTTTTCAACATACTCTCCAAAATTAAAGTCAGGATAGCAACCATAGCCTGCGCTTCTGCAATCCGTGGCTGAGCCTCTCACACCATAAGGAGGGAACCTGACAGCCTGTACCATTTTTCTGGCGTCTTCAGCTGTACGGCAATGCGGAACCACTACTGCGTCTGCCCCGAACTCAGCAGTTGTGCGAATCAGTACCTCGTCATTATACTTGACACGGACGCAAGTCCCCATTCCGCTCTCATTGGCAGCAATGATCAATGCCTGCAGTTCCCTGTCAATGGTCACAGGTGTATGCTCCATATCAATAAAGACAAAATCAAATCCTGAGTATCCTATCATCTGGACCACGATAGGGCTTCCTGTAAATATCCCCATTCCCACTGCCAGCTTACCTTCATCCAATATTTGTTTCATCTTATTCTCTCTCATAATGTTTCTCCTTTTTTATTTTTACTTAAATTCAATTTAACCGTTTTTAATAGTTCAGAAATATCTTAGGAAGAACCAAAACAACATCCGGTATATATGTAATGACAAGCAGAAAAGCTATCATGACTGCAATCATAGGAAGTATCTCCTTTATGATATCCTTTAATGGCGTTTCAGAAATGGCTGATGTTACAAACAACAGAGGACCATAAGGAGGCGTCACCATTCCTATCATCATATTAATTACGAACATGACCCCGAAGTGGACCGGATCGATACCAAATCCTTGAACCAGCGGGTATATCATGGGAATAAATACCAGTGTAATGGTGTTATTGTCGAATATCATGCCAAGTATCAGGAACATAATATTGCATATCAGCAGGAATACATATCTGTTATCTGTGATTCCCATAATAAAGCCGCCTAACAGTGTAGGTATGCGCTCCAGTGTGGATATATAAACAATCACGGACGCACAGCCCACGGTTATGGAAACCGTGCCTACAGTCCTCGCTGTTTCCAGCAGTATTTTTTTTAAAGATTCCCAGTTTAACATTCTGTATACCAGTACAGATACTATCAGCGCATAAGCTCCTGCCACCGCACCTGCCTCAGTGGGTGTCACCGCGCCTCCATAGATTCCTCCTAAAAGGATAACCGGCGTCAGCAGTGCAGGTATTGCCTTAAATGTGTATGTCAAAAAAAGAGGTATTGTATATTTAGTACCATAAGGATACTTTCTCCTATAGGATACCACCAGACAGTACGCTCCCAGAAATAACGCAAGCATAACCCCCGGCAGCATACCTCCCATAAACAGCGCTCCTACGGAAGCGCCTGTAAGGGACGAGTACAGCAGCATGGTCATACTGGGAGGGAAGATGGGCCCAATTGTAGCGGATGCTGCTGTTATGGCACAGCTGAAGCCATCGTCGTACCCCTGGCGCTTCATCTCTGCTATTTCCATGATACCAACGCCGGAAGCATCCGCCATGGCTGATCCTGTCATTCCTGAAAAGATAAGGGATACCAGAACATTAACCTGGGCCATGCCGCCCCGCATCCTTCCCACAATACCATCTGAAAAGCGGAAAATCATATCAGATATCTTGCCTGTATTCATTACATTTGCCGTAAATACAAATAACGGAATGGCTATGATGACATAATTATTCCAATATGCCTCACATATGCAGTTAGGTATCACCCCCATATTCCCTCCTGTAGCCAGCATATATATGACGCCTACAGAAAGCATACCTAACGCAATGGGCATACCTGTAAGGAATATCATGGCAAAAGCCGCTAAAAACACAACAATTCCTATATTCATACTATCTTTCCCCCTCTCTACCCTGATTGCCCCCGCTTCTGCCGGAACCACCCTCTTATATCCCTGTACACATCCGCGAAGGAATAACACATCACACCAAAAACAAGGACTATGATTGGAAAGAAGTAAAATTTAACCGGAATTTTTAAGGATGGACTAACGGTTCTGTATTTTACAATATATTGAACTGTGGGCTTCAGCAAAATTCCATATGTGACACCCATGAGCAAATTGCGGAAAATCCTTAACCACCTCTGACCGTCTTGCGGCAGTAAATCATATATCATAGTGAAATTTACGTGTTTATTCAGCCTGCGCACATAACATGCTCCTAACAGAACAGTCCATATATAAGTGGCTACCTGTACCTCCGTCCCCCACGCCGGGGGACGGTTTAATATATACCTGGAGAAAACGGAATACACAAATGCCAGGAAAAGAGCTGAAAATGTAATAACCGGAATAAAAACTTCTACAAAATCCCTTATTCTTAGAAATAACCATTTAATCTTCGCTCCCATTGCATGCCTCCTTTCATCCTGGCGGCCTATTTGGTTATCTCGTTAAAAATATCCATGTTCCAGTTTTTCTCGTTGTCCGGATTGGAAAGATAGTATTTGAATGCGTACTCCTTAAATGCATCCTTATCTGGTTCCTGCAGATTAATCCCATACTTTTCTACACATTCATCCAATATTTTCGCTTCCTCAGCCATCACATCCTGGTTATTCTGTTCAACAGCCTCCCTTATAACCTGCGTCAACAGTTCCTGCTGCTCTGGAGTCATATTCTCCCATTTATCACCATTAACACACACCAGATTGGCCGTTATCATATGGTCTGTCATAACAATGCTCTTTGACACCTCCTGCATGGCATTTGCATACGAAGACAGAATGATATTCTCCTGGGCATCCACAGTACCTGTCTGCATGGCAAGATATGTCTCGCTGCTGTCAAGGGGCGTGGGCTCCGCGCCGATTGCCGTCCCCATGTCAAGGAATGACGCTGAGTTTGGCATACGGATTTTTACTCCTTTTAAATCCTCAGGGGTCTGAACTGTAAGTGAGCCGTCTGAAAGCCATACATCACGTCTCCCCAGGTAGAATGGGGCGATTACTTTAACATGAAATTCATCCCAAATCTGGTCCTGCACCCATTTTCCAACCTCCCCCTCCGTGTCCAATACCTGCATCATATCGTCCACGTCATCATATAGGAACGCAATATCAAACATATTTGCCCACAGCGCTCCATTGTCATAGAAATATCCCAGCTGGATGAATCCTATATCAATATTTCCATCCAGGAGAGCCCCCAACTCTGCACTGGACTTAAAAAGGGTGGCGCTGTCATAATGTTCAAACCGGAAGTTTCCCCCGCCCTTTTGTCCTGATACCTCGGATATCCTGGACTGCAGAAGCTGGGTCGATGCTCCGGGCAGCTGGGAAGTGGATGTAATCAGCTTGACCGCATCTTTGCCAGCCGTATCCCCGACAGAAGTGTCTGTTGTCTGCGTCCCGGATGTCTGGATTTCGTCCACCTGGGCTGCAGATGTCTGGCTCCCCGCTGCCGACTCCTTTTTCCCGGAACTGCATGCCGCCAGAGAGACTGTTATGAGTGCTGCTATTGCCAGAACAGATAACCTATTTTTATTTATCATATAGTAACCCTTCCCCTCTTAATTTTTTAAGAATTAGCCTTTATTATCTCAATATGTTCTCTTGCCCGTTTCTCAATCTCTTTATAATCTTTCTTCTCAATCAGGTCATTGGTCAGAAAGGCTCTTGTCCCAAATGCCTTTATCCCTGCCTTAAGGAATTGCGGAATCGTATCAAGACTTACATTGCAGGTAGCCTGCATGGGGATATGCCCCAATGGTCCCATAAGGTACTTCACATGGTTTATATCGTCTACTATATACAGCTTCACTATATCTGCTCCGCAGTCCCTGGCGTGAACAATCTCTGTGGGAGTCATGGCACCAGGTATGGATACCATATCTAATTCCTTTGTGCGCTTGATAACCGCATCGTTTGAGTTTGGCGATACGATGTAACCAGCTCCCAGACGGCAGGCCAGTTCCACCTGGTCCACAGTCAGGACAGTTCCTGCGCCCATACACACCCGGTCACCCACAGCAGCCTTTACGGCCATCATCTGTTCCTCAAAATATGCCTCAGGATCATCCTTGCAGTGATTGTAGGTAATTTCGATAAACTTAACTCCCCCATCAGCCAGGGCTCTGGCCACATCTGCGGCATCTTCCGTGGGAACCCCCCGGAAAATTACGATTAACTTTTCCTTTTCAATTCCTGCAAGTACTTCATTTCCACCCATGTCAAATTCCTCCTGTTATATTTTTATTGTCAAAAATGTACAATTATGGCATAATTTATTATGCACTTTTTTTATTCTCCCCTCCTATACAGAGAGGGGGTTTTCTTTTGTTTTGACATATTGTATATTTTTGATATTTATAGTATACTTTAACATAAGCATAATTACTAATTCTTTTTTCCGGATTCTATTATCGAGAAAAACGATAATTTTCAGAGAGGTGTTGTAAATGAATACACGGCAATTAGAATATATTCTTGCCATCGCGGAAGAAAAAAATATTCTCCGGGCTTCGGAGAAACTTTTTATATCCCAATCTACACTAAGCCAGACACTAATTAATTTAGAAAAAGAGCTGGGCACGCCGCTCTTTATTCGTAATCAGAGAGAGCTTGCCATAACCGAGGCAGGCCAGTATTACATTGAGGCGGCCAGAGATATTATGCATATTAAAGAACAGGCATATGATAGAATACGCAGTATCTCTGTTACGAGTAAAGAACGTTACCGCGTGGGGATATCTTCCCAGGAAGGAATGGAACGTTTTTTGACTGCCTCCGGTCTTTTTCAGAAAAAATATCCTGGCGTAGAACTATATGCCACAGATGAAAGCACTAAAAATCTTCTGAAAAAATTAAACATGGGGCAGCTTGCGTTAATAATTACCTCCCTGGATTCCCTGCAAAAAATCACCCTTCCCTATAAAGTACTCAACCGTGAAGAAATCCTTCTATTGGTTCCCAGGACTCTTCCATATAAAATATGGGGCGAAAGCCGCCGTCTTAAATGGGAGCTGCTTAAAAACGAACATTTTATTCTATCCAAGCAAAACTCAACCATGCGCAGTATTACGGACCATATATTCAAACAGCTGGGGTTTAACCCTGATATTGTATGTGAACTGGACAATACCTCAGCCACCATACATATGGTAGCTGAGGGTACCGGTCTTGCCTTTTTGCCCAGTGGTCTTAAAGTTGAGAATGAACAGATCCGTTATGTATCCCTGACACCTAAAGTCTATCGGTATCAGGTAGTTATCTATCAGGAGGAAATGTCCCAGAACCCCAAGATGACTGATTTTATTGATCTGCTCTGAATTGATCTGTTTCGTCACTTTTTCCTAAAACACATCCTCGCATTTTCAACAAATTCCGCGTTATTAATTTAACTTTTATTGACTATTTTGCCCATATTTGTTAGGTTAGTCTTTATGGATACACATTATTTCAGAAAACGGACATAAGGAGAATAAAGCATGGAAATCACCAGCCAACTGACCGCCGAGGAAAAGAGGGCTATCATCCGGGACAACGGAGGGGACAAGGAACACCTTCTGGCTATCCTCTATGAGCTGCAAAACGCCTCAGGCTACAACTACATTGATGAGGAAACTGCTGCATTGGTGGCAGAGGAAGTGGGAATGAATCCCACACGGGTATATGACATCATAACATTTTATGCCATGTTAAAGACAGAACCAAAGGCCAGGTATGTGCTGAAGGTATGCAACAGCACCCCATGCCATTTCTCCCGTTCTGAGGAAATCGCGCAGATTCTGAAGGAGGAGCTGGGTGTGGGCATAGGCGAAACCACAGAGGACGGTGTCTTTGCCTACCACTATATCCCCTGTGTGGGAGCCTGCGACATAGGGCCTGTCATCAAGGTAAAGGACACGGTATACGGGAATCTGGACCGCCGGAAAATCCGTCAGCTTCTGGCTGACTTAAGGTCCGGTAAACGCAATCAATAATTGGGGGAGAACACTTACATGGAAATACAAGAATCTGTTTTATTAAGACGCGTGGGCAGAATGGACCCTGTATCTGTCCCTGAGTTTGAAGCTCTGGGAGGATTTTCAGGCATACGCAAGGCTCTGTCCATGGAAAAAGAAGAAATCCTGGAAGAAATCAGCCGCTCCAACCTAAAGGGCAGGGGCGGCGCCGGTTATCCTGCCGGGCGGAAATGGAAAAGCTTATACAGGATCGAAGGGGATACAAAGTATATTGTATGCAATGCGGACGAAGGAGAGCCCGGCACCTTTAAGGACCGGGTGCTGCTGGAAGAAACGCCCCTGAGCGTCATAGAAGGCATGCTCATTGCGGGATATGTATTCGGCTCTAAACAGGGTTATATCTACATACGCGGAGAGTACCGCAGGATACAGAAAATTTTTGAGACAGCCCTGCAAAATGCAGAGGATGCGGGATACCTGGGAAAAGATATCCTGGGCGTTCCGGGCTTTGATTACAGCATCACCGTGGTTTCCGGAGGGGGAGCCTATGTATGCGGCGAGAATTCCGCCATGCTCAACTCCATTGAAGGGAAAACAGGGCGTCCCAGAATCAAACCGCCTCATCTGGCCGAAGTGGGTCTGTACGGCAAACCCACCCTGGTCAACAATGTGGAGACGCTGTGCTGCGTGCCCATCATCCTTGATGAGGGCAGCCAGAAGTTCCTTTCTTACGGCACGGCTGAAAGCGGCGGCACCAAACTGGTATCCATAAGCGGTCATGTAAAAAACAGAGGCGTGTTCGAGGTGGGACTTGGCATTTCCCTGCGCCAGCTGATAATGGATGAGAAATACGGCGGGGGCACGTCTACAGGCAGAAAACCCGGATTTTTCCACATGGGCGGCCAGTCCGGACCCATCGGTTTTCCCGAACAACTGGATACGCCCTATACATATGAGACCCTGGCACCTAAGGGACTGGCAGTGGGTTCCGGCGCCATTGTGGTCCTGGACGACAGTGTCTGTATCGTGGAATATATACAGAAGGTCTTTGAATTCTTTGTCCATGAGTCCTGCGGAAAATGCACTCCCTGCCGTCTGGGCACGACCCGTATTCTGGAACTCCTCACGGATTTCGTGGAAGGCAGGGCTAAGGACGGGGATGTGGAACGCCTGGAATACATGGCCCGGCAGGTGTCCCAGCTTTCGGCCTGCGGCCTGGGCCAGTCTGTGAATGTTGCCCTGATGTCTGCCCTCCGCCACCGCAGAGGCGACTTTGAAGCACATATAAACGGAGGCGCCTGCCCTGCGGGAGCCTGCGCATGTCATGAAAACGGGAGGAATAAAACATGTCTCACCATATAGATCCGGATACCAGGATACATATTGAAATTGACCATATACCATGCGAGGTGGCGCCGGAGACCACCATACTTTCAGCTGCCGCCGGGCTGGGAATCCAGATACCCACCCTGTGCTATATGAAAGAACTGGCTCCTGACGGCTCCTGCCGCATGTGCGTGGTGGAAGTGGACGGCGGACGGAAAAAGGGGCTTGTCACGGCCTGTTCCGAGCACTGCACCGAAGGCATGGTCATTTCCACCCGCTCAGAGAAGGTGATAGAAGCCAGGCGCTTTGTCCTGGACCTCCTTATGAGCAACCATCGGGAGCACTGCTTCTCCTGCCCTCAGAACGGCTCCTGCAAGCTTCAGGATTACTGTATGGAATACGGTGTGGAGTATACCAGCTATGACAGGGGAAAGCGGGTAAATGCCCCAAAGGATACGTCCAGTCCATTCTTTGAATACAATCCGGAGCTCTGCATCATGTGCCGGCGCTGCGTACGGATATGCGAAGAGCTACAGTGCAGAAACGTAATCAGCCTGAAGGACCGCAGCTTCGATACCATCATCACAACTGCCTACGGCAGGCCCTGGTCTGAGACCACCTGTGAATCCTGCGGAAACTGCGTTTCCCACTGTCCCACAGGAGCCCTGTCAGCCAAGGACCACAAGAAGTACCGCAGCTGGGAGGTCAGGAAGGTCAGGACCACATGCCCCCACTGCGCCACCGGCTGCCAGATGGATCTGCTGGTCAGGGACAACCGCATCGTGGGCGCAGAACCGGCTGACGGGCCGTCCAACCACAATCTGCTGTGTGTAAAGGGCAAATTCGGTTCCTACAAATTCGTGGGCTCCGGCGACCGTCTGACCCATCCCCTCATACGAAGGAACGGGCAGCTTGAACAGGCTTCCTGGGATGAAGCCCTGGATTACATGGCAGAACAGTTCAGGGAAATCCAGAAAAAGTACGGCAATGACGCTATCGCCGGTTTCTCCTGTTCAAGAGCACCCAACGAGGACAATTTCGTGTTCCAGAAAATGATGCGCGCTGCCTTTCGCACCAACAACGTGGATAACTGCGCCCGTATCTGCCACTCTGCCTCTGTGACCGGTCTTGCCATGACCCTTGGTTCCGGCGCCATGACCAATCCCATTGCGGATATTACAGGAGATGTGGATGTGATTCTCCTTGTAGGCTCCAACCCAACCGAAGCCCATCCCGTAGCAGGCACTCAGATACGCCGCGCAGTCAGGCGGGGCACCAAACTGATTGTGGTGGATCCCAGGAAAATTGACCTGACAAATGACGCGGCCCTGCACCTGCAGATAAAGCCGGGCACTAATGTGGCCTTTGCCAACGGTATGATGCACATTATATTAAAGGAAGGCCTGGCTGATATGGATTTCATATCCTCCCGGACAGAAGGCTTTGAAATCCTGGAACAAATTTTAGAGGATTATCCCCCTGAGAAGGTGGCCCAAATCTGCCACATCCGTCAGGAGGACCTGATACAGGCTGCCCGGATGTACGCAGGCGCCCGCAAGGCGCCCATCATATACTGTCTGGGCGTGACAGAGCATTCCACCGGCACAGAAGGCGTCATGAGCCTTTCCAACCTGGCCATGATGACCGGTAAACTGGGCAGGCCGGGCTGCGGCATCAATCCGCTGCGGGGCCAGAACAATGTACAGGGCGCCTGCGATATGGGATGCCTGCCAACAGATTTCCCCGGCTACCAGAAGGTGGCCAACCCGGACGTCATCCACAAATTCCAGACAGCGTGGAGCGTGGAATTAAATACCAGGCCCGGCCTTACCTCCACCGAGGTTTTCCCGGCAGCCATAAAGGGCAGCATAAAGGGACTGTATATCTTTGGCGAGGACCCAATCGTGACTGACCCGGATACGGGACACATTGAAAAAGCATTAAAGAACCTGGATTTCCTGGTGGTCCAGGAGCTTTTCATGACAGAGACAGCTGCCTACGCTGACGTGGTTCTTCCGGGCGTCAGCTATGCTGAAAAGGAAGGCACCTTCACCAACACGGAGCGCCGTCTCCAGCGGGTCCGCAAGGCTGTTGAACCAGCGGGGCTGGCAAGGGATGACATACAGATATTCTGCGACGTTATGGGCAGGATGGGATATCCCTGCCATTATGACAGCGCAGCCCAGGTCATGGATGAGATAGCCTGCGTAACCCCGTCCTACGGCGGAATCAGCCACGCCAGGCTGGATGCGGGTGAGAGCCTGCAGTGGCCCTGTCCATCCAAAGACCATCCGGGTACGCCCATACTCCATACGGGCAGATTCTCCAGAGGGCTTGGATATTTCTATCCCGCTGTTTACAAGGAATCCAGGGAGCTTCCGGATGAGGAGTACCCAATCCTGCTGACCACAGGGCGCATGCTCTACCACTATAACACCCGTGCCATGACAAAACGGACCGAGGGCCTGAATGAAATCTGCAGCGAATCCTATATCGAGGTCAACGAGGAGGATGCTAAGGCCCTTGGCATCAGCCATGGAGACAAAGTACTTGTGTCCTCCAGACGCGGCCGGATTACCAGCACCGCGCGGGTGGGACAGAAAGTCAGCCCGCATGAGGCCTTCATGACCTTCCACTTCGCGGACGGCAATGTGAACCGGATTACCAACGCTGCGCTGGACGACCTGGCGAGAATCCCGGAATATAAGGCCTGCGCAATCCGAATCCAAAAGGCGTGATGGAAAGGAATATAAAACATGATGGAATTCACGAAACAGTATCCGGTCATACGGTATGAAGACGGCAGGGAAACGCCCTCCATGGACGAAGTGCTGGCGGAATGTTCCCTAAACGTCCACATCAACGGCCGCTTCACCGAAGTCCTTCACTGTATTCCGGAATATCTGGAGGAGATGCTCTTAGGCAGGCTTTATACCTCGGGCGTCATCTCCTCCCCTGAGGATATAATGGATTTAAGCATCTGCCCGTCTCTTAACCGGGCGGATCTGAAAATCCGGGAAACGGACCGCACCATGGTCCGCCTCCCGGATTTACACATCTGTCCTGATCACATACTCTCTCTGTCACAGCACCTTCTGGACGCCTCGGAGCTGTTTCGCAAAACCGGCAATGTCCACAGCGTAATGCTGTGCCGTGACTATGCGGTCCTTTACATGACAGAGGACCTGGACCGTAGCCGCGCCTTTGAAAAAACAGTGGGCCGCGCCTTAAAGGACCGTGTGGATTTTGCAGGCACCAGCGTATATACCACAGGCCGGATTCCGCGCCCCATTGCAGAAAAGGCCATATGGGCAGGCATACCTGTCATTGTATCCCGCTCCGCACCCACAGACCTTACCCTGGAGCTGGCTGCTGAATACAATCTGACTGTCATCGGATTTGCCCGCAGAAACAGAATGAATATCTACCGTACATCCCGGGATGGTTCAGCCACCCCATCTTTTCCGTCTCCTGTCATGCCAGATATGTAATCACAGGAATGGTGAGCACGGACAGGATGGAGGTCAAAGCAATGCTTTTGGCCGATATCCTTCCGTCCGTGGCGCCATATTCTTTCTCAACCAGCATAACCACGCTGCCCACCGGCATTGCAATCAAAAGAATAAAAATTCCATAAGAAACCTTGTCAACAGGCAGTATTCTCATAAACGGTATGCAGACTGCCGGTATGACCAAAAGGCTGATAAAGGCAAAGAGAAGCTGCTTTTTGTCTGTTACCAGGGACTTTAAGTCCGACTGGGCCACCATGATGCCCACAGTCATCATGGATAAGGGCACTGCCGCGTTTCCCATGCTGTCCACAAAATCAGCTGCCGGCTCCGGCACCCGGATGTGAAAAGCAAATATAAAAATTGCCGTGATACAGGCGCCCATTCCGATATTGAGCATCTTCTTCCAGGGAAGCCCGGCCCGTTTTGCCGCTTCCTTTCCAGCGTCTTCGCAATCATCCCTTGTCCCCATAGCCAAAAGAATACCGTAAGAATAAACCAGAAGATTATAACCAACAATATAAAAGGCCACGAATATTACAGCCTCCTCACCGTACAAGCTGCGCACCAGCGGGATTCCCATAAACCCCAGGTTGGGAAATATCATCATGAGACGGTAGCTGTTTACCTCCCCCGGCAGAAGCCTCATCATCTTTGTGAACAGACGGCTCAGGACAATGAGTACCAGAAAAAACACGGCCACCAGAACCAGGTTCTCTGCTACCATGCGGGGACTGTATGTGATTTTCTTATTCAGTACTCCGGATATGATGAGACATGGGTTAAAGATATTAATGATAACGGAGGACAGGCTTTTAGAGCCGGCCTGTGAGACTATGTGCGCCTTAAAGGCAATAAAACCTGCCAACATCATAAAAAACAAAACCAGCATCTGCCCGGCAATGATTCCTGCGTTCATTTCTATTACCTGCTTTTTATCTTGATTGTTCCATTGTAGCTGATTCCATTCTTATTTTCAATCATTACTCCATAAATTAGGTTGAGCCGGTAAGAAAGGCCCTCTGCCAATCCCACCGGCTTATTATGTATGGTATCTATATTAAAAGCTCTGACTGCTTGTTTATGTCTTATAGTATACCGGCTATTTGTGTCTTAAGTTTGACTGATTGGTAAATTGTTTCTAAAGAGGCTTAAGAAAATATAACAGAATCTTTTGAATTTCTTGTGTTGACATATAATACTATATGCTGTATAGTATAACTATATTATATATTGTATAATATGACGCAACTAATAATATTGTTTTTAGAACAGAGGGGTGCTTATGATATTTAACACTGGCTCCGCGCTTTTAGACGCTATTGTGCTGGCAGTTGTCTCTAAGGATGCGGAAGGGACTTATGGATATAAAATCACCCAGGATGTCCGGCAGGCCATTGATATTTCGGAGTCCACCTTATATCCGGTGCTGAGACGCCTCCAGAAGGAGGACTGCCTGGAAGTGTATGATATGGCCATTGACGGCAGGAACCGCAGATATTACAGGCTGACGGAAAAAGGCAGGGTACAGCTGAATTTGTACCGGGGGGAATGGGTAACTTATTCACAGAAGATATCCCAGATATTTAAGGAGGCGAAGCTATGACCAGGGATGAGTTTATGAAGGAGCTTGCATATCTTCTGCAGGACATCCAGGATGAAGACAAGGACGATGCGGTCCAATACTATACAGATTACTTTGAAGAGGCCGGTCCTGATAAGGAAGCAGAGGTCATCCAGGAATTAGGAAGCCCTGAACGGATTGCCGCCATCATCCGTGCTGACATAGCCGGACATCTGGAGAGCGGCGGAGAATTCACTGAACAGGGATATCAGGATGAGCGGTTCCGTGATCCCGGCTATGCCATGGCAAAACGTCTGGACCTGCCGGAAGAGCAGGAGAGCGGCGGCCAGGGAAGGGGCAGCAGGGAACAGGGCTATAACCGGGAACAGAACTTTGACCGGGAACAGAGCTTTGACCGGGAACGCGGCTTTAACCAGGAGCAGAGTTTTAACCATGGGCCGGGTGAGACTTATACAGAAGGGAACAATGGAACTTCCAATCCCCCTCCGCCCAGGACCAGCAAGGTGATAAAGCTCATATTATGGGCTGTGCTCATCGTTGTGGCCTTTCCCGTGTTCCTTGGTGTTGGCGGCGGTCTGCTGGGTCTGGCCGCGGGAGTCCTGGGCATTCTGACAGCTGTCCTGGTGACACTTGGGGCCACCACCTTTGCAGTGCTCCTGGGCGGTATTGTTATGCTTCCCTACGGTGTGTTCCACATGTTTTCCCATCCCCTGGACGGACTCATGGCCTCCGGCACAGGATTGATACTGCTGGGCGCCGGTGCCCTGTGCCTGGCTCTATCCGTACTGTTTTACGGAAGGTTCATCCCTTTCATTATACGAAGTATCGTAAATGGGCTTAGCCGCCTGCTTCACCGAGGGAGGTAATTAAATGAAAAGATTCGTAAAAATATGCGCCATCACCGGACTGATACTCCTTCTCCTTGGCCTGGGCATCACTGCCGTTTCAGCCGCCATGGGAGGACGGTATACAAACAGCCTGCCGTCCCGCCTGGCCTCCAGGGTATGGCACAACCACATGCCGTGGCTGGTCCGCTGGGGCGATGACCGGGCGGATGCCTGGGATGACTGGGATGGCTGGGATGCCTGGGATGACTGGGATGCCTCGGATGACTGGGATAACCCGGATGACCCGGATGACACAGACCGCTCCCGCGGCCCCTCGCAGATAAAGACGGTATCCGATCCCTCCTATGCACAGGCCAGAAAACTGGATGTGGATATAGACAAAGGGGTAATCCGCGTTTTAGAAAAAGAGGGTATTTCCCAAATCCAGGTCAATGTACAGGATACCTATAACCGCACACAATGCTACATGGATGAATTCACACTGAAGGTTAAGAGGGAATCAGGACGCAGCCGGGGCAATGAGGCTCCCCGAATCGAGATTCTGATTCCGGCCGGATACGGGCTTGACAAATTGTCCCTGGATATGGGCGCCGCGGAGTGCACGGTTCTTGGCGTCACCACCTCCAAACTGGAGATTGACACAGGCGTTGGCGCCATTACATTTTCAGGCACTGTCAACGGGGACGTGGAGGTAGAGACAGGTGTGGGAGATGTGACCCTTAACCTGACCGGTTCCCAAGTCGGGTACAATTACCAGGTGGAGTGCGGTGTGGGAAGCATTGATGTGGGCGCTGAACACTACACCATGCTCTCCCATGAGACGCACATCAACAACAAGGCTCCCTACACCATGGAACTGGAATGCGGCGTTGGAAACATTGCTGTAAACTTTGATCAAATCTTATAGATTCCTACAGAAAAGGAGATAGAACTATGGATAAGAAATTATACCGTTCAAACATAAATAAAATGCTCTGCGGCGTATGCGGAGGAATTGGAGAATACTTTAACATTGACCCCACCATTGTCCGCCTTATTTGGGCCATCTTTGCCTGCTCCGGCCCCGGAATCATAGCTTATTTTGTGGCCGCCGTCATCATTCCCCTGGCGCCAAACTAAGGCCGGCTAATTATCCGCCTCCTCCGGGATCTGCAGCCATACGGAGGCATAAAACATACCGGCTTTTTGTTCAAATAATGTATCTCCTCCATACCTGTCCGCAATTTCCCGGATGGAGGATACGCCGATTCCCACCCCTTTCCGCTTGGAGGAAAGGGGTGTTTTTCCGTCAGCGTCAAACCGCACTGTCCCGGAACAGGTGTTGTCTGTCAGAAATACCAGGCTGCTTTTGTTTTTCCTGAATATCCGCAGCCGGATGGAGCATTTACCATTCTTCTCACGCAGACAGGCCTCCACCGCATTTTCCAGCAGGTTGCCCAGTATAACCGTCACCTCCGTATCCGAGACAGGACATTGCTCCGGGTAATCTGCCTGGGCTTCAAAACGGATTTTATGCCTGCGGGCCTGGGAAGCATAGTAGCAGATTAACGCATTGATCACCTGGTTGCGGCAGTATATTTCTATGATATCAGGAGGCAGCTCTGTCTTATAAATCTCAATATACTCAGACAGACCCGCCCTGTCATCCCTCTCTATGTAGGACTGAACCACGGCCAGATGCTGGCGCAGGTCATGGCGCGCCTTTTTCATTTCCTCCATATGGGCTGATACGGTTTCATACTGCTTTTTCTGGGCCAGAAGGCTCCGGTCTGCATACTTTAATTCCTCCTCCAGCTGTGTTTTTCTGCGGGATATTTCTAAAACCCTCAAAAATACATAGGATACATAACAGGTTCCAAACAGCATCAGATACCTGGAAATCAGGAACTGCCAGGAAGCATAGGCATACACATCCTGCACCGTGCAGTACAGCATACCGAACAAAGTGGAAAACAGCGGAATCTTCCACATGTACTGCCACATCTTCCTGTCCTCCATCTTCAGGGCTTCCCTCACGGTATGTCCCAGGAAATGGAGTATAAAGGGATAGGTGATAAGCAGAATGACCACCCTGGCCGTATTATAGATGAGATACGGGTGTCTGTCTGAAAAGTCCCAGAAAAACCGGCTTTCAATGAAATTGGCATTGCCAAACACAAAGAAAGACCAGGACATTAAAACCAGGTAGGTGAACATAAGCTTCTGGAACTGCTCTCTGATTAATAAAAATGAACATATCAGATTAAACAGCATAAAACTGTACCGCATCAGGGTAGTCCACCGGGCAGCTGCCTCATAGCCTCCCTGATTGATAAGATAGAAGGCTGCGCTGTTCACGCAGGATACCGCTGTCAGCAGCATCACCACATACCTGTACCGTATTTTTAATTTATCCCTGTGAATCCAATACCTGGGAAGGCCGAAGGGTATAAAATCCAGAAATGGAAACAGTAATGTCATGGCAATATCTATCATAACAAATCCTCCTCCCTTGCCCGCCGGAACATATACTGTGAAAACCGGCTCTTGATTTCCTTATGGTCCCGCTTGCGAAACGGAACACGTTCACCGGTATCCATAAGGAATTCCAGCTCCTCCATGCGCCTCACGCGGTCCATATTAATGATGAGTCCCCTGTAACAGGGCAGAAATTGGGGATAGGCGGACAATACCGCCTCCAGAGAAGCAAAGGCCACACGGTATCTTAGGACTCCCTGCATATCCGTATGGATCTGCACATAATGGCCGTCCCGGTCACACCAGAGGATTTCCTTTAACAATATCCTGTCATCACCCAGGGCAATGAAACGTGCGTTCATTATCTTCCCCAAGCGGGCCAGTCTCATGGTTTCCCCAAACGCCTCATATGTAAAGGGTTTTATCAGATAACCGCTGGCTCTGACCCCATAGCTGTCCACTGCATGGTCACTGCTGGTGGTAACAAAAATAATGGCAGCCTCCTCATCCAGTTTCCTTATCTCCCTGGCCGTGTCCATGCCGGACATCCCCTCCATATACTGGTCAATAAAAATCACATCATATACCTGTGGCCGGAAGGCGTCAAGGAACCTGGTCCCGCTTTCAAACTCATCCAGTTCCGGCTCCTCCCCCTGGTAATTTTCACGTATATAGCGCAGCAGATATTCCTTTATATCCTGTCTGCACACCGCTAAATCGTCTATAATGGCAACTTGCATAAAATCCTCCCCTATACCGGCAAGAAATGCTTTCCTGATTTCATTTTACAAAAAACAAATCCGTATGGCAAATGCAAAATTAGGCCAAAACCTGCAAAATGAAGCCACCCCATTGAAAATATGGCAGAAAAACGTTATGTTTGAATTAAATCTAAGAACCCATATACGAAAGGGGGAGCACGGCATGGAAATCATCATATGTGACGACAACCTGTCAGAACGATCCTTAATGATAGATTACATTCTTAAATGGGCCTCGGAAAAATACCTTGAAATACAGATTAATACCTGTAAAGACTGGATGGAACTGGCCGCTGCCCTGGAAGGAAGGGAATGGGACATGGTCATCGTTTCCCTGGACGGCGTGAGAGGCCTGGATACCGCAGCCAGTGCGCAGCCGCTCTCCAGGAGGCTTATCTGGATTTCCGACCTGGATTTCGGAGTACAGGCCTACAGAATGTGTGTGAGCTACTTCTTCATGAAGCCGGTCAGCTGCCAGAAAATGCAGCGGGCTCTGGAGTGTGCTCTGAAAGAGCAGAGCACAACGTGATATCTGGAGGGATGTAAAATGAAACAAAGACAGCATACAGACATTTACAAAAAGACGCGCAAACAGCTGGAGCAGGAAAATTGTGCCCTGCAGACCCTGGCGGAACTGGATGGACTGACCGGACTGTATAACCGCATCACCATGGAACGCAGGGTGGACGACCATCTGCGCAGTAAACAGCCGGGGACCATGATTGTTCTGGATCTGGACCATTTCAAACAGGTAAATGACCGTTACGGCCATATTGCTGGGGATATGCTGCTGTGCACCATTGCCAATGTGCTGAAAAAGATGTTCAGCGGCCGCAATCTGGTGGGGCGTGTGGGAGGAGATGAGTTTGTGATTTTCATTCCCTCTGTTCTGGATGACTCAATGACTGCCGGAGAATGCCTGCGGATTCAGGAGCGGTTCCGGGAAGTGCGGCTGGGTGATTCCATCCTGATTAAGCTGTCCATCACCATAGACAGCTCCGACAGCCGGACCTGCAGCAGGTACCGGGATATGTTTGACTGCGCGGATCAGAAAATCATGGCAAAAAAGCGCCTTCGGAACCTAAAGGACGGCAACGTCCTTATATCCCCGGCCAGGGAACCGGCAGGCATACAGCCCGATATGAGTCTGATCGCCAGGGAAATGGAAGAAAAGGAAACCCAGCCAGGAGCCTACTGCCAAGATTATGACACCTTTAAACAAATCTTCCGCCTGGAGGAAAGGCGCCTCAGAAGGGATAAGAAAAGGGCCTTCATCATATTATTTACCCTGACAGACCGGAATAACGGTTTCCTCCCCCTGGACAAAAGGGATACTGAGATGGATATTCTGGGAGAGAAAATAAAACAGAGCCTGCGTATGGGAGATGTGTACACCAGGTACAGCAGCTGCCAGTACCTGGTAATGGTGCTGGATGTATCCATAGAAAACGTGGACGTTATCGCCGGCCGCATCTGCAGCGCCTACTACCAGATGCATCAGGAAACGGCTGACAACCTGGTTCTCCACCACAGTTACCCTTTAAAGCCGGCACAGGGACGGCCCAGGGCCTCCCGTCCCCAGTGAAGCCTTAACCAGTCAAATACCCACTGGAACAGCAGCGGCAGCACAATGGCCCACATAAGATAAACCACCCTGAACTGAGGCAGAGCTTTGGGAAAATAGCAGTACCAGAGGTCTGCCTTATACTGTTCAAAACTGAATCCGGGAAAGAGGGCAGTGTACTTTGCCAGTGCCGCGAACAGGGTTTTAAGAACCATGAGAGCCATGATGTGATGCATCATCACCGCATATGTATGACTGCCAAAATACCTGATATACCTGCCGTCCCCAAATGCTCCGGCCAGGATGCGGGATACCCTGAGCCAGAACGCGATTCCCAGTGCAGCCGTGACATAGGGCAGCAGGATTCCTGTAAAGCCGTTGCAGAAGGCCACGGAGTAGATGAGGGGGCGGCCGGACATGGCCAGAAGCAGCCAGGCAGCCAGGATAATGCCCAAGTACAGCCCATTGTCTGCCCTGTCCCTTGCCTCCAGCTTCTCCTTATACAAGGTGCCTGCGCCGTAACAGGGCAGCAGGAACATCATACGCACCAGCGTAAGCCATCCGCCCTGATACCGGCCGGAAAATGCCAGAAGGATGCCGCATACCCCTATGGACAGATACAAAAAAAACACTGCATATTCAGAATCCATCCGCTTTAAAAGGCGGCGTAAAAGCACATTGGCCATTTCCACCAGAAACAGGGCCGGCACAAACCAGGCAGCCAGATTATATTCAAACTGATGTCCTGTGATAAATGGTTCCACAAACAGATTCCATAAGCTCAAATCTCCCCCAAAGGCAAAGCCGGCTCTGTGGAGCCCCTGGGCAATCATGCCGTACATCAGATTGTACACCATATACGGCCCCAGCAGACGGATTATTTTTTTCTTCGCATAGACGCCCAGCCGGTGCTCGCTTCCCTTTTTGTAAAAATACCCGGAGATAAAGGCAAACAGGGGCATGTGAAAGGAGTAGTAGGGCACCAGTCCCCCAATGTCCAGATAACTGTTATTGAGATGCCCGTCCACCACAAAAAACATGCCCAGGGCCGACAGGATGCAAAACTGCATATTGATCCCCGCACAGGGCTGCCCCTTCGGCGTCTTTGCAGCCCGGTTCCCGCCGGGCCGGGCCGTATCAAATCGTCCTTCTGCCATGTCCGGCCTCCGTCTTATACATTTTCCTGAAATTCGATGGCGTCATTCCCATGACCGACTTAAACACCCTGTTAAAATGAGTGATGTTGGAGAATCCCGTGTCCCGGCTGATTTCCGTGATATTTTTATTGGTCTCCATAAACATCCTCTGGGCATTCATGACCCGTGTAACATTCACATACTGGATAATGGTGCTGTTGGTATAACGCTTGAACTCCCTGCACAGGTAGTAGGGACTCACATAGGACATCTGGGCCAGCTGGTCTATGGATATATCCTCCTGGTAATTCTGGTGGATATAGCTGATTACATCTGTTATCCGGTTGCGCTTTTCCGGCTTCACCGGTGTCTGAATGTTTCTGGCAATGGTCAGTAAGGCCATGTTTAACAGGGTATGGATATAGTCCTCATGATAAGCCTGAGGGTCGTCCTGTTCCTTAAGCAGGTCATCCAGCATGCGGTGCACCACCTGCTTTTCCCGCTGGTCCGGCTTATATACCCCGGTTCCCTTTTCCAGCACCTTTAACAGCTGCACGGAGTCCACTTCCTCCCTGGAAAAATACACCAGAAGCCGCTTAAACGGCACATTTTCCTGGCCGTAGGAGTGGTGCATCACATAGGGGGAAAATATAAGGAATTCTCCCGGATGGATGCAGTAGAGACGGTCCTGGATAATGTGAAACCGTTCTCCTTCCTCCAGATAATATAATTCAAAATAATCATGATAATGGGACTTTGACATATTGTCATTGACTCCCTGTATGCGTTCGCCGGCAATGCTCCTTCCCTGAGCCATCATAATTCCAGCCTGGTCTATCAATCCGCTTTCTCCCTTCTTTGGTACATATATCCAATTCCCATGTTTTTATATACGTAAAACACACGGAAACACCATAGCGCTTCCAAATTAATACAGCAAGATATGTTTAATTTCCACCATAATACTGCAAATATTGTCTAGTTTAGGCGGCCTTAATTCTATATGATAATAACATAAAACCGGTTGAAATAAAACAAGGAGGCAACAATTTATGAAGGTTTGTACGAATGCTTACACGGTCGCCAAAAAGGACAATTACTTTTCAGTGATGACCAACAGTGTGGAAATCCGCATTCTTTTTCTGACAGATTCCATCCTGCGTATCAGGGCCGGATTTGACGGCGATTTCGCGGAGGAATCCTACAGCCTTGTGATGACAGCATGGGAAGACCGGATGGATGATTTCCTGAAGGGCCGCAGAACACGGGTGGAAGCGGCAGACGCAGTCCTGTCGGACGGGGACAGGGAGGCGGTAATTGAGGGACGTATTCTGAAGGTAGTGGTAGAGAAGGATCCGTTTCGCATCTGCGTGTATGACAAAGAGGGTACCCTGCTTCACGCCGACATCGTGGATTTGGCCTATATGGAGGACAGCAACCACCGCCGGATTCACACCAGTGAGATTTCACCGGAAGACTGTTTCTACGGCTTTGGTGAGAAGAGCGGAAGCTTCAACAAAGCACAGAAATTCATGAGCATGAGCCCCAAAGACGCCATGGGATACAACCCCAGGGAAACCGACTCACTTTACAAACATATCCCCTTCTACATAAAATTAAACCGCGGAACCAGGAAGGCTGTGGGGTATTTCTACCACAACACCTGTGAGTGCGATTTTGATATGGGCCGCGAAAAGAGCAACTACTGGAAGCCCCACAGCCGTTACCGGACAGACGGCGGCGACATTGACCTCTTCCTCATTGCAGGCCCCTCCGTGCGTCAGGTCGTGGAGCGCTATACGGATCTCACCGGCAAATCAGCCATGCTTCCCCGGTATGCGCTTGGATACCTGGGATCCTCCATGTACTATCCGGAACTGGATAAGGACTGCGACGACGCTATCCTGGATTTCATCGACACCACCAGGGAAGAGAAGATACCGGTTGACGGTTTTCAGCTTTCCTCCGGCTACTGCACCGTGGAAACGGACAAAGGCATCAAGCGCTGCGTCTTTACCTGGAATAAAAAGCGCTTCAAGAACCCCGGGGAATTCTTTGCGCAGATGGAAAAGAGAGGAGTAACCGTGTCCCCTAACGTTAAGCCGGGCATCCTCCTGATTCATCCTAAGCTGGATGAGATGAAGGCCAAAGGCATGTTTATAAAGGCCAGCGACAGCGATGAACCCGGTATCGGAACATGGTGGGGCGGCAAGGGTGTGTTCGCAGACTTTACCAACCCCTCCACCCGGACTTACTGGAAGGAAATGCTTAAGGAAAATGTCCTGGAATACGGCACCAGCTCTGTGTGGAACGACAACTGTGAATATGACAGCCTGGTGGATAAGGACTGCCGGTGTGATTTTGAGGGCAAGGGCGGTACCATCGGCCAGCTGAAGTCCGTCATGTCCAATATCATGTGCCATATCACGGATGAGGCTATTCACGAAACCTTCACCAACACCCGCCCTTATATCGTGTGCCGTTCCGGCCACTGCGGCATCCAGCGCTATGCCCAGACCTGGGCAGGAGACAACCTGACCTGCTGGGACTCCTTAAAATACAACATTGCAACCATCCTGGGCATGAGCCTTTCCGGCGTAGCCAACCAGGGCTGCGACATCGGCGGCTTCTACGGACCGTCGCCGGAAGCAGAGCTTATGGTGCGCTGGATTCAAAACGGTATATTCCAGCCCCGTTTCTCCATCCACTCCACCAACACCGACAACACGGTGACAGAACCCTGGATGTACGGCGACTGTACGGATTACATCCGGGAGGCTATCGGACTGCGCTACCAGTTAAGTCCCTACCTCTACTCACTGATGGAGCGGGCCCATGAAACAGGACTTCCCATCATGGAGCCCATGTGCAGTGCATTCCAGGAGGATGTGAAGTGCTACGAGGAGGGCGTGGACTTTATGCTGGGAGATTCCCTGCTGGTGGCCAATGTGGTGGAAAAGGGCGCCGTCTCCAGAAAGGTATACCTGCCTGAAGGCGAAACCTTCTACGATTTCTATACAAGGTCCGCCTATGAGGGAGGCCGCACCGTGGAGCTTCCTGTGGACCTGGGATCCATACCCCTGTTTGTGAGAAGCGGAGCCATTATTCCCATGGCGGAAGACAGGCTTGATAACCTAAAGACCCAGCAGGCAGAACACCTGCGAATCCTGTGCGCGGCCGACAGGGACGGCCGGTTTGAGCTCTATGAGGACGACGGCATTTCCATGGACTATGAAAAGGGAGGCTTCCTGAAGACCTCCATAACCATGACAGCCGGAGAACGCACTGTTTTGGATTTCCATCAGGAAGGCCATTATGAGACAGCCGTAAAGACGCTGTATCTGGATATGATACACCGTGAGAAAGCACCTTACTGGGTTAAGGCAGACGGCGAGACCATTCCTCATTTCCTCCACAGGAGAAAATTTGAGGATGCGGACTGCGGATGGTATTACAGCCAGAGGCTTAAGTCCGTTCAGATTAAATACCCTAATCCTAAGAAGGATTATCAGGTGATCGTATCTTTTGAACAGTTCGACCTGATTGGTATGTAAAGACAGGCATTCGCTTCTCCTCCCGCTTACAGAGGGGAAGCCGCTACATAGAAAGGGGATATTGAAAATGAAAAAATTTGCAGCAGCAATGGCAGCGGCTTTGAGTCTGGCTGTACTGGGGCTTTCCGGGTGCGCCCAGAGCGGCGCCAAGACCAGCGCGGAGGCCTCAGCGGAAAATCCCATGGTGCTTACTCTGGCTCACGGCCTCAGCGAAACCCATACGGTACATATTGCGATGACGGAATTTGCAGACAAGGTGGAGGAACGGACAAACGGACGAATCCAGGTCCGCATCCTTCCAAACGGCCAGCTGGGTTCCGAAAATGAGAACATGGAGCAGCTGATGGCCGGTGTCATTTCCATGACCAAGGTATCTGCTCCCGGCCTTGCCACCTACAACGAATCCTATCATGCCTTCGGCCTTCCCTATATCTTTGACGATACGGAAGACTTTTACCATGTAATGGATTCCGATCCGATGCAGGACTTCTTCCTTTCCTCCTCTGACGACGGATTCGTCACCCTGACCTACTACACCTCAGGCGCCCGTTCCTTTTACACCAAGAACAAGGCAATCCGCACGCCGGCTGACTTAAAAGGGCTGAAAATCCGTGTACAGGATATGAAATCACAGACTGATATGATGAAGGCCTTAGGCGGAATCCCGGTAGCCATGTCCTACGGCGATGTATATACCTCTCTCCAGACCGGCATTATCGACGGCACTGAGAACAATGAAACAGCACTTACCACCGGCAAGCATGGCGAAATCTGCAAGGTATATTCCACAGACCAGCACGCCATGATTCCCGATGTAATGGTCATGAGCGCCAAGGTATGGAAGACCATCAGCCCCCAGGACCAGAACATCATCCTGGAAGCAGCCCGCGAATCCACGGAAAGCCACAAGATTGCATGGGATGCCGCCATTGATGAGGCCATCCAGGAGGCCGAGTCCCAGATGGGGGTGGAATTCGTAAACGATGTTGACAAGGATGCGTTCCGCCAAGCCACAAGCGGTATGATTGACGATTACTGCGCACAGTATCCGGGTGTGAAGGAACTGCTTGACACCATTGATTCGGTAGAATAAGGGGAGGTAATCACATGAATGAAATATTATCTGTCATCAAAAAGTGGATGACCCGTCTTTTAGCCGGCATAGCCACTGTGCTGCTGTCCGTTATGACCCTTCTGGTCCTGTACCAGGTATTTACACGCTACGTGCTCAACAGCCCGGCTGCCTTTACCGAGGAGCTGGTGCGCTACTTCCTGATTTGGACCGGTTTCATAGGAGCTGCCTATGCCTTCATCACCAGGGAACACATGTGCCTGGTGCTGGTACGTGACAGCTTAAGCCCGGCAGGCCGCCGGATTCTGATGACATTTATTGATGTGCTGATTCTGCTCTTTGCCGTCTTTGTCATCACCATCGGAGGATTCAAGCTGGCGTTAAGCGCCCAGAAGGTGTTCTCCGCGCTGCTGGGGATTCCCAGAAGCCTGGTATATGCCATGGCGCCCATCTCCGGACTGTTCATCATCCTGGCACAGATTATCAACATCTATGAGGATGTAACCGGAATCACCATCGAAGGAGGGAATGAGTAATGAGTATCGGACTTACAACAGTCATTCTGTTTGCGGTATTTGGCATCCTGCTGTTCCTCAGCTGCCCAATCTCCGTCAGTATCGTAATCGCATCCATCGTAACTGCCGTCTCCAGCCTGTCCTGGGACCAGATTACCTTCATCACCATGCAGAAGATGAACAGCGGCGTGGAAAGCTTCTCCCTGCTTGCCATCCCTCTCTTCATCCTGGCCGGCAACATCATGAATAACGGCGGTATCGCCAGACGCCTTGTCAACTTTGCCAAGCTGTTTGTGGGCTGGATTCCGGGTTCCCTGGCCCAGGCCAACATTGTGGGCAACATGCTCTTTGGCGCGCTGTCCGGTTCATCCGTGGCAGCTGCATCCGCCATGGGAGGCTGTATCTATCCCATCCAGAAGGACGAGGGCTACGCCCCTGCCTTTGCCACGGCCGTCAACATTGCCTCGGCTCCCACCGGACTCCTGATCCCCCCTACCAGCGCATTCATCGTGTACTCCACGGTAGCAGGCGGCGTGTCCATATCCACTCTGTTCATGGCCGGATACATTCCCGGCATACTGATGGGCGTTGGCTCCATGGTGGTAGCTTTCATTTACGCCAAAAAGCATAAATATCCGGTATCCGGCCGCACCCCCATGAAGGAAGCCGTAAAAGTGACATTGGAAGCCATTCCCAGCCTGCTGCTCATCATCATTGTAATCGGCGGTATCGTGGGAGGCATCTTCACTGCCACTGAGGGAGCAGGTATCTGCGTGCTTTACTGCCTGATTCTTTCCATCTGCTACAAGAGCCTTACCGTGAAGTCCTTCATGAAGATTCTTGTAAGCAGCGCTTGCACCAGCGGCATCATCCTGTTCCTGATATCCGCTTCCTCCGCCATGTCCTTTGTCATGGCATACTCAGGAATCCCGGCAGCCATCAGTGAAGGCATCATGTCCATCTCCACCAACAAATACGTGATCCTGCTGCTGATGAACATAATCCTGATGGTTGTGGGAATGTTTATGGATATCACACCAGCTATCCTGATTTTTACGCCCATCTTCCTTCCTATCGCCCAGAGTTTAGGAATGACTGACATTCAGTTCGGCGTCATGTTAATCTTCAATATGTGCCTGGGCAACATCACGCCTCCTGTTGGTTCCGTACTGTTCGTGGGCTGCGGCATCAGCAAAATCAGCATTGAACAGGTGACCAGAACGCTGCTTCCCTACTTTGCGGTACTGTTCCTCCTGCTTATGGCCGTTACCTATATACCGGCGCTGTCGCTGGGTATTCCGGGCCTGATGGGATTAATTTAGGGAAATCATAAAATGAGATTTAGTATGCAACATAACAGCAGGCCGCCCGGGCATAATGCCCGGGCGGCCTGCTGTTATGTGTATTTCACTGACCTGTTAGCTTTGGATCCTGTCCGCCTCACAATCACATGTGTTCTCAACATAATGAAGAAATTCAATCCGTTCAGGACTTACGCCTTCCTTATCCGTGCTTTCTCTACAGCGCCTTCTCTACAGCACCTTCTCCAAAAATCCTCTGGCCCTGTCGCTCTTGGGATTCTTAAAGAACTCATCCGGGTTGGCGTCCTCCACGATCTGCCCGTCATCTATAAAACAGATGCGGTCCGATACCTCCCTGGCAAATCCCATCTCATGGGTTACCAGGGCCATGGTAATGCCTGTATGAGCCAGGTTCTTAATGACCTCCAGAACCTCCTTTACCATCTCCGGGTCCAGGGCGCTGGTGGGTTCATCAAACAGCATAATCTGCGGCTCCATGGCCAGGGCCCTGGCTATGGCAATTCTCTGCTTCTGGCCGCCGGACAGCTTTCCAGGATAGGCGTCCGACTTCTCCACCAGACCCACCAGTTTCAGAAGCTCCAGGGCGTTTTCCGCTGCCTTGTCCTTTGGTATCTTGTTCACCTTCACCGGAGCATAGGTCATATTTTCCATAACCGTCATATGGGGAAACAGGTTAAAATGCTGGAACACCATGCCGATATTCTTTCTGACAGCCTGGATATCAGCCTTTGGAACCGTAATATCCGTACCGTCTATGAACACCTGACCCTTGGTGGGCTTTTCTAACAGGTTGATGCATCTTAAGATGGTGGACTTACCGGATCCGGAGGGACCAATCAGCGTAACCACCTGGCCCTTCTCAATATTCAGGTTAATCCCCTTTAATACTTCCAGGTTACCGAAGCTTTTATGCACATCACGAAACTCTATCACTTCTGTTCACCCACCTTTCCAGACGGCTGGCAACTGCCGACAATATCATGACAAATACGTAGTAAATAACCGCAATGACCAGGTAGGGTTCAAAGAACCGGAAGGTCAGGACCGTAATCTGGTCCGCAGCCCTTAAAAGCTCCACCGCACCGATGTAGGACAGGATGGAAGACTCCTTTAACAGGGCAATGGCCTCATTTACCAGGCTGGGAAGTATGTGCTTCACAGCCTGCGGAATGATAATGTCCTTCATCATGTCCCCATAACCAATCCCCAGTGACATGGACGCCTCATACTGTCCCTTGTCCACACCCATGATTCCTCCACGGAATATTTCCGAGACATAGGCTGCGGAGTTCAGTGTAAATGTAAGGATTCCGGACTGGGTGGTGGTCAGTGTGAAACCCAGCAGCTGCGGCAGTCCAAAATGGACAATACACAGCTGTACCAGGAGAGGCGTTCCCCTGAAAATGGATGTATAAAACCTTCCGAACCATATGAGAGGTTTATATTTGCTGATTTTAACAAGAGCCAGTACGATGCCCAGCAAAAACCCCAGCACGGCGCAGATTGCCGTAATCTTCAGGGTGAGCAGTGCTCCATGGTATAGGAATGGCCAGTATTGCCAAACGCTGGTAAAATCTAATTTCATATGTGCAGCCCCTTTTTACATTGCCTTAGTCCAGGATAAACTGTTCGCTTAAATGGCTTGCGATAATTTCATCCAGTTCTCCGTTTTCCATCATTTCCTTCAGTGTGTTGTTAAATGTCTCATAGTAAGGGGATTCCTTGGGGAAACCGATGGCGAAACAGTCATCATCCACCTTATCCATAAGGCTCAGCTTAAGCCCCTCGTTGTTCTTTAAGAACTCTGTTGCGCCTGCGCCGTCAACGATACACGCGTCGGCCCTCTTACTCTTTACTTCCTCGATACATGCAGGGCTGCCCTGGATGCCAACGGTCTCCGCCCCTTCCACGCTCTCCGCTACCTGCTGGTAATTGGTTCCGAACACATAGGCAATCTTCTTACCCTTCAGAGAATCCAAATCCGGGTAGTTATCCTCTGCCCTGTACACAATGGCATTTCTGGGATAGAAGAAGATTTCGCTGAAATCCAGTGTTTTCTCCCTCTCTGCCGTAGGCGCCATACCGCCGCTGCAGAAATCAATCTGACCGGCCTGGATAGCAGCCATCAGGCTCTTAAAGGGCATGTCCACAAATTCCACCTGGCCGCCGTTTTTTTCCACAACAGCCTTTACAATATCAATATTCATACCTACATAGGTCTTGCTTCCGTCTGCCGCCATCTCGATGGATTCAAAAGGAACAAAGGTAGCGGAACAACCCACCTTCACGGTTTTGCCGGAAAATGGATTCTCTGTGGCAGTGTCCGCGGAATTCTCTCCTGCTTCATCTGACTTCTCCTCAGCGCCTGCCGCCGGGGTATCCGCCGCATCCTTACCTGCCCCGTCCTTGTCCGCAGCCTCCTGGGCGGCAGTCTGAGAAACGGCCGTGGTGGCATCTGCCCCGCCGGTACACGCGGTGAGTGCGCCTGCTGTCAGAACAGCGCACAGCAATAGTGCAATTTTTTTCATAATAATTCTCCTCTCTGTTATATGTATATAAAAATAAAAAGTCTGCTTTCTGCAAACCTTACCCCTTCCCTCTGCCTGACCGGCATTATTAAAGGAAGAACTTGCATAATCATAGCATAAATATACATCAGATTCAATAGATTCCGGGCTTTTTTATGCCCCTGTCTGCGGCCTTTCCCACCCTTTTTTCCCAGATTCTCACTCTGCCTCTTACTCTGTAATACCAGATTTATCCAACCCGGCCCATGCCTTTGGTTGACTTACCACCTGTCCATGTTATAATGAAAACCAGAAATGAATAAAAGGAGCAATTTACCATGTCATATGAAATAGACGGCAGGACAAACGGACCTGCCATAACCTGGCCCGGCCGCGCCAGGATTGCTGTCATGGTCACATTTGATTTTGACGCAGAATACCTGCGCATGTCCAGGGCTGCCTCCAAAGGTACCACCATCGGATTCACGGATTATTCCCGGGGCCAGTACGGTCCCCGCGAAGGTCTGAAACGGTGTCTGGATATGCTGGATACCCATGATATTAAATCCACCTTCTTTGTACCGGGTATCGTTGCGGAAAAATACACTGCCCAGGTGGAATCCATCCATGCCAGAGGCCATGAAATCGCCTGTCACGGCTATATGCATGAATCCGTCCGCGGCATATCCGCGGAAGAAGAAACCGAAATACTGGAAAAAAGCGAGGCTATACTGAAACGCATCACGGGACGGCGTCCCGTGGGTCACAGGGGTCCTGAGAGCATCATCCATCCATTTACCCCTGAGCTGCTGGCACAGCGCGGTTACCTGTACAGTTCCTCCATGAAAGACTGCGACTGGGCATATCTATGGGAAAAGGACGGCCAGGTCCTTCCGCTGGTGGAGCTGCCGTGTGATATTACCATGGATGACTTTACCTATTTTTATTTCACCTTCAGCGACCCTGCTGTGCGCTCCATGTATACCAACCGGGAAGTATTCGGAAACTGGAAGGATGAGTTCGACGGCCTTGCGGAAGAGGGAAATAAAATCTTTATCCTGAAGCTTCATCCCCAGATGATAGGACGCGCCAGCCGGATTGCCGCCCTGGGAAACTTCATTGCCTATATGAAGCGCCACGGCGCCTGGATTACCACCTGCGAGGAAGCGGCGCGGTATGTACTGGCACAGGCAAAAGCCCATCAGGAGAATCCTGAAAAAGGAGGTGCTGCCCTATGATGACCTGGCCTGACAATAAGCGTATCGCTGTCATGATGGCATTTGACCTGGACGCAGAGACCATGTGGACCACCAGAGGCGACGGCAACCATGACCATATAACCAACTTATCCCGGGGCGCATACGGCCCCAAGCAGGGCGTACCCAGAATCCTGGACATGCTGGATGTGTATGGGGTAAAGGCAACCTTTTTCATTCCCGGCGTTATTGCTGAACATTATCCCCTGGTGGTAAAGGAAATCAGCCGCAGGGGCCATGAAATCGGATTTCACGGATACCTCCATGAGGAATCCACCGCCACTTCCTATGAGGAGGAAGATGCCACCATGACCCGCTGCGAGACCATCATAAAGGATCTGACCGGACAGTCCATGGCAGGACACCGCGGACCGGGGGGCGTGATACACGATTACAGCCTGAGACTGTTTCTGGAGCACGGCTACCTATACAGCTCCAATTGGAGGGACTCCGACGGCCCCTTTATCCATACCATAGACGGCCGGCAGGTTCCTCTGGTAGAGCTTCCCAAGGATTCTATTTTTGACGATACCGCATACGATTTTTACACGGATTCTGCTCCGGAACGGTATGAACTGAAATCCCCCCGGGAAATGTTAGAAATCTGGAAGGACGAATTCGATTCCCTGGCAGCGGAAGGCAGGATGATTAACTTTGTCCTCCATCCACAGTTCATAGGACGCGCCAGCCGGGTAAACATGCTCAGTGAGCTTATAGGCTATATGCTGTCCCATGGGGCCTGGATTGATACCAACCGGGCAGTGGCGGAGTATGTGCTGGAAAACCGGGATTTATTAAGACCTGACAGATAAACCTTATCCCCGCTTTATCTGCTCTGGGCCAACTTTCATAAAACATAACAGCAGGCGCCTCCTTTCAGACTCACGTCAAAAGGAGGCGCCCTCATGTTCAGATAACCATATTCAAATAACCAATTTCAGATAATAAAGTTCAGATAAGCCCATCCATATGCTCATATCATATACATCTCAGAACAAGGTCTGCTGCTCATACTCACAATCCCTTTCCAGCTGGGGCGGTTCCTGGCCCAGAAGTTCCTTTGTCTTTGCGCTGTCCAGAATCCAATCCCTGACCTGTTCCCTCTCAAGAACCAGGGGCATACGGCTGTGGACAGGGGCCATGGACGCATTGGCCCGGGTGGTCAGTATAACGAAGTGTTCCCCGTCCTCATACCTGCCATAAAATCCAGCCAGGAACAGAATCCGGCTCCCTTCCTTAGTGAATGTAAATTTCTCTTTATTCTTATTCCACTCATAAAACCACGAAACCGGGACCACTGCCCGGCGCGTGCTCACACTGTCCCGGAACATCCGCTTTTCAAACACCGACTCTGACCTGGCATTAAAAACCAGCCCTTTTCCGCCCGGTCCGGGATATCCCCATTTCTGCCTGCAGACCCGCAGACTCCCGCCCCGGCCCGCGTAAGAAGCTGCCCCGGCGTTCTTTGCCGGGGCCGGTACATGAGATGCCTCTTCCAAGGCTGCCACAATAACCGGCGCCGTGTCGCCCGGATGGATGTCCCGGTCCAGCACTCCCAGTTCCAGTTTCCAGTCCTTCTGCTCCGTTACATCTCTTATCTCATCTAATAACTCCGCGCTGAAATGATATCTGCCGCACATGAAATTCCTGCCCGCCTTTCCTGAGTATTTCATTACCTATGGCGGCATTTTGTCCGCCTACTGTATTATATACCCAATCCCTTAAAAATCAATACAGGCAGAGAGCAGGAACGCAGCCAAAGCTCCATTACCTCACAGCTTCCAGAATCCCTTCACTGAATGTGGGGTGAGGGAATATAACCTTAGCCATATCCTCCAGCGTCAGCCCGTTGGCCATAGCCACCGCAAACTGGCTGATCATATCCGTGGCCCTGGCACACATCATCTGGGCGCCCAGGATGCGGTGTGAACCGCTGTCCGCCACCACCTTTATAAATCCCCTCTCCTGCTGGGACAGAATGGACTTGCCGTTGGCAGACATGATATACTTCTTTGTCACTGCTTCCATTCCCCGGGCCTTGGCCTCATCTGCGCTGATTCCCACGCAGCCGATTTCCGGATTGGTATACACACAGGACGGAATGATATCCGTACGGATCACCATATCCTCTCCTGCCATATGCGCCACTGCGTTTCTGCCCTGGGCAGTGGCTGCATGGGCCAGCTGAATGCCGCCCGTCACATCGCCAATGGCATATATGCCCGGTACGCTGGTTTCATATTTTTCATCCGTGATAATACGCCCGCGTTCCATGGCCATATCCTTCACTTCCCGGCTGCTTTCATCGGTTATAAGACCGCCTGTATAAGCCCTGCGGCCCGTAGCGATAAGGATGCCGTCCGCCCTGGCCTCGCAGGGTTTGTCCTTTTCCGTATAGCGGCATATAAGTCCTTTTCCATCCTCTGTCTGAAGGATCTCCTCCACCTTTGCCCCTGTATGGATATCCACATTTCTTTTCTTCATAATCATTTTCAGGTTCTGGGCAATTTCCTTATCCATGGTGGGCAGAATACGGTCCAGGGCCTCGATAACCGTCACACCATGGCCCAGGGAACTGTATACAGACGCAAATTCCATACCAATTACTCCGCCGCCTATAATAATCAGATGTTCAAACATATCCTTTTTGTCCAGCAGACCGTCACTGGTGACCACACCCGGCAGGGATGAGCCTGGTATGGGCGGGCACGCGGGAACGGAACCAGTGGCAATGAGAATATGGCTGGTTTCCAGAACCACCTGGTCCTGTTTCTGTCCGCCCGGTTGTTCCTCTGATTTCCCCTCCGTTTTACCTTCCGATTTGCCTTCCGGTTGTTCCTCTGATGTATCCTCAGCCGCCGCCACCTTTACATGCTCCCTGTCCAGTATGGTTCCCGTACCGTAATAAACTGAAATCTTGTTGGTCTTCATAAGGGAGGCAATGCCCTTTCTCAGCTGTTCCAGCACTTCATCCTTTCGTTTCTGGACCATCTCCATGTCAACCGCGGGTTCCCGGACCGTCAGGCCGATGGATGGCCCTGACTGTAATTCATGGTACAGCTCTGCTGTGTGGATGATTGTTTTGGTGGGAATGCATCCCCGGTTCAGGCAGGTGCCTCCCAGCTCACGGTTTTCCACCAGAGCGACCTTCATTCCCTTTTGAACCCCTTCAATGGCGGCCTCATATCCGCCCGGTCCCGCGCCAATCACCACCAAATCAAATTTGTCAGCCATATAAACCTAACCTCTCTTCCATTTATGTTCTGCGTTTACAGCGATTCCCTCACAAGGGTCATGATATCCTCTTTTATCCGGCATGACTGCGGTTCATCCGCGCCCGTATATTCCCCTGCCTGAAACGCGTCCGTTCCCACGGCTTTTACCGCCCTGCATATATCCTCCTCCGCATAGGCGCAGCCCTTAAGCTGTTCAGCCAGCATTCCGATCATCTCCTGGTCCATAGCGTCTGAGAATACATTCACATCCTGTATCATGCCTTCATCCACATGAAACTGTATCTGGATATTGCCCCATGGAAACCGTTTCTCCATTTCATACTCAAAGGGGATTTTCCTTCCGTATTTCCACTGCCAGGAAGCAAATTTCTCTGTTCTGGCATCTATGTCCGGCTGAGGCAGCTCCCCTTCCTCCATCCTTACGGCAGGCTGACCATAAACCTTGGAAAATGCCTCCACCAACGCCGATTTTACTTCCTCCAATGTGATATCCGGCTTAAACTCGCATAAATTGGCCACCCTGGACTTTACAGAGGTCACGCCTTTGGAGGCAAGCTTCTCTTTTGATACATTCAGATACCGCGACATATTTTCCTTGTCCGCCCGTATCAGTATGGTCCCGTGATGGTAGCAGCCGTCCCCTGTTCTGTAAAATGCGTTGCCTGAGAACTTGCGTCCATCCACCGTGATATCATTGCGCCCCGTCTTCTCAGCATGGATTCCCAGACTCCTTACGGCTTCCAGTATTACATCCAGCTGCCGTGAAACATCATAATCACCGGCGCCCACAATAAATGTAAAATTCAGGTTCCCCAGATCGTGGAACACCGCGCCTCCGCCGGAGAGCCGGCGCACTAAATATCCGTCCTCCTGTTCCAGGAAATTCACCCTGCATTCCCTCCAGCAATTCTGGTTCTTTCCTATCACCACCGTATGGCGGTTCTGCCACAGATACAGAATGCAGGTTCCCTGGGGAACATGAAGGGTCATGTATTCCTCCATGGCCAGATTCCGGTAGGGGTATGTATTATCTGTCTCCATCCACACAAGTCTGTTTATCATGTCAGTCTCCATTCTATAGAAAGGCTGCCTGGGCAGCCCCTTCCCCGGCCATGTACGGATATCCGGGATATCCATACATAACCAGGGACATGCCGGCTGTCCAGGCAGTCCTATTTCATTTTCATCATTCCCATGTATAGCGCAGTACCGGCTTACGGGCCGCCGTAACCTCATCCGGTCTTCCAATCGGTGTAAGGTGGGGCGCACTGTGAAGTGCCTCAGGATCTGCCAGGGCCTGCTCGTAAATCTTATGGAATACCTCGATTGCCTCATCCAGTGTCTCTCTGGACTCTGTCTCAGTCGGCTCCACCATCAGCGCCTCATGTACAATCAGCGGGAAGTACATGGTCGGCGGATGAATGCCGTAATCCAGAAGAGCCTTGGCGATATCCATGGCGGATATATCCTTGTCGTGCTTCATCTTTTCCAGACTCATAACAAACTCATGCATGCAGGTCTCGTTGTAGGCCATGTCATAGACATCCGACAGCTTCACCCTCATATAGTTGGCATTCAGCACTGCATTGCGGGCAGCCTCCGGGATGCCCTCCTTTCCAAGGGTCAGGATATAGGACAATGCCTTAACCACCACCAGGAAGTTGCCGTAGAACATCTTCACATCCCCAAGGGAATCCTGCGCCTTCACAAAGTGGTATGTTTCCTCTTCCTTTTCCACACGCACGCCAGGTATAAAGGGCTTTAAGATTTCCTTGCAGCCCACAGGACCGCTTCCTGGTCCGCCGCCTCCGTGAGGTGTGGAGAATGTCTTGTGCAGGTTCAGATGGACCACGTCAAATCCCATGTCACCCGGACGCACAATGCCCATAACCGCGTTCAGGTTGGCGCCGTCATAATAGCACAGTCCGCCTGCATCATGTACGATTTTGGTAATCTCCAGAATGTTTTTGTCAAATAATCCCACGGTATTGGGGTTGGTCAGCATCAGACCGGCTGTGTCCTCCCCTACCGCTGCCTTTAACTGCTCCAGATCCACGCAGCCGTCCTCCCTGGACGGAATGCTCACCACGTCGTAGCCGCACATGGACGCGCTGGCCGGATTGGTTCCGTGGGCAGAGTCGGGAACAATAATTTTGGTACGCTTGGTGTCATTGTGATGTACATGGTATGCCTTGATTAAAAGCAGTCCCGTAAACTCACCGTGTGCGCCGGCTGCCGGCTGGAATGTCATTGCATCCATGCCCGTGATTTCGCAGAGATATTTCTCCGCCAGATATAAAACTTCCATGGAACCCTGCACCGTAGCCTCCGGCTGCAGCGGGTGGACTCCCCTAAAACCCTTTAAAGCGGCTGCTTCCTCATTTACCTTGGGATTGTACTTCATGGTACAGGAACCCAGAGGATAGAAACCGTCGTTGACACCGTGGGAACGCTTTGCCAGCTCCGTATAATGGCGGCTTATTTCATTTTCCGACATGTGCGGAAGGCGGGGCTGTTTCTCACGGATATGTGCTTTTTCAAAAGATACCTGTGGCACGTCACAGGGACTGATTAAATCCAGTCTTCTACCGGCTGACCCTTTTTCAAATACAAGTTTCATGAACCGCACACCTCCTTTTGTCCGCATTCCCTGTGAAGCGCCTCCCGTACAGCAGAAGCAAGTTCATCCATCTCTTCCCTGGTGTTCATCTCTGTAGCGCACCAGAGGATTTCCCTGTCGGAAAGCGGCAGTCCGCCCAGGATTCCCTTGCTTTCCAATGCCCTTAAAATGTGGGCGCTGTCCGTGCACCCGCCCTCAGGGCTTACGGTAACGAACTCATGGAAAAATTCACAGTTATGCTTTGGTTCAAGCCCTGCTTCCTTTAATACATCCCTGAGATAGTGGGCCTTGGACATGCACTGGCCTGCTGCCTTAGCCATACCGTCTGCTCCCATGGCTGTCATATATACAGAGGCTGTCAGAGCGCACCATGCCTGGTTGGAGCACACGTTGGAGCTGGCCTTCTCACGGCGTATATGCTGTTCACGGGCCTGAAGAGTAAGAACAAATGCCCTTCGTCCCTCATGATCGGCTGTCTCGCCTACAATACGGCCCGGCAGCTTCCTGGTCATAGCTGCCGTGGCTGTCATAAAGCCCAGATAAGGTCCTCCAAACGCCAAAGGCATGCCAAGGGGCTGGCCGTCGCCCACAGCGATATCCGCCCCGTATTCTGCCGGGGTCTTCATAACAGCCAGGGCCATGGGATTGCAGCCCATGATGTACTTGGCGCCGGCCTCATGGACGATGCGGCCCAGGGCGTCCCCGTCCTCTATATTGCCGTAATAGTTGGGCTGCTGCACATAGAAGCAGGCGGCCTGGGGGTCTGCCTTCAGCATCTCTTCCAGAGCTGCCCCATCCGTTACCCCGTCTTTTTCCGGAACCATAACAACCTTTGTATTGCTGCCAAAGCAGTATGTCTTCATGACCTCGATAACGCCCGGGTTTGCAGCCGCAGAAATATAGGCTGTGGTTTTCTTTCTCTCCTTACACATGGCAATGGCTTCCGCCGCAGCCGTGGCACCGTCGTATATGGATGCATTGGATGCGTCCATTCCTGTGAGTTCACAGAGCATGGTCTGATACTCGAATATGGACTGGAGGATGCCCTGGCTGATTTCCGCCTGATAAGGCGTATAGGCAGTGACAAACTCCTCTTTTGACGTCACGTTTGAAACAATGGCAGGTATGTAGTGGTTATAAGCCCCTGCCCCCCTGAAAATATGGCGGAACACAACATTCTTACCGGCTATGTCCTCCATTCTTGCCTTAACTGCCTGCTCGCTGAGTCCTGAAGGGATATTGACCCCTTCCTTCAGCATTACCTCATCCGGTATATGGGAGAACATCTCCTCAAAGCTGGCATATCCAATCTCACGAAGCATCTCCTGCTGCTCCTGCTTCGTACCTGGTACATAACTTCCCATATAATCTCACCTCACCTCTCATGGGATGGAATACCTTCCCCGCCCTGAATCCCTTAATCCAGGGTCTTCACATATTCCTCATACTCTGCCGCGCTCATTAACTGCGCTGTGCCGGTTACATTCTCCACCTTCATGAACCATGCCTCATAAGGCGCCTCGTTGATGGATTCCGGGGCGTCTAACAGTGCCTCGTTGATCTCGGCCACTGTGCCGCTTACCGGTGAATACACATCGGATACAGCCTTTACGGATTCCACATCTGCAAACGGCTCTCCCTCTGTCACCTCGTCCCCTGCTTCCGGCAGGTTTACGAATACCAGATCCCCAAGAGCGTCCTGTGCATAATCAGACACTCCCACTAAAACCGTGCCGTCCTCCAGGGTCTTTACCCACTCATGTGACTTTGCATACTTTAAATCTTCTGGAAAATTCATTCTTAATACCTCCTTGAACATGCTGTTCTTTATTATATTTTAAAAACTTGTTTATTATATCCCATAAATTACTGCCGTTTATAAAATGGCAGCTTCACTACCTCCGCGGCCACGCGGCGTCCGCGCACATCCACTTCCAGCGCTGTCCCCGGATCCTTAAACCCTATGTCAACCAGGGCCATGGCTGCCGGATATCCCAGGAACGGGCAGTGTGTGCCGGAGGTGGTCATACCCACCTGCTGTTCTCCTATGTAGACAGGCTGGTGCTCCCTGATGATGCCGCGGCCGGTTACCTTTAATCCCACACGCTTCCTGGTCAAAGGTCCCTTGTCCTGGATAGCCTGTTTTCCGACGAAATCATCCTTATCCATCTTCACAAAGATTCCCAATCCGGCTTCCTTGGGAGAAATAGTATCGTCCATCTCATGTCCGTACAGCGGCATGCCTGCTTCCAGTCTCAGGGTATCCCTGGCGCCCAAACCACACGGAATCAGACCCTCATCCTTTCCGGCCTCCATGAGCAGTTCCCACATCTTAGGCGCATCCTCCGGAGCCAGATAAATCTCCACTCCGTCCTCTCCGGTATAACCGGTTTTGGAAATGATGCATTTCATGCCGCCCACCATGCGGTCAAACAGGCAGGTATAGTATTTTTCAGGAATATCTTCCTCCTTTGCCACCTTCTTAAGCACATCCATTGCCTTTGGTCCCTGCAGGGCAAGCTGTGCCACCTGGGAGGAAATATCATCAAACACAACATCCCCTGACTGGTGAGCCTTCATCCACGCATAGTCCTTATCCTTGTTGGCAGCGTTCACCACGATAAAATAGCAGTCATCCCTGACCTTATACACAATCAGGTCATCCACCACGCCTCCCTGTTCATTGCACATGGGGCTGTATCTGGCCTGGCCCTCTGCCATGACCGTATAGTCATTGGTCAGGAGCATGTTCAGATTCTTAAGGGCGTCCGGTCCTTTGCAAATCACTTCCCCCATGTGTGACACGTCAAAAAGACCGCATTTGGTACGCACTGCCATGTGTTCCTCGATAACGCCTGTTTCGTACTGTACCGGCAGAAGATACCCTGCAAAAGGTACGATCTTGCCCTTATACGTTACGTGAGTGTCGTAGAGAGGTGTTTTTAACAAACCCTCCCCTGCTGTTTCTGTTCCCATAATCACTACCTCCTTCATGAAATTGTCTGGTCCTTAACAATATTAGACTATGAAAGCGCACGAACAAAAGATGTTCATGCGCTCTGTCCTTGGACCTGAAAGATTTGGCTTCTTCGGTGCTATGCTCTCCAGAGTATCGTCCGGTATCCGGTCCTTTTGCCTGAGAGTTTTCCGCTTCCCCTTCGGCGCTGTGTTCTGTATGCTGATAATACACAGATACGCTGTATCAAGCGTATTCTTTATCTTTCATACATTTTGGTCAGTCTCTCCCGAATCCATCTTCCGATGATATAAAATTGTCCGCAAACGCAAATCCCACCGGCTTGCCTTGTGCTAATCCCATACTAACACAGGCGCGATTTTCAGTCAATAGCTAAAAAGTGTTTAAATTTTAACACATCAATCGCATTTTTCGCCCTATTTTCCAAACTTATTTTCACGAATATTTTACGGTTTATTTAGAAAAAATACTGGTAATCTCCTATGAAGTAGTATATAATGAGCAAAGGTGATGAGGCGAAGGGGTTCCTTTGGCCTCATTCTTGTATGAGTACGGTTTTAGGTGAGCAAAATCTTAAGTGAAAGAAGGTGACAAGATGCATAAGTTTATGCGGACAGTAGGATTCAGTATGTACCAGAAAAAACAGGATATGGCGAAGCTTTTAAAGCGCCTGGCAAAAGAAGCGGAGATGACCGGCCGCCTGGCGGAACAGGAAGGCAGCAGGTTCTGTGAACTGCGCACGGAAGTGGCCCCCGGCATGGGAGTTGCCATGATAGGCGAGATGAGCCCCAAAGGAACATTCAGCCGCGAGTATTACTTTCCCTATGTCAAGAACCCGGATGTAAGTTCAGAGGCGGAATGTTCCATCCAGCGCCACACGGAGCGTGAAACTTATGCAGGCCTTCTTGATGAATACAGGGTGGGCATATCCCTGATCTTCTACATGGAAAATTCCATGGAGTACAGGATGCGCCGCAGCGCCCGCCAGCCTGTCCAGCCAAAGGGAGCCGCCCTTACAGGACTGGCAGTCCAGGGTAAGGTGCTGCTGCCTGTCAATAAGACGGAAAAACAGGCCGAGGATTCCCGGCAGGCTGCCAAAAAACGCAGCAGTCTCCTGGAAGCCGCCAAACACGGCGACGAGGACGCCATCGAGACACTGACCATAGAGGACATCGACCTCTATTCCATGGTATCCAGACGGATTGCCCATGAAGATGTGTACTCCATCATAGAGACATGTTTCATGCCCTGCGGCATAGAGTGCGACCAGTACTCCGTCATAGGTGAAATCACGGAAATCAGCACCAGCGCCAACCGGATTACCAAGGAAGAAATATATAACCTGAAGCTGGACTGCAACGACATGGTATTCCATGTGGCCATCAACAAACAGGACCTGTTAGGCGAGCCACGGATAGGACGGCGCTTTAAGGGACAGGTGTGGATGCAGGGGACGGTGCTGTTTTAACGGGGTGTTTCTACGGGATGTTTATTTGAAAATAGGACTTGATTTTTTTTACCACTTAGGTTATTATATAAGGCGGACCGCATGAGTATCATACGGCCCGCCTTATATTTGTGTTTCTGTAGCTCAGCAGGATAGAGCGTCCGCCTCCTAAGGTTGTGCTCTACCAGCTGCCTTACGGGGAAAAGTGATCGTTGCCAGTCTCAATTTAATATAAGTCTCTGTAGCTCAGCAGGATAGAGCGTTCGCCTCCTAAGGTTGTGCTCTACCAGCTGCCTTACGGGGAAAAGTGATCGTTGCCAGTCTCAATTTAATATAAGTCTCTGTAGCTCAGCAGGATAGAGCGTTCGCCTCCTAAGCGAAAGGCCGTGGGTTCGAATCCCGCCAGGGACGCCAGCAAACACGCCGAAAACCTTTGATTTATCAGGGTTTTCGGCTTTTCTTATTTCTGCGGCTTTTGTGGCTTTTTTGCAAAAAACCTTGGTTTGCTAACATTTGCTAACGAGATTTGGCCTTTTGCTAAGAAAGGCGGTAAGTCAGAGGTTCGATTTTTACCAAAGGAACTTGCAAACATTTGTTAGCAGAAATTAGAGGAAGTTGCAAACAAAATCGCGAATTTGCTAACATCGCTCAAAAATGCTTTCAGAACCTTGCTAACAAAAAAAGTGTTTGGTCACTGTGCAAAGTGGTTCAAACGAAGAAAACCTCTCACAAAGTGAGAGGCGTTCTTCTGAGGGAGGGACTTTATAAAGCTTTTGCCAGCTGCTTGAGCAGTGCGGCAGTTTCGGGATTTTTAAGCAGTTCCAGTATCTTCGCTGCATCACTTTCATCACTTTCAGTGACGGCAGTATCCGCAGTTTTAGGCTCTGTATCTTCAACAGGGTCAGGAGTCTTGGATGAGTAAAATGCTTCCTCCAATCGCTGAGCGTTTATGCAGCGATCCTCGTCGATGATGTGAGAGTAGACATCTGCAACCATTTTTACCTGAGCATGACCAGAGTCGCCCTGGACGGATTTCATATCGCCACCATTGAGTTTCAGCTTGTAGGTGATACTGGAGTGACGGAGAGAATGGAATACAACATGAGGCAGTCCGTTTTCTTTGATAAGTTTATTGAAAGCACGGTTAATCACCTGGCTTTCCATCGGACGGCCATTGCTGGAGCAAAAGACCAGGTTATTGTCGATGTATTCATCTCCAAACAGATCCATCAGCTCATCAATTTCTTTTTTTCTCTCTACCAGCATATAGGCAACTGTTTTCGGCAGGTACACGCGGCGAATACTGGTTTTGGTTTTAGGCTCTTTCAGGACCAGAGCAGTATGGGTACTGGCTATGCAAGGTGGAAACTTCTTAATAACACCTTTGTCGCTCAAATCGTCCAATGCACCTCGTGTAACTCGTTGCAGCTCTTTGTTGACGAATATATAAGCTGAACCATTTTCTATGCTCTGTGGTGCAATGTCAATGCAGTCCCAGGTAAGGCCCAGCATTTCACCAATGCGTAAAGAGCAGGAGAACGCCAGATTTAAGGCAAGGGAGAGGATAGGATCATCACAGACTTCCATAGCCTTGCTCAGCGTTTCGGCAGTCCATATATCCCGTTCTTTATGTTCTTCTTTGGGAAGTGTCGCATTCAGGACAGGGTTACGGCTGATTAGTTCCCAACGCACCGCCTGATTAAAGGCACTGCGAAGTAGCTTGTGAATTTCTCTTACTGTATGCGGGGTCAGATATTCGCTTGTGGGTTTGCGGTTGTTGACGCTTACCGTTTTCACAGAGAGCAGATCACGGTAATACTTATCCATCATCCTTGGAGTGATGTCGGATAGTAACATATCTCCGATAATAGGAGTTATGTAGTTTCTCGCCAGACCACGGCGGCTTTCATATGTTGACATTGCCCAGGTATTTACACCATAGATGGACATATATTCATCGAGCAGATCGTTCAGGGTCTTTGCCGTAGAAATAAAGAAGGTTCCAGAGTCCTGCTCATACTCAATTTGCTTTTTTCGTTTTTTTGCTTCTGCATTTGTGCTGAAGGTTTCCCAACGCTGTCTGCGTTTTCCGTTTTCATCTGTGTAATCATACACCACAGAATATTTGCTTTTACGCTTCACGATAGATGCCATTTTCATTGCTCCTTTCTGAGATTTTCACATAATGAGTTTGCTTTTGATACCAGGCTTCAAAACTGCTGGTAATGATACGAATTCTTCGATCAATCAAGGTCGTCTCAAAATAGCCCCTTTTAACAAGGTCATAAGCTGTGCCAGATTTCAGCCCCAAAAGATCCGCCATTTCCGGAACTGACATCGTAGTATGCCTCCATTTCTCTCCGGGCGGTGTACCATCCACTTTTTTATAGTGGAACTGGCCGGCATACCAATCTTCAAAGCTATCCAGCATAACTCTCATTCGTCCGGCCACTTGAATTGTTTTGAAATAGTTCTTTTTAACCAACCAGTAGGATTCTACTTTACCAAGCCCAAGCATTTTGCCCATCTCTGGTACAGACATACTGGTCTTTACTCTTTGTTTTTGCATGGCTTTTGCCTCCTCTATAAAGTTTTTCTTGCTATGGCCTCATTGTAAGAGAAAGCAGAAAAAAAGTTAAGGATGTCGATTTGGAGATCGGCATCCTTGACAAATCATTCATCTGCGTGATCCAGCCAGTCATCAAAGCTCTTTTTGGAAATGCGGATATGACCGCCGACTCTGACGCTGTGGAATACACCCTGTTTTACCAGATTATATGCTGTGGGACGACTGATACCCAGAATGTCCTGAATCTCATCGACCGTATAGGTTCTTTTGTCATAGCTGACAGGATTTTGTTCATTAAAGCGGTTCAATTCCGCAATTCTTGCTTCAAACATAAAAACGCCTCCTTTATCCGGTAAGTGGCCTTACGGAGCCTCCATTTCCTCCGGAATATGAATATCTAAACTAACTTGCAGAGCATCATCAATCGCTCTCATTTCTTCGCGAGATACGCGCCCAATGTACGATAAAACACGCCTTTTATCAATCGTTTTAATTTGCTCCAGCAGAACAACAGATTTCAGTCCAAGCTCTGGAACGCTCTCCAGTGCATAGTGTGTGGGCAGCTCCTTTTTCTTAATCCATTTACTGGTGAGTGGAGCTACGATCAAAGTGGGGCAGAAAAAATTCCCCACATTGTTTTGAAGAACCAGGACAGGACGGGTGCCGCCTTGCTCTGATCCAAAATAAGGGTTCAAATTGGCATAATATAAATCCCCACGCTTATAAATCCAATCTTCTTTCATGTTCATCCTCCTATGTTTTGAGATTTGATTATGTAAGAAGGAGGCTCTGCAAATTACAGAGTCTCCTTCAATTTAGCGCCTGTTTTATCCCTTACTTGTCCACGACACCCCAGGGATTTGGGTAATCATTAAGCCGCAGGTGGCTGGCCTGCTTCTCAGGAGTTTCACCTCCACTTCGTTTGGTCTTACCCATGGCCTGCGACGGTTATTATCACGCTCGGACTATGGCTGTAAGAGAGCTTTCCTCCTTGTTATGCCATGACCGGATGCCATCCGATGTATTCCAGCCTGATATATTTCTGATAAACCGAAAACTCATCTATACAGCAAAAATGGGTTGGCCTGTTATGCGAGTGGCAGCTCTCAGAAAATATACCGCTGATGTAGCGGCTATTACGCCCAAAGAGGATCAAACTTAATGATTCGTATATGAGGTTGTCAAGGTGCAAGTGAAAGGATTTCCCTCTCACTTGCTACTGCCACTTTTTTAGAAAATCGCAACCAACTTTTTTATTTTTTCTTCAATTTTTTTCAATCGCTTATCTGCGGCTTGCCGAGTAATACCATATCGTTGGGCTAAACAAGTTGCATTTGGTATTTTCATTTCATAATAGGACAATATAAAATCTCGTTCTGCTGGACTCAGTTTCAATAGAGCTTGGTGTAAATCCTCAAGAAGTAAATTCTGAATAGCTTGTTCCGCAGTATCAACAGATTCATCCACAAACAAATCTGTATCCTGATAACCTTCCTCTGTGCCGTCACGATCTCCCACATGAGAAGCCGGGAATATAGAGCGACTTTTCTCATGTTCCTGGAGATAGCGGCTGTGGCGGTCCTCCTGTTGGTATTTTTCAAAATCTTTGCGAGAACATTCCATGATAATGCGGTCATCTTCATCACGGAACATTTTGACTGTTTCAACAAAAAAGCGCCCAGTAAAGCAACCATTGCGGCGTGCCTTACTGAACGCTGAAAAACTGATTTCCTCCCATTCCTGTGGGCTGTTATTTTTCCAAATGAATACTCTCGTCATATCCTTTCCTCCGTTCAAATTCTTGGTAGTCAGCGAATTTGAACGGTGTCATGGATATTTTGCTATGTACGCCTCCCAGCGCATACCGGCCTCCTAATACCGGGCAAAGAAAAAGGCCGGAAGTGTTTTCACCTCCAGCCATGTTCCTGCCGCCATATTGCAGCAGGAATGAAAAAAGCCCGGTTAATGCCGGGCCTTATGTAGAAAAGTATTCAATTTAGCGCATTCCTGCCACTATAACAAGTATAGCAGGTCGGAAGTCGGAAGGGAGTAGGGATTAGGTCGGGGATTTGTCGGGATTTAGTCGGGGCAGCTCCTCCAGGACTTCTGGAATAGAATATCCAAACAAGCAAACAGAAAATAAATAGATGGCTTCTCGTTTTCGGTCATAAAAGACACTGCGCTCTATATTTAGTTCTTCCAGCAATTCTTTCTCTGTACTGTTGAACCGATAGATAAATTGCTTAGTCAAAATTTCATAGTAAAGTTCTCCTCGATCCGGATACCGTTTCAGACGAAGGAGTGCACGGTCAATAATATTGACTAGCATTTGATTTTGAACAAGGCAGCAAACTTTTTCTTCAAAGGCTTGCAGTTCAATATCTGGTGCAAAATTTTCAAGATAGCAGAGGCCAGACTCTATATCTTGTTCTCCCATAATCCAAGCAGTTTCTTGTAATTCTTCTGCCCGTTCACTCAGAACCCAGACTACATCACGGTAAATCTTTAGAATCAGCTTACTTCTATGAAACGCAGCGTCGCTGTTAAGCCCCAAAGCTGTTAGCCTGCTGTTACATTTTTGGATTGTTGTGCTTTCTTTTCTCATAGAACATCCCTCCTTGTTCGCAATATTGCGAACATATTAGGTACAAAATAGCATAGCAGAGGAGCGTGAGAGAGGGCAGTGCCTCTCTCTATTCCCCCATTTGGTTATATCAGGTTTCTGGATTTTAGACGAATCTGCATTGCTTGCTTGGAAACCTCAAAAATATTTGCCATTTCAGCAATGAGCTGTTCATCTGTCCGGCCTATTTTAAGCCGGTAAAAACATTTTTTGATCTGCGGTAAAGGCATCAGCAGAGCAGAAGCCAGAGTATCCGCCTGACGCTCAATTATGCCATGACTTTCGTCGGAAGAAACATTTCCGTTATAAGCAGCAACATCTCCAGTACCAGAGTACAACTTCTTATGTAGTACCCAATGAGCCAGCTCATGGGCACAGGTAAAACGGAGCCGCCCTAATTTTGACGGATCACAAAGCCGTTCATCAATTAAGATTGTACCGGCTCTTACTGCAATCATTCGATACTGTCTCTGTATCTGGTCATATAAGACAACAGCACCGTCATCGAAAATTGTTTCCCCTAATATCTTGGGGTTTTTTCTTAGTGTATGAAACTCCAGGATTAGATCAAACTTTGTCTCGATAATGGTTTCGATTGGCACAGGACATGGTTGCCCGGATAGCAGAGAGGGATCATATTCCATCAGGATTTTTCGCCCTACTGCCTCGATTGCTTCTGTACGGATTTGTGGAATTGACAAAGCTCTCCCCCCTATCGTTTACGCTCCTTTAGCATTTTCATAAATGTCTGCCATTCTTCATCGGTAGCATCTACTTCTTTTGCCACACGCAAGGCTGCCCGAACAATATCTTTTTCCATGATATAGTCTGGCAAATCAGCAGATACTGTATTGCGTGATTTTGCAGCCAGATCCAAAAGCAACTCATGTTCTGATTTATCCAAATTCAGAAAGGCAGAGATGCGTTCCACAAAATCTCCATTGGGTGCAGGACGGCGGCTTTGCTCAATATCACACAGATAACCGTAAGCAATATTCAAATGCTTGGCTGTATCGCGTAAATTGAATTTGTGCGCCTTGCGTTTCTCGGCTATAAATGATCCAAAAGTTATATTGCCCACAGCATTCACCTCTCATTTGTTCGACGAACTGCGAACATCTTGCTTATATTGTATATCGAACATCTGTTCACTTCAAGGATAAAAATTTCATTTGAAAAGAGGTGTTAAAAATCAATAACACCTCTTTTGCGCTATATAAATTCCTGAGCGATTTGCTGCATTTCCGTAATGCACTCTTTGGGAGAGAGAATTTTTATTTTCCCTTTGAATTTGAATATCCAGCCATAAAAAGTTCCACTGGGGTTCACTTCAATTTTGGCTGTGAAGTGTGTATCATCATACCTATCAACAGCAGCATCTTCTCCATAATGATCTATGATTACTCTCATCAATTCGTTTTCACATAGAAGGGTTACTTCCTTCGATGACTCCGATGTAAACATATCAACCATTTTATTTGTATAGGAGGCTACATCAAATCCCTCTATCGGCATAAAGTAAGTTTCCAGATTTTCTACACTTGTTAGCCGATCTACACGGAAGTGAGCAATTTTCTGATGCTTCAGAGAAAATCCAATCAAATAGTAATGGTCATTTTTCCATTCAAGCGCATAAGGATTTACGACATAATAATATCCATCATGCTTTAAGATTTTCTTTTTTTCTTGAGTATATTCATAGTATTGGAACCGAATTTGCTGATGGTTTCCAATCGCTGTTTGGATATTGTCAATGATGTAGTAAACCTTTTCATTATGCGGTTTGACACGGCTGGATAAAGCAGCAAATTTTTGAAGCTGCTTTGCCTGATGTAGACTGGTCAGACGGCATAATTTCTGCACCAGCTCCTCAGACTTCTTGGCAGAAATGATCTTCGAGGATGCTACTGCGTCTGTCAGCATTTTCAGTTCTGGATACTCAAACAGGCGGTTTCCCATAAAATATTGGTTTTGGGTACTCTTAACCACCACAATATCAATCCCCGCATCGATCAGCGCATTGGTATCTGCGTAAACAGTCTGCCGCACTGCCTGAATTCCTTTTCCATTCAGATGGGCAATGATGTCAGATACTGTGGCGGGATGGTTTTCATCGGTCCGCTCATAGAGAAACCGGAGTAATTCCAGTATCCGCATATTTGTTGAATTCTGCATACTTCACCTCCTCGATTCTTAAAATGGCCTATTTTGTATGGTGTCCAGCCCCAAAGACCAGAAGCAGGGCGACAGCACAGAGAAGCAGGCCGATCCAATTTCGATCTATAATCAGCTTGATCACCGCCACAAGCAGAAGTCCGCCTACCAGGAGCACAACGCCATTCATTCAGCGTCCTCCCGAAGCATAGTTTCCCATGTTGATGTCCAGCACCCCTCTGGGCGGCTGGATCAAGGCATCTTCATATTGGCACTTCCACTGGATCTCCCGGCACATCTGGCCATCCGCCACGCCGTCTATGGTTTCCCCATCCTCAATGGGGTTATCATGCTCCAGAATATAGGACGCTACATTATAGGCGTGGTTTACCACCCAGTTGGGGTCCATGCCGTGGAAGTGGTACTGGAGATCCGGCAAAAACAGGGTGCTCATGCCCACCGTGTCGATGAGCATATCCTCCGTGCTCTCGATGTTGAAGAAACGGACATTGACGCCAAAGCGGATGAACCGATCCGGCCCCTCAATCTGATGGGAGCGCACATCCTCTGCCAGAAACAGCTTACCGCAGTTCTGGAAATAGAACGCCTCACAGGTGGGGTACAGCTCTGCCAGAGCCTCCAGAAAGTCGGCATCCAGGTTGGCACGCTCCAGCGCTGGAAGCGCCGCAGTCAGCATATCGGTGGCCACCACCTGATATTTGCACTCCCGGAAGATCCGGTCACGGTCCTCCTGGCAGTCCCACATCTGGCTCATCAGAAAGGCATCAAAGCCTTTGCCCTTGAACTTGTCGCATTTCATCACCATCAGATGTACCGGGCACTTGCCGTCCTGAAATTCCGCGACATGATCCAGGGCGGCAAAGCCGGCCATTTTCTTATCATAACAGAAGCACTCTGTTGATCCGATGTGCTTCTCCATTATGGCAGTCATTTTTTCTTTATCCGGCATTTCTACCGGCTCTTTGAACAGCATCTGAATGAGATAGGGACCTCCGGGCTGGGGGCCTTTTTTGTCGTCCAGATTTTGCTGGAAAGCTTTATTGCTCATTTGGTTTCCTCCTTAATAATCAAGCAGGATAGGCACCTGCTGTTCCTCGGCAAACCGCATGGCCCGCCAGAACATGGAGAAGGCGAACTTGGCCAGGGATTGGGTGTCATACTGGGTGTGTTCCGGGATGTCTGCCTTGCTGTACTGTCCATCTGAGTCTACGGTTCCGTCTACCGGGTATCCCTCCGTGTCTGCCCAGCCAAGGATGGTGTCCTCATCGGCCTGCCATGCCAGCTGGTTCAGCTTTTCCAGCTCCTTCCGCAGTCCGCCCAAGGTGGCGATAGCGGCGGTGTCATCGGTAGGCAAGGACCCTTGGAACAGAAAGCTGTCAGAAAGAGGGAGCCACCAGGTAGCCCCACGAAACAGGGACCACACCCGCTCCTCATCTGATGCAAGGCGGGCGACCAGAGGATGCTCCCCGAAGATCCAGTCCTTCTCCACGGTGGAAGGCACCGGTTCCTCGTATGTACGACAGGCGGCCACCAGCAGCATAGCGCCAAAGGCATCCCAATCCGGCTTATCGGTGTAATAGGGCCGCTCGTTGTCCTCCGGCCATGGAGTGTAGGGCGGTTGGTTCGGCTGGGAAATGGCGGCTAAGATCTGATCCCGCCAGTTCTCCACCGCCGCCTGAACCTCGGCCGAGGACAGCTCCTCCTCGTTGTCGGCGGGTTCTCCATCCGGGGTGATGCGGTTGAAAGAGTATCCGTTTTCCTCCGCCCACTGCTGCACAACAGTTTTCCAGTTGTGAGAATAGTACCGGGTCAGCGTCCCGGCGTAGATGTCAAGTCCCATAGTAATGTCTCCTTTTCAATCAAAATCCATCCAGACCAGGTGTTTTCCGCAGTGGAGGCACTGGAACAGATAGCATTGCAGATGCCCGCCATTGACAGATTCCCGGATCATTTCTTTTTGCTCATCGTCCCACATCGGATCGTCCAGTACCTCCTCCAGCACACCCAGGGCCCGCAGTTCCCTGGCACCCACATGGCCCAGGTAGGCGCAGTAGTCGCCGCAGTGGGCGCGCCAGTATTCCTGCTGCCAGCCGGAGTAGCCGGGGGTGCGGTGGATCAGCTCGTCCAGCTTCTCCGGATCGTCTACACCATCATCCACAGAGAAATCATCTTGAAAACTACCGTCATATTTCCGGGCTGCTTCGCCGTTGGCGATGCACTCTGGGCACAGATATGCAATATCCTCCACGGCGTAAAAGGGGGCTGTATAGAAAATATGGGTCGTCTTGCCACAGCAGTCGCAGACAACGCCGTCTGCGGATTCCTCAAAAGCCCCAGTTTCCAGAGGGTTTGGGTGATCCCGGAAGGCGGGCAGGCCCAGCTGGGCCTGCCGTTCCTTCTCTTTCTGCTTTTCCTCCGGCGTTTTGGGCTTGGGGAGAGCATAATGATTGCCCCAGTTTTCCGCATAGTCCTTCAGCGTGCCCAGCCGCTTGAGGGTCTTTTTATCGGAACGATTTCCGATTTGGCAGAGCAGTTCGTAGGCGTCCTTCTTAAAGTCCAGCAGGTCATATACATCCACCAGCACTTCCTTGGCCTGCTGATCCTCACTCTGCTCAAGTTCTTCCTTGAAGGTATATAGAGCGCGGACATTGTCTGGACCTTCATTGGTCGCAACAAACTGTTTTTTTAGTTCGATATAGGTTTTCTGATATTCTGTCATTGGTCGCACCTCCCATCAATCCCACCAGAAATACCAGACAGTGGACTGCCACAGGACATCTGCCAAGGAGCCAATGCTTCCATCCTCATTCTGATCCAGATCTGGGCAGAAGCCATATTGCTCCACAGCCACTTCCATAGCTCTTTCCTTGGAGATCGGAGTCGGAAGTTCAAACTCCAATTCATCGTGGCTCATGGCGGCAGGGATGGCACCATGCTGCTCGAACCAGTATTTCGCCACTGCCATCAGGTCCGGCGTGTCGGGGCACTCATTCCAATTTCCAAAGGGCAGATAGGCGAAGATCTCCCAGGGGTTCTTGACCGGAATTTTGGCCAGAATGAGCGGATAGGTCATGTGGCTATCCGAATCCCAATAGCAGGAGAAGCGGTCATTGTCATAGCCGCCCTCCATCTCGCCCAGGACTTCCGCCTCCCAGTCCATGTCATCGTCCTCGGCTTCTTCCTTGCGCTGGCCGGTCAATTCCTCCAGAACCGCCTTTCCGTCCTTGATGGGAGCGGAGAGCATCTTCTTTCGATACTCCTCTACTGTTTTGAGGTCAAATTCGTAGAAGTCCGCATTGTGCTCCGGATCGGCGTTCATCACCAGACACTCCAACAGCGTTTCATCATCCGCCTTGATGAGCACGGGAACAAAGCCCTCCCGTACCCCCAGCCGCTGGGCGTAGCTGTATGCCGACATGATGGGGTCATCATCTGCCATGGATGGGAAATAGGTACACTCGCAGTCCAGATACTCCATGATGGCCTGAGCAACCTCGGAAGGCTCCAGCGTATCCTCGTCGAAGTCCTGTCCCTGCCAGTTTTCAAACCGTTCCCCGATCACCTCTGCCATAGCCTGATAGTAGTCCTCGTCAAAGGGGATGAACAGGTATGCCTCCTGCTGGAACTCATTGGAGTGATACCGTTCCGGGCCGAAGAAGCGGAGGGCATTGTCGTCAATGTCGGCGGGATAGTAGGGACTGTCGCCCTCTCCGTAGTAATAGCCGGCAAAGGCGCGACCTTGCTGATTGAACAGCACAGAGAACAGGCAGCCGTCCAGCTCATCTTGGATGAATGCCCTCAGGTCTACGCTGGCAGGGTCGGCTTTGACCTGTTTGACCACTTCGCCGTGTTCTTTCAGGAAGTCCTCGCCCATCAGTTCGTGCTCCATGCACCAGCGCAGGTAGATGGCCATGTGGTTATAAGCGTTGATGGGGTCAATTGGCAGTTCCTTCTCCTCAATGCTCTCGATATGATAGGAGGCATCGTCCATCTCACCGTCAAAATCATCATTGGAAAGGGTGCCACGGGTGATAGCATCCTGACGATCAGGCTCCACCACAAAGCTGATGCCGTTCATTTTGCCCAGCAGGGCGTCCGCGTCATGGGCCAGCTTATATTCCAATTCATCCCGGTAGAGAGGAATCACCTGATAGAAGTTGACCTCCTCGCCACTCGGCAGGATGCAGACCTCGCTGCCATCTTCGGTATCCTGGGGACCAGTCAGAATGGCGGCGCACAGCTTTGTGTCCTTTGCAAAATCCTCCTCATTGTCCATGGTATGGCCGAAGCCCAGCCAGGTATCGCTGGCAATGGGAAGGCGGGCCAAGGATTTCAGCAGGCGGATGGGCCAGTACCACTTTTCGTCTTTCATGGACTCCTGATCCAGCTTCCAGTCCGCAGGCAGGGCAATGGCCAGCTCCGCCCGCTCCAGCTTATATTCCGCCAGTTCCTCCGGCACATTCATCCGGTGAGCGCCCATGCCCATGGTGACCAGGGTGCAGTAGTCCCGCTCCTCAGAGGGCGGCACCACGCAGATGTCCACATGGATGTCGGGAGAAACCAGCTCATGGAACACATTCTCGAACTTGCCGAAATACTGCTCAATGTGCCCCTCGACGGCTTCCATCTCCTCCTCGGTGTAGACTTCGGGATTACTGAATTCTTCCTCATCCTGCGTGTCATCATTGTCTGAGTGGTCGCAGCTGTCATCCTCCGGATCTCCCTTTATAGGCTCGTAACCGATCTTCAGGGTCATCTGTTCCTCCGGCAGGGAGACGCCGGGGCTGCGGGTGATGGTGTGCTTATCGTCCGCAGAAAAACCGATGGTCTCGCCGTCTTGCAGTGTCACATCACACGCCAGCACATAGGAGGCAAGGCTGGCCAAAAAGTCCCGCAGTTCCTCCGGCTCAGCGTCGGTGTTCAACACCTCCATTTCCTCCTTGCCAAACACATCCATGCCGTAGGTGTAGCCGTTTAGGCCCCCCTCGCTCCGGTACAGGCCGAACCAAACCCAGTTGAAGATGGGCAGTTCGTCCTCTTTGAGCATATCGGCAAGGCCCTCATAGAAACGAGGCTCAAATACCACGCCGCTGGTGTAGACACCGGTGGCGTATTTCTGCTTGCAGCACACTGCCATCGCCTTGGTGAACAGCTTGCCCCGTTCCAGCAGTTTTTCCTCCTCGCCCAATACAGCCACCATGATATGGGCCTTGTGCGCTTTGGCCACCTCTACGGCCTCTGGCCACATATAGTTGTTTTCGGCGTTGATCTCCGCTTCATTGTCCGGGATGTGACCGTGGAAGAGTGTCACGATCAGCATCATGCCGCCGACCCGCATTACCACAGCGTCATCGCTGTTCTCATCATCTTCGTCGCCCTCAGCCGGCTCATCGTCCACGATGCCCCATTCTTCCCGCAGATCTCGAATCAACTGCTCCTTGTCCCACTCTGCTTTGGAGAGGAGCACAGATCCGGCAAAGGAACCCTTATGGTCGGTTTCCTCCTCGTCGGCATCATCCTCAAGACCCTCTACATCTTCATCCGGATCATAGAGGGATTCATGCTCCAGTCCGCGGATAAATTCCTCAAAGCTATCTGCCAGATGGGTAATTTTATAGTCATTTTCCTGATCCACATGGACTACCGCAGGCTCTCCCTGGGGACCGCAAGCCCGGTAGTCCAGGAAAATCATATCGTGTCCGGCGCTTGGACAGTCGCAGATGGCCACGCCGATGGCAGGATACTCCCACTCATCGATCATAAACTGGCTGCCCAGCTCTCCACAGAGGGAGCAGCTCTTTTCTCGTCCGATGCCGAAAATGCCGGTGATGGCCACATGATCATCTGACCAACAGGTAGGCTCATCGCAGGGATAGCAGGTGTTCACCGGAATACCGCCGTTGTGCTGCTTCATCAGCCAGATGTAGGCAGCGGGCAGCTTGTAGCCCAGTTCCTCCTCCACGCTGGCAATCAGCTCATCGGAAGGCGGATCACTGACATATTCTTTCAGTGCATACCAATTATCATCCCAGAAGTTGGTGAGGTCGAAGCCCTCAAATGGAGTATCACCGGGCACGAATTTGGCCTTCTTCTTCCGGCTGCGCTGGCGTTTCCGAATCTCCGCCTTACACTCCCGAATTACTGCCGGGGCATTTTCATCCTCCGGGTCCAGCTCCGCCCACCGCTGAGCGTAGGGAATGGCCTTTTCCTCCTGGCCGTAGAGATACTGATAGCCATAGGCCATCCGCATATTCCACTCCGCCTTGTCCTGGCCTTCCTCCCGGACGGACTCCAGCACCTCAATGGCCCTCAGAAGGGCTTTGTCTCCCTTGGATTTCAAAGTACCTTCGTCATGGTCCCCGATGATGGCGTAGTTCTCCAGTGCACGGGCCAGGGCGTAGGCGGTGCGGTAGTTCCTCCAGTTCTCCGGGATGGCATTCAGTGCCTGGATACAGCGGGTGTACTCGTCTTCGTCGTTCCACTGCTCCAGCTGAGCGAAGAATGCTTCGGCGTTCTGTTGGGTGTAAGGAATATAGTCCATGCCCGTCAGCGTTTCGTCCAACTCGTCATCCTGATTCTCAGTTTCTGTCCCATCATCTTGTTGCTTTAGGGATACAGAACCGGCTTCACGGCGGAAGGTGTGGAAGATGGCCCATGGGATGTCCGTGCCTTCAAAGAACTCTTTCGCCATGTTCAGCGCCTCTTGGATGTCCCAGGCGATGAAGTCCACATAGCCACAGTAGAGGCCGGTAGCCCCGCCGGTGAGAGTGAGCACTTCCGAACCATCCCCGCCGGTGAGCACTTCCTCCAGTTTGTCCCGGAAGTCGAAAATTTTCTGACTGCCTTCCTCCTCCCGCAGGGTATCCAGGGGATAGCAGAAGAAGCCCGCCACCGCGCCGTCGGCATGGAGATCGTCCATAAAATCATTGTCGGCATTCAGATAGCCGTTGATGAGCGGCACACAGCAGGTGGAACCGGCCATTACATCCAGCCGCCAATCGGCGTCCGGGTCCTGTTTGGGTTCCATTTTGTAACCAAGGTAGCTCTCCAGATAGGCTTCCGGGTCGGTGGAGAGCTCCAGGCCCTGCTCCCGCAGTTTGTCGGGCAGCTGGGACAGGAGGAAGGACGGCTCTGCCTTGGGTTCCTCCAGCACATCAAAGCTGTCTATGTATCTCATGTGGGAGATCTCGCCCAGCACTTGGTCGGTGAAGGTAGTGAGCATCCACCAGGCCCGGCCTTCTTCCTCCCGGAGCATAGGCAGCAGCTTTTCGCAGTAGGCGGAGATGGCGAAGCTGTTTTCACCCTGCTCCTCCAGCCAGATCTGCACATCCTCCCCGGAGATGTCCCAGACATCCTCAGTACGCAGGCCGATGTTCTGGAGAGGCTGACGGCCCACAAGGATATTCCAGTGCTCCAGCACCTCCTTGGGGGCGTGCTTCTGGAAGTAGACCAGCTCAAACAGTTTGACCTTATCCCCCTCCGGGGTGAGGATCAGCTCATGCTTTTCGCCGTTGAAGCCAATCTCGAAGGAAATCTCGTCAAAAACCAAATTCAGGGTTTCCTCCATTTGGGCCACGATCTCCGCACCGCGGGTGTGATCTTTGTCCTCGTCCATCATCTGGCGCAGCTCTGCTTCCATCTCGGCAAAGGTTTCCCACCAGTTCTCTGTCCGTTCCCGGAAGCACTCCCAGAACTGCGGCAGAGAAATACCCTTTTTGCACGAGTCAATTAGTTCCTCCATGTCCTGTCGGGTGTTGAGCTTAGGATCATCACCGGGATGCAGTTCCAGAGCTTTTTCAAAATGCCGCAGAGCGCGGCCCTCCTGATCCAGATAATAATAGGCATACCCCATACGGAAATTCCAGGAATAAGTATCTCCCAGTTCCTCCTCATGGGACTGCATCAGTTCCAGTGCCTGGTGAAGCAGCTTCCTTCCCTCCGGCTCGCTGGAGTCCGCCAGATTGTTGTAGGCGCGGGCCAGCTCCATATCCATTTCCGGGGTACGCTCCTCGGCAGAGATTGCCTCCAGTGCGTCAACGATTTTCTGGTGTTTGTCCTCCTCATGCCACTTCTGGCACTGCTTCAAAATATCCATATCAGGGTCCTCCTCGTCCTCATCTGGTTTCCAGTCTTTGATCTGCTGGAACACGCCATTTTCATCCCGCTCAAAGGCGCAGGGAGCGGGGGTGTTCAGCAAAGGGATGATGTCGGGATCGTCATTGCAGATCGTGTTCAGCTTGTAGATCCCGGCGTTGTTAGGGTCGTCCATGTACTCGTCGCTCTCATCACCGGCGGTAAAGCGCCAGCCGCTGTCCCAGCCGCCGTCCGGCTCCTCCCTGTAGCAGTAGCCCACCTTGCGGCCCTCTACTGTGATGCGGTTGGTGGCGATGCAGCCATCGGCGCCCTCCCAGTCGGGAAGCAGATGTTTCACATCTTCCGCCTTTACATGGTAGTCCCGGTTGCGGCCGGAGGCTTCGTACAGCTCTTTCCGCAGCGCCTCCACATCCCGAGCCATCTCCTGGATCTCCTCATCGTCCATCATCTCACTGAGGTCATATTCCAGCGGATTCTGGGCAAAATCCGCCAGTGCCTTGTTCATGGCGTCATGCTCCTCTGGCGTGACGGTGATGCGGATGCGGCGGGCAGGGGTGTTGTACTCGTCCAGATCCTGAAGGTTTACACTGCCACTGACGCTGCACTCCAGCAGGATGGCGGCCAGATCGGTGACCACATCAATGGCGAAGTGGAAGTCCATCTCCACGCCATCGGAGTGTGTAAACTCCAGATACTCCACGGTTTGGCGGAAGTCCCAGCTCTGCTTGTCCAGACCGATCTTGGCGAAAATCTCGTTGAGGGGGATCTCCTCCTTTTTCTGATCCTCTAAAAATGCCACAAGGTTCAGACTGTCATCAGAACCGCCAATAAAGTTGCCCCAGTATTTTTTGATATACATTTGTCGTGCCTCCTGTTCTGAATCCAGTCGATCAATGAGCTGATTCAAGTGTTCCAACCACGCAGGAGCGATCTCACCGCTGTCCTCGTTCTTCCAAAGATCCACAATCTCACGGATGCCGTCCTCGTCCGGCACCTCGTTTTTGATGTCGGTGAGCTGCCGCAGCAGGAAAGCAAGGGCTTCTTTGGATGCTGTGAAACCGGTGACTTTATCCCATATAGCTTCTTCATGATCGTAGTCCAGTTTGCTGTTATCCTTCCATTGGAAATACAGCTCCGCCAGAGCCATCGCAGTATTGTCAAAGAGGAAGTCGATTTGTGAGAAGTCAGATCCCAGCATGACTTCCTCTTTCATCAGTTCGATCATCTCGCCCAGATCCATTACCGGATGCTCCGGTACATATTCATTTTTGAGGATGTCCAGTACATCCAACCCTTCGTCACGCTCTAATGCTTTTATGCCCCATGCTCCCATGTCGGCACCTCTCTTTCTTTATTTCGTATCAAGCTTCTATTGTCAATCATAGTTCTCCAACCGAATGATAGGCCGATAAAAGTCATAATCTCCGTTTAGTTCATTGTCCTCCTGCACTTCTGGCTTACAGTGGGGCGAACAGGGTAGGAAACCGAGAAATGGGCCCAGCCCACCGCAGATATTGCATCCGCCGTCACCGCCGCAGGTGGTAAGCCTATCAGCCTGCACCACTTCCCGCATATAGGGATCGTAGGCGATGGACAGGCCGAAGAAGTTGGGCTCCTCCATGTCATAGGGCCGGTTCTCATCCTCATCCATGTTCTCAAACCAGTGCAGACGCATGGAGTAGTCTAACCCATCTCCCCATGGAAACAGGGTCCGACACCCGCCGCCACACAGGTAGGCCCACTCGTCCGCCGTGGGCAGGGAGAAGCCCCTGTTTTCCAGCATGGCAAGAAGCGCATCGTAGTCTGTGTGGTTATAGATACAGATCTGAAAGCCCTTTTCCGTCCGCTCAATGCGGGCCGACTGATGCAAGGTAAGACTGCTGCTGTCACTCCAGGCAAAATCACGGAATTCCTTCAGCCAGTCAGGGTGGACAGTCAGTCTGGGATCATCCATTTTGACTGGCTCCCAGTTAATTTCCTCCAGCTCCCGGCCCACCAGCATGGGTCCAATGGCCGCCTGCCGAACAGGAGCCATGCTTTCCCGAATCATCTCCTCCGGGTCCCGCTCCATTTCCCATTCTCGGAACAGATACTCCAATTCCTCCCGGCTCTCCTGATTCAATCCCACGGCAAACTGCTCCCAGCCCAGGGTGACGGTATCGCCGGGGACAAAGACGAACTCCCGACCATCTTTCTTGAAGATGCCGGTGGTGCAGCTCTGGCCCCAGCGGTCAAAAGTATGTAGACCGAGAAAGGTCATATCATAACGGGCAGCCAGGCTCTCCATCAGCACCTGCTTCTCGATGTTTTCCATTTGATTGAATTGGGTGCGGAATAGTCTTTTGTTCATAACAAGTCCTCCTACAGCCTATCCAGGTTTTCCTGTAAATCGCCCTGCATCAAGTGCTGGGCAATGGCTTGGTTCAGTGCCTTATGGGGGTGATAGGCTGCCTGCTCTACATCGTGCAGGCACTCCTCCATCAATGCCTCCGGAGAAATGCCTTCCCGTTTGCCATAAAGATGGCCGAAGGCATAGCACACGGACTTGAGAAAGTCGAAAATATAGTCGTGATTTCCACGCATACTGGGCAGGTCGTTGAACGAGCCCATACCTCCGTATGCCCGAAGATGGTGGGCAACCTCCCGCCGCTGGTTCCAGTCCTGAATGTCCCGCTCCAACCAGTCGATCCAGTTTTGGAACTCTGGATGGTCTGCCAGAAGGATGGAGCGCAGACAGGTCAGAGCCTCGGTATAAATATCAGACTGTTTCATTGGCCATCGCTCCCCCCAATACCTCCATAGAGCACACCATCTTTTCCAAGGAACAACATCCGGCTGCGAAGCAGGCTGCACTGCTCCACAGCGACCTTGTTTCCGTCACAGGTGGGAATAGCCTCCTGTTTTTTCCCAAGGTGATCACCATGAGCGGTAAGGAAGTAGAATTTATCCCGTTGCTGGTATCCGCCTTGAAACAGGAAGGTATTGCCGGACGGGGCAACAGAAAAAGCTCCGCTTCCTTCGATTGGCAGTTCAAATACAAAGTCCTCTTTGAAGTTCGTCCGCACCAGCCGGAATTCATCGTAATAATAAAACCACAGGTTTTCTTCTTCGTCCAGGCTGATGGCGTAGCAGTCATAGATGGAATAGTTCTCATTCTTCCAGAGAGGAGTTCCCTCCGATGTCCATGCAATCAGGCCGCAAGCACCCAGAGGTTCATCCCAACCGTAATTACCAAATACACCTTCGTCAAAGTAGCTGGTAATGATGGTGCCATCTTTTTTTACCACACAGTCTTGAATGCCATCCCCCAGGCAGAAACGGGACAGCACAGCTCCGTCCCGGCTGACGATCCAGGCGTTCTGGTCGGGGCCGTTTTCCCGATAGGCGCATCTTGCCCCCAGCAGGAGGAAGTGATCACCTGCGGGCCGCAAATAATGAAACTGGAACTTCAAGAGGCCAAGAGGAAACAGCGTCGTTTCCAGCACCCGCTGTTCCGCCCAATCCAGCTGGATTTCCACTGCGGTATAGGTGGAAGGAGTGCTGAGCCAGTCCTTACCCTGTGTTTCGGACGGCTGTTCCATGAGAAGATAGACTTTTCCATCCCTTGCCGTGAAAAAGTCTGTCACTTCTGTGCCCTCCAGATGTTTTTCCCGGCGCAGCTGGTCCAGGTCAATGATGGAGAACAACGGCAGATTTTTGGCTTTTATAGGTTTGTTCATAGTGTCTCCTCCTGGCTACTTTAACGCTCCATCATAGGTGTGGCTTTCCCAGGCGGCCTCAAATTCCGCCTGCTCTATGACGCAGGCGTGGAACTCCTCACCCCAGACATGGGCGTTCAATTCCTCCACGGTGGGGATCGGCGTGATCTCGATGGCGCCGTCGTAAAGGTCAGGGATATTGCGGGTGCGGCCATCTGCAAAGATGTCAATGGAGTGGAGGGCCAGCCGCTCATTTTCTGTATCCACTTCATAGAGGATCACCGACGGTTCTCCCTCCGGTGCGTCCTCCCAAAAAAGCTTGATGTACTCCATCATTCCATTCCCCTCATTTGAACCAATGCCACCCCGTCATGGTGCCGGTTACCTCATCTATCTGTATTGCAATATCATAATTGCCGCGACAGCCCAGCAAGGCCGCGAGATGATCGTTTTCCATAATCAAATCATAAAACTCAACCGCTATGTCTTGGAATTCCTTCGGAATTTCCAGTGCAGAGAAGAAATCCACTGATTGAGCATTTTGGAAAAATTCAATGGCCGTTTTACTGCATTTTACTATAATCCCTGTTTGAGTGGTCAAATCTTTCATGCTTTCGCAACCTCGCTCATGTTCAGATACATCCCCATCGTTTTTTCATTGTCACAGGCCGCCCGGATCATTTTGGACAGCAGCATCAAATCGTCGATGTATTGGGAGTACACGCAGAACACATCCTCGTCAGAGTCGAAGTGAAACAGATCCACGCCGCTGTTATTTTCCTCGAACTCCTGGATCACGCCCCGGACCAGCCGCTCCCAGTCTCCGCTGCTTCCAGTCAGTCCCAGCCGACGGAATACTTCCGTCCGGAATCCATTGTTGATTTTCAGCAGAAGGAAGAGCGCATAGGGGTGGTGGGGAATGAGAAAGAATGGCGCAATCTGCTCCGGCTTCACCCAGATTTTGAAAGGCGGACGCGGGTCAGGTATCCAGGGCAAGATTTCCCATTCGTCCTCCGGCCGGTTTCCGTATTGGCAAAGGTCTTTCATAGTGTTCTCCTTTGTTCTGTCACATTTTTAATCCTGCTCTCGATAACTGGCTTCAATGTCAATGAACCGCACATACACGGCGCAGATTTTGCCCTTGGCGTCATACCCGAAGTAGACAGGATAGTAACCATCCCCCCAGCCGGAGGCAAAGATGGGCAGGTTGCAGTCCGTGCCCGGCACTGTCCAGTTGAGCCAGTCGCCGCAGTCCCCCTGATATTTGGGGTAGGCTTTGGCGTTTTCTTCCAGAAGATCGCAGAACAGGTCGTTGTAGGGGTCGATGTCCGGGTCTTCTTCTAAACGCTTGGCCCAGTATGCCTTGAAGGCCGCCTGGGTCTGGATGTCCGCGACACAGCCCATCCCGGCGTCTACGCCAAAGCCAAAATACTCGTCCTCTCCCAGTTCCTCGTCCAGATCCTCGTTGCCCACCATGCCCAGCTCATAGCGGACAGGCTTTTCCTGAGAAACCTCCACCTTGACGCAGGCATAGCGGTCGCCGTATTGTTCGCTGGGCACCACGCAGATTTTTACGGGATAAGTTCCGGCGGGGATCGTTTGAAGGAACGGCAGAGTGTCCTCCAGTTCCACCAGCGGATCACAGGCGAAAATCTGCCCGGTGGGGAAATGGACGGTGCCGATGTCCAGCACATCCACCGCCATGTTCCCAATCACTTTCTCTGTGAAATGGGCCTCCAAGTCATCTTTACAGGTCAATTTATCCTTGATTGCTTCGTATTTGTTCAGCCATTCAGTTGTAGGCATATCAGTTTCCTCCTGTTGATTCTGTTTCTTGATGTACACACTCTTTGAGCCGTCCCAATAGCAGTTCACACACCGGCCATCCTGAAAATAATGGTCACAATTCGGGTAGCCATAGAGAACATGGGCACATTCTGGCACAGCCCCATCATCTGTGAGGAGCCTTTGAAAAACAGGCTTCCGCACTCATCACAAAGGGCCAGTTCTTTTTCTGCCATAGGGTTCACCAGTCCCGTTCCCGGATGGCCTCCTCGGTGTCAATGGGGATGCCAAACCACTCCAGAATGTAGGCCACGGTTGCCGCAATACATTCCCGCGCCACCGTTTCGATCTCGCTGTCGTTCTCGTCAAACTCCTCCTGGAGATCATTGATGCCGCAGACCGCCTCGTCCAGCGTTTCCTGCACCACTTCGGTGTCGGTTTCGCCACTCTCCAGCAGGGCGATGACCTTCTGAAGCTCGTCCTTTACCTTGTCCACCAGAAAAGCAGGATAGTAATCGTCCTGATACATCTCGTCCAGCAGCTTGTAATTGGGGTCAAATGCTTTCATAGGGATTGCTCCTTTCCTCGTGTATGTCAGTCACGCTCAGCTCTCATGTGTGATACAGAAAATCTCCTTGTTCAAATCAAAGTAGATTACCATCAGTTCGTCGGTAATCTCCGGGTTAAAGGACAGATCCAGAATGAAAACTTGCTGGTTCATCTCGCTATCCACCAGACTGCCGAACCGCTTGAGCTTCAAAAAGTCAACCATCTCAGCAAAGGACAGTTTGGCTGGGTCGGTTCCCGGAAAAAGTTCCGCCACAATATCCGGGCCTACATCGTCCCGATGGAACTCCATGAAAAATGTCACAACGCTATGGTAGCGGCTGTCCTCGTCTGCCAGCGCCGCTTTGATGGCGGCTTTGGCCTTCTCCGCCAATTTCTCCGCCTCATCCAGCATTTCTCCCACCGCATCCATGACAGCAGGATCGCCGGTCAGTTCTTCCTCTACATCGAAGATAAAGGGTAGTCCCGATTCCTCGGGAAAGTTGAAGATTTCCTCACCGGGTGTATATGTAAAATCAATGCGTTTACAATTCAGTTTCATAGATATACCTCTTATTTCAATTTCAGCACAAATCCCCAGATGCTCACCACGATCAAAAGGACGCCCAGCAGGAAGAACACCACCCGCCGGTATCCTCTGCTGTGGCGGTGGGCATCCCGCGTACCAGTGGGGTCGCAGAGCCAGTTCCAGTTGCGGATCGCCCCAATTAAAATCACGGCCCCGATGAGCACCGAGGCAATGTACCAATGCTCTTGCAAAAATGCTGTGATCTGTTCACTGTTCATTCTACTTCCTCCTCACGCAAATACCTGCTGGTATTTCTCTTTTCATACTCTTTTCAAACAATAAAAAAGCCCCACGCCGCACTGTCATAAAGACAGGCTGACGCAGGACATGAAGAAGCCGCGTTGAAGGAGCCGCATCCACCAGCAGATGTAGTTTCTTCAACAACCAAAATATTTTTTTCGTATCTTAAAGCAGCAAATTGCTGTCCAATATATTTGTTCATAGCGGCACCATTTGTTCTGAGCGTAGTTTTATATCTTATTATATCACAGCACCCCTTCAATGAAAATATTTTGTTGGAAATGCTAATGAAAAATTTTTGTGAATTTGTTAAGGCGCAGGGGCTGTTATCTCCATAGTGTCTGGATGGATCAGAGTGATTACTTTTCCCTGATGCAAGGCATAGTTGACTGTCTGTGCTGTACCTGAGCGCAGCTTTTTCTGATTATCAAACACACCGATAAGGTACTCTGCATGATCGACCATATAGTAATTCCTTTTTTTATAACTGGAAACATCCGCAGAATGTGAAATAACAATGGAATCGTTTGCGTTTTGGATCAGCTTTTTCAATCTATGTCTACTCTGATCCGGCCATTTAGAGTCATAACCGATGAAGGGAACTACAACGACAATTTTAATATCTTCGTATCCCGTTTGTGCCCTCAATGTCAGCAGCTGTTCTCCAGCCCACATATCCACACCAAGAGCACCGCCGACAAAAAAAGTACGGACAAATTTCTCGTCATGAAGTATCCGAAACTGCTCCAGGAGACATTCTTTTAATTTTTGGCATAGGGGATCTTCCTCATTATATCCAAAGCAAAATCTTGTTGGTCGGTGGCCGGTAATGGCGCAGGCATACTGATTCATATAAATCACCCTTGATAACTGCCTTGATTACGCATATAAAGCAAAAATAACGCAAATAATAATGCGTATAAAGGTTGTATTATAAAATTATAACACAATACATACGAAGTATCAAGAATTGCTTTCTGCTATGCTAAAAGAGCAGAGAGGTGAGCGTATGGACGAAGAATTTATCCGCAATCGGATCACAGAATTGCGATTGAAAAAAGGTGTTTCAGAATATCAGATGAGCATGGAGTTAGGGCAGAACAGAAGCTATATTCAGGCGATTTCCTCTGGGCGTTCTATGCCGTCTATGAAGCAGTTCCTCAACATCTGTGAGTATTTTGAAATCACACCGCTTCAATTTTTTGATGCACAGGAAAATAACCCTCAGCTTATCAAGAAGGCTTTGGACGGAATGAGAAAGATGTCAGATGACGATTTGATTATGCTGATTGGTTTTATAAGTCGCTTAAACACAGAAAACTAACGATAGGAGGCAGTAAGCGTCCCGTCGTTAGTTTTTCATTTTATGCGCAGCATATTGTGGCAAGCAATGCTTGTGGCTATCCATTTCGCCACAAACTGCTTGTTGAGGGCAGTGCCCCCAAGCCCCTTTGAACACAGAATTTCATTCTGTGGCTGCGCGTTCTACGAACGCTTTTGACCAGGACCAGCTTATCGCTGGCCGTGGTCTTTTTCTTTTTCAACATCCTGTTCTACCTCCATTTTCAGCACTCGATCCACATTGGCCTTTGCCGTTAAAAGCTCCCGCATTTCCTCACGGGAACGCCGGTACTCGGCATAGGTCTTTTTCTTTTCTTCCAGCAATTTCGCGTACTCCGTCTGTAACTCTTTGACCTTGGGCAGCTTCTTGACGCCCATCTCATCAAAGGCATTCTTAGCAGCCTGGTGGAGCAGAATTTCTTCCTCATGTTCCTCCCGGAATTTCTTAGAGTAGCCTGCCTTGCGGTATGCCACATAGACCTCACGGGTCTTGGCATAATTTACAATGTGAGTACGCAGAACAGCAATCTCTGCCATGCGCTTTTCAGCCGCTTTGATCTGCGCCGAAAGCTCATTGTGATGTGCCGTGGCAGCCGCAGCCTTTTCTTCCAAAACCGCATACTCCAGCAGGTTATTCTCTGACAAGTAATTCATGGTCTGCGCCATCTGCTTGAGGTTGAACACCTTGGCCCATCGAGCATAGCCAGCACCTTTTCCAGCCTGCAATTTTGCTTGAATGTCCACCAGCAGATTGACCTTCGGCGGCTCTGCCTGTGCGACCACTTTCTTTCGTGGGGTATGCGCTTTCTTCCCGGAGAGAACCGCCTGCAAATCTTCCAATCCATATCCTTCGCCCAGGCTGTCCATTCGGGCGGCTTTCTCCCAACCGGGGAGCTTCAGGCGATATGATTTTCCGCGCTTTGATACCTCACAGCCGGACTCTTGCAGCAGCCTCAGCAGCTCTTCAAAGTCAGCAGGACTTTGTGATAATGCATTGTCAATCGCCACACGAAGCAGCTCTCGGTGAGAGGGCTTTGCCTGATCGCCCAGCCATTTGTTATAGCTCTTTCCGTGAGGTTTCGGGTTCTCTACAATAGACAGTCCGTTTTCGATGCAGATGGTGTCGCTCAACTGACGGACCGCCTTGGTGCTGCCCCAAAAGTTTCGGAATTTCCGGTCATATTCTAAGCTGACCGATGACCAGATAATGTGATTATGAATGTGCGATTTGTCTATATGAGTGCAGACCACAAAGGCATGATTGCCCTTGGTAAAACGCTTGGCAAATTCCACACCCAGCCAGTTCGCTTCTTCCGGAGTGATCTCACCGGGGCGGAAGGACTGGCGCACATGATAGGCGATCACATCATCCGCGCCGCGCACTCGTCCGGTAGCGGCAATGTACTGCCGCTTTGCCAGAAGGAACTCCGCATCCACAGTCCGGCTGTCACACGCATAGCCGGTAATGAGTCTGCCGTCATCTGTTTTCTTTGGGTTGGCCACATAGTCGATGATGTCACTGATCGCCCGACTTTCTGTGCGGCCCTTGCCGACATGAAGCGGCATGATTCTCGTGGTTGCCATAGGTCAGACCTCCTTCCCGAAAAGAAAACGGCCTGCCATAGCAGACCGCTTTCACTATTCTATAAAACTTTCTTCATCGAAAAAATTGAACTCATCATCTTCTAAGTGTCTTGGTGGAAATCTCATTTCATATTGCTCTTGCGCCAATGCACGGACATCAGGCCGCCTATCCTTTAGTCGATTTTTCAGCCAGGACAACTGCTCTTTCGATAGCCTCCATGGAAGATTCAAAAGACGATTCAGTGTCATCAGTTCAGCCTGCTTTTCTGCTGGTAGCGAAGCACAGGATTTACAAATGTGGGATGCATGACCTTTGCCTGAAAATTTTTCGTTGGCTTTGTATTCGCCACAAATTTTACAATAGTGTCCATGCTTTTTCATAAGCTGATGCCCTTCTCGCAAAGAACATATAACCTGCGAATTGCTTTCATAATCACATCCCATTCCAAATCAGAAGCATAAGAAAACTTTTTACGGTATGCCTCCCAAAGTTTTTGCATAACCGAATCATTTTCCACTTCGTCAAAAACTTCTTCAGCCTGGTTAAGATACTTCTCCGATCCCCGTTTATGAGCAGTTGCCAGAAGCGCATCATGTAAAATTTTCGGGTTCAGCGTGGTTCCATGCAGCTGTTCTAAAATGTAAATATCGTAGAAATCTCTCATGCGGGTATTGGTTGTGGTTCTGGTAATAATGGTTTCCAGTTTTTCTGCCAGCACAGTTTCTAAATTATAAGCCCAAATATCAATGGAGCGATCTTCCAGCATAAGTTTGAATGAATACCGAACCTCTCTTGGAGTGATTGCATCTCCCGTAGAAATATCAATTTTCAAAGGGGTCACTACACCATCGAATGTTGTACTCATGCTGACACGAATCCCCGGATACTCTGCTTCATCCATAATCTCCGAAATACTTTTCAGCTGAAATTTAACACCATCATCAATCGGAACAGTTACGATTGATGAAATTAGATTCTCAATATCCTCCACATTAACATTAGCTCCTTTTATGGTTGCATCCAAATCCATCGTAGAGCGGGCATCCAATCCAACCATAGCCGCTACCAACATACCACCCTTCAAGATAAACTTATCACGATACTCAGAAAGAGAAATACGCTCCAAAAAACGCTCCATCATGTAGTTCCTCATTAAAATCTGAGCATCTGCGGATTTTTCTCTGGAAAGGTTTCGTATTAAATCTTTAAGCTGCCTTGCTGTTTTTATCATAAAAGTACCTCCAAATACTGTCGTAAAATTTTTTCCACCTTGAACATCCCAGCATATTGCATTAAAGCTCGCAGGTTCTTATCTTTTCTACGGGCATACGCTTTCAGTGCTCCCTGAAAGGTCTGAATTTCAATTCTGCTACGGCTTCTGAGCAAATCACAGATCGTTCGCTCCATATCATAAACCGGCACAGTATGCCCGAACGGAGTTTTCGCTGTTGTAAGTCCTACATCATGTAAGTCTGCTTTAATCGTAAAAACTTGAATGCCTTCTGCTTTCATTTTGCTTGGATTGCATCCAGTTTTGACCGTAACTGTATATTCTATTGGTTCACGGTCTGTCAGATCGTGAAAAAATAAAGCTGTTTCATGTGAAAATACTGCTTGTTCAAATCGCAAATGAAGCAGATACATGGCATCCACCCAGGAATCTTTGGACAGATAAATCCCATGTGCGACTCTATCCAAATCTCGTGAACGCACATAATCATAAAATACCGGCTTTGAAATTCCAGAAGATACGACCTGCGATGTTCGCAGCATTCCTTCTTGTGCTGTTAGCATCTGATCCAGCTGTTCAAATTGTCCCATCATGTCACTTCCTTTCGTACTAATATTATATTCAATATTAGTTCAAAAGTAAAGTCGTGGATATAAAATTCCTTTTCCCAAATTTAACAGACGGTGTCTGGCATTTTTATGGTTTTGCGTATTTTTTATCCATAAACCCAATCCTGAATGGCAAATTTCAAACTCTGCACCTTGCCCAGTAGCCAGATTGCAGCCAGCGGCAGCCCCATCGGGCTAATCAAAAATGCCATAACCAGCAAAATCACACCATTCTGCGGGGAATAGGTAATAAGCACAGCCACGCCAAGCAGAGCAATTACAGTGCTGAGCAGACCAAGCACCAGACCGGATATGTAGATCAGCCCCGTGCAGAGCCAGACAAAAAGCGTCAGCACCAAAATGACCGGTGCAGTTATAATCATCAAAAGCCCTTTCAAAATCTTCATGTTATTTCCTCCTTGCAGCGTTCTTGGTATCTTTTCTAATCATATTATCCGGCATGGGCAGGCAAAAGACAAGGATACCGATAAAAAGAAAAAGCGGAGAGAGGAGCAGCGAAGTAATGCCGTTCCTCCCTCCGCAAATGGAGTATCTATCCCTGTTATAAAAGTTTGGAAAGCTGGGTAAGAATTTCCTCTACGCCCTCCCATAACTGTTCCTGCCGCTGGGATATATCCTCCAAGTCAGCATCATAAATCCGTCCAGTCTCATGCACTTTACGGGTCAGCTGGTTTAAGTTGTTGCTGCTTCGGCGCATCAGGGAAACAAGCTCCTTCAACTCCGGCAGCTCCAGCTTGACTACATACCCATCCAGCGCCATTTTTCTTAGATAGGCTTCACGGTTGGAGGTTCCAAACTGAGACATTTTTTGCTCAATCACAGCAAGCTCCTCCGCTGAAACTCTAAAGTTTAATTGCATATCCCGCTTACGCTTTGCCATAGTTATCGCTCCGGCTCCCGTTTCTTCGGGGCGGCAGGCTTATGGGCAGGCAGCTCCTGTTTGAGCTTATCCCGTACTGAGGGGCGGGACGGTTGCAGTTTTTCTCCCTGAGTACGGCTGCGCTGCTGTTCTACACGCACCAGATCAATAAAGCCATCCAGCACAGCAGGGTGGCTGTTTAAGGCATAACCACAACGGACAGTTTCGGGATTATCGTTGGGAATGGTCTTAGCCCATTCTTTGTTGCGTCGGGAGTAGCGCCCATCCCAGTCCTGAAGCTGGACGGTGTTAGCCAGAACCATAGCCACACGCTCCATGCCATAGATCTCGATCACACCCTTTGCCGCATCGTGACTGAGATACATTCCGTCGAAGTGTTCCCGCACCGCCGCTTCAATGGACTCCTTGCATTGGAGATTTGCATTGTTGGAAGCCCGGTACTGCTCCAACTCCCCATGTTCTCTCGCATAGGCGGCAGAATGGGGATAGACCGGTGTTGTTCGCAGTTCCTCTTTGGCTCTGCACACATCATCGGCACGGTTCTCAATGCTGTCCCGGATCACATCCATATAACCGGTCTCCAACTTTTCAAAATAGCGGTACACATCCGCCAGCGGAGAGGGAGATTCCAAAAGTGCCTGAGCCTGGGCATCAGTCAGCTCCAGTTCCTCCATCGCCATCACAATGTCCTCACGAACCGTGTACTCATAGGTGTGGTGCAGGATTTCTTCCGGGGGCTGTCTTTTCAGCCAGGCCCTGTATTTGTCCTGCTCATCGGCCATCTTTTCATAAAGAGCCGTATTCAGATCGTTGGTATTCATGTTATCGCACCTCCTCATGCTGTTTTGGCTTCTTGTCTGTACTGCGGGGCGGCACCGGGCGTTTCAGATGGTCCAATACCGAAGGCCGTGCGCTTTTGGCAACAACAGCCTCAGCGTGTGCCGGCCCCTTTCCGTCGATGTTGAGCAGGGTATCCAGCTCCACCAGACGGGCGTTTTTGCTTCTCAGTTCTTCTTCATAAAGGAATGGCTTTCCAACTTCCTCCTTTGCGGCAGCCTGCTGCTGATAGAGGTTATCCAGCTGGGCCTTTGCCGCCTCCAGACGCTGCGGCATCTGGGCGAGGGCATTGTCGATACGGGTAAGATTTCCGCGAGGGTCTGTACCAAGGGTTGCCCTGTGGGTCATCTGTCCTTTCAGCAGGAGCGTATATTCCTGTTTCCAAGCGGAAAATTCCACGGACATGGCATAGCCCCGGTAGCTTCCGATCTGCACCGGATCGGAGGTTTTGACCTCCTTGCAGGCATCCAAAAGGGCTGCACCGGCGTTCTCCTTATCGGTCAGCAGGTCTCCCCGGATCTCCATACCGGCAAAGCCGTCCTCCGGGTGCGGGTGAGCTGCCAAAACCTCCAGGTCAGATTCAAAGCCCTTGATAAAACCTTTGTGCTTTTCAATCTCCTCCGGGAAGTATTTGAGCAGCTGGTCCTCCAGACGATACTGCTTGCTCTGGTGGTCGGCTTTCATCAGCTTCAGGCGTGATACCTCCACATCCAAATCCATACGCTCTTTGATACGGGGATCTCCGGCGCACAGAGCCTTGATCTCGGCAAAACTGAGGGCGGTTTCATCCACATCATCGCAGGAGCGCACCGGCGATTTAGAGGTCATGATCTGGCTGATGAATTTCTGCTTATTCTCCACCGTCTGCCACAGATAGGCGTCGAAAGTTCCCTCGGTGACATAGCGGTACACATGGACAAGGGGATTCTGGTTGCCCTGGCGCTCGATACGGCCCTTGCGCTGGGCAAGGTCAGTCGGTCATTTTTTGCGGACAGTTCATACATGCTATCCTTTTCTGTTCTCTGCTCCTGCGTTTGCTCTCGTTTGATTTCTCCCTCCGTATCTTCTTGGCACAAGCAGGACAATACCTTGATGCACCAGAGCCCGGGACATATTCAACGCCGCACACCGTACAATTTTTAGCGGGCATTGCTGCCCACCGTTTTGTAGGTATGATATGTAATTCATCGACAAAGCCGATGAATTTATAGTAAATCTTGATTTCCTGCTTCACTGTTCCGTCTGCCATCTTCTCACGCTCCGAAACAAGTATCTTGTCTATGAGTGCGTTTATAACTGTTGCATCCAGTTCTTTTAAGCCTTGATAATTTCGGATAAGGGCGAGGAAGTCACGGATTCCCCGTGATTTCTCGTAGCTTTCATTAAGAGTTTCCGTCACCTCTTTCAGCCTTGCTTCAATTTCAAGCTGCTCTTTCTGGTATTTCCCCGACATCATCTCAAAATTCCGCTCGGTAATACGCTCCATGACCTTATCCTCGTAGAGAGAGGAAAACAGCCTGTCCAGTTCCGCAAGGCGTTTGTTCAGCTTCTTACGTTCTTTCTCTAATGCTTTCGCCCTGCTCTGGTCTGTTTCCGTGAGCCGCTTTTCTATGGCCCTGACCGCCTTTTCATCATTCACTGCCATATCCGCAAAACAGTTGATGTCGGCAAGAACGGCATTGAATAAATCCCTTGCTTCTATATTGTGGGCACTACACTCGCTTCTTCCGTTTCTTGCATAATTATTACATGAATACTGTACACAGTCGATAATCTCTGGGCGTTTCCTCCTGTGTACGTTCATTGCCCGCAGAGCACATCCGCAGTCCACACACTTGATAACGCCTGCAAAAATATTTACAAATCCTCCCTTGTTCTGTGGAAGCCTACGACTTGTAATAAGCTGTTGGACAATATCAAATTCCTCCTGCGTGACTATTCCCTCATGGGTATTGGGTATCACTTCCCATTCTTCGGGCAGCTTAGAGGGGCGTTTCTTGCTTTTCATATTGGCGGCAATCCGTTTGTAGCCTACAAGATTTCCCGCATATATCGGGCTTCTTAAAATGCTCCTCACGCTGTTCCCACTCCAAATATAGCGTTTGTCCTCGTTCCCCTCAAAATGACGTTCAAAGCCTGTTTCGCCACGCTCCGCCGCATAAGCGGCAGGGCGTAGGATATGCTGTTTATTAAGATGTCTGCAAATTTTGGCAACTCCATTCCCTTTTAATGCAAGGTCGAATATCTCTTTTACAACATGTGCCACTTTATCATCTATCAGCAGATGGTTGTGGTCGGCAGGGTCTTTGATATAGCCATAAGGGGCGGTAGTTCCCATGAATTTCCCCTGTTGAAACCTCGCCCGATATGCCGATTTTATCTTAACAGATATGTCAGCGGCATACATTTCGTTTAAAATGTTGCGGAAAGGCGTGATGTCCATAGCAGATTTATTCAAGGTATCTACGCCGTCATTGACCGCTATATACCTCACGTTATGCTCTGGGAAGAAAACTTCCAGATATAACCCACAATCAAGATAGTTTCTCCCCAGACGGGATAAATCTTTCGTAATCACGCAGTTTATCAGACCGCTTTCAATGTCTTTTATCATATTCTGGAAACTTGGTCTTTGGAAATTTGTACCAGAATAACCATCGTCCACATACGTTTTTGCTATGTGCCATCCCTGCTTTTTCACATAATCCGTGAGGATGGATTTCTGTGTCGCAATGCTCGCACTCTCGTTATCCGTACCATCGTCTTTAGATAAGCGGCAATAAATGCCGACTAAATAGATTTTCTTTTCTTCTTTGATTCCTGCCATACTGTAAAACCTCCGTATCTGTCCTATCTGTTTTCATGTCCCATTGCGTACATTCTAAGCGGACAGCCCCTCATTGTCGAAGGTGTCGCCCTCGGCAATCTTCTTCCGAATATCCTCGGAAATAATCGGGATAAACGCTTCTGTGACTGTCTGCGTGCCGACATATTCACGGCTGATTATCATCTGAACTGGTGCTTTCGGCACGATACGCTTTCTCTTTTTATCTGCTTTCTTATCCTCGCCCATACTTAAATCTTCCTTTCCAGACAGGGCAGGGAAGAGTTTGGAAATGTCCCCGCCCTGCCAATCAGATACCATTAATCCTCGCTGTTTAATTCTTTCTGTAATGCTTTAAGGAGTGCCGCCGCTTCATCAGCGTTCAGCGTGATTCCCTTGCCGCACTTTTCACGGTTCGGGGAAAAGCTGCGGATGTCATACTTCGGCTCTTTCCCATTCCATGAAATGAGATTGATTTCCTTTGTGTAGCCACTGTCGCCCGTAGACAATACTGCGATTTCCTTTACGATTTCATACTGGATTTCTCTCATTCTCCATACCTCAACTCTCTGTATTTACTTCCCGAAAAAAGAAGATTAGCGGCTGTCACGGTTGCGTTTCCTCTGCAACTCACGCTCCAAAAGTTTGATGATGGTTTCCTCCATCTGCTTCGGCGTTGTGTTCTTCGGAAAGTATTTTTTCAGCTTGCTTGTGTTGATTTTCAAGGTTTCTTTCTGGTTGCCCTTTTCCTCCGTCATAATCGCAAATATCGTATCCATGTCAAGCCGCCCGCTCTGGCTTAACTGTTTCATCCGCTGTGCCTGTGAGAGTGAGGGCGTTGCTTCTTCGCTCTCCATCGTG